>Ga0222423_1000145_pt1 | contig 67950 bp, 56 predicted proteins | sample 3A0metagenome_FD_182472 | JGI IMG/M metagenome (GOLD analysis project Ga0222423, IMG submission 182472) | Enriched microbial communities from leaf-cutter ant dump, University of Wisconsin, Madison, United States - 3A0 (version 2) | ecosystem: Environmental > Terrestrial > Nest > Insects nest >...
CACCCCGTCCACCCCTGCCACCCCGTCCGCCCCTGCCACCCCGTCCACCCTGGCCCCGTCGCCGACCATGTCGACCGTGACGCCCACCGCGACGTCCACCTCCAGCCCGGCGGCGACGCCGTCCGCCACCCCCATCGCTGTGCCGTCCGACGCGTCGCTCGCCGCCACCGGAGCGACGTCGGTTCCGACCGCCTGGCTGGCGGCGGCGATCGTGATCACCGGCATGCTGCTGCTCCTCGCGGCTCGCGCGGCGCGCCGACGTTCCTGACCCTCGTACGACAGCACCCACGCGGGCCGCTCCCCGGCGCGCGTGGGTGCGTCGAGGCAGACTTGCCGCCGTGGAGCGATTCGAGAACGACGACCTGACCGACGCCGAGTTCCGCGAGGTGGACCTGACGCGGGCGCGGTTCGTCGGGGTCGTGATGCAGGATGCCGTGATCGACGGGCTGGTCACCAACCTGGTGGTCAACGGCGTCGAGGTCGGCTCGTACGTCGAGGCCGAGCTGGACCGCAGGCATCCGGTTCGCCTGCTGATCCGGTCCGACGATCCCGCGGACCTGCGTGCGGCCCACCGCGAGCTGCGCGACACCTGGGCTGCGACCGTCGCCCGCCTGCGCACCATGCCCGCGGGATCGGAGCGCCGGCAGGTCGGTGGCGAGTGGTCGGCGCTGCAGACCCTGCGCCACCTCGTCTTCGTGCACGACTCGTGGTTCCGCCGCTGCTGCCTGGGCTCGCCCGCCTCGTTCACCCCGTTCGGTCTGGCAATCGAGGGTGTACCCGACGACGACGCGCTCGGCCTGGATCCCGCAGCGGACCCCACCCTTGACGAGGTGCTCGCCGTGCGCGCGGAGCAGGCCGACGAACTCCAGCGGTGGTCGGCCGACGTGACGGCCGACGAGCTGTCGTCGACCGCGCCCGTGCCCGACGGCCCGGGCTGGCCGCCGTACGCGCGCGGGAAGACGGTCGTCGAGTGCCTGCGCGTGGTGCTGAAGGAGGAGTGGGCACACCACGGCTTCTGCGTCCGCGACCTCGCCGCGCTGAATCACTGAGGGCGACGTCGCGGTGCGGCGTCGGGCGGAGGGACCGCGCGACGCCGCGCCGGCCGTCAGAGCGCTACGTCCACGCCGCCGGAGAACACCGAGTCGTGCAGCTCGACCTTCGTCAGCTTCGCCCCCTTCGGGACGTCGAACACCACGGTCGCCTTCACGGAGTTGCCCGGGTTGATCTCGTTCAGGAACGACTCGGAGCCCTTGACGTAGATGGCCGCCTCGCTGTCCGAGGAGAACTCCCGACCGTCGGCGTCGAACGCCGTCTGCGACGACCCGTCGAACAGCTGCGCCTTGTCGCCGATGTTCTTCACCGTCACCTTGACGAGGACGAACTGCCCCTGGGCCTCCTGGCCGAGGACGTCGTCGCCGACCGACGCGACGCCGTCCTTGACCGACGTCACCGTGAACTCGAACTTGCCGTCTCGCACCGGGTCACCGATGCCGGCGGACTTCTTCTCGGTCGCCTTCTTGTCGTCCTTCTTCTTCACCTTCTTCTCGGCCACCTTCGCGCCGCCGGTCGCGGTGTCGCTCGTCTGGGCGGACGACGAAGGGGCCGACGAGCCAGCCGCGCCGGTCGCGTCGTCAGGCGCATCACCGCCCCCACCGGATGCTGCGGACGCGATCACGACGACGGCCACGACGACACCCAGCCCCGTGAGGAACTTGTGCCGCGCGAACCAACTGCGCTTCGGCGCCGGCGGCTGCGCCGGGGTGCCGGGGTACGGGGCTGCAGGGGCCTGCGGCGGGGTCTGGTCAGACATGGAGAGCTCCTCGGATCGGTGGCGTGCCACCAGTCGGCGGCCATGGCACGACCCTCGCCGTCACGACCCGCTCCACGCGCCCCCCGAGCGGTCAGACCGGCGTACCCGATCGGGCACGCTTCTCAAGCGCGGCGTGCCCGATCGGCGGACGCCCCGTGTCGGCGCCGGCCTCTACCCTCGCGGGTATGTCATCCGTCCACCCGACCGGCCCGATCGGCACGGCCGTTCCCCCGGTCAGGGTTCCCACACCTGTTGGCACGCCCCCCAGCGGCCGGTCCAGCGCATGGTCGAACGCGGGGACGGTGGGTGCGGTGACGCTCGCGATCTGCTGCATGCTCGTCGCCGTGTCGTTCGAGTCTGCGACACTCGACGGAGCTGGGCCCGGCGCTGCCTGGCGATGCGGCATCGGGTTCGTTGTCGGGATCGCTCTCGCGGTCGGGCTCGTCTGGCGCCGGCGCTTCCCCGTCCAGCTGTGCCTCGCCGCCAGCACCGCCGCCCTCTTCCTCCCCCTCGACTCCTTCACCGCGCTGCTCGCGCTGACGTGGGTCTACGCGTCCGCGAGCCGGCGCGTCGTGATCGGCTGCACGGCAGCAGCCGCCGCCGCGACGGGGGTCGCGCTCTGGCGTGACGCCGCACGGGACCCCGCGCAGATGGTCCTGTCCAGCACCGACCACACGACGAACACCCTCACCTACGCCACCGCGCCGCTGTTCTGGTTCCTCGGCGTGCTGCTCATCGGCGCCGCCGTGGGTTGGGGATTGATCCGGCGCAGCCGCAGCGAGGCGCGCAGCGCCGTGGCGGCCACGGTCGCGACGAAGCAGGTCATGCGGGACCAGATGACGCGGCAGGAGGAACGCGAGCTCATCGCCCGCGAGGTGCACGACACCGTCGCCCACCACATCTCGCTGATCTCGTTGCAGGCCTCGGCGTTGGAGATGCAGCGCGGCCCAGAGGAACCCGCCGTGCGAGCGGCTGCCCAGCAGATGCGCACCTCGGCCCAGCAGGCCATCGCGGAGATGCGCGGCCTGCTGACGACGCTCCGAGCCGGGGGCGAGGACGTGGGTCCGAGCGCGACCCTCGAGGACCTCGCGACCCTGCTCGACGACATGCGGCGTCATGGTCGCTGGATCACCAGCTCCGTGTACGTGTCGGACTCGCACCTGGCCGCTCCCGCGCTCACGCGCGCCGTCTTCCGCATCGTGCAGGAGAGCGTCACCAACGCGCTCAAGCACGCGCCCGGCCAGCCGGTGGAGGTCGAGGTCCGCGCCAGCCAGCAGGCCGGGATCCTCATCCGCGTCGCCAACGTCATGACGCTCGGTCATGCGACCGCGCCCGGCACGGGCTCGGGGCTCATCGGCATGCGTGAACGCGCAGAGCGGTTCGGGGGCCACCTCGACGCCGGACCGCAGAACCAGTGGTTCGTCGTCACCGCCCGGATGCCGTGGGTGGGCGCCGACAGCTGAGTGTCGGTGGCCACCCCTAGGCTGTGGCGCTGTGACCAGGGTTCTTGTCGTGGACGACGACGCACTCGTCCGCCGGCTGCTGTCGGACATCCTGACCAGCCAGGGTGTCGACGTCATCGGCGACGCGTCCGACGGCGACGAGGTCGTCGACGCCGTCATCGCACACCGCCCCGACGTCGTGCTCCTCGACCTGCACATGGCCCGCGTCGGCGGCCTGGAGGCACTGGCGCTGCTCGGCCGCCTCCAGAACCCGCCCGCGGTGATCGCCCTGACTGCCTTCGGCACGGACGAGACCGTGATGGCTGCACTGCGCGCCGGCGCCAAGGGTTTCCTGGCCAAGGACGCCGACCCGCAGGCGATCGCCGCGGCGGTCGAGCGCGTCGCGGCTGGTCACGGTGCCCTGGACCACGTCTCCGCGGGCGCCGCGATCCGGCACGTGAGCGCGAGCGCCGACGACCGTCGTCGGGACGAGGCCCGCACCGCCCTGGCCGCACTCACGGACCGCGAGCTGGCCTGCGCCGTCCACGTCCCCGCCGGTCTGTCGAACGCCGAGATCGGCGCACTGACGTTCTGCTCCGAGTCCACCGTGAAGGCGCACCTCTCGCGCGCCATGGCCAAGGTCAACGTGACGACCCGCGCCCAACTAGCGGTCGTGGTCGACCGCGCGGCCCTGCAGTTGTAGACCCGCTATCGCCGTTGCCCCGTCCGCACCAACGTGGGCATTCGCGAGATTCTGAACGGCAGGCAAAGCTCGGTACTCAGGCCCGGCGTTGCGACGCAACTCCTTGACCGCCCATGGGCCCAGTCCGGGCGAGAAGACTCGCCGACGTCCCCAATACGCAGCGCTGCCAGCCGGATCACCTCGTGGACGCGGTCCAACCTCGCTCACCCGACCACGTTGATGTGCCCACTCATCCAGCGTCCTGTCGATGCCGATGCAGGTGGTATCAATCGCTGAATCGGAAGGCATGACATGCGTCTGTGGTCGGTACTGGCAGTCGGCGCCCTCGTGGTCCTCGGAGCCGCCGGATGTGAAGCCGAGAAGGACGCCGCTCTGATGCCCGACGTGACGGGGCGCCAACTCAACGCCGCACAAGCTGCCCTCAAGAGTGCAGGCTTTACGGACGACGTCGATGTCGATGGCGGCGGCCTGTTCGGGGTGGTCGACGAGTCGAAATGGCAGGTGTGCGAGCAAACGCCGGCTGCTGGTGAGGAGATCACCGCAACCCCTCGGCTCACCGTCGACCGCAGCTGCGATGAAGTGGACCAGCAGGAGCCGGACTCAGCCACACCGTCTCCGACAGCCGACGCAAAACTGACGTCCTCGGAACCGGCCACGATCACCGAGAAGTCGGATCCGGCGTTCGCCGCCATTCTCGCTGACCCCGACTACTGCAGTGACGCGATCGCCTCGTTCGCATCCGAGCACGAGGGAGCGACGATCGAGTTCGACGGAAGCGTTGCCGCGATGACCAACCACGATGGGGCAACCACGCGTTACGACATCCTCATCGCTGCGGGTGGCTTCGACGAGTCCTCGCAGCCCGGGCCGGCGTTCCAATTCACCGACGTGAACACCACGTTCGATCTGCACTGGGCCAATGACAGTTCGACGAGCACGGTCGGCGTCGGCGACAACCTGCACATCGTCGCCGCGGTCGATGGGTTCGACGCGAACCATGGCTGCCTGTTCGCACTCGACCCGCTCGAGACCTCATTCCGGTAGCCGTGACGGCCAGTCTCGTGGGCACTGGCTCGCTGTCGGCGGCATGCCGTAGGTTCCGGTCGTGAACAACGAGGGTCGTGAGTCGATCAGATTCACCCTGAACGGCGACCGCTACGAACTCGCGCGCGATGACGTCAAGCGTCGCCTCGCGGACGTGACGCCCGACGCCATCCGCAGGCACGCGGTTCGTATCGACTCCACCTGGTTCCCGGTCATCCAGGCCTTCGAGGTCGCCACGGGGATCTCCCGGTCGGAGTTCATCTCGCACACCGCTCGCCGACACTTGGCCGCGTTGGGGTTCGAGGTCGCCGGCAGTATCGAGCCGCGCACGCCGCAGCGGGCGCCCCATTCTGCAGCCGCTTCGACCACTCAGGCGCTGCTCAGAAGCGACGATACGGCGTCCGCGCTTGAAGGCGAGTGGCACACCGAGACTCGCGTTCAGGCCGCCTTGGTCACTGCGCTAGTCGGCGACGGATGGCGAATCGTGTCAGTGGCAGACACAGCAACGAGAGAGCACGGCATCGACGTGGTCGCCTCCCGCGAGGAGCAAACCGCTGGCATCGAGGTCAAGGGGTACCCGAGTCGCGCCTACGCAGACCCAAGACGAGCCGGAGAGGTCAAGCGCACGCAGCCGAGCACACAGGCCGGCCACTGGTATGCGCAAGCGGTTCTGGCAGCGATGCGACTGCGCGGCAAGAAGCCGCAGTGGCGCAGCGTCATCGCTCTCCCGGACTTCCCGCGATACCGCGACCTGTTCGCCGAGACAGCCAGCTCCCTGCATGTAGCGAGGATCGAAGTCTGGTGGGTGGATGAAGCAGGGAAGGTTCACTTCTCGCCGTAGTCACCAGCGTCAAACTCAACGCCGTGCTGGTTCCAGGGACGACGAAGGCCCGGACCTGATGGTCCGGGCCTTCGTCATTTTGTAGCGGGGGCAGGATTTGAACCTGCGACCTCTGGGTTATGAGCCCAGCGAGCTACCGAGCTGCTCCACCCCGCGTCGGCTCCGTAACCATACGTCAGCCACGGAGCCAGGGCCAAATCGATGCCCTGTGACGCCTGCTACTGCCCCAGCCGCTTCTCCGCATCCATGGCGGCCTTGACCGCGGCGTCGATCCGGTCCTGCGCCTCGCCGTAGGCGGCGAAGTCGCCCTTGGCGAGGGCCTCGTTCGCGTCCGCGATGGCCGCATCGGCGTCCTGCAGGGCCTGGTCGAGGTCGGCGCGGGCGTCGCCCGTCGTCGGTGCGGTGGCCGTGGCCGACGGGGCGGGCGAAGCCGTCGTCGTCGGCGCCGGTGTCGCCCCGTCGGTGGGGGTCGGCGTCGGCGTGATGGGCGTCGTCGGGCCCGTCCCCTCGCCGGTGTCCACCCCGGAGTCTCCGCCGAACACCTGGTTCAGGGCCTCGCCCAGGGTAGGCGCGAAGCCGACCTTGGACCCGAAGCCGACGATGACGCGCTGCAGCAGCGGGTACGACGTGCCGCTCGCGGCCTGGACGTAGACGGGCTGCACGTAGAGCAGACCGCCGCCGACCGGCAGCGTCAGCAGGTTGCCGCGCACCACGGACGAGCCACCACGGGACAGGATGTTCAGCTCGTTGGAGACCGTGGGGTCGGCGCTGAACCGGTTGTTCATCTGCCCCGGCCCGGGCACGGTCGAGTTGCGTGGCAGCTCCAGCAGCCGCAGCTTGCCGTAGTCGGGCGATGGTTTGCCGGCGGTGTCGCCGGCCTCGGCATCGACCGCGAGATACCCCGTGAGCACGTTGCGCGCCCCGTCACCGGCCGGGATGAACGTCGACATGAGCGAGAACGACGCCTCGTCCTGGTCCGGCATCTTCAGCGTCATGTAGTACGGCGGCTGCGGGACACCGGCGTGGTTCGGGTCGTCCGGCGTGGCCCAGAAGTCGTTGCCGGAGAAGAACTGCGCTGCGTTCGCCACGTGGTACTTGGCCAGCAGCGTGCGCTGGACCTTGAACAGGTCCTCCGGGTAGCGGATGTGGCTCATCAGGGCGCCGTCGATCTTGGAGACCGGCTCCAGTGACGTCGGGAACACCTTCGACCAGGCCTTCAGCACGGGGTCGGTGGCGTCCCACGCGTAGAGCGTGACCTTGCCGCTGTAGGCGTCGACCGTGGCCTTCACCGAGTTGCGGATGTAGTTCACGGTCTTGGGCTGCAGCGCCTTGATCGTGTTGGTCGACTGCGTGAGCGAGTCGACGGTCGCGTCCTCGAGCGACCGCGATGCCGCGTACGGGTACTGGTCGCTCGTCGTGTAGCCGTCGACCATCCACACGACCCGGCCGTCGACGACCGCCGGGTACACGCGTCCGTCGAGCGTCAGGTAGGGCGCCACCTTGGCGACGCGCTCGCGCGGGCTGCGGTCGTAGAGGATCTGCGACTCGCTGTTGACACGGTCGGAGAACAGGATCTGCTCGGAGCCGAACTTGATCGCGTACAGGAGCTTGTTCCACGAGCTGCCGATGCTCGGGCCCGCCGAGACGTCCTGCGTCGGGAACGTCGTGTTGGCGGCGCCGCTGTCCTCGGCGTCGTCGGTCGGGTAGTCGAGCTCCCAGGGCTCCGTCCCTTCCGGGGCACCGACGATCGAGTAGGTGGGCGACGTCGGGCCGAAGTAGATGCGCGGCTCGTACTCACCCATCTCACCGACCGACGGGATGTCCTTCTCCCAGAAGTCCGGGGAACCGTCGGACGCGACCTGGTTGCCGTACGCGGCGGCCACGCCGAACCCGTGCGTGTAGACCGTCGTCTCGTTGGTCCAGTTCTGCTGCTGCGGCAGCAGGCCGGCCAGGTTCAGGTCGCGGACGGCGATGACCGTGTCGCGCTTCTCGCCGTTGATCTCGTAGCGGTCGACTGCCAGCGAGTCCGGGAAGAGGTAGAAGTTCTTGGTGGCCTGCAGCTGCTTGAACGACGGGCTGACGACCTGCGGATCGAGCAGGCGGATGGACGTCGTCGTCTCCGCGTCCGTCTTCAGCGCGTCCTTCTCCGCCGTCACGGTCGCGTCGTAGGGCGTCGTCTCCACGTCTCCCAGCCCGTAGGCGTCGTTCGTCGCGTCGATGTTGCGCTGGATGTACTCCGACTCCGCGTCCTGCTGGTTGGGCTGGACCTGGAAGCGCTGGACGACGGCCGGGTAGATGCCGCCGACGGCGATGGCCGCGACGATCATGAGCCCCACGCCGATGAGCGGCAGCCGCCAGTTCCCACGGATCGCGGTCAGGATGAACGTCACGGCAACGAAGATCGCGATGCCGGCGAGGATCGCCTTGGACGGGATCACGGCGTGCACGTCGGTGTACGCGGCACCGCCGTCGACCTTCCCGCTGCTCGTCTTGGTCAGGATCGAGTACCGGTCCAGCCAGTAGTTGCCCGCGATGAGCACCATGAGCACCGCGCCGATGAGGGACATGTGCACGCGCGCGGCCCGCGTGGTGCGCGGCATGTCGCTGCGCGGTCCGCCGATGCGGATGCCGCCGTACAAGTACTGCGTGGCGAGCCCCGCGATGCCGGCCAGGATGGTGACAGCCAGCAGGAACGAGACGACGAACCGCAGGCCCGGCAGCGTGAACAGGTAGAAGCCGATGTCGATGCCGAACTGCGGGTCGGTCTTGCCGACGCTCCCGCCGTGCATCCACAGCTGGACGGTGGACCACTGCTGCGAGGCGGCCGCGCCGGCGAACAGCCCGACGACGACGGGCGCGACGATCAGCACCAGCTTGCGCAGCGGCTCGACGGCCTCGCGGTACTGGTCGAGGTTGGCCTGCTCCTGCGTGCTGGGCGCGTAGATGGGCCGCGAGCGGTAGCCGTAGGACAGGCTCCCCCACACCGCGCCTGCCATGACCAGGAACCCGAGCACGAACAGCACGGCCCGCGTGCCCCACTCGGTGCGCAGCACGTTGCCGAAGCCGAGCTGGTCGTACCAGAGGAACTCGGTCCACACCTGCGCCAGGATCAGCACGATCACGACGATCGCGGCCAGCACGATCAGCGTCGGGATCAGGGGCCCGCGACGGCGGCGCACGCCGGCGGGACGAGGGGGACGGTTCGAGCGGTCGAAGGTCACGGCACTCCCAACGGATCGGTCTGCGCCCAGGTTCCCACATCCGGCTCACATGGAGGGCCGACGATCCAGGCCAGAGCCACGTTCCGCGGCCCCGGATGCGACGATGGGCCGGTGACCGACGCGCCCGAGAACAGCCCCCACCCCGCGACCGCCGACCTCGCCGACGCCGTCCTGGAGGTCGAGCACCACGTGGCCGCCGCCGGCTGGGACGCCCCGGTCCGCGTCTTCGCGCTCGTGCGCACGCAGGCGGCACTCGCGACGGAGCCAGGCCTGGCCGACCAGCTCGACCCGAGCGTGCTCGCCGCCGCGCAGGCCGCGCCCTGGCACCTGACGTCGATCGAGCAGGAGGGTCTGCCCGCCGCCGACGACCTGGAGGAGCTGCTGGCCGGCCTGTCGTGGCCGTCGTCGGTGGACGGTGTGGCCGTGACGGTCGAGCGCGTGGTCCTGCCGCCCGAGGCCGAGGCCCAGATGCCGTCCGGCACGCAGGAAGCCCTCGACTACCTGCTCGCCCACCCCGACCGCCAGGACGTGCGCCTGGCCGTGGGCGTGCTGCGCGACGGGCCGTCGTGGTGCGCCGTGCGCTCGCGCGCCAACGACGCCGACGACCAGGTGGGTCAGGGCCCGGACCTGGTCCCCGGCCTGGTCACGGCGCTGCGTTCGACCCTGGACTAGGAGCACGTCGGCAAGGAGGAACCCTTGCCCGCACCGATCGCGGTCATCGCCTCGCGCGCCTCGTGCAGCGTCGAGACCTTCGCGACGTGCAGCCCGTCCGGGACGTGCCCGACGACCTCGTCGCAGTTGCTCGCCGGCGCCAGGAACCACGTCGCGCCGTCGCGCCGAGCGCCCTCGAGCTTCTGCCGGATGCCGCCGATCGCGCCCACGTCACCCGTGATGTCCATGGTCCCGGTGCCGGCGATGATCACGCCGTTCGCCTCGTCCTCGGGCGTCATCTTGTCGATGATCCCGAGCGCGAACATGGTCCCCGCGCTGGGCCCGCCGATGCCGTCGATGCTGATGTCGATGTCCACCGGCATGTCGAAGGTGGGGTCGATGAACACGCCGATCACCGCGCTGCCGTCGTCGGCCTTGCCGGTGACGACGGACAGGTCCTTCGTCTGGCTGTCGCGCTTGACGGTGAGCGTGATCGTGTCGCCCGCGGTGATCTTCGCGAGCTCGTCGAGCAAGGTCTCGTAGTCCGGCACCTTGACGCCGTCGACGGCGACGATGACGTCGCCCTTCTCGACGACGCCCTCGGCACCGGACTTCGGGACCGTGCCCGCGACCGTCAGCGTGGCGGGCACCTCGTACCCCAGCTCGGTCAGGGCCGCGACGCTCGCGTTCTCCTGGGAGGAGACCATCTCCTGCTGGTTGGCGGTGTCGACCTGCTCGCGGGTCTGCTCGGGCGGGAACAGCGCCTCGCGCGGCTGCACCACCGACCAGCGCGACGCCCAGCCGCTGAGCACGCGCGTCACGGTCGACGGGTAGCCCGGACCTCCCGTCGCGGAGACGGTGACGAGGTGGAGCTGCCCGGTCGAGTCGTACGTCTTGGCACCGGAGATCGAGATCAGCGGCTTGCCGTCCACCTCGCCGAGCACGTCGCGCGTCGGCCCCGGCGAGCTGACGGCGTAGCCCGTGGGCACGACGAGGAGCACGGCGAGCAGGATCGCGCTGAGCAGCAGGCTCACGGTGGTGGTGACGGACCGCGCCGCGACGGGCGGTCGCGGTTCGGCCGGGACGACGAAGGGGTCGTCGGCCTGGTTCTCGGGCGAGGGCTCGTCGGGCACGGGCCGATCATGCCCCACGCTCATGTGCGTCGACGACCGCGCGCCTGACGCCACACGGCAGCGGTCCCGATGAGCGCGACGGCCGCACCCGCGGCCCCGAGTGCGGCGGCGTCCCGGGCACCGAGCCGACGACCCGCGACGCCGAGCCGCCCCTGCACGCCCTCGAGCACGATCTCGAGGCACTGCTCGTTCGAGTACCGGGGCTCCCAGCCGGCCGCCGTCAGTCCGTCGGTCGCCACGGTCCACGGGTAGACGACGAACGCGAGCTCGCCCGCGGGCGCCGGCAGGACGCCGACACGATGCAGCCGCTCGGCGGTCCCGAACGCGGTCGCCGCCGCGAGCTCGATGGGCCGCATGCCCGACGCCGACACGACCTGTGCGGCCGACAGCGGGTCCGGTGCGCCGACGGTGAGCGGCCCGGTCAGGCCGTGGTCCACGGCGAACCGTGCCGCGGACGCGACGTCCTCGACGTGCACGAACTGCCACTCGCGCTCGGCGCCTCGCACCGTCAGCAGGCGCGGGGCCTCGAAGTGCCTGGTCACGAACGTGTCTGCACCGCCGCCCGCGAGCGCCGCGGGTCGCAGCACGGTGATCTTGGGGGTCCGCCGACGGCTGGCGCGCGCGACGACGGCCTCGGCGCTCGCCATCGCCGCGATCATGCCGCTGCGCTCCCCCTCGGGCTGGTGCAGGGCGTCGCCGTCGTGGATCAGCGGCCGGTCCGGCCAGGCACCGTGGACCAGCGCGGACGTCACGACGACGACGTGCGCGACCTTCGCCTCACGCGCAGCGGACACGGCCCGCTGCATCTGCGCGACCAGGGCGGCGACCTCGTCGCCGCGCGTCCGGGCCACGGGCGCCGTGAGGTCGGCCGGGTGCGCGACGACGACGAGCACGCGCACGCCCTCGAGCGCGCGATGCGCATCGGCCTCCGGCAGCTCGTCGAGGGTCAGCACCGGACCGTCCCAGACCGCGGTGAGCGCGACGGCCAACGGACCCGTGCCCAGCACCGCGACGTCAGCGCGCGGCGACGGCGACGACAGCTCAGCGCTCGTCGTCCGCCCCGACGTGCGCGCCGCAGCCCGCGACGGACGACGCGACGACGACGCCGCCGTGCTGCGCCCTGAGCGAACCTGCTCGTCCACCGTGCTCCGATCCCCCGGCTGCATGGTTACCGTGTGGAGCAGCCGGACCCATCGTCGCAGGAGGTCCCCGTGAGTTCCGACAACCCCGCCGTTCCCGGCCCCGACGGTTCGGGCGAGCCGTGGGAGCAGATGCTCCGCGCCATGCTCGGCCCCAGCGCCGACGAGGCCATCCGCGAGCTGCGCGAGCGCGGCATCGACGCCTCGGCGCTGAACAACCTGCCGAACGACCCCGCGGCCCTGCAGCAGGCGTTCGACCAGATGCAGCGCATGCTCGCGTCGTCGGGCGACGAACCCGTCAACTGGCAGATGGCGCACGACCTGGCCCGCCAGCAGGCGTCCGCGGAGGGCGACCCGACGTTGACGGCTGCGCAGACCAAGCAGGTGCGTGACGCGCTGACCGTCGCCGAGCTGTGGCTCGACGCGGCGACCGAGCTGCCGCCCGCCGCCGGGACCCCGCGCGCCTGGAGCCGCGCCGAGTGGGTCGAGGCGACGCTGCCCACGTGGCGCACGCTCACCGAGCCGGTGGCGGCGTCGCTCTCGCAGGCGCTGGTCGCCACGCTCGGGGACGCGATGGGCGACGACGTGGACATGGCCGGCGGCCTCGGAGGGCTCGGCGGCGAGCTGCCCGGAGGCATCGACGCGACCCAGCTGCTGCGCCGCCTCGGCTCCGCCGTGTTCGGCCTGCAGGTGGGTCAGGCCGCGGGCACGCTCGCTCGCGACGTCTTCGGCACCACCGACATCGGCCTGCCCCTGCTCGAGTCCCCCGCGCCTGCGCTCGTCGCGAGCAACGTCGACGCCTTCGCCGCCGGGCTGGACGCCCCGGTCGACGAGGTGCGGCTGTTCCTCGCGCTGCGCGAGGCTGCTGCCACGCGCTTGTTCACGCACGTGCCGTGGTTGCGCGCCCACCTGCTCGCGGCCGTCGAGTCGTACGCGCGCGGCATCACGATCGACGCCGACCAGCTCGAGGAGGCCGTGCGCTCCATCGACCCCACGGACGCCGCGGCCCTGCAGCAGGCACTGTCCGGCGGCGTGTTCGCACCGCACACCACGCCCGCGCAGCAGGCCGCGCTCGAACGCCTGGAGACCGCCCTCGCCCTGGTGGAGGGATGGGCCGACGAGGTGGCTGCGGCCGCCGCTATGCCCCACCTGCCCCACACCGTCGCGCTGCGCGAGATGATCCGCCGGCGCCGGGCCGCGGGTGGACCCGCCGAGCAGACGTTCGCGACGCTCGTCGGGCTCGAGCTGCGGCCTCGCCGCCTGCGCGACGCCGCCGCGCTGTGGGCGCGGATCGCCGCCGACAACGGGACGGCGGCCCGCGACGCGGTGTGGGACCACCCGGACCTGATGCCCACGGCCGAGGACCTCGACGACCCCGCCGGCTACGCCGCCCGGCGTGCGGCAGCGGTCGACGAGTCCGCGGACCTGGACCGCGCGCTCGCCGAGATCCTCGGCGAGGAGCCGGGCGACACCACCCCGCCGCCGCAGCAGTAGCCTGCGTGGGTCAGGCGTCGGTCGCGTCGTTCACCGCGTCGTCGACCGTGTCGGCGTCGACGTCGGCTGCGTCGTCCGTGTCGGCGTCGGCCGGGCCGTCGCCGCGATACGCGTGGCCCTCCAGGAAGCCGCGTGCGCGCTCGGTGCGCGGGTAGGCGTCCAACGCCGCCCAGAACGCCGGCGTGTGACCGGCGTGCAGGAGGTGCGTCAGCTCGTGCAGCAGCACGTAGTCGAGCACCCAGCGCGGCATGCCGCGGACGCGGTCGGAGATGCGGATGGTGCCGTCGGACGGTGTGCACGAGCCCCAGCGCTTGCCCTGGTTGCTCGACCAGCGCACGCTCGTCGGGACGGCGCGGCCGTGCAGGTATCGCGCCGAGAGCTCGGCCGCCCGGTCCGCGAGCTGGCGGTCCGACGGGCGCCGGCGCTGCTCCTGGGCGGCCAGCCGGGTCACCATCCGGTTGACCCATTCCTTCTCCTGCGCGCGGGAGAACTGGGCCGGGATGGCGATCACCGTGCGCTCGCCCTCGCGCCACGCGCTGACCGTCCGCACGCGCTTGCGCGACCTGCGGACCTCGACCAGCTCGGGAGCGTGCACACCGGCACGCTAGCGCCCGGCACCGACGCGATGCCCGATTTCGGCCTGCGACATCCCGCGCGAGGGGCCTGATCGGCCCGCGACGGGCGCAAACACGCGTGATCCACCGGCGCGTCACGCCCGAACTTCGGACCTGCGGTGTGCTGCCGCGGCTAGGGTTGTTGGCGCTCGGGCAGGTCGACGAGGCCGCCCGGCCGCCGGCCGGCGGAATCCCGGTCCGGTGCACGACACCGAGGGAGGACCGGCGATGGCCGAGACGTATGCAGGCGAGTTCTACTGCGTGAAGTGCAAGGAGAAGCGTGAGGCCGAGGGCGACGTCGTCGTCTCCGAGTCGGGCCGCCGGATGGCCAAGGCCACGTGCCCGGTCTGCGGCACCAAGCTGAACCGCATCCTCGGCAAGGCCTGACGCCTCCGACGTCTGACACCCAGACACCCACGAGGGGCGCCGTCCACCCGGACGGCGCCCCTCGCCGCGTCTGGCCGGCCACGCACCTGTGGATGGCGGCCGACGACCACGCACCCGCGGTGGCAGTCTGGCGCGGTCGTCGAGGGAGGGCCGATGCGGCTACGAGAAGGACTGCGGGTGGTGCGACGGGCGGACGACGAGGTCCAGGTCGGCACCGACCCACGCTGGGCGGTGCGGATCGGCGGCCTGCGGCCCGACGAGGTCGCCGCGCTGGTCGCCGTCGATGCCGAGGCCGGGCACCGGACGTTGCCCGTCGGCACCGAACGGCTGCGCGACGTGGCCCACCAGCTCGAGCAGGCGCAGCTGGTCACGTCCCGCACCGCGTCCCGCGCCCGCCGAGGCCCCGGCTCCTACGACGTCGCGGCGTGGGACCTGGTGGACGGCACCGGGCAGGAACGGATGGCCCGACGCGCGGCGGCCGGGGTCGGTGTCCTCGGCCTCGGGCCGACGGGGCTGAGCGCGGCCCTGCACCTGGCCGCGGTGGGCATCGGCACGGTGCTCGTCGACGACGACCGGCCGGTCCGCTCGCTCGACGTCGGCCCGTGGGGCTACCGGTGGGAGGACGTCGGCGTCGAGCGGACGGTCGTGGCGACCCGGATCCTGCGCGGTGTCGCTCCCGACGTCGTCGTCGAGTCCACTCGCGTCCCCGACGTCCTGGTCGTCGTCGAGCACGGCGCGGCAGACCCCGTCCGCGCGGCGTTGCTGCTGTCCGAGGGTGTGCCGCACCTGTCGGTGCTGGTCAGGGAGGCGGACGTCGTCGTCGGACCCCTCGTCGGGCGAACGGGCGGTCCGTGCCTGCACTGCGTGGAGCTGAGCCACTGCGACCTGGACCCGGCGTGGGCGCTGGTCGCCGACGCGCTCGCCCGGCCGGCGCGGGAAGGGACCGAGGGCGCGATCCCGGCCTCGGTGGCGGGTGCGCTCGCGTCTGCGGTCGTCGTCGAGCACGTGGACACGGGCGCCCCGCTGGCCGCGAGCTACGAGATCGCGCTACCCGACTGCGTCCCCCGCAGACGCGACTGGGCGGCGCACCCCTCCTGCGGGTGCGCCGCCCAGTCGTCCTGAGGGGTGCCGAGCTGCGTGCGCGGTGCAGGCACGTCGCCGTCAGGCGACCGCCGCATCCTTGCGCGGCCGGCCACGGCCACGCTTGGTCGCGACGACCACGCCGCCGATGAACACCTGTCCGCCCCAGACGCCCCACGGCTCGGCACGCTCGATCGCGCCGGCCAGGCACCCCTCGACGAGCGGGCACTCGCGGCACAGGGCCTTGGCCTGCTCCACCTGGGTGGTCTGCTCGGCGAACCAGAGCTCGGGGTCGTGGGAACGGCACGGGATGAAGTCGGCGACGAGCTGGTCGAAACGACTGTTCTCGTCGGTGGTCGTGACAGCGGCCGCAGTCGGCCACGCGCCGGAACCGGTCCGGTCGGTGTCGAGCAGGGTCGTGAGCCGCACGATGTCCTCCTGATGTCCTTGCTGGTGGATCGAGGTCTGCTGGGATCAGAGCCTTCGACCCCCCGGAATCAGGGGAAAGAAGAAGGCCGCGGATCCGGTGACGGACTCCGCGGCCTGGTGACGTGCTGTCAGGTCAGGACTGGAATCCGAGATCGGGGATCGGTCGTAGGGGCCGTGTGGCGCTTGTTGCCGCGAGCGGCGCCGCCGAAGGCGGACGTCGGCAGCAGCGGCGTCTGCCAACCGGCCTCATAGCCGGCGACGGGCACACTGCGCCCCTGGGACGTCACGGACGTGGGCGCGATGGAGCGCTGGCGCGGCTCGAACGCGGACGTCGACATCGTCGTGTTCTTCATCGCGGCTCCACCTCCCTTCGTCTCCCGGGTCCCGCCGTCATGGTGCGACCGACCTCGCTCTGCAAGGACAGGAACACCCTAGGCACCTGCCCGAAGCCCGGACAACCGAATTAACGAGCTTCTTTCGACGAGTTTTTCTCGCCGCCCCAGGAGGCCTGTGCGTCGGCCACCACCTGCAGGATCGACTCCCCCACGCTGACCAGGGTGAGCTGCCCGATCCCGCGCACCTCGGCCAGCTCCTCGAGGGTGCGCGGCGCCCGCGAGGCGACCGCCTCCAGCGCCGTGGTCGTCAGCACCCGCGTCGGTACGACGCCGGTCTGCCGCGCCTGCTCGACGCGCCAGTCCACGAGCCGGTCCGCGATCCTGCGCGCGGCGGGGTCGTCGCTGACCTCGCGGCGTGGCGAGGTCTGGGCGGTGGTGCGGCCCTCGTCCGGCCACAGAGGCTTGAGGAACCTCGACAACGACCGGTTGGGCCGCCCGCCCGGCATCCGCGAACGGGCCCAGGACAGCTGCAGGTGCTCCCGGGCGCGGGTGATCCCGACGTACAGCAGGCGGCGCTCCTCGGCGACGGCGGCCGGTGAGTCCGCGAGGCTCGTCGGCATCAAGCCCTCGCTCATGCCTGCCAGGAAGACGGCGTCCCACTCGAGGCCCTTCGCCGCGTGCAACGACGCGAGGGTGACGCCCTCCACCGTGGGCGCGTGCTGCGCGGCGGCGCGCTCGACCAGCTCGGCGACGAAGTCGGCGACGGTCGCGGTGGGGGTGCCCGCCGCCAGCTCGTCCGCGAGCGCCACGAGCCCGTTGAGCGCGTCCCACCGCTCCCGTGCCGCACCGCGCGCCGCGGGGGGCTCGGGCGTCCAGTGCGCGGCCACCAGGATGTCGCGCACCGCCTGCGGCATTGCGACGTCGGGGTCGGCGGCCCGCGCGCCACCGCGCAGCAGGACCAGCGCATCGCGCACGTCGCGCCGCGCGAAGAACCGCTCACCCCCGCGCACCTGGTAGCCGACGCCCGCGCTCGACAGCGCCTCCTCGAACGCCTCCGACTGCGCGTTGGTGCGGTAGAGGATCGCGATCTCGCTGGGCCGGGTGCCGGCGGCGATCAGCCGGGCCGACGCCGCCGCGAGGGCGGCCGCCTCGTCGTCGTCGTCCGCGTACGTCGCGTACCGGACCTCCGGACCGTCGGGGCGCTGGGCGCGCAGCTCCAGGGGTGCGGGGCCACCGGCGCGGCGGGTTGCGTCGATCACCCGGTTCGCGAGGCCGACGACCTGTGGCGTGGAGCGGTAGTCACGCACGAGCCGCACCACCTGCGCACCCTTGTGGGACGCCGCGAACGTGGTCAGGTGGTGCGGCGTGGCGCCCGCGAACGAGTAGATCGTCTGGCTCGGGTCGCCCACGACGCACAGCTCGTGGCGGTCGCCCAACCACTGGTCCAGCAGGTACTGCTGCAGCGGGCTGACGTCCTGGTACTCGTCGACGACGAAGTGCCTGTACTGCCCCCGCACCTCGTCGGCGACGTCGCGGCGCTCGGCGAGCATGGCCGCGAGCAGCAGCAGCACGTCCTCGAAGTCGATCACCGACCGCTCGTCCTTGACCGCCTCGTACGCCGTCATCAGCCGGGCGATCGCGAGCGGGTCGTTGCCACCGGGGACGACGCGGTCGACGGCCGCGACCGCCTTGGCGTAGTCGTCGGCCACCACGAGCGACACCTTGGCCCACTCGAGCTCCGAGGCGAGGTCGCGCACGGCCGTGCGGTCCACCGCGATGCCCACGCGCCGCGCCGCCTCGGCGACCAGCTGGGCCTTCTGCTCGAGGATCCGCGGCGGGGCCCCGCCCACCACCTTGGGCCAGAAGTAGCCGAGCTGGCGCAGTGCCGCGGCGTGGAACGTGCGCGCCTGCACACCACCCGCGCCGAGCCCGCGCAGCCGCGTCCGCATCTCCCCCGCCGCACGCGCCGTGAACGTCACGGCCAGCACGTCGTGCGGCTTGTAGACGCCCGCCGCGATCCCGTAGGCGATGCGGTGCGTGATGGCGCGCGTCTTGCCCGTCCCCGCACCGGCGAGCACGCAGACGGGACCGCGCAGGGCGGTGGCGACGGCCCGCTGCTCGGGGTCGAGCGCGGCCAGGAGATCGTCGGGGGACATCGCGCACAGTCTGGCAGCCGGGACCGACACACCCGACCCGTCGCCCACAGGCCGCCCGCCACGCGCGGGAATGAGGATCGCCGTCGTCGTGGTTGTGCTCCACGGTTCCCGACGACGGGACCGCCCGCACCGCCCGCGCCGACGAAGAGGATCCGATGACCGACACCACCGAGCTGCCCGCGAACGAGCTGCCCGCACCCGGCACGATCACGATGTACTCGACGACGTGGTGCGGCTACTGCCGTCGGCTCAAGACGCAGCTCGACTCCGTGGGTATCGGCTACACCGAGGTCGACATCGAGGACCACCCCGACGCCGCGGCGCTCGTCGCGTCGCTCAACGGCGGCAACCAGACGGTGCCGACCGTGATCTTCCCGGACGGCAGCGCCGCGACGAACCCGTCGCTCGTCGAGGTCCGCCAGCGCGTCGGGGCCTGACGCAGGCGCGACGTCGCGTCAGGAGGGCAGCGGCCCGCCGAACCACGTCTCGACGAGGGCGCGGGCGATCGACGAGCGCCCGGGCGGGATCACGTCGCCCGCACCGACGGCGGCGTTCAGCTCGTCGCGCGTGAACCACCGCGCGTCGACCAGCTCCACCCCGTCGGGGTGCAGCGCGGTGGTCGTCGCGCGTCCGACGAACCCGACCATGAGCGAGGCCGGGAACGGCCACGGCTGGCTGCCGAGGTAGTCGACGTCCCCCACGTCGACACCGACCTCCTCCGCGACCTCACGCCGCACCGCGTTCTCGAGCGACTCCCCGGGCTCGACGAAGCCGGCGAGCGTCGACCAGCGGTTCTCCGCCCAGGCCGCGGCCCGGCCGAGCAGCAGCCGGTCGTCGTCGTCGACGATCGCCATGATCACCGCGGGATCGGTGCGCGGGTAGTGCTCGGAGGAGTCGACGACGCAGCGACGCACCCAGCCGGCCTGGACCACCTCCGTCGCCGCGCCGCAGCGGGGGCAGCGCGGGTGGCGGGCGTGCCAGGCGTCGAGCGCGACGGCCGTCGTCGCCAGGCCTGCCTCGAGCGCCGGGAGGTCGGCGCCCACCTGACGCAGCGCGACGAAGTCGTCGGGCCCGTGCGCCGCCGGCGCCCCGGAGCGATGGACGAGCAGGTCCGCCGCCGCACCGCGCGCGGGCGGGGTCCGGTCGGTCGGGACGCGGACGGCGAGGTACATCGTGCCCTCGTGCTCACCGAGCAGGAGCCACGACTCCTCGCCGCTCGCCCACCGCGTCGCCTCGTCGACCGGGAGGAGGGCCAGCGCGCCATCGGCCGCCAGCACCTGCCCGTCCGAGACCAGGACCACACGGGTCGACGCCTGGCCACGGGCAGCGGCCAGCGTCTGCGGGTCGCCCCGCCGTTCGGCGGCCCGGTCGGCCAGCGCACGGGACAGGGGCAGCTCGTCAGACCTCACCCGGCAACCGTACGGCCCCCGCGCGGCGGCCAGCGCGGGCATCCGGGACCGGTAGGGCGCTGCCGGACGAACCGGGCAGACACGCCGCGCGGTGCAGCGCGCTCACGCACCGGCGCGCCTACGCTGAGCCCGTGCCTCGCTCCCCTCTCGCCCTCGCCGCCCTGGCGACGGTCGCCGTGCCCGGACTGGACGCGTTCGACGTCCGCCGCCCCGCGCACCCGGGCACCGACTTCGACATCGCGGTGGTCATCGACTCAACCCGACGACGCTGGGTGGTCCGCGCACCGGTCCACGCCGCCGCCGGAGCCGCGCTCGAGGCTGAGGTCGTCCTGCTGGACGCGCTGGGCGTCGCGGCCGACGCGGGCGAGCTCCCGTTCTCGGTGCCGCGGCCCGTCGGCTTCGCCCACCTCCCCGAAGGCGGTCGGGCGACCGTGCACTCCGAGATCCAGGGCCGCACGCTCGCACTGTCCGAGCTCACGCCCGGGCCCGGGCTCTCGGCGTCCGTCGGTCGCGCCATCGCCGCCGTCCACGAGCTGTCACCGTCCGTCGTGGAGGACGCGGGCCTGCCCGTCTACGACGCCGAGACGTACCGCGCCCGCCGTCAGGCCGAGGTCGACGAGGCCGCGCGCACCGGTCGCGTCCCCGCGACCCTGCTGCGCCGGTGGGAGGAGCGGCTCGAGGACGTCTCGCTGTGGCGGTTCCGGCCCGTCGTCGTGCACGGCGACCTGACCAACGAGCGGATCCTGGTCCGCGACGGCGAGGTCAGCGGCATCCTGCACTGGGGCGACGCGTGCGTCGCCGACCCCGCCGACGACCTCGCGTCGATCCTGGTCGCGGCCCCGCCCGAGTCGACCGACTCGATCCTGGAGGCCTACCAGCTGCGTCGCACCGAGCTGCTGGACCCGCACCTCGTCGACCGGGCGCTGCTCGTGGGCGAGCTCGCCCTGGCACGCTGGCTCCTGTACGGCGTGCGGTCCGGGAGCGCGGACATCGTCGAGGACGCCGTCGGGATGCTCGAGGACCTCGACGCCCACACGCGCTCGCTCGAGCTGACCGACGCCGAACCCTCGCTCGCCTGAGTCCGTCCCTCAGCCGCACGTCTGGAGCACGCATGTCCCTCGTCCGAGTGCACAACTTCTCGATCTCGCTCGACGGCTTCGGCACCGGTGAGGGGCAGACCCTCGAGGCGCCGTTCGGGCACGCCGGGCACCGACTCATGGAGTGGGCGTTCGAGACGCGCACGTTCCGCGCGATGGGCCTGCACGGCGAGACCGAGGGATCGTTCGGCGTCGACGAGTCGTTCGCGAGCCAGTGGGGTCCGGGCATCGGCGCCGAGATCATGGGCCGCAACAAGTTCAGCCCGTACCGCGGCCCGCACGACGAGGAGTGGACGGGTTGGTGGGGCGACGACCCCGTGTTCCACACCCCCGTCGTCGTGCTGACGCACCACCCGCGGCCCGTCCTGGAGATGGAGGGCGGCACGACGTTCCACTTCGTCGACGCCGACCCGGCGACCGCGCTCGCGAAGGCCCGCGAGCTGGCCGGCGACCTCGACGTGCGCATCGGCGGCGGTGTCAGCACCGTGCGGCAGTTCCTCGAGGCCGACCTCATCGACCACCTGCACGTCGTCGTCGTGCCCATCGTCCTGGGGCGCGGCGAGCGCCTCTGGGACGGACTCGAGGGCCTCGAGGACCGGTTCCACATCGAGTCGACGCCGTCGCCGTCGGGCGTCACGCACCTGATCCTCAGCCGTCGCCCGCGTTCATAGCCCCTCGTCCTCGGCTGTCGCGGCCGTGAGGAGCGCGACGATCTCCGCCTCGCCGAGCAGGCGCTCCGGATGGACGGTCCGGTTGGCACCGACGTAGTGGAATGCTGCGCCGACGGACTCCAGCGGCAGGCCGGACCAGCGCGACCAGGCGAGCCGGTAGACGGCGAGCTGGATCTCCCGTGCAGCACGCGTCTGCGGGTCGGTCGGCGGCGCCCCTGTCTTCCAGTCGACGACGACGACGCGTCCGGCGGACGCCGGCTCGTCGGGCGCGGGACGGGGGTCGGCGAAGACAGCATCGATGCGGGAGCGCAGGACGTAGCCGTCGACGCTGATCTCGACGTCGACCTCGATCGCGACGGGCGCACGGTGCGCCCACTCGCTCGCCAGGAACGCGTCACGCAGCTCGGCCGCCTGCTCGTCGAGCGGGCCAGCTGCCTCAGGTTCGTCGAACGCGTCGTCCGCGCCCGGCAGCGCATCGACGTCGACGAGCGACGCGGACCCGAAGTAGCCCTCCACCCACGCGTGGAACTGCGTGCCCACGCGCGCCTGGGCGGACGGCTCCCCCGGCACGGGCCGGCGCAGCGCGCGCGCGAACTCGTCCGCGTCCGCCCCCAGCCGCACGAGCGCCGAGGCGGACAGGTGCGCGGGCAGGTCCACGTCCCGGGTCGCCGCGCGCGCCTGGTCGCGTTCCGCGAGCAGCCGGTCGGCCAGACGTCCCCAGCCCGACGTGGTGTCGTGCGTGCGGCCCACCTCGTCGGTACCTCTGGCCGCGCGCACCCACCGCGCCGCCTGCTCCACGGCAGCCCGGCGCCCGGCCCCGCCCTCGTCACCGGCGAAGGGGTCCGCCGGCCAGGTCGCCGTCACGACCACACCCGCACGCGGGTTGGTGCTGCTCGCGTCCGGCTGCGGCGTCCACACGAGGGGTTCGACGAGCCCGGCGTCCGCGAGCTCGGTGAGGAAGACGGACACGGGTCGCGGCCGCTTGGGGTCGCCCCACCACGCCGCGGTGAGCAGCAGGTCCGTGCGGGCGCGGGTCAGGGCGACGTAGGCGAGGCGTCGCTCCTCGGCCACCTGGTGCTCACCGGCCGCCTCGACGAACAGCCGGCGGCGTTCCTCGAGGTCCTTCGGGTCGGCCGCACCGTCGTAGGCGAAGACCGGCAGGTGGGCGCGGTCCCCGCGCAGCGGGTACGGCAGGTTCCCCCGGCCCACCAGCCACGCCGAGTCCTTGGGCCCGTCCTTGCCCTGCGTCGCCGTCGCCGGCAGCCCGCCGTCGACCATGCCGGCGACGGCGACGACGTCCCACTCGAGGCCCTTGGCGGCGTGGATGGTGATGATCTGCACCGCGTCCGGGTCCGGTTCGACGACCGGCATCTCGAGCCCGTTCTCCCGGGCGTCCGCCGCCTCCAGCCAGGCCAGGAACCCGCCGAGGCCGGGTCGGTCCGAGGTGCGCGCGAACTCGACCGCGACGTCCCGGAACGCGTCCAGCTGGGCGCGCGAACGGCCGGGATGACTGCCGGCGCGGGCGGCGACCTCGATGTCGAGACCGAGCACCCGCTCCGCCTCCGCCACCAGCTCCGGGACCGCCAGGTAGGCGTGCGAGCGCAGCGTGCGCAGCAGGTCGGCCAGCTCCGCCAGGCGGGTCCTGGCCGCGTCGCTCAGCGCGCGGCCGGTGACGCTCCGCCACCCGGGCCGGGGCAGGTCGTCGAGCGCGTCGACGATGCTGCGCTCGTCCACCGCGTCGGCCTCGACACCCGCCCCGCGGTCACGTCCGCCCCGGCCCGCGAGCTCGGCGGCCCAGGCACCGAGCGCGTGCAGGTCCGCGGCGCCCAGACGCGTGCGCGCGCCGGTCAGCAGCCGCATCAGCGCGTCGCCGCGGGTCGGGTCGTGCGCCGCCTGCAGGGCCGCCACCAGGTCGACCACCTCGGGGGCCGCGAGCAGACCACCGAGGCCGACGACCTCGACCGGCAGCCCCCGCTCGCGCAACGCACGCCGCAGCGGTTCGAACTGCGCGCGCTTGCGGCACAGCACGGCGGCGCTGACGGCTCCGCCTTGGCTCGTCGCCGGGCGCCACCGCTCGGCCACGAACTCGGCGACCGCACGCGCCTCGTCCTCGACCGTCCCGGCCACGTGCGCGAGCACGCGCCCGTCGCCCGCACCGGGACGCGCCGCGAGCTCGGGCACGTGGACCGCGGTCGTCGCGCTGCGCAGCGGGGTCGCGACGTAGTTGGCCGCCGCCAGGATCGCGGTGTCGTTGCGCCACGACGTGGAGAGCTGGTGGACGTCCGCCGGTCGTCGGCCGCCCGGACCCACCACCGGGAACGACGTCGGGAACCCCTCCAGACCGCCCGCGCTCGCGCCGCGCCAGCCGTAGATCGACTGGTTCGGGTCCCCCACGGCCGTGACCGCGTGCCCGTCGCCGAACAGCGCCGACAGGAGCGTGAGCTGGGCGTACGACGTGTCCTGGTACTCATCGAGCAGGACGACGGCGAAGCGCTGACGCTCGGCGGCACCCACCTCGGGCACGTCCCGTGCGAGTCGCGCGGCGAGCGCCACCTGGTCGCCGAAGTCGATCGAGTCCGCGGCCCTCTTGCGTTCCCGGTACCGCGCGACGACGTCGAGCAGCCGGACCCGCTCGTCCAACGAGCCGACGAGCTTGAGCACGTCCGCGTACGGGCGGCGCGGCGGGTTGCCCGCCGGGGTCGCCCGCAGCGCGGCGAGGATCGACTCGATGCCGTCGCGCGCCTGCGCGGGGTCGAGCAGGTGCTCGTCGAGCGCCCCCGACAGCGCGAGCACGGCCTCGACCACGGTCGACACGGCGGCGTCCGTCCCGAGGTCGTCGTCCCAGCCCTCGACCACCTCGCTCGCGAGCTGCCACTGCGCCGCCTCGCCGAGCAGCCTGGCCGACGGGTCGAGGCCGATCCGCAGCGCGTGGTCGGAGACGAGCGAGGCGGCGTACGAGTTGTACGTCGAGATCGTCGGGCGTGCCAGTCCGTCGAGCACACCGCCCGCGCCGAGCGCGTCGCGACCGGGCAGCTCGACCCCCGCCGCCGCGGCGGAGCGCACGAGCAGCCGCAACCGGTTGCGCACCCGGTCCCCCAGCTCGCCGGCGGCCTTGCGCGTGAACGTCAGACCCAGGACCTGCTCGGGCCGGACCAGGCCGTTCGCCAGCAGCCAGACGACGCGGGCAGCCATCGTCTCCGTCTTGCCCGAGCCCGCGCCCGCGACCACCAGGGCGGGGGCCAGGGGCGACTCGATGACGCGCTGCTGCTCGGGGGTGGGCGTGTCCTTGCGGGTCAGTGCCGCGATGTCACGCGCGCTCAGGCGGCGGGCGGCGCCGGCCAGGACGCCACCTCGTGGGGCGCGCACGTCGGTCGTCATGCGACCACCTGCCCGCCCTCGCCCCGCACGGGGCAGGCGCGCCGCACGGGGCACCGGTCGCACTGGTCGTTGGCGGTCGCGACGAACGTCGAGGCCGCCATGGACTCGGCGACGGAGTCGACGAGCGTCCGTGCCCAGCTCGAGCCGTCCGGCTCGACCTCGAGCGCGGCCTGCTCGCGCACAGCAGCCTTCGCGCCGGTGCCGAGGTAGACGAGCGTGGCTCCCGCGCTCGTCGTCCCGTCCGGCAGGTCGCCGAACGCTCCCGAGTCGACCGCCAGCTGGTACGCGGCGAGCTGCGGGTTCTCCTCGGCCTTCTCCTGGGACGGCACCGTCTTGCCCGTCTTGAGGTCGACGACGCTGACACGGCCCCGGTCGGCCGCCTCGACGCGGTCCGCCGTCCCACGCACGATCGCGCGCTCGGTCTCGAACCGGAACCCGCCCTCGACCAGCAGCGCCTCGCCCGCCCCGGCCAGGTAGGTCGCGAGCCGGCCGACCATCGCCTCCGCCTTCGCGCGCGTCGCGCGCGCCGGCCAGCCGGAGCCCAGGCCCAGCTCGTGCCACCGCTCGTCGAGCGCCGCCAGCAGGTCGTCCCGCGTCCCTCGCGGGTGCTCCTGCGCGATCGCGTGCACGAGGGTGCCGAGCGTCTGGTGTCCAGAGTCGGCGGCGGTCCCGCCGGCGGCCTCCAGGGCCCAGCGCAGCGCACACCGCTGCGCGGTCTCGATCCTCGACGGTGACACCGGGACGAGCTCCCCGGCGGCCCACAGCGGCTCGTCGCTGGACGGCTCGGCCAGGCCTTGCCAGGTGGCCGGGTCCGCCCCCTCGACCCCTCGTCCCGCCAGCAGCGCCAACGTCGTGATCACGTCGGGGTCGGGCTCCCGGCCGGCGAGCGCAGCCGCCTCCAGCGCGGAGCGCAGTCGCGCGACCAGGCCCCGCAGGTCGAGCGGGGAGTCGGCCTGCACGCGGCGCGGGTCCTTCTCCTCGTCGTCGGCCGCCTCGACCAGGTCGACGAAGGGCGACGGTTGCGCGTCGGCGTCCGCCACGGCCGTCACGACCACCGTGGAACGTGCCCGGGAGCACGCCTGCGCGAACGAGCGCAGCTCGTCCGCCAGCACGGCCGCACGCGCCTGCGCGGCCCGTTCCACCGGGTCCGACGCGGCGACCGCCCGGCCCGAGACGACGTCCACCAGCTGCTGCGCCCCCAGCAGCGAGTCACGCAGGCGCAGGTCGGGCCACGTCCCCTCCTGCACCCCGGCCACGACGACGAGCTCCCACTCGCGACCCGCGGCGCCGGCGGGCGTGAGGACCTGGACGGCGGCCCGACGTGCGCGGGCGGCGATGCTGTCCGAGGGCAGGTCCTGCGCCTGCAACCAGTCCACGAACGCGCCGGGCTCGGCGCGCGGCATCCGGTCGACGAACGTCTCGGCGGCCCGGAACAGCGCGAGCACCGCGTCGAGGTCGCGATCGGCACGCTCCCCCGCGACACCGCCCGTCAGTGCGGAGCGCCGCCACGGCTCGGCCAGCCCGGCCGCGTCCCACAGCGCCCAGAGCACGCGCTGGGCGTCGGCGCCCGGCCGCTGCACGGCGTCGCGACCGTCGGCGAGGATGCGCGCGAGCCGGTGCACGGGTCGCGCCACCGACGGCGGCAGGGTCGCCGCCCGGTCCCGGTCCGCCAAGGCCTCGACGAGCAGCGCGTCGCTGCTGCGGCCACCGCCCGCGCCCAGCTCCTCGGTCCGCAGCGCGCGGCGCACGCGGCGCAGCCCGACTGCGTCGAGCCCACCCAGCGGTGAGCAGGCGAGGCGGGCTGCGACGGCCGCGTCGAGCTCGGTGCGCCCGACGACGACGGCCATGGCCTCCAGGAGCGGTCGTACGGCCGGTTCCTCCCGCAGCGGGACGTCGCTGCCGACGACGCTCACGGGGACCCCGGCCGACGCCAACGCCCGCCGCAGCGCGGTGACCTGCGTGCCGGACCGGGCGATCACGGCCAGGTCCGCCCAGTCCAGGCCGTCCTCCAGGTGGGCCGACCGCAGTCGTCGGGCGACGAAGGCCGCCTCCTGCGCGGCGGTCGGCAGCACGAACGCGCGCGCGTCCCCGGCTGACGCCGCGGCCCCGGGCACCGCCCGCCGGTGCCGCACGACGCCGACGCTGCCGACGCGTTCGGTGATCCGCCGCACGACGTCCCGGACCGCAGGCCCGTGCCGCCAGACGGTCGTCAGCACCAGCTCGTCCGCCCCGTACTCCCCCTCGCCCCGTCCGTCCACGGCCGCACGACCCACGAGGGCCGGCACGGCCCCCCGGAAGGTCTGCACCGCGACGTCGGGATCGGCCAGCAGCAGCAGCCGCGCGCCGTCGTCGGCCAGCACGCGCAGCAACCGCGCCGTCGCCGACGTGCTCTCCTGGTGGTCGTCCACCACGACCAGGTCCCACCGCGGTCGCGGCGCGCGCGGCACCTCGACATCCCACGCGAGCAGGGCCTGCGCAGCCTCGTCCACCACGACGGCCGGGTCGTAGCGCACACCCGCGTCGGGCGTCGAGCTGCGCAGCTGCAGGACGTCGAGGTACTCCTCGTAGACCTGCGCGGCGGCCTGCCAGTCGTGCCGCTGCTCCCGTGCGCCCAGGGCCGCCAGGTCCACCGGCGCGAGGCCACGCTCCGCGGCGCGCATGAGAAGGTCGCGCAGCTCGTCGCGGAACGCCCGCACCCCCAACGCGTCGGAGGGGACGTGCGGCGGCCACTGCACCGGCACGCCCTCGCCCGCGGCGTGGCCGGCGAGCAGGTCGCCGAGCAGCAGGTCCTGCTCGGCGCCCGAGACGAGCGTCGGTGCGGGTTCCCCGAGGAGCCCCGCACGGGCACGCAGGATCGCGAACGCGGCGGCGGCCGGGGTCTGCACGAGCCCGCGACCCGCGGTGCGCCGCAGCCGCGCCGCGAGCTGGTCCCTCAGGTCGGCGGCGGAGCGACGGCTCGCGGCCAGGACCAGGACCCGATCGGGGTCGACGCCGGCATCGACCGCGGCGACGACGGCCTCGAGCGCGACCGTCGACTTGCCCGTTCCCGGCGCGCCGAGCACCAGCAGCGCGCGCTCACCGCCCGCCACCCGGCCCACGGCCTCGGCCTGGCTCGGATCGAGCGCCGGCGGCTCGACCGTCCCAGCAAGCGCCGGCCGCAGCAGGCGCAGCGCCGGGCCCGCGGCGGGGCGTGGCAGGGTGTCGGTCACGGGCCAGATCCCATCACACGGCGCCGACACGACCGACCGCGCCACGACCGCGCACGGACGGACGGCGCACGATCTGCGCCCGCGTCAGTCCTTCGCGCCCGGGTGCGGCCAGGCGTTCGCCCGGCACGGGGCCACCTGGTAGCTCTGCTGCTGCATCACCGGCGCGAGCTTCCCCTTGCCCGGGCACTTCTCGTGCGCGTGCCCCAGCAGGTGGCCGACCTCGTGGCTCACGACGTACTGCCGATAGACCGTCAGGCTGTCGAACTCGGGCGTCGCGCGCACCCACCGCTTGAAGTTGATCGTCGCGTGCCCGTCGCGCCCGCACGAGACCTCGCCGGCGGTCTTCAGCGGCGCACACATGTCGTCGACCTCGTCCGGCGACGCCAGCACGACGCGCAGGTCCGCGTCGCCGTCGGTCCGCCGGAACGACGTCGAGCCGTCCGCGCCCCAGCCGCGCGGGTCGTTGAGCGTCGCCATGACGAACGCCGCGAACGCCTGACCATCCACCGGCAGCCCCTTCTCCACCTCCACGCGCACGGTGTGCACCGTCCCGATCCCGGGGCTCTTCGTCGAGCCGGCGACGACGACGAGCGTGCCGCCGGCCGACGTCGCCACCTTCGTCGAGAGCAGCCCCGCGTCCACGTCGGCCTGCGTGAGCCCCGGCGGCAGGGTCGGGGTGGGGCTGGACGTCGGTGCGGGCTCCGACGACGGGGCCTCCGTCGGAGCGGACGTCGTGACGTCAGGCGACGACGCGGGCGCCGCTCCGGTCGGTGCTCCGGTCGGTGCTCCGGTCGGCGTGGTGGCAGGCGACGACGGCACGTCGGCGACCGCGGCGGACGGCGCGTCGGCAGTGGCGTCCGTCCCCGCCGGGCGGACGACGACGGCCGTCAGCGCACCCACCAGCAGCCCGACGACACCCACGGCGACGAAGGCCGCACCACGCCCACGGCGCCCGGGGCGGCCGTGCCGGCGACGCTGCGACCGCGGGGGTCGCGCATCGTCCGAGGCGTGGGACCGGGCGCTTGTCACCCGGTCATCGTGACATCCCCGTCACATGACCTGGCTACCATCTGCGCATGATGGTCGTCGCGAGCACGTCGGGGCAGCGCCCGCGCAGCCCGCGCATGGCGCGCGACGAGCGGCGCGCCCAGGTGCTGCGCATCGCCCAGGACCTGTTCTCCTCCGAGGGCTTCCACCACGTCTCGATGGACGACATCGCCGACCGCGCCGAGGTGTCCAAGCCCGTCCTCTACCGGCACTTCCCGTCCAAGCTCGACCTGTACCTGGCCGTCGTCGACCAGCGCGGGGAGGACCTGCTCGCCGCCGTCGAGGAGGCCGTCGAGCCCATCCAGAACGGCCCCGTGAGCCCCGGCGACGGGCGCGCGGTCGTCGCGGCGATCGTGCGCGCGTACATGGCGTTCGTGCAGACCGCCGGCGAGTCGTCGGCGCTGCTGTTCGAGTCCGACGTCACGCACGATGCGGACGTGCGCTCGCGCGTGGAACGGGCGTCGTCCCAGACGGCGCGACGCATCGCGGGCGTGCTGGGCCCGGTGACCGGCCTGGGCGAGCAGGACTGCGACATCCTGGCGGTGTCCCTGATCTCCCTGGCGCAGGGAGCCGCGACGCACCGGTTCCGCCAGGCCGACGAGGACGGCAACGAGCACGCCGCCGAGCTGGTGACCCGCCTCGCCTGGGCCGGGGTGCAGGGCCTGATCCGTGACGACTTCGAGTACGTCGACGCCGACGAGCACTGACACCACCCGAGTTTCGCCGAGCGCGGACGCGGCCGGTCCCGCGGCGCCGACGACCTAGGATCGACTCGTCGCGGCGGGTGCCGCGCACGCACGGGGACTGCACGTCCCCAGGACAAGACGTACCCAGGACAAGGAGCTGACGGTGGAGATCACGATCGGGGTCCAGAACCTGCCACGCGAGATCGTGCTGGAGTCGGACCAGAGCGCGGACGAGATCGCCGCCGCCGTTGCCGCCGCACTGGCCGGCAAGCCCGTCCTGGAGCTCACGGACTCGCGCGGTCGCCGCGTCTTCGTGCCGACGGCCACGCTCGGCTACGTCGAGATCGGCGCCGAGACCAAGGGGCGCGTCGGCTTCGGCACCCTCTGACCGCGGCTGAGACAACCACCGAGCTCGACCTCCGCCGCGGTTCCGCACCGCGGATCGTGGCGGAGGTCGAGCTCGCGGTCGTTCAGCGCTCGTCGGGCGTCAGGGCGTCAGACCCAGACGGGACATCCGACGCGTGTGCTGCGCGGTGAGCTCGCCGAACACCTTGGCGGGCGGGTTCGCACCCCCACCGGTGGCGACGGTGTCGTTGCGCTCGCCCGTCGCACGGTTCGGCGCCGAGCCGCGATCGGGCGTGTCGTCGGACGTCGCGACCAGACGCGCGAGCGCCGGGCGCTGCGTGAGCAGCCCCTGCACCACACCCAGCGCCTCGCCGACGAGCCGCCGCCCCCACAGCGCCAGCCGCGACGTGAGCACGCCGTCGTCCGATCCCGCGGCGTCCAGAGCTGTGACGGCGAGGTCGGCGTGGGAGGCGTCGTCGAGCACGTCGAGCACCAGGGCCCGCGAGTCCTCGTCGAGCCCGTCCGCGGCCAGGCGGCAGAAGTCGTCGGCGACGCCGTAGCCGACGTACGCCTTGAGCAGCCGCTCCCACCACGTGCTCGGCTGCGTGCGCGCGTCGAAGTCGACGAGCACGTCGTCGAACTGCGCCAGCGCGGCCTCCGGGTCGCCGCCGAGCTCGACGATGCGCGCCAGCACGCGGTCCCGGCGCTCGACGGCAGCCGCGGCGAACCGGCTGAGCGCCAGCCGTTGCTCGACCGTCGGCGCGATCGCGGAGTCCCCCGCGAGCCGGACGAACGCGACCTGCTCCAGGTGCGCGACCAGGCCCAGCAGCTCGACGGAGTCAGCCCGACGCACGGCCTGGGCCGCGGCACGGTCAAGATCCGCGACCTGCTCGGACGTCGGGACGTCGGCGTGTGCGGCGTCGTGCTCGGGCGAGGCGTCGGGCCGCGTGGTCGTCATCCGCCGCATGCTAGTCGCCGTTCCCGTGAGCCGGCAGCCCCGAGCGAGCGGCCGGGCCGGCGGGCGCCCCGCGGCGGGGCGGATCCCTGCACGTCAGGGCCGTCGGATAGACTGACCGCGTACAACGGTTGCCCGGTCGTCTCGGTTTTCCGGTCTGACGACCATCCCGCGCGGCCCCGGTCCTGGCACGAACGGCGTCCCGACGAAGGTCGGGGCTCGGTGCGCACCAGGTGCGGACGAGCTCGCGGGACGACTTTCACGATCGGCTGCCGGCCACCCCGAGTGGCGACGACCCCTGTCGCCCGGGATGCCCGACGCCTGTCGTCGGCCCCGGACCGCGCGCGAACGCTGCGCCCGGCGCCACCCCTCGCAGTGAAGAGTCGACCGTGACCACTACCGATCCCGAGATCGAGACCACCGTCCCCGACGAGGCCTCCGCCCTCGCCGCCCCCATGACCCGCTCGCTGAAGAGCTCCTACTCCTCGGTGCAGGCCGTCGACGCGTCGTTCTCCGACTTCGACGTCCGCCCCGAGATCGTCGAGGCGCTCGCCGCCGCCGGCATCACCCACCCGTTCCCCATCCAGGCGATGACCCTGCCGGTCGCGCTGGCCGGTCACGACATCATCGGCCAGGCCAAGACCGGTACCGGCAAGACGCTCGGCTTCGGCGTCCCGCTGCTCAACCGCGTCGTCGCCCCCGGCGAGGACGGCTACGACCAGCTTCCCGCGCCCGGCAAGCCGCAGGCGCTCGTCGTCGTGCCGACGCGTGAGCTCGCGGTGCAGGTGGCCGGCGACCTCGCCACGGCGTCCGCCAAGCGGTCCGTCCGCGTCGTGCAGGTCTACGGCGGCCGCGCGTACGAGCCGCAGATCGACGCGTTGAACAAGGGCGTGGACGTCGTCGTCGGCACGCCGGGCCGCATGATCGACCTGCTCAAGCAGCGTCACCTGGACCTGTCGTACGCCAAGTCCGTGGTGCTCGACGAGGCCGACGAGATGCTCGACCTGGGCTTCCTGCCCGACGTCGAGACGCTTCTGGCCGCGACGCCCGCCTCGCGTCACACCATGCTCTTCTCGGCGACCATGCCGGGCGCCGTCGTCGCGATGGCGCGCCGCTACATGACGCAGCCCACGCACATCCGCGCGCAGGACCCGGACGACGACGGCAGCCAGACCGTCAAGAACATCAAGCAGGTCGTCTACCGCGCGCACGCGCTGGACAAGGTCGAGATGGTGGCCCGCATCCTGCAGGCCAACGGCCGCGGCCTGACCATCGTCTTCGCGCGCACCAAGCGCACGGCCGCCAAGGTGGCCGACGAGCTCGTCGAGCGTGGCTTCGCCGCCGGCGCGCTGCACGGAGACCTGGGCCAGGGCGCCCGCGAGCAGGCGCTGCGCGCGTTCCGCCACGGGAAGGTCGACGTGCTGGTCGCGACCGACGTCGCCGCGCGCGGCATCGACGTCGAGGACGTCACGCACGTCATCAACTACCAGTGCCCCGAGGACGAGAAGACGTACCTGCACCGCACCGGCCGCACGGGCCGCGCGGGCAACAAGGGCACCGCCGTGACGTTCGTCGACTGGGACGACGTGCCGCGCTGGAGCCTCATCGACAAGGCCCTGGGCCTCGGCATCCCCGAGCCCGTCGAGACCTACTCGAGCTCTCCCAACCTCTACACGGACCTCGACATCCCCGAGGGCACCAAGGGGCGCCTGCCCAAGTCGCAGCAGACCCGCGAGGGCCTGTCGGCCGAGAAGCTCGAGGACCTGGGCGAGACCGGCAAGCGCGGTGGCGGTCGCTCGACGGGCGGGCGCGACGGCGGTCGTGACGGTGGCCGTGGTCAGGGCGGCGGGTCGCGCGGCGGCCAGGGCGGTCGCAGCGGCGACTCGCGTCGGCGGGGCGGCAACGGTCAGGGTGGCCAGGGCGGCGGACAGGCCTCCGGACAGGCCTCCGGCCAGCCGGCGTCGGGCCCGACCAGCAGCGAGAACGCCGCAGGCACCGAGGGCGCTCCCCGCGCCCGGCGCAGCCGCAACCGCCGTCGCACGCGCGGCGGTCGCCCCACCGAGGGCGGCACGACGAGCACCCCGGCACCCGCCGCGGAGTGACGCAGCTCACGGACGACCGACGGGGACCGGCCACCGGGCCGGTCCCCGTCGTCGTCCCTGTCCCCAGCCACCGCCCCAGTCACCCAAGATTCTGAAGAACCCGTGCGTCCGGCGCGCAGATCGTTCGGAATCCTCGTGGCTGGTGGGCCGGGTCAGGCGGCCTGGACGAAGGTCGTCACCGCGTCGGCGATGAGCTGGACGGCGATGGCGGCCAGCAGCAGACCCGCGATGCGCGTGACGAGCAGCGTGCCCGAGTCCTTGAGGATCCGGTGGATGACGTTGGCGAACCGCATGGCCAGGTAGAGGCAGATGTGCACGGCGATGACGCCGAGCGTGATGGCCGTCCAGTCCGCGAACGTGCCGTCCGACTGCTGGACGAAGACCATGGTCGCGACGATGGCACCGGGACCGGCCAGCAGCGGGGTACCCAGCGGGACGAGTGCGACGTTGACCTTCGCGTTGCCGGACGGTTGCGGCTCCTCCGCCTTGCCGGTCAGCAGCTCCATGGCGATCAGGAGCAGCAGCAGACCGCCCGACGCCTGGAGCGCGGCCAGCGAGATGTGCAGGTAGTTGAGCAGCTGCTGCCCGAAGATCGCGAACGACACGATGACGCCGAACGCCACCAGGATCGCCTGCCGCGCAGCCCGGTTGCGCTGCTTGCGGGTCATCGCCGAGGTGAGGCCCAGGAAGATGGGCACGGTCCCCGGCGGGTCCATGATCACGAACAACGTGATGAAGACGGACCCGAACAACCGCGGGTCCAGGACGTCGCTCACGCCCGGATCACCTCACTGCTTCCCTGCTCCTCGATCGCCGCCAGGACCGACGGCTCGGTGAGATTCTCCCCCAGCCGGTTGGGCTTTCCCGCCCCGTGGTAGTCCGACGAGCCTGTGACGAAGATCCCCCACCGATCGGCGATCGCACTCAGTCGCTCGCGCTGCGCCGGCGAGTGGTCGCGGTGGAACACCTCGAGCCCGGCCAGACCCACGTCCACGAGCTCCTCGAAGACCTCGTCGGGCACGATCCGCCCGCGCGCGTCCGCGCCGGGGTGGGCGAAGACCGGCACACCGCCGGACGCGCGGATGGCCGCGACCGCGACCGCTGCGTCCGGGGCGTAGTGGGGCACGTGGTAGCGGCCGTCGGACCGCAGCAGGTCGACGAAGGCCGCGCTGCGGTCGGGCACGACGCCGCGCGCCACGAGGGCGTCCGCGATATGGGGGCGCCCGACGACGACCGCGTCCTGCGACTGCTCGAGGACGTCCTCCCACGTGATCGGGTAGTCGGCGGACAACCGCTCGACCATCCGCCGCGCCCGGTCGACCCGGTCGTCGCGCGTGCGGTCCAGCTCGGCGACCAGCGCCGGGTGCGTCGGGTCCTGCAAGTAGCACAGCAGGTGGATGGAGATCCCGCCGGACCGCGCCGACACCTCGGTCCCCCGCACGAGCGCGATGCCGTGCTCGCGCGCGGCGGTCGCGGCCTCGTCCCACCCGGCCGTCGTGTCGTGGTCGGTGAGCGCGACGACGTCCAGCCCCGCGGCGGCGGCCTCCGCGACGACCTGCGCGGGCGACCCGGTCCCGTCGGAGGCCGCGGAATGGGTGTGAAGGTCGATGCGCACGCCCCCACGCTATCCGGGTCGATCCCGCCGCAGGATTCCGAAGATCCGGCGCGCCAGGTGCACTGATCTCTCGGAAACCTGCGGGCGGGCCGGGAGGGCGGGGCGACGAGTGGGACAATGGCTCGATGAGCCAGGACGTGACGCCCGAAACCAGCCCCACCCACGACGAGGGCGCTGTGCACTCGTCCGAGCAGCCGCTCGAGGACCGTGGCTCCAACCGGTCGCTGCGCCCGGGATCGGCCACGTTCGTCAGCTTCATCACGTCCGGCTGGGACGAGCGCCCCGCGTCGTCGGCCACGCGCGCCCCGGCAGCGGACCACACGGCCGCCCGCCGCAGCGCGCTGTCGGCCCGGTTCCCGGGCGAACGCCTCGTCGTGCCGGCGGGCACCTACAAGGTGCGGTCCAACGACACCGACTACCGGTTCCGGCCGCACGCCGCGTTCGCGCACCTGACGGGCCTCGGCATGGAGCAGGAGCCCGACGCCGTGCTGGTGCTGCACCCCGTCGAGGACGGTGCGGGTGACGACGGCAGCGCGCACACCGCGGTGCTGTACCTGCGCCCGCTCGCCGGCCGGGACACCGACGAGTTCTTCTCCGACTCCCGCTACGGCGAGTTCTGGGTGGGTGCGCGCCCGACGCTCGAGGAGATCGAGACGACGACGGGCATCCGCACGGCGCACATCGACGACCTGCGCGACGCGCTCGCCAAGGACGTCGGCGCGGACGGCGTGCAGGTGCTGGTGGTCCCCGGCGCCGACGAGACGATCGAGGCCGTCGTCGAGGAGATCCGCGCCGCCGAGCAGGCGGGTGAGCGCGACGAGAAGCTCGCGGAGGCGCTGTCGGAGCTGCGGCTCGTCAAGGACGCGTACGAGATCGAGCAGATGCGCGAGGCCGTCGACGTCACCATCGACGGGTTCGCCAAGGTCGTCCGCGCCCTCCCCCAGGCGGTCGAGCACCGCCGCGGCGAGCGGGTCATCGAGGGAACCTTCGTCGGGCACGCCCGGCAGGAGGGCAACCAGGTGGGGTACGAGACGATCGCGGCCGCCGGCGAGCACGCCACCACGCTGCACTGGACGGACAACGACGGCGCCGTGCGCGCCGGCGAGCTGGTGCTGATCGATGCCGGGGTGGAGATCGACTCCCTCTACACGGCCGACGTCACGCGCACGCTGCCCGTGGACGGGATGTTCACCGAGGTGCAGCGGCGCGTCTACCAGGCCGTGCTCGACGCGGCGGACGCGGCGTTCGCCGTGGCGGTGCCGGGGGCCCGGTTCCGCGACATCCACGCCGCGGCGATGGACGTCATCGCGCACCGGCTCGACGAGTGGGGCCTGCTGCCCGTCTCCGCGCAGGAGGCGCTCGATCCCGAGAACCAGCACCACCGCCGCTGGATGGTGCACGGCACCAGCCACCACCTGGGCATCGACGTGCACGACTGCGCCCAGGCCCGCGGCGAGCTCTACCTGGACGGGGTGCTCGAGCCGGGCATGGTCTTCACGATCGAGCCGGGCCTGTACTTCAAGTCCGACGACCTGCTCGTGCCGGCCGAGTACCGCGGCATCGGCGTGCGGATCGAGGACGACGTGCTGGTGACGGCCGACGGGAACGAGAACCTGTCCGCCGCGCTCCCCCGCGACCCCGACGCCGTCGAGGCGTGGATGGCCGACCTCCTGCGCTGACGACCTGCTGCGCTGATCCCGCATCCTGATCGATCGCGACGGCCGCCCGGGTCGACCCGGGCGGCCGTCGCGCGTCATCCCGGTGAACGGGCCACCACGGCCTGACCGACCGGGAGGTCCGCCATGGATCCCGCACCGCTGGCTCTGCTGCAGTCCGTCCGCGCCACGACGATCGTGTCGACGAGCGCATGGCCGGGCGCACCGATCATCGAGGAGGGCCCAGGCCGGTTCCGCGGCGTGGCGGAGCGTCTCACCGCCGGCGCGTCGTCGCGGCGGGACCCCCGTCGGGCGCGCGGACGCGTCAGGACTGCGGCGGCGCCGGCGGCTGGGTCGGCGGCTCGGGCGTCGGGTGGTCGGACGTGCCTGCCCCCGGCGTGGACGGTCCGGGCTCTGCCGCCGGACCCGGTGCTGCGCCCGACGCACTGACGGCCCCGTCCCGGGGTCCGTCGAGATCGCCCGACCCGGTGCGCTGCGGCGGGACCACCGGCTGGGTCGGTAGGACGGGCTGGGGTGCGGGCGGCGCGGACTGTGGCCAGCCCGCCCGCACGCTGCCCATGCCCTGCAGGAGGTTGCGTGCCTTGTGCGCGTGCTCGGGCGCGCAGAGAACGGTGTACGACGCGGCGACGATCTGGCTCGCCGTGGTGAAGTCGCGCCGGCCGCGCGTGAACGCGTAGGTCAGCACCGACATGAGCAGCCCGAACGCCCCGCCGAGCAGGATCGAGGGCACGAACGGGCTCGTGGTGCTCCCAGAGTCGAACAGCGTGAGCAGCAGCCCGACGAACATGCCGAACCACGCCCCCATCAGGAACCCGCCCGACGCGACACGAGGGTAGGAGAGCCGACCGGTCACGCGTTCGACCATCCGCAGGTCGCTGCCGACGATGGTCACCGCCGTGACGGGGAACTGCTTCTCCGCCAGCAGCTCGACCGCCTTCTGCGCATCCAGGTACGTGCCGTAGACGGCGACCGTCTCCCCCTGCGGCAGCGTCGGGGTGCGCGGTGGGCGGGCGGGACGGTTCGACGACATGGACCAATCCTCTCCGGCCGTCGCCGGCCGCGCCACGTCGACCAGCTCAGAGCCGACCGAAAGGCGCGGCAGCGTCTACTCTGGCCCCTGTGAGCAGCGTCGGGACCAGGGTGTTCGTCGCGCGCCTCGCCGGGACCACCGTGTTCGACCCGTTGGGTGACCAGGTCGGGCGGGTGCGCGACGTCGTCGTGCTCATCCGCCCCAAGGGTGCGCCGCGGGCCGTCGGCCTCGTCGTGGAGGTCCCCGGCAAGCGCCGCGTCTTCCTGCCGCTGACCCGCGTCACGGCGGTGGACGCGGGTCAGGTGATCTCGACGGGCCTGGTGAACATGCGCCGGTTCGAGCAGCGCGCGTTCGAGACGCTGGCGGTCGGCGAGCTGCTGGACCGCCAGGTCGAGTTCGTCGACGGGTCCGGTCCGGCGACGGTCGAGGACGTCGCGATCGAGCTGCAGCGCACCGGCGACTGGCTCGTCACCAAGATGTTCGTCCGCAAGGGCACGGGCGGTCACCGCGGTCTGCTGCGCCGCCGCGGCGAGACCACGCTCGTGGGTGTCAACGAGGTCACGGGCCTGGCCAAGGCGTCGGCCGCCCAGGGGGCCGAGCTGCTGCTCGCGCAGTACGAGGACCTCAAGCCCGCCGACCTGGCCGACGTGCTGCACGACCTGGGCAGCACCCGCCGCCTCGAGGTCGCGAGCGCGCTCGACAACGACCGCCTGGCCGACGTCCTCGAGGAGCTGCCCGAGGACGACCAGGTCGCGATCCTGCAGGGCCTCGCCCTGGGACGCGCCGCCGACGTCCTGGAGGCCATGGAGCCCGACGACGCCGCCGACCTGCTGGGCGAGCTGCCCGACGAGCAGGCCGCGGAGCTGCTCGAGCTCATGGAGCCGGACGAGGCCAAGGACGTGCGCCGGCTGCTCGCGTACGAGGACAACACCGCGGGCGGCCTGATGACCACCGAGCCCGTGATCCTGGGTCCCGAGACGTCCATCGCCGCGGCGCTCGCCCACGTACGCCGCCAGGACCTGACGCCCGCGCTCGCCTCGATGGTGTTCGTCGCGCGGCCCCCGCTCGAGACGCCGACGGGCCGGTTCATCGGCGTCGTGCACCTGCAGCGCATGCTGCGCGAGCCGCCGCACGAGTCGATCGGCTCCTACGTCGACACGGACATCGAGCCGATCGACGTGGACGCACCGCTCATGGCCGTCACACGCCGCCTCGCGACGTACAACCTGCTGGCGCTGCCCGTCGTCGACGCCGAGAAGCGCCTGCTGGGCGCGGTCTCCGTCGACGACGTGCTGGACCACCTGCTCCCCGAGGACTGGCGCGAGGCCGACGAGGAGAGCGTCGACACCGCCACGCTGACCGTCGTGCCCGGGGTGGACCGTGGCTGACCGCCTGGACCAGCCTCGCTCGACGCGGCGGACGATCATCCCGCGCCCGCGCCGCGAGGAGGACGCCGCCGGACGGCTCTCGGAGTCCATCGCACGGTTCCTCGGGACGCCGACGTTCATCATCTGGCTGACGATCTTCTGCGTGGCCTGGATCGCGTGGAACTCGTGGGGACCCGAGGGTCTGCGGTTCGACAAGGCGAGCCAGGGGTTCACGGCCCTGACGCTGATGCTGTCGCTCCAGGCGTCGTACGCCGCCCCCCTCATCCTGCTCGCGCAGAACCGGCAGACCGACCGCGACCGGGTCCAGTTCGAGCAGGACCGGCAGCGTGCCGAGCGCAACCTCGCCGACACCGAGTTCCTGGCACGCGAGATGGCGTCGCTGCGCATCGCACTGTCCGAGGTCGCGACCCGCGACTTCGTGCGCTCCGAGCTGCGCAACCTCCTGGAGGAGATGCGCGAGGAGCACGACGAGGACGCCGAGCGGGACACCTGAGCCTGGCGGGCCACCTGAGCCGGACGGCCCACGGCCGCGCCGGCGGATCGACCTACGATGGGCGCCATGCCTGACGATCTGCCCGACGACCTGCCCGACCTCGTCGCCGCCGTCCGCGCGGCGCTGGACTCCGTCCAGGACCCGGAGATCCACCGCCCCATCACGGACCTCGGGATGGTCCGGTCGATCGAGGTCGCGGGTGGTCTGGCGACGATCGGCATCGACCTCACGACGCCCGGCTGCCCGCTCAAGGACACGCTGACCCGCGAGGTCACCGCGGCCGCGACGACGGTGGACGGGATCGACGAGGTCCGCGTCGTGATGGGTGCGATGAACGCGGAGCAGCGCACCGCCCTGCGGACCCTGCTGCGCGGCACGGACGCCGAGCCGGTGATCCCGTTCGCGCAGCCCGGCTCGCTGACGAAGGTCTTCGCGATCGCGTCGGGCAAGGGCGGTGTCGGCAAGTCGTCGGTCACCGCCAACCTGGCCGTCGCGATGGCCGCCGACGGGCTGCGCGTCGGTATCGTCGACGCCGACATCTACGGCTTCTCGATCCCGCGCATGCTGGGGGTCGACCGGCAGCCGACGCGGGTCGACGACATGCTGCTGCCGCCCGAGGCGCACGGCGTGAAGGTGGTGTCCATCGGCATGTTCGTCCCGCCGGGCCAGCCCGTCGTGTGGCGCGGCCCCATGCTGCACCGCGCGCTGCAGCAGTTCCTCGCCGACGTGTTCTGGGGCGACCTCGACGTCCTGCTCCTCGACCTGCCCCCCGGGACGGGCGACATCGCGATCTCGGTGGCGCAGCTGCTCCCGGGTTCGCAGATCGTCGTCGTCACGACGCCGCAGGTCGCCGCCGCCGAAGTGGCCGAGCGCGCGGGCTCGGTGGCCGTGCAGACCCGCCAGCGCGTGGTGGGTGTCGTCGAGAACATGTCCTGGCTGGAGCAGCCCGACGGCTCGCGCCTGCACCTGTTCGGCGAGGGCGGCGGCGCGAGCGTCGCCGCGAGCCTGACCCGCCTGACCGGCACCGACGTCCAGGTGCTCGGCCAGGTGCCGCTCGACGTCCGACTGCGCGAGGCCGGCGACGGGGGCACGCCCGTGGTCCTGGCCGAGCCCGACTCCCCCGCCGCCCAGGCCATGCGTCAGGTCGCGACCGCCCTCACGGCCCGCAAGCGCGGGCTCGCGGGGATGTCGCTCGGCCTGACGCCCGCCGGCCGCTGACGGGGCTGCTCGTCGTCGATCAGCTGCGCCGACTCACAGGTCGTACTCGACCACCAGCGGCGCGTGGTCGGAGAACCGCTCGGCGTACGTCGCAGCGCGATCCACGGTCGCGCTGACGGCCGCGTCGGCGAGCTCGGGCGTCGCGAGCTGGTAGTCGATCCGCCAGCCCGAGTCGTTGTCGAACGCCTGCCCGCGCCACGACCACCAGGTGAACGGCCCGGGGCCCTCGCCGCCCAGCTCGCGGCCCAGGTCGCGCCAGCCGAGGTCGTCGAACCACCGGTCCAGGTAGGCGCGCTCGCGCGGCAGGAAGCCCGCCTTCTTGAGGTTGCCCTTCCAGTTCTTGATGTCCACCTCGCGGTGGGCGATGTTGACGTCGCCCGCGACGACCGCGTAGCCGCCGCCCTCGGCGATGTCCGCCAGCCGAGCCGTGACGTGGTCGAGGAACGCGTACTTCTCGTCCATCGAGGGCGTTCCCTCGGTGCCCGAGTGCAGGTACGTCGACACGACGGTGACCTTCCGCGCCGGTGCGCCCTCGTGCGCGGCCAGCTCCAGGTCGGCCTCGACCCAGCGCCCGCTGTCCCCGGTCACACCGGTCTTCAGCCCGATCCGCACGGCACTCATGGGCAGCCGGGAGGCGATCGCCACGCCGGCGCGCCCCTTCGTCTCGCTGGCCTCGTGCGCGAGGTGCCACCCGCCGGCCTCGAGGTGGTCGGCGAGGATCTCGTCGGACGCCCGCACCTCCTGGAGCAGCAGCACATCCGGCTTGCGCTGGTCGAGCCAGGTGTCCATCCCCCGGCGGAAGGCGGCACGGATGCCGTTGACGTTGACGGTCGCGATCGTGAGCACGAGCCCATCCAACCCCACGCCACCGACACGACCGTTCACGACAAGAGGGCTGCAGCTCCCCAGAGGAGCCCGACGACGCCGGCGACGATGGCGAACCACGCCCGACCTCGACCGTGGCCACCGACGCGCGCCTGCCGCAGGGCGACGATGCCGAGAGGGATCGACGCGAACGCGACGGGCGGGATGAAGAGGGCGAAGATCCCGAGGTAGCCCGCGACGACGGACTGCCAGGAGCGGCCGACGGGAACCATCCAGTGCATGGCGTTGCTCGGACCGAAGTCCGACGCCGCGGCGGGCGCGGGCGCACCGCCCCAGCCCTGCGCGGGCGTCGCCGGGTGCACGGGCGTCCCCGCGGAGGCCGGAGGCATCGTCGGCCGGACGTGCTCGGTCCAGGCCGACCCGTCGAACCAGCGCACGACACCGGCGGTCACTCCGTCGTCGTACCAGCCGGGCGGGTAGGTGGGGTACGGGGACGAAGTTGCCTGGGTCACACAGGCACTATCGGTCGAGATCGCCCCGACCTGTAGCCCGGTCGCATGGTCAGTCGCCGCGGTATGCCGCCTCCAGCGCCGCGACGTCGAGCTTGACCTGCGTCATCATCACCGCGGTCGCACGCGCCGCGCCCTCGGGGTCGGCGTCGGGCCCGAGCATCAGCTCCATCGCGCGACGCGGGACCACCTGCCACGACAGCCCGAACCGGTCGGTGAGCCAGCCGCACTGCACCTCCTGGCCGCCGCCGGCCAGGAGTGCGTCCCAGTAGCGGTCGACCTCGGCCTGGTCCTCGCAGTCCACGACGAACGAGAACGCGGCGTTGAGCTGCAGCGACGGCCCGGCCGAGATGGCCTCCACCTGCTGCCCGTCCAGCACGTACTGGACGATGAACGGGTCGCCCTTCTTCACGTCGGGCATGTCCGCGGGAGCGTGCACGACGTTCGTGATCGACGAGTTCGGGAAGATCGAGACGTAGAACTCCGCGGCCTCGTAGGCGTTGTCGGAGTACCAGAGGTGGGGGTGGATGATGCCCATGAGCTGCCTCCTCGGCCGGATCCGGGACGACGATCGCCCCCGGGAACGTGTCCCGAGGGCGATCCTCGTCGGTGCGCGGCCGGCAGGCCAGCCCTGGAGCTAGGCGATCCCCGCCGCGCGCTCCGCGGAGTCGACGACGTTGCTGAGCAGCATCGCGCGCGTCATCGGGCCCACGCCGCCGGGGTTCGGCGAGACCCACGACGCGACCTCGAGCACCCCGGGGTCGACGTCGCCGACGACGCGGCTCTTGCCGGTCTCCGGGTCCGTGGCCCGCGAGACGCCGACGTCGATGACGACGGCGCCCGGCTTGACGATGTCCGCGGTGATGACGCCCTGCACGCCGGCCGCCGCGACGATCACGTCCGCGTTGCGGGTGTGCTCGGTCAGGTCCTCGGTGCCGGTGTGCGTGAGGGTCACGGTCGCGTTGACCTCACGGCGCGTGAGCAGGAGGCCGATGGAGCGGCCCACGGTCACGCCGCGGCCGACGACCACCACGTCCGCGCCCGCCAGGTCCACGCCGTGGCGCTCGATGAGCTCGATGATCCCGCGCGGCGTGCACGGCAGCGGGCTGGTGACCGGCTCGTTGACCCGCAGCACCAGGCGGCCCAGGTTGGTCGGGTGCAGCCCGTCGGCGTCCTTGTCAGGGTCGACGAGCTCCAGGACCGCGTTGGTGTCGATGCCCTTCGGCAGCGGGAGCTGCACGATGAACCCGGTGCAGGCCGGGTCCTCGTTCAGGCGCCGCACCGCGGCCTCGATCTCCTCCTGCGTCGCGTCGGCGGGCAGGTCCTCGCGGATCGAGGCGATGCCCACCTCCGCGCAGTCCTTGTGCTTGCCGGCCACGTACCACTGCGAGCCGGGGTCGTCGCCGACCAGCAGCGTGCCCAGCCCGGGGGTGATCCCCCGCTCGGCGAGCGCCGCGACGCGCGCGGTGAGCTCACCCTTGATCGTCGCGGCGGTCGCCTTGCCGTCCAGGACCTGTGCCGTCATCTCAGTACTGCTCCAGGCCCGGGTACAGCGGGAACGCGTCGGCCAGCTTGGCGACCCGCGCGCGCAGCGCCGGGACGTCCAGCGTGTCGCCGCCGACGAGGGCCGTGGCGATGATGTCGGCGACCTCCGTGAACTCCGCGTCGCCGAAGCCTCGCGTGGCCAGCGCAGGCGTGCCGATGCGCAGGCCGGACGTCACCATCGGGGGCCGCGGGTCGTTGGGGACCGCGTTGCGGTTCACGGTGATGCCGACCTCGTGCAGGAGGTCCTCTGCCTGCTTGCCGTCGATCGCGGCGTCGCGCAGGTCGACGAGCACCAGGTGCACGTCGGTGCCGCCCGAGCGGACCGTGATGCCGGCACCCGCGACGTCACCGGCGGTGAGGCGCTCGGCGACGATGCGCGCGCCGCGGACGGTGCGCTCCTGACGGTCCCGGAACTCGGGCGTGCCCGCGATCTTGAACGCGACGGCCTTGGCGGCGATCACGTGCATGAGCGGGCCGCCCTGCTGACCCGGGAAGACCGCGGAGTTGATCTTCTTGGCCAGGTCGGCGTCGTTGGTCAAGATGAAGCCCGAGCGCGGGCCGCCGATCGTCTTGTGCACGGTCGACGAGACCACGTGCGCGTGCGGCACGGGCGACGGGTGGATGCCCGCGGCGACGAGGCCCGCGAAGTGCGCCATGTCGACCCAGAGCAGCGCGCCCACCTCGTCGGCGATGGCCCGGAACTCCGCGAAGTCGAGCTCGCGGGGGTAGGCCGACCAGCCGGCGATGATGACCTTCGGCTTGTGCTCGACGGCGAGGCGGCGGACCTCCGCCATGTCGACGAGCGACGTGGTCGGGTCGACGCCGTACGCGACGATGTTGTAGAGGCGGCCGGAGAAGTTGATCTTCATGCCGTGCGTCAGGTGGCCGCCCTGGTCGAGGGCGAGGCCCAGGATCGTGTCGCCCGGGCGGGCGATCGCGTGCAGCACGGCGGCGTTGGCCGTGGCGCCCGAGTGGGGCTGGACGTTGGCGAACTCGGCGCCGAACAGCGCCTTGGCCCGCTCGATCGCGATGTTCTCCGCGACGTCGACCTGCTCGCAGCCGCCGTAGTAGCGGCGGCCCGGGTAGCCCTCGGCGTACTTGTTGGTCAGCACGGAGCCCTGCGCCTGCAGGACCGCGCGGGGCACGAAGTTCTCGGACGCGATCATCTCGAGCGTGGACTGCTGGCGGGCCAGCTCCGCGTCGAGGACCGCGGCGATCTCCGGGTCGAGCTCGGAGATGTTCTGGTCGAGGATCGGGGTGTTCTCGGCGCTCACGAAAGCTCCTTCGGCAGCGTGCGGGGGTCCGGAGGTCCGGCACCGCGCACTCGGTGGGGACCGGTGTGGTGGTGACCGGGGGCCCAGGCGTCCGACCCGTTGGTCCTGCTGCTCGTCGCTCCCCGGTGGTGACCCACCCTGTGCGCCAGTCGCGACGCGGACAGCCTAGCAACCGGACCGGGGTACCCGAACCCTTGTTTCGCGGCTACCCTCGACCGGATCGCCCGTCCGTCGAGGAGGACTCTCGTGGCCCACAGTGCGCACCGCGCCCCCAGCGCGGGCATCGCCGCAGGCAGCCGCACCGGCCGCCGGCTCCGGCTGCTCGCCACGGCTCTCGTCGTCGCGCTGATCGCCGGCATCGGGCTCGTGACCGCGCCCGCGGCGACCGCTGCGTCCAAGCCCTTCCTCAGCATGATCCCACCGTCGTACCCGCTGTCGACGACGACCGTGAAGTTCTCCGGCACCGTCTACCCCAGCGCCGGGCAGAAGGTCACGGTGCAGCGCAAGGACGGGTCGAAGTGGGTCACGGTCGACACCGCGAAGGTGTCGAAGTCGAAGTTCACGGTGGCGTACAAGGTCAAGCCGGGCAAGAAGTCGTTCCGGCTGGTGGTCGGCAAGACGAAGAGCACGACGAGCGTCACGCAGAAGTGGACGAGCTGGACCACGGACGGCAAGAAGTACAAGGCCTACATCGCGAAGGCCCGCAAGTACATGAAGGCGTACTGCCCGACGACGCCGATCGTGGTGAACACACCGCTCGTGAGCTCCTACGTCGTCGGCCAGGCGACCGAGACCTACGTCTGGACCCAGACGTCCGCGAGCGGCAAGAAGACCTACACGTGGAACCACCAGATCCACCTGAAGAGCGGCATGACGGGCTCCCAGCTCCGCCACGTCGCCCTGCACGAGTGCGCGCACATCGTGCAGTTCCGTCGCCTGGTCAAGGGCCCCGCGTGGCGGGACAAGGCGGATGCGACCACGGCGAAGGTGTTCAAGCGCAAGTCGGGCGAGTTCGGCGACGGCAACGAGCGGCAGGCCGACTGCATGGCGATCGTCATCACCCACAAGAAGCAGTACGGCAGCTACACGCAGTCGTGCACCGGCAAGCGCGCGACGTCAGCCAAGGCCCTCTGGAAGGCCTACGGCAAGAAGTACCAGAAGGCCGTGTACACCTTCTCGCGCTGACGGGTCGGACCGTCAGGTGGCGTCCCACAGCCGCCGGTAGAAGGCGATCCGCTCGGGATCGGGCTCGATCCCGTAGCCCGCGTAGACGTCGTCCTCGAAGCCCGGGCCGTAGTTCCACTCGGTGCTCCACGCGATGATCGCGAGGTCCGCCCACAGGTCGGCGACGCCGAGAGCACCGAGGTCCAGGTGCCCGGTCCAGGTGCCGTCGTCGGCCAGCAGGGTGTTGGGCGCGCACGCGTCGCCGTGGCAGACCACCAGGCGTCCGACGGGCGGCACGGGCCCGACGACGGCCGCGGCGACCTCCGCCGTGACGCCCGCCCGCGCGAGCCGTGCCGGGACACCCCAGTCGAAGGGGCACTCGGCGACGGGCAGCGCGTCGTGCAGCGCCCGCAGCGCGACGCCGAGCTCACGCGCGGCCTGCGCCGGGCGCGCGACCCACCGGGGGTCCACCGCGTTGCGACCCGGCATCGCGCGCGTCACGAGCCACTGCCCCGCCTCGTCGGCGCCCTGCGCGACGACCTCCGGCACGGGTGTCCAGCGCGACGCCCACGACAGGCGCACGGCCTCGGCCGCGAGGTCCTGGTCGGTGCCCGTCGGGGCCCACTTCACGTACAGGTCGTCGGCCCGGAACGTCTGCCCGCCGACGCCGTTGACCCACACCGCCTCCAGCGCACCGACGTCGACGGGAGCGTCGGTCACGTCGCCCAGCACCGCGACCACACCGGCAGGGACCTCGACCGGCGCCGTCGGGCGCCCCGACAGGCCGTGAGCCGGGAGGCCGACGATCGGGGTCGCAGGGGTCCTGGAGACGTCCGGCTCCCGGGGCTCGGCGTCGCCCGTCGCTCCTACTGCTCCACCCCGTCCTGCTCCACCCCGTCGCCCAGCGTCTTGCGCAGGAACGCGTAGGTCAGGTCGCCGGCCGTCTGGTCGTGCTGGTGCTCGTAGCCGTGCTTGGCGTACAGCGCCAGGTTCTGCACCGAGTCGCGGCCCGTGAAGACCCAGACCTCCTCGATGCCCTCGGGCAGGTACGGCAGGATCGCCATGAGGAGCTGCGTGCCGAAACCCTGTCCCTGCAGGTCAGGGGCCACGGCGAAGCGACCGAGCGTCGCCTTGCTGCCCTCCACCAGCACGCGGATGGACCCCACCATGCGGTGCCCGTCCCACCCGGCCAGGGTGATCACGCCGTCGGCCTGCAGGTCCGCGACCAGCTCGTCGAGCGTCTGCGTGAGCGGTGGGATGTGCGGGTCGCCGTACTGCTGGGCCTCGGTCACGAAGGCGGCGCGGCGCAGCGTGAGCAGCTCCCCGGCTTCGTCGACGGAGACGGGACGGATGTCGAGATCGGCCTGCGTCATGCACCCCATCGTGTCAGGCAGTCGCGCGGGCGCACTACTCTCGGTGCTCGTGTCCCCTGCTGCGTCCCACCCTGCGGATGGTCCCACCCACTGGGTCCTGACCCTGTCCTGCCCCGACCGCCCCGGCATCGTGCACGCCGTGGCCGGGCTGCTCGCCGACCACGGCGGCAACATCACCGAGTCCCAGCAGTTCGGCAACCCCCTCTCGGGGTTGTTCTTCATGCGGGTCCAGGTGACGTCACCGGCCGGCCGGGGCGAGCTCGAGCAGGCGCTGGGCCGGCTGTCCGCCGAGTTCGACCTGACGTGGTCGCTCGACGTCGCGGGCCGGCCCGTCCGGACGCTCGTGATGGGCTCGACGGCCGCGCACTGCCTCAACGACCTCGCCTTCCGGCAGCGCTCGGAGGACCTGCCGATCGACCTGGTCGCCGTGGTCTCCAACCACACCGTCCTCGAACCGCTCGCGGGCTTCTACGGCATCCCGTTCCACCACGTCCCGGTGACGGCGGCGACGAAGGCGGACGCCGAGGCACGGCTGCTGGCGCTCGTCGAGGAGCTGGACGTGGAGCTCGTCGTGCTGGCGCGCTACATGCAGATCCTGTCCGACGACCTGTGCCGTGCGCTGGCCGGGCGGGTCATCAACATCCACCACTCGTTCCTCCCGTCGTTCAAGGGCGCCCGCCCGTACGCCCAGGCGCACGACCGCGGCGTCAAGCTCATCGGCGCGACCGCCCACTACGTCACGGGCGACCTGGACGAGGGGCCGATCATCGAGCAGGACGTCGAGCGCGTGGACCACTCGCGGTCGGTCGACGACCTCGTCGCGCTGGGTCAGGACGTCGAGCGCCGCGCGCTGGCGCGGGCCGTGCGCTGGCACGCGGAGCACCGCATCCTCCTGGACGGACACCGCACCATCGTCTTCCGCTGACCCCTCACCCCACCTCACCCCCTCACCCCACGTCTTGCGCCGAGCGCGGCCCCTTGTGCGCCGAACGCGCCCGCTCTTACGGGTGCGCTCGATGCGCAAGGGGCGCGCTCGGCGACCGGGGACGGCGCGGGTGGGGCCGGCCGGGGTTGTGGCGGCGCAGGTGGTGAATCGTTTCGGGGGATCACGCCGGGTCGGTCGGCGGCGCGATGCTGGAGCGTCGATAACGATATCGACGCTCTCCCGGCGCACCGTCGCGCACGGGACGTCCGAAGGAGGACCCGATGAAGCCATCTCGTACGTGGCGCCGTGTGACGACGCTCGTGACGAGCGTCGCACTCGCCGCCGGCGGTCTCGCCGCAGGACTCGTCGCAGCCGCGCCGGCGCAGGCGGCGTCGCTCGTCCCCGTCTCCAGCTTCGGCTCGAACCCGGGCGGGCTGGGCATGAGCCTGTTCGTCCCCGACTCCCTGCCCGCCAAGCCCGCCGTGCTGGTGGCCGTGCACTACTGCACGGGGTCGGCACAGGCGATGTACGACGGCGCGCAGTTCGACGAGCTCGCGACGAGGTACGGCTACATCGTCATCTACCCGCAGGCCAACCGCAGCGGCAGCTGCTTCGACGTCAGCTCCGCGCAGGCGCTCACGCACGGCGGCGCGAGCGACCCCGCCAGCATCGTCTCGATGGTCCGGTACGTGCAGCAGCACTACACCACCGACACCAGCCGGGTGTTCGTCACGGGCGTCTCGTCGGGCGCCATGATGACCGAGGTGCTGCTGGCCACGTACCCCGACGTGTTCGCCGCCGGATCGGCCTTCGCCGGCGTCCCGGCCACGTGCTTCTCGACGACCTCACCGCCGCCCGGCACCACGTCGCAGGCGCCGTGGAACAGCCAGTGCTCGCAGGGCCAGCTGGTCCGCACGGGCAAGCAGTGGGGCGACCTGGCACGCGCCGCCTACCCCGGCTACACCGGACCTCGGCCGCGCGTGCAGCTCTGGCACGGCACTGCCGACACCACGCTGAGCTACGTCAACTTCGGCGAGGCCATCAAGCAGTGGACCGACGTGCTGGGCGTCAGCGCGACGCCCGCGAGGACCGACACGCCGTCGAGCGGCATCACCCGCACGCGGTACGGCGCGACCGGTGACCAGGCTCCCGTCGAGGCGAACAGCCTCGCCGGCGTCGGGCACGGCCTGCCCGTCGACGCCGCTGCGGCCATCCACTTCTTCGGGCTGGACTCGACGACGCCCACACCCACACCGACGCCCACACCCACGCCGACTCCGACCGTGACGCCCACCGTGACACCCACGGTGACGCCCACCGTGACGCCCACGCCGACACCGACGGTCACGCCGACGCCCGGCACGTGCTCGGTGGCGTACTCCGTGAACCAGTGGAACACCGGCTTCACGGCGAACATCACGTTCCGCACGTCCGTCGCGCTCAACGGCTGGACGCTCACCTGGACGTACCCGTCCGGCCAGACCGTGACGCAGGCGTGGAGCTCGACGACGACGCAGTCCGGCTCCACGGTGACGTCGACGAACGCGGTATGGAACGCGAGCGTGCCCGCCGGCGGGTCCGTGCAGCTCGGGCTGAACGGCGCCTACTCGGGCACCAACACCGCACCGACGGCGTTCACGCTCAACGGCAAGACCTGCACCCTCGCGTGAAGGTGTGGCCCCGGCCGAGCGTCTCGCTCGGCCGGGGCCTCACGCCTCGCGGGCGCGCCGTTGCAGCGCGTCGATCACGACGGCGACGGCCAGCACGATCCCCGTGACGCCGTACCGCACGGACAGGTCGAGGTTCAGCAGCGTCAGCCCGGTCGAGATGGACTGCACGATGAGGATGCCGAGGAGCGCCGACCACGCCGAGCCTCGGCCGCCGTACATGCTGGTCCCGCCGATCACGGCAGCGGCCACGGCCGTGAGGGTCACGTCCACCGAACCGGTGTCCTGGTTGGCCGCCGCGAGCCGACCCGCGGCGACCACACCGCCCAGGGCGGCGAGCGTCGAGCACGCGACGAACACGGAGACGAGCACGCGGCGCACGGGCACGCCGGCGCGCCTGGCAGCCTCGACATCGCCGCCCACGGCCCGCACGAAGCGGCCCCACCGTGTACGGCGCAGGACCAGGTCGACCACCGCGACCAGGCCCACGAACAGGGCGAACACCGCCCCGACGCCGCGGTTGGTGCCCAGGTACCCGACCGCCGCGCCCAGCACCGCTGCCAGCACCCCGACGCGGACCACGACCGAGGTGAGCGACTGCGCGGCCAGCTCCGCGGCGACGCGGCGCGACCGGTCGTGCAGCCGTGTGGCCGCGTAGACGCCGACGACGACGGCGACGACGCCCCACGCGACGGGCTGGGGCAGGAAGGCCGTCTGGCAGAAGCGCACGAGCCACGCCTGGAACGGGAGGTTCACCGACCCGGTCTCGCCCAGGACCCGCAGCTGCATCCCGCCGACGACGAGCAGGCCGGCGAGCGTGAAGACGAAGCTGGGGACGCGCAACCGCGTGTACACGAGGCCGTACAGGAGGCCGACGACGAGCCCGGCGGCGAGGGCGGCGAGGACCGCGAGCGTCAGGGGCCACCCGAGGCTGACTGATCCCACGGCCACCACGGCCGCGGCCAGGCCGGAGACGGCTCCCACCGACAGGTCGATCTGCCCCAGGTGCAGCGTGAGGACCACCCCGAGCGCGATGATGCCGGTCGCGGCCGACTGCTGCGTGAGGTTGACCAGGTTGTCGCTGGACAGGAACGAGTGGTTCAGGGCCTGGAGCACCAGGCAGATCAGCACCAGGACGGCGGCGATCGGCAGGCTGCCCATCTCGCCCGTGCGCAGGCGCTGCCAGAACGCGCCGCCGCGCCCGGCGGGTGCGACGACCGGCGTCGGTCCCGTCATCGCGCCACCCCCGTCATCGCGGCGAGCAGGTCCTCGTAGGTGACCCGGTCGGCGTCGAACTCGCCGTTGGTGCGCCCGAGGCGCAGCACGACGATGCGGTCGGCGACCGCCTGCACGTCGGTGAGGGAGTGGCTCGTGATGAGGACGGCGTGGCCGCGCTCGCGCAGCCGCTCGACGAGCGTGAGGAACTCAGCGACCTGCGTCAGGCCGAGCGACGCGGTGGGCTCGTCGAGCAGGATGACGCGCGGTTCGCCGAGCAGCGCGCGGGCGATCGCCACCGACCTGCGCTGCGCCCCGGACAGCGCGGCGACGGGGACCCGGAGCGACGGAACGCGCGCGGCGAGCTGCCCCAGCACGCGCCACGCCTCCTTCTCCATGACGACCTCGTCGAGCAGGCCGCCGCGGATCGACTCCTGCCCCAGGAACAGGTTCTGCACCACGTCGAGGTTGGCGCACAGAGCCAGGTCCTGGAACACGCCGACGATGCCGAGCGCGCGGGCCGCCGCCGGGTCGGCGAGCGTCACCGCGGCGCCGTCGACCAGCACGGTCCCCTCGTCGGGCTGGAGCGCCCCCGAGAGCAGGCCGACGAGCGTCGACTTCCCTGCACCGGTGTCCCCGACCACGGCGACGACCTCGTGGGCGTGGATGTCAAGATCGATCCCCTGGACCGCACGCGCGGCCCCGAAGCTGCGCGAGACACCGCGCAGCGAGATCACCGGCGTCCGAGGGGCCGGTTCCAGCGGCGCGCTCATCGGGTCTCTCCGTCCAGCAGGCCGGCGGCCACGCACGCCCGGGTGTACGGCTGCACGCAGATCTCCTCGGTGGTGAAGACGCCGCCGTCGACGATGACGCGGCGCACGTTGGTGATGTCGACGGCGACGGGCGCGAGCAGCTGCGAAGGCACACCGTCGATGCGGGACGTGGTGACGGGACGCTCGCCGTGCAGCACGCGGATGGCGAGCTCGGCCGCCGTCCGCCCCTGCTCCGACAACGCCCGGTAGACCGTCATGAGCTGGGTGCCCTCGACGATGCGCTGCACGGCGGCCAGCTCGGCGTCCTGACCCGTCACGGGAGCCACCGGGTCGAACCCTGCCGACAGCATCGCCGAGATCGCGCCGCCCGCCTCGCCGTCGTTGGCCGCGTACACGGCACGGACCCGCGAGCCGTACTGGGTGAGCTGGTCGCTGACCCAGGCCTGCGCCTTGTCGGGGCTCCAGTCCGGGGTGTCGTACTCCGCGAGGACCCGGACGTCCGTGCCGCGCAGCGCCGCGGCGAGGCCGGCGCGGAATCGCACCGAGTTGGGGTCGGTGGGCGAGCCGTTCACGACCAGGATGCCGTCGTCGGGACCGAGCTCGGGCTCGGACGGGCGCCCCAGGGCCCGCACGAGCGCCTCGCCCTGGAGGCGCCCCACCCGGGCCCCGTCCACGCCGACGAAGTAGTCGAGCGGCGCGTCGTCGATGAACCGGTCGTACGCGACCACCGGGACGCCCCGGACCTGCGCCTTCGTGACGATGGTCGCGGCGGCCGTCGCGTCGACCGCGTCGAGCACGAGCACGCCTGCTCCCTGCGTGAGGGCCGACTCCGCCTGCTGCTGCTGGCGGGCCGCGTCCTGGTCGGCGTTGGCGTACAGGACGCGGCAGCGCGGGCAGCGTCGGGCGACGGTCTGCTCGAACGACGGCCGGTCCACGCTCTCGTAGCGCGCAGCCTTCGACTCCGGCAGCAGGAGCGCGATGATCTGGTCCGACGGAGGTCGACCGTCGGGCGAGGCGGCGGTCGCGCACCCGCCGAGCGCGAGGACGGCGGCGACGAGGGCCGCGACGAGACCCAGCGCGCGCCGGGTCACGAGGTCACCATCCCGGTCGGGATGCTCACGCGGTCCAGCGCGATGGCGAGCGCGCCCCGCACCTCCGCGGACGGTCCGAGCTCACCCTGCACCACCTCCACGGGCCCCGCCGCGCTCGGGATGGTGCGCTCGCCGACCGTCGCGCGCAGCGGCCCGAGCAGCATCTCCCCCGCCTCGGCGAGCTGTCCGCCGATGACGACGACCTCGGGGTCGATCACGTTGCAGACGCTGGCGGCGGCGATGCCGAGGTGGCGACCAGCGTCGCTCAGGACGCGCCGGCACCCGGGATCGCCCTGCTCGGCGCGCGTGATCACGTCCCGCAGCGCGAGGTGGCCGTGGCTGCCGCGCAGGGTCTCGAGGATCGCGCCGGCGCCGACGAACGTCTCGAGGCAGCCGCGGTTGCCGCACCGGCAGACGGTGCCGTTGTCGTCGATCGTCACGTGTCCCAGCTCTCCGGCCGCACCGATGCGACCGCGGTAGACCTCGCCTCCCAGCACCAGCCCGCCGCCGACCCCGTGCGAGACCCGCAGGTAGACGACGTGGCGGCGCCCGCGCGCGGCACCGAGCCGCTGCTCGGCGAGCGCGCCCAGGTTGGCGTCGTTGTCGATGTGGACCGGGGTGCCGAGCAGGCCCTCGAGGACCTCGGCGACGGGCACACCGTCCCAACCGCGCAGCAGTCCGCGGGTCGCGACCTTGCCGGTGCGCACGTCGACGGGCGCCGGGATCCCGACGCCGACGGCGAGCACCTCGGACATGGTCGCGCCGACCGACGAGACCATCTCCTCGGCCAGCATCGCCGCGCGTTGCAGTCCGGCATCCGCGCGGTGGTCGGGCGCGAGCGGGAGCCGCTGCTCGGCCACGATGCGATGGCCGACGTCCGAGAGCGCGACGCGCAGGCTGCGCGAACCGAAGTGCAGCCCGGCGACGAGGCCGAGGTTGCGGGCGAGGGTGACCTGCTGGGCCCGTCTGCCGCTGCGCGTGGTCGGCGACGTGTGCAGCACGCCCGAGCCCGTGAGCTCGTTGACGATGTTGGAGACCGTGGCCGGGGACAGCCCGGTGAGGCCGGCCAGCTCGACCTGCGTGAGAGAGCCACGCTGCTGGACGGCGTTGACGATGCGCGCCCGGTTGGCTTCACGGAGTGAAGTCTGCGAGCCCGGCGTGACTCGGTCATCGACCACCCGGGAACAGTACATCCCGCCGGGTCCCGAGGGGGCGAGCTGCGCGCGGCGTGCCCCGCGATCACGCGGGTCGCGCGCCCCCGGCCGGTGCCGCGACGCACCTCGCGGCTCGGGGCAGCCCCCTCTCGGCGGCATCGCACGGCCATTGGGTGCGGCACCTGAAGCGAAGATCACGATTTGGTTTCTGCTGGCTTCATTTCTTGACGCCAAGCCCGAACGCGGGTTTGCTGAGCGCTGTTCGGTACCGGCGCAGGGCAGCGCCACGGACCACATCGGGGCGGTTCCGACAGGACCGACCAGCTTCCACAGCGATCAACGACGACGTAGGAGCATCATGCGTACACGACGTACCCTCACGGCCGTGACGGCCGGCCTCGCCGCGAGCACCCTGCTGCTCGCGGCCTGCAGCTCGGGCGACGACACCGCGAGCGACAACGGCACGAGCGGCAGCTCGGGCGGCGACGCCAGCGAGGTCGAGGTCTTCACCTGGTGGGCCAGCGGCTCCGAGAAGCTGGGGCTCGACGCCCTGGTCAAGGTGTTCGGCGAGCAGCACCCCGACACGAAGTTCGTCAACGGCGCCGTCGCCGGTGGTGCCGGCTCCGCAGCCAAGGACCTGCTCCAGTCGCGCCTGCAGGCGGGCGACCCGCCGGACACGTTCCAGGCCCACGCGGGTGCCGAGCTGCAGGACTACATCGACGCCGGCCAGATCGAGGACGTGTCGAACCTGTACGACGAGTTCGGCCTCAAGGACGCGTTCCCGAAGGACCTCATCGACCGTCTGACGGTCGACGGCAAGATCTACTCGGTGCCGTCCAACATCCACCGCGCCAACGTCATGTGGGCCAACCCGACGGTCCTCGAGGACGCCGGTCTGGACCCCGCCGCCACGTACAGCTCGATGGACGACTGGTTCGCCGCGCTGGACAAGGTCAAGGCCTCGGGCAAGACGGCCCTGTCCGTCGCGACCACCTGGACGCAGGTCAACCTCCTCGAGACGGTGCTCATCGCCGACCTGGGCGCGGACGGCTACTCCGGCCTGTGGGACGGCTCGACGGACTGGAACGGCTCGGACGTCACCAAGGCGCTCACCGACTTCCAGAAGCTCATGAGCTACACCAACACGGACCGTGACGGTCTGGACTGGCCCGACGCGACCCAGCAGATCATCGACGGCCAGGCCGGCTTCAACGTGATGGGCGACTGGGCCGAGGCGGCCTTCGAGGAGGCCGGCAAGAAGGCCCCCGCCGACTACACGTACCAGCCGGTCCCCGGCACGGACGGCGTGTTCGACTTCCTGGCCGACTCGTTCACGCTGCCCAAGGGCGCGAAGCACCCCGGCGGCACGAAGAACTGGCTCGAGACGATCAGCTCCCCGGAGGGCCAGACGGCGTTCAACAAGGCCAAGGGCTCCATCCCGGCCCGCAACGACGCCAAGGCCTCGGACTTCTCCGAGTACCAGCAGTCGGCCATGGAGTCGTTCGGCAAGGACACGATCGTGTCCTCGCTGGCGCACGGCGCGGCCGCCCCGGTCGCGGTCCTGAACTCCATCTCGGACGCGACCAGCAAGTTCACGACCGGCGCGTCGGACCTGGCGCAGTACCAGAAGGACCTCGCGTCGGCCGCTGCCGGTAGCTGACCGCAGACGCTCGACCGGTGACGGTCCCGCTCCCTGCCGGGGGCGGGGCCGTCACACCGACCGTCCCGCCTCACCGCGGGCGCCCGTCACGCAAGGAACTCACATGCCACGCAACCTGCGCCGCTGGGGACCTCCCCTGCTCATGATCTCGCCGTCGCTGATCCTGCTCGCCGTCTTCGTCTACGGCCTGCTGGCGGTCAACGCGCACACGTCGATGACGGACACGAACACGGCCGCCCAGGCGACGGGCGTCAAGCCCAGCTCGTTCGTCGGCCTGTCCAACTACACCGACCTGCTGACGTCCCCGGACTTCCAGCACTCCCTGAAGAACCTCGTGCTCTACACCGTGGTCTTCCTGGTCGGGACCATGCTGTTCGGCTTCCTGTGGGCCTGGCTGCTGGATCGACCGGTCCGCTTCGAGGGCGTCTTCCGGTCCATCTACCTGTTCCCGATGGCCGTCTCGTTCGTCGCGTCGGGCGTGGTGTGGCGCTGGCTGCTCAACTCCAACCAGGGCGAGTCCGCGTCGGGCCTCAACCGCCTGTTCCAGATGATCGGGCTCGACTTCCTCCAGAACAACTGGTGGAACAACGTCGACTACGGCATCGCGGCCATCGCGATCCCCGCCATCTGGCAGCTGTCCGGCTACGTCATGGCGCTGTTCCTGGCCGGCTTCCGCGGTATCCCGGAGGAGCTGCGCGAGGCCTCGCAGATCGACGGTGCCACCACGTGGCAGATGTACCGGCACGTGATCTTCCCGCAGCTGTCCCCCGTGGCCCTGTCGGCCGTGATCATCGTCGGGCACATGTCGCTCAAGGCGTTCGACCTGATCATGTCGATCTCGAAGCCGGCGAACTACCAGACCAAGGTCCCGGCGATCGACATGTACGTGCTCAAGTCGAGCTTCCACTACGCCGACGCGGCCGCCGTGGGCGTGATCCTGCTGGTCATCGTGGCGGCGCTGATCATCCCGTACCTCGTCCACATCTCGCGGGCGGAGAAGCGCGCATGACCACGACCACCGAGCCCCTGACCGCGCCGATCAAGGACGCCCCGACGGCGAACCCCCGGGCCGGCCGCAGCCGGTTCTCGGCGGGCCGCACGCTCAAGTACGCAGCCCTGCTGCTCTTCCTGCTCATCGTGCTGATCCCGGTGTACGTCCTGATCATCACCAGCTTCAAGGGCACCGGCGACGCGTCGCCGACACGCGCGTGGAACCTGCCCCAGCACTGGACGATGGACAACTGGAGCGCGGCCTGGACCGCGCTGTCCCCGGCGATCCTGCGCACGGTCGAGATGGTGATCCCCGCGGCGATCATCTCCTCGCTGCTGGGCTCGATGAACGGCTTCGTGCTCTCGCGCTGGCGGTTCAAGGGCGCCGACCTGGTGTTCACGCTGATCCTGTTCGGGATGTTCATCCCCTACCAGGCCGTGATGATCCCGCTGCTCAAGATCATGCAGGGCGCGCACATCCCGAGCGGCATCCCGTCGCTGATCATCCTGCACGTCATCTACGGCCTGCCGATCACCACGCTGATCTTCCGCAACTACTACCAGTCGATCCCCAACGAGCTGATCGAGGCCTCCCGTGTGGACGGCGCCGGCATGCTGCGGACCTACTGGTCGGTCGTCCTGCCGATCTCGGTCCCGTCGTTCGTCGTGGTGCTCATCTGGCAGTTCACGTCGGCGTGGAACGACTTCCTGTTCGCCGTGTTCTTCTCCTCCAGCCAGAACGGCCCCGTCACGCTGGCGCTGAACAACCTGGCCAACGGCGCGCTGCTGCAGAACTACGGCGTCTCGATGGCGGGCGCCCTGCTCGCCTCGCTGCCCACGCTGCTCGTGTACGTGCTGCTCGGCAAGTACTTCATCGGCGGCCTGATGTCGGGCTCCGTCAAGGGCTGAGGCCCAAGCACACAACGTCCGAGCATCTGGTCGCTCTAGCGACCACATGCTCGGACGTTGTGGTTCTGAGGGCGGGTCAGGGGCGGCGCACGCGGGCGATGGTGAGCACCACCGTGCCGCTGAGCAGGACGAGCGCAGCCAGCCCGATCAGACCCGGGTCGAAGCCCGTGGCGCCCAGGGCGTCAGGGTCGGACGCGGACAGGACCGTCAGCGCCGCCTGTGCGCTCAGGCCCGACGAGATGCCCGTGACGACCAGGTGGTGCGACCCGGCCGGCGTGTCGGACGGCACGGTCACCGTGACGTCGAGCGCGCCGCTCGTGCTCGCGTCGGTCGCCACCAGCAGCACCGGCTCCGAGTGCAGCCACACCTGGACCCGCTCCCCCGGCGTGAAGCCCGAGCCCTTGACGTGCACCGTGCCGCCCGCGCGGACCTTGCCCGCCGACAGGGACAGGTGCGGCTTGCCCTTGCCGTGCGTGGCCGGCTTGGTGGGCTTGGTCGTCGGCTTGGTCGGGTGCGTGGGCTTGGCCGGGTGGGTGGGCTTGGCCGGGTGGGTGGGCTTGGTCGTCGGGGTCGCCGACGACGACGGCGAGGTGGACGGTGTCGGTGACGACGACGGCGTCGGGGTGACCGTCGGGGTCGGGCTCGCTGTCGGCGTCGGGCTGGCCGTCGGGGTCGGCTCACCACCCTTCTCCTGCGCGTCGACGAGCACGGCGACGGTCCGGGCGGGCACGGTGACGGTGCCGGTGGCCGTGTCCCAGGTGGTCGCCTTCACGACGTCGTCGGACCCCTGCGCCTGCACGGGCGAGAGCGCGTAGGCCCGGCCCGCGAGCGCGGAGATCTTCTGCGTGACGGCCTTCGTGCCCGCGTTGAAGACGACGAGCGCGCCGTCGAGGGCGGGATCGGCGTCGGCACCGACGGTGTCGTCGATGCTCATGGTGATCACACCGGGCACCGCGTCGGCGCCGCTGCCCGGGAACGTCACCTTCTGCTCGATGGCCGCCGCGCTGCCGAGCCGGAACAGCCGCGTCGAGGTGCGCAGGCGCAGGAGGTCCTGCGCCTGGTCGGAGGCCGTGGCGACCTGGGCCGCGGTCGGCTTGAGCGCCGGGTTCTCGAGCAGGGGCCGCTGGTAGTCCCACTTGGCCTGGTTGTCGGCGGCCTGGGGCAGGCCGTGGCCGAATCCGTTGTCGGCGCCGGTCCAGTCGATCGCGTTGAACCAGTCCCCGGAGTTGTAGCTGTTGCGGTCCAGGGACTTGCTGCGCAGCATGTCCGCGCCCGCGTTCCAGAACGACGGCGTCTGCGCGAGCGCGGTCGTCGCGAGCGACAGCGTGTTCATACGGATGCGGTCGCTCATCGTCGTCGCCACCGGCAGCTTCATGGTCAGCGAGTCCCACAGCGTCTCGTTGTCGTGCGCGTCGACGTAGGTGATCACCTCGTCGGGCTCGTCGGCGTAGCCCGCCGGCTGCCCGTTGTAGTCGATGTCGCTGCCCTTCGTCGTCTTCCCGTCGCTGGTCGTGAACGCGTAGTCCCGCAGGTTGCCCGCCAGGCCCAGCCGGACCAGGTCGGCGTCGTGCTGAGCGGCGGCGAGCTGGGCGTCGGCCGTCCCGTTCGCCTCGGCGCCGTTGGGGTCGGTGTAGACCCCGGAGCCGAAGCCCTGCACACGGGGGTCCTCGTCGAAGGGGCCGCCGCCGCGGACGGCGTCGCGCAGCCGGTCGCTGAAGGTGCCGATGCCCGTGCCGCCCAGGTTGCCCTGGCGCGCCTGGGTGAACAGGGCGTCGTCGGCCACCTCGCCGAAGTTCCAGCCCTCGCCGTACAGGTAGATCTTCTTGCCGTCGACGCCGTCCTTGGCCGGCGTCAGCTCGTCGAGCGCCGCGCGGACGTCCAGCAGGTTCTGCTTGGAGGCGTGGCCCATGAGGTCGAACCGGAAGCCGTCGACCTTGTACTCCTTGGCCCACAGCACCACGGAGTCGACCATGAGCTTGCCGGCCAGGGCGTGCTCGGTGGCGACGTTCTGGCAGCACGTGCTGGTCTCGACCGCTCCGACCGCGTTGAGGCGGTGGTAGTAGCCGGGCACCACCTTGTCGAGGACGGAGGTGTCCGCCTGGCCCGATGCCGCGGTGTGGTTGAACACCTCGTCGAGCACCACCTGCAGGCCGGTGGCGTGCAGCGCGCCGACCATCGTGCGGAACTCCCCGACACGCGCCGCGCCGTCCGGATCGGTCGCGTACGACCCCTCGGGGGCGAGGTAGTGGTACGGGTCGTAGCCCCAGTTGAAGCCGTCCGTGTCCGCGGTCTTCGCGACGCACGCCTGCTGCTCGCTGGACGCCGGGCCGTAGGAGGTCAGGTCGCAGTCCGGGGTCGCCTGCTTCGAGCGGTCCTCCTGGATGCTGGCGATGTCGAAGGTCGGCAGCAGGTGGACCGTGTTGAGGCCCGCCGCGGCGAGCTCGCGCAGGTGCTTGGTCCCGGCGCTGTCCCGGGCGAAGGCCAGGTAGGTCCCGCGCTCGTCGGCAGGGACCGTGAGGTCCTTGATCGAGAAGTCACGCACGTGCAGCTCGTAGATGCTGCGGTCGACCGCCTTCTCGATCGTCGGCGCGGGCGTGTCGGTCCACAGCGACGGCTGCGTGCTCGGGTCGTCGAGGTCGACGACGACCGAGTGCGTGGAGTTGGTGGTCAGGGCGACCGAGTAGGGGTCCGTGACCACGTTGTGCTCCACCGCGTCGGTCGAGGGCACGTAGACCTGGACGTCGTAGCGGTAGGCCGCGTTCTTCCACCCCTTCTCGCCGCGCACGCGCCACACGCCGTCGTCGGACCGCGTCGCCGCGACGCGCTGCGGTTCGGCCGTCGTGCTGCCCGTCCAGACCAGCAGGTCGACGTGCTTGGCCGTCGGGGCCCACAGGGCGAACGTCGGGATGGCGTCGTCCCAGGTCAGGCCCAGGTCGGCGTCCTTCGCCGACGCGTACAGGTCGTCGATCACGCCCGGGATCTGCACACCGGTCCAGGCCGTCGCGTCGTCGCCGTCGCGCTGCAGCACCGCGAGCTGGCCGGTGAGCAGGTCGCTCGCGTCGATCCCCTTCACGTGCAGGGCGACGTACCCCGTCAGCGCCGGGTAGGCGTCGGTCACGGCCTTCGGCAGGCCGTCGGCGTCGTACGTCAACGCGTGGGTCTCCCCTCCCGTCACCTCGCCGTCGGTGAGCGCGAGGGCGCCCGACGACGACGTCGCCAGCTCCCAGCTCAGGTCGGCCGGGTCGGCGCCGTCCGGGAGCAGGTCGCGCGGCCACGCGAGCGTGTCGCGCGTGACCCAGTGCGCACGCTGCTGGCCGGTGCCAGGCAGCGGCGGGTCGGCGACCGTGACCGTCAGGACGTGCGTCGCGGAGTCGAACGTGAACAGCACCTGCTTGCCCTGCGTCGCCGAGAACGCGATGTTGGCGCCGCCCGCGACCCCGTCTGCGCCCCAGTTCTCGTCCCAGTTGCCCGTCGTGGTCTTGACCTCGTAGGCGCCGGTCGGGAGCTTCGTCGTCGAGAACGTGTAGGTGCCGTCGCCGTCGGGGTCCTGCAGCCAGGCCGCCAGACAGGCGGGCTGCCAGTCGTCGGAGCACCCGAGCTCGGATTGGAAGCTGCCCGCGAGCGTGTAGAGCGGGCCTGCGGCGTTGTTGGTGAACGCATGCGTCACCGGGTCGTAGACGAACGTGACGTCGGCCTGCTTCGTGAGCGTGTAGGCGACGTTGTCACCACCGCGCACGCCGCCCGCGCCGTAGTTCTCGTCCCACGAGCCGCCGATGGCGACCTTGTACTCGTAGTCGCCGGCGGGCAGCGTGAACGTGCCCGCGTAGACGCCGCCGGGCTGCTTGGTCAGCACGGCCTGCGTGCAGTCGGGCGACCAGTCGGCCGCGCAGCCCATCTCGGAGTTGTGGCTGCCCGGGACGGTGACGAGCAGGTCGCCCCCGCTGCCGGGGTCCGTGGGCGGCTGGCCGGCGTCGATGCTCAGCACGCCCGTGTCGGTGTCGAGGCTGAACGTGACCGTGGGGGTCTCCGCCGTGACGGAGAATGCGACGTTGCCGCCCGACGAGGTGCCGTAGCTGGTGTCCCAGCTCAGGTCGCGGACCGCCTTGGCCTCGTAGCTGCCGGCGGGGATCGCGGACGTCGTGTAGGTCCACGTGCCGTCGCCGTCAGGGTCCGCGAGCAGGCCCGTCAGGCAGGTCGCGCTCCAGTCGGACGCGCAGCCCAGCTCGGACTGGAAGTCGCCGGCGACCGTGTAGACCGCGCCGGCGGCGTCGTTGGTCACCCGGTGGGTGCTGGGGTCATACCAGAAGGTCACGGCCTTGTCGGGGTCGGTGACGGTGTAGCTGATGTTGCCGCTGGCCGAGTTCTTCACGCCGTCGACGCCGTAGTTCTCGTACCAGCCGCCGTTCTCGTCGCCGGCCGCCTCGTGGAACGCGGCGCCGATCGCGACCTTGTACTGGTACGTGCCGGCCGGCAGGTGGAAGGACCCCGAGTACAGCCCGTTGGGCTGCAGGGTCAGCTCCGCGTCGGCGCAGGTCGGCTGCCAGTCGGCCGAGCAGCCCATCTCGTTGTTGTGGTCGCCGGGGATGGTCACCTTGCTCGCCGCGTCGGCCTCGACGGGGCTGCCGCCGCCGTAGCCCTCGCCGACCGTCGCGTAGGTGCTGGTCACGGACGTGTTGCCGCTGGCGTCGACGACGACCGCGCGGTACTCGACGAGCGAACCGGCGGCCAGGCCGGAGGTCGTGTGGAACACCCGCGGTGCACCGGTGTCGCTGGTGCCGAGCGTGGTCCACTCGTCGTCGCCCGCGACGCGGTAGGAGAACGTCGTCTCGGCGTACGCCTCCTCGTCGAGCGTGACGGCCACCGGGTTGAGCGCCTTGACGGGCTCGCCCGGGTTCCCGACGAAGGCCGCGGTGACCGGCGCGGTCCGGGCCGGAAGCTTCGACGTCGCGCGGTAGACGACCGCCGACAGCGCGGGGACGGTCAGCGTGACGTCGCCGTCGGCCGTGACGTCGTCGGGCGCCTGGTCCGACGCGCCGCCCGTGCCGGTGCCGTAGATGCCCTCGAACGTCGCGGTCGGGCTCAGCGGCGTGAAGGTCGCCTCCTTGCTCGTCGTCGCGTTGTTCACGGCCACCAGGTACTCGACCTGGTCGTCGCGGTCGACGCGCGAGAAGGCGTAGATCCCCGTGCCGTCGGCCGTGTACTGCTCGACCTGCGCACCGTCCGAGAGCGCGGGGTTCGCCTGGCGCAGCGCGCCCAGCTCGGCGATGTCCTGGTAGAGCGTGCTGGTGGTGTCGAAGTGATCAGACGTGCCCATCGTCGTGCCGTCGATCAGCTTCTGGTCCGCGTACTCGTCGACGTGCGTGCCGAACATCGACTGGCGGGCGTCCTTGTCGCCGCCGGTGCCGACGAAGCCCTGCTCGTCGCCGTAGTAGACGACCGGCTGGCCGCGCGTGAGGAACATGAGCTGATGGGCCAGGACGTCACGCTGCTCGGAGTCGGACTTGCCGGCCAGGAAGTACCCGATGCGGCCCATGTCGTGGTTGCCCAGGAAGGTGGGCAGGGCCGCCGCGTTGGAGTCCGGCATCGTGTAGTAGTCGTCGGACGCGTACAGGCCCTGCAGGCTCTTGGCCGAGCCGCCACCCGCATAGCCGGACGCCGCGGACTGGAACGAGAAGTCCAGGACCGAGCTCATGTCGGTGTTGCGCACGTACGGGCTCGTCTTGGTCGCGTCGGCGTCGTAGACCTCGCCGAACATGAAGAAGTCCTTCTTGCCCTCGTCGTGCGCGTGGTCCATGACCTGCGTCGTCCAGGACTTCCAGAACTCCATGTTCACGTGCTTGACGGTGTCGATGCGGAAGCCGTCGATGCCGACGTCCACCCAGTCCTCGAAGATCTTGGCCATGCCGTCGACGACCGTCTTGTTCTCGGTCATGAGGTCGTCGAGGGCGCCGAAGTCGCCCATCGTCGACGACTCACCGGCATAGGTCGACTCGCCGCGGTTGTGGTAGAGCGTGGGGTCGTTCAGCCAGGCGGGGACCTTGACGTCCTTCTCGTCGTCCGGCACCACCGGCGTGTACGGGAACGAGTCCGCGTTCATCTCCGGGAACGTCTTCCCCGTGACGTCGGCGAGGTCGAACGCCGTGCCGTCGGCGTCCTTGTACGGGCTCGTCGCGAGCGGGACGTAGGGGTGGTCCCCCGTCTGCTCGTACTGGATGACGTCCGCCGTGTGGTTGGCGATGATGTCGAAGTAGACCTTCATGCCCTGGGCGTGGGCGGCGTCGAGGAGGTCGTCGAGCTCGGCCATCGAGCCGTAGTGCGGGTCGATCGTCGTGAAGTCGGTGACCCAGTAGCCGTGGTACCCGGCCGACACGTCGTCCGTGCCGATGCCCTGCACGTACTTGTTGGTGAAGCTCGGCGTCAGCCAGATCGCGGTCGTGCCCAGGCCCTTGATGTAGTCGAGCTTGCTCTGCAACCCCGCGAGGTCCCCTCCCTCGTAGAACGCCTTGCTCGTGGGGTCGAAGCCGGTGGTCAGGCGGTCGCCCGTGAGGCCGCCGCGGTCGTTGCTCGTGTCGCCGTTGGCGAAGCGGTCCGTCATGGCGAAGTAGAACTGCTGGCCGGAGCCGGGCTCGCGCACGGGCGCCACGGGCGTCGCGTCCTGCTCCGCGTCGGACTGCAGGTCGAGCGGCGTCAGGCTCGTGCGGCCCGTCGCGAGGTCGAACGACACCGCCAGGCGCGTGCTGCCCTTCAGGACCAGCGGGACGTTCGCCGCACCGGCCTCGCTCGAGCCACCGAACCCGTACGCCTCGTCCCAGGCGTGGTCGCCGACGACCTTGAACTCGTAGCTGCCGGCGGGGAGGGTGATCTCTCCTGCGTACTCGCCGTCCTTGCCGGCAACCGGCGCGAGGTCACCGTCCGTGCAGGTGGGATCCCAGTCGGCGGCACAGCCCAGCTCGCTCTGCAGGCTCCCGACGAGCGTGTAGGTGCTGGCGGCCGCGATCGCAGGCTGCCGGGCGGCACCGAGGCCGACGAGCGCGAGAGCGATTGCGATCACGGCGGCGGTACGGGCTCGCGCGGGGGCGCTCGACATGCTGTGACTCCTTCGTCGGCGCACGACCGTGCGCGGCAGCGTCCGACCGGATCACCGTCGAGGCCGGTCGGTCATGCTCCCCCGTCGGACGGCGTCGTCGACCGGGGTGTGGGAATCGTAGCGGGTTGCAGAAACTTGCAGCAAGAGTTGCCAGAGTCGGTTCTCCTGTTTTCGTCGCATCTCGTCCGGGCACGGCAACGGCCACGAGGGGGCCCACGACCCGCTGGAAGACCGGCCCCGTCTCGCACACCGCCGAGGCGCGCGAGCCGGCGGTCACCGCTCGAGCAGCGCGGCCCACCTCGCGGCGAGCTCGTCGGCGGCGAGCCCGGTGACCTCCACCACCTTGTCGCGACTCGTCGCCCCGGACACGAGCGTCACGTTCCGCGGCCGGAGGCCGAGAGCGCCCGCGACAGCCTCGAGGGCCGCGGCCGTCGCGGCGCCGCTCACGGCACGGGCGGACACCGCCACCACCAGTCGGCCGTCGTACGAGCCACCGACCCGCGTGCGGGACGCCCCGGGGCGAACCCGGACCGCGAGACGCACGCCCTGCGCCCCCACCCTGCTCACCGGCGCGACGCGCGCCGCGCGAGCACAGCACCCGCGCCCACCCTCGATCAGACCAGCCCGAGAGCCCGGACCGCGTCCCGCTCCTCCACCAGCTCGGCCACCGAGGCGTCGATCCTGGAACGCGAGAACTCGTCGATCTCGAGGCCCTGGACGATGCTCAGCGCCCCACCCGACGCCGTGACCGGGAACGAGGAGATCAGCCCTTCCGGCACGCCGTAGGAGCCGTCGGAGACCACACCGGCGGACGTCCAGTCGCCGTCCGGCGTGCTCGTCACCCAGGTGTGGACGTGGTCGATCGCGGCATTCGCGGCCGAGGCGGCCGACGAGGCACCTCGGGCGTCGATGATCGCGGCGCCACGCTTGGCCACGGTCGGGATGAACGTGTCGCGCACCCACGACTCGTCGTCGAGGACATCCAGCGCCGGGGCGCCCCCGATCGTCGCGTGGGACAGATCCGGGTACTGCGTCGCCGAGTGGTTCCCCCAGATCGCGACTCGCCCGATCGCGTCGACGGGCACACCGGCGCGCTTGGCGACCTGCGCGACCGCCCGGTTGTGGTCCAGGCGGGTCATGGCGGTGAAGCGCGCCGCGGGGACGTCCGGCGCATGCTGCGACGCGATCCACGCGTTGGTGTTGGCGGGGTTCCCGACGACGAGGACGCGGACGTCGTCCGCCGCGCCGGCATTGATTGCTGCACCCTGCGGCCCGAAGATCCCGCCGTTCGCACTGAGCAGGTCGCCCCGCTCCATGCCCGCACCACGGGGCCGGGCGCCGACGAGCAGCGCCACGTTGGTGCCGTCGAACGCCGCCGTGACGTCGTCCACGATGTCGATCCCGGCGAGCAGCGGGAACGCGCAGTCGTCGAGCTCCATGGCCGTCCCCTCGGCCGCCTTCACGGCCTGCGGGATCTCGAGCAGCCGCAGCCGGACCGGGGTGTCCGGACCGAGGAGCTGACCCGAGGCCACCCGGAAGAGCAGCGCGTACCCGATCTGACCGGCGGCACCCGTGACCGTGACGTTGACGGGACGGGCAGCGAGGTTCGGGGAGGTCACGGCGTTCTCCTTGGGTCGTCGACGGGCTGGTCGATGGCCTCGTCGGCCACCCTCGGCACGCTACCGCGACCCGGCGGTGTCGGCTCCGCACCGCGCGGGGCTTGTCTCACTGTTCGAACGTTTGTTCGGGGTTGTGTCAGTGGTTGGTGGGAGGATTTGTCCGTGTTCATCGACGGGAGCGACGGCGTTTCGCCGGACCGGGGCGCGGGCTCGCGCACGCCTGGTCCGGGCGACGACGAGACCCCTGCCGCCGGTCCCCGTGGTGCCCGTGCGGGAGGCGTCGACCTACTCGACGGTGACCTGACCGGGGTCGGTGGGTGGAGCGATGAGGACGTGCTGGCCGCGCTCGGTCAGGCCGAGGCGGCCGCCCGCCGCACTGATGTGTGGCGGGTGCGGTTGGCTGCCGAGGTCGACGACCGGTCCGGGCGCGGCCTGGGTGCCACGTCGTTGGCGGCCCGGCGCGGGTGCCGCAACGCCCGTGAGCTGATCCGCCGCGTCACCGGCGCCGCCGACGTCAGCGTGGGCCGCTGGTTGCGCCTGGGTCACGCGACCACCACCCCCACCACGTTGGACGGACGCCCCCTGCCGGCCCGGTTCGAACACGTCGCGGCCGCCCTGCACCAGGGGCGGATCGCGGTCGATGCCGCGTCCCGGATCGTCGACGAGCTCGAGCCCGTGCGCGAGGCCGCCGGCGACGTCGCGGTCGCGGCGGCCGAGGACGAGCTCGTGACCGCATGCGCCGCACCCCGCACCGGTGGGCGGTCCCGCCTGGACGCCGACTCCGTGCGCATCCAGGCCCGCACCTGGGCCCAGTTCCTCGACCAGGACGGCACCCCACCCGACGACCAGGCCACCCTGGCCCGCCGAGCCCTGCGCCTGGGCGCCACCCACCACGGCCTGATCAAGATCAGCGGCCTGCTCCTACCCGAGGTCGCCGCCATGCTCGCCGCCTACGCCGACGCCGCCACCAACCCCCGCACCCCCGACGTGCACGACCCCACCACCGGCGAAGAAGGCAGCGGTGACCGCGCCGACAAGGACGAGAGCACAGGCAGCAGCCCCCACGGGCACGGCACCGCAGGACCGTTCGGTGCAGAGAGCCTGGGACGCGATCCCCGCACCCGACCCCAGCTCATGCACGACATCCTCGCCGCAGCCCTCAGCGCCGCCGCCCGCGTCGCCGACCAGACCTCCCTGGCCGGCAACTCCCCCACCGTCCTGGTCGCCGTCCGCCACCCAGGCACCAACACCAGCACCCACACCACCGGCAACCACGGCACGGGCACCGGCGATCACAACACCGGCAACCACAGCACGGGCACGGGCAGCAACCAGAACCCGGGCAAGGACACCAGCACACACCAACGCCGCC
>Ga0222423_1000147_pt1 | contig 67005 bp, 55 predicted proteins | sample 3A0metagenome_FD_182472 | JGI IMG/M metagenome (GOLD analysis project Ga0222423, IMG submission 182472) | Enriched microbial communities from leaf-cutter ant dump, University of Wisconsin, Madison, United States - 3A0 (version 2) | ecosystem: Environmental > Terrestrial > Nest > Insects nest >...
CACGAGCATGTTGCCCGTGAGCAGCCCGCCGTTCGACCCGCCCTGGATCCCCAGGTGCGCGGCGTCGGTCACGCCCCGGGCCACGAGGTCGCGCGCCACGGACTCGAAGTCCTCGTAGGCCCGGTGCCGCTTCTCCTTGAGGGCGCTCTGGTGCCACGCCGGACCGTACTCGCCGCCGCCGCGGATGTTCGCGAGCACGTACGTGCCGCCCCGCGCGAGCCAGGAGCGGCCGAGCGCGCCGGAGTACGTGGGCGTCAGCGAGATCTCGAAGCCGCCGTAGCCGTACAGCAGCGTCGGCGCCGGGCCGGGGCCAGGATCTGACGGCCCGACCTGGAAGTACGGCACCCGGGTGCCGTCGTCGGACGTCGCGAAGTGCTGCGTGATCTCGAGCCCCGCGGCGTCGAAGAACGCCGGGCTCGCCTTGAGGACCTCGGGGGGCGCGTCCCCGCCCGCGGTGGTGAGCGAGAGGGTCGACGGCGTGAGGAAGTCGGTCGTCACGAGCCACAGCTCGTCGCTCTCGACGCTGTCCACGGCGCCGACGGCGAGCGTCCCCATTGGCGACACTCCGGTCAGCCCACCACGCGTCCAGGCCACGCCGCCGACGGCGGGCACCGGGGGCGTGAGCACCTCGGGCCGGTGCTTGACGTCGTCGAGCACGGTGATCACGAGGTGGTGGCGCGTCCACGCCCCGCCGGCGAGCGACGTCGTCGCCGTCGGGGAGAAGAGCGTGGTGAGGGTGCGCTCGCCCGCGAGGAAGTCGTCGAGCACGGCGGCGAGCAGGGAGCCCGCCGGGTGGGTCGGGCCGCCCGGCGTCGGCGTCCACTCCTCGCGCAGCTCGATCGTGAGCCACTCGCGGTGCACGCCGATCTCGGCCGACGTCGGCACGTCGATGCGCTCGAGCGTGCCGTCGGCCCGCACGAGGTACTCCTCGGCCGTGTAGAAGTCGACCGCGCGCGAGACGAGGTCGCGCTCGAACCCCGGCGTGTGGTCGTGGTGCGCGGAGATGTACAGATCGGTGGGCAGGCCTTCGTACACGAGCTCGGCGTCCTCGATCGGCGTGCCGCGGCGCCAACGTCGCACCGTGCGCGGATAGCCCGAGTCGGTGAGCGAACCGGGTCCCAGGTCGGTGGAGACGAACACCGTGTCCGCGTCGATCCAGCCGAGGGACCCCTTGGCCTCCGCGCGGAAGAAGCCGCCGTCCTGGGGCGGCACGAACTCGAAGGTCTCGAGGTCGAGCTCCCGGGTGACGTCGGCGTCGGACCCGCCGTGGGACAGCGCCACGAGGGCGCGGCGGTAGTCGGGGCGCAGCACGTTCGCCCCGTGCCAGACCCAGTCCTCGCCCTCCGCCTCATTGAGCGCGTCGACGTCGATCACGACCTGCCACTCGGGCGCGTCGGTCCGGTAGCTCTCCGGCGTCGTGCGCCGCCACAGCCCGCGCGGGTGCTCGGCGTCGACCCAGAAGTTGTACAGCCACTCGCCGCGCCGCGTGACCTGCGGGATCTTGTCGGGGGAGTCGAGCACCTCGCGGATCGCCCGTCGGGTCTCGGCGAAGCCGGACCCCGCCTCGAGCGTCGCCGCCGTGCGGGCGTTGCGCTCGGCGACCCATGCGAGGGCCTCGGCCCCCTCGACGTCCTCGAGCCAGGCGTGCGGGTCGTCCGGGATGGTCACGGCGTCGTGCGATGGGTCCATGGGCGCCAGCGTATGCGGCCGCGCGCGTCGCGTGCCGCTGGTCCTCGAGCGACGGCGCGTGCCCCTCGGGCGCGCTGTGGGTGGCACGCGTCATGATGGGGACCGTGAGCGAGAACCTCGAGGAGTCCCACGTCGGTGCGTCGACGACCGGCGCCGCCCGTGAAGCGCGCGGCCCCGCGGACGCCGCGTCGCGGGCGCGGTGGACCGAGCTCGCGGAGCAGATCCGTGAGCACCAGTTCGCGTACTACGTGCGCGACGCGCCGACGGTGTCCGACGGCGAGTACGACGCCCTGCTGCGCGAGCTCGACGAGCTCGAGGACGTCCACCCGGACCTGCGCACCCCGGACTCGCCCACCCAGCAGGTCGGCGGCACGTTCTCGACCGAGTTCGCCCCGGCCCCGCACGCCGAGCCGATGTACTCCCTCGACAACGCGTTCTCGATCGACGGGGTGCTCACGTGGGGCGAGCGCGTCGCCAAGGGTCTCGAGCTCGACGACGCCGAAGGGCTCGACCTGCTGTGCGAGCTCAAGATCGACGGCCTCGCGATCGCGCTCCTGTACGAGGACGGCCGCCTGACGCGTGCCGCGACGCGCGGCGACGGGCGCACGGGCGAGGACGTCACGCTCAACGTCCGCACGATCGAGGGCGTCCCGCACGTCCTCGCGGGAGACGCGGCGTCCCACCCGCGGCGCATCGAGATCCGGGGCGAGGTGTTCCTCCCCGTCGCCGAGTTCGCCCGGCTCAACGAGTCGCAGGTCGCGGCGGGCAAGGCGCCCTTCGCGAACCCGCGCAACTCCGCGGCGGGCTCGCTGCGGCAGAAAGACCCGCGCGTCACCGCCTCGCGCCCGCTGCGCGTGTACGCCCACGGCTTCGGCGCGCTCGACTGGGGTGACGTCGCCGAGGGTGACCGCCCCGCGATCCGCCGTCAGTCCGACGTCTACGACGTGCTCGCGGGCTGGGGCGTGCCCGTCTCGCCGCACAACCGTGTGGTGCGTGGCATCGAGGCGGTCAACGCCGTCATCGACGACGTCGCCGCCCACCGCCACGACGTCGAGCACGAGATCGACGGCGTGGTCGTCAAGGTCGACGAGATCGCGCTCCAGCGCCGCCTCGGCTTCACGAGCAGGGCCCCCCGCTGGGCGATCGCGTACAAGTACCCGCCCGAGGAGGTCAACACCGAGCTCCTCGACATCCGCGTCAACGTCGGGCGCACCGGCAGGGTCACGCCGTACGGGGTCATGCGCCCCGTCGTCGTCGCGGGCTCGACCGTCGAGATGGCGACGCTCCACAACGCGAGCGAGGTCGCGCGCAAGGGGGTCCTCATCGGGGACACCGTCGTGCTCCGCAAGGCGGGCGACGTCATCCCCGAGATCCTCGGTCCCGTCGTCGCGCTGCGGGACGGCACGGAGCGCGAGTTCGTCATGCCGAGCGAGTGCCCGTCGTGCGGTGCCCCGCTCGCCCCCGCCAAGGAGGGCGACGTCGACATCCGCTGCCCCAACGCGAAGGAGTGCCCCGCGCAGATCCGCGAGCGGGTGTTCGCCCTCGCGTCGCGGGGTGCCCTCGACGTCGAGGCCCTCGGGTGGGAGGCGGCCGGTGCGCTCACCGACCCCGAGGCGGAACGCCCCGCCTCGCCCGAGGTGTACCGCCCCGGGGGGGACGTCGACGCCGAGCCGCCGAGCGAGCTCCCGTCCCGGCAGCAACCCGTGCTGCGCACCGAGGCGGGCATCTTCGACCTGAGCGCCGGCGACCTCGCCGAGATCCGCGTGTGGCGCGAGATCCGCAAGAAGGGCGAGGCGACGGGCCTGTGGGAGGACCGGCTCTACTTCTGGACCAAGCCCACCGCCAAGAAGGAGTCCGTGCCGGCGAGCACCACGGTGCGCCTGCTCGACCAGCTCGAGAAGGCGAAGGAGCAGCCGCTGTGGCGCGTCCTGGTCGCCCTGTCGATCCGGCACGTGGGGCCCACGGCCGCGCGGGCGCTCGCGGCGGCGTTCGGCTCCCTCGCGGCCGTCCGCGCGGCGAGCCTCGACGAGCTGTCCGCCGTGGACGGCGTGGGCCCGACGATCGCCGAGGCCGTGGTCGAGTGGTTCACCGTCGACTGGCACCTCGAGATCGTCGACGCGTGGGCCGCGGCGTGGGCGCGCTCGGGCCGCGAGCTCGCCGACGAGGTGGACGAGTCGATCCCCAAGACCCTCGAGGGGCTCACCGTCGTCGTCACGGGCTCGCTCGAGGGCTTCACGCGCGACGGCGCGAAGGAGGCGATCCTCGCCCGCGGCGGGAAGGCCGCGGGGAGCGTGTCGAAGAAGACGGACTTCGTGGTGGTCGGTCCCGGCGCCGGTTCGAAGGAGACCAAGGCGCGCGAGCTCGGGCTGCGGATCCTCGACGAGGAGCAGTTCGTGGCGCTGCTCGCGGGAGGACCCGACGCCCTCGGCCCGGAGGACGGTGCGAGCGAGTGAGCCGAGCCAGCATCACCGTGCGGCGCGCGGTGGGGGACGCGGAGGCCGACGCGGCCGGTGAGCTCACCGCGCGTGCCTATCGCACCGACCGGCTCGTCGAGCCCGACGACACCTACCTCGACGAGCTCCTCGACGCGCGGCGGCGCGCCCGCGAGGCGACCCTGCTCGTCGCGACGGTGCCCGGCGCGAGCGGGGACGTCGTCGTCGGGACCATCACGATGGCCCCGGCGGGAACCTCGTACGCCGAGACCGCCGAGCCGGGCGAGCTCGAGCTGCGGATGCTCGCCGTCGCCCCCGAGGCGCGCGGGCAGGGCGTCGCGGAGGCGCTCGTGCGGGCCACCTTCCGCGAGGCCGCCGTCCTGGGCCACCGCACGCTCGTGCTGTCCACGCTCGACTCCATGGCCGCCGCGCAGCGGCTCTACCACCGCCTCGGCTGGACGCGCGTCCCCGAACGCGACTGGGGTCACGTCGAGATCCACCTGCGCGTCTACACGTGGCGGGCGCCCGCCGCGCCGGGTCCCCTCGTCGAGCGGGCCACGTGGCCGCCCTTGCGGGTCGAGCGGGTCGCCGGCTTCGAGCTCGGCATGTCCGAGGGGCTGACACGGCGCGCCAACTGCGCCGTGCTCACGGACGGCGCGTGGGAGGAGCTCGATGGCCAGGGCGCCGAGGGCGCGGCAGCCGTCGACGCGGCCGACCTCGACCGACGTCTCGCCTCCGTGGAGGCGTGCTTCGCCCTGGCGGGCCTGACGCCGTGCGTGCGCGTCGACCTGCCCTCGCCGAGCGGCTCGAGGCCGCCGACGCCGGCCGAGCGGGTCCTCACCGAGCGGGGGTACCGCGACGTGGGGGACACCCTGGTACTCGTTCGAGACCTCGAGGCGCCGGCCGCCGGCGAGCCCGAGGAGATCGGCACGGACGTCCGGGTCGAGGTCGCTGACCGCCCGGACGAGCCGTGGCTCGCGCTGTGGGGCGGTGACCGTGCGATCGAGCGCACCGCCGGTGCCGCGATCCTCACCGGGGTGCCTGCGCTCTACGTGTCCGTCGTGCGTGACGGTGAGGTCGCGGGAGTCATCCGCGTCTGCGTCGTCGGTGCGCGAGGCGCGGACCGGACCGCCGCGCGCGCGTGGGCCGGCCTCTCGTGCCTCACCGTGGCCCCCGGGCACCGCGGGCAGGGGCTCGCGGCGCTCCTCGTCCGCCGCGCGCTCGCCGAGGCCCGCGCGGTAGGCGCGAGTCACGCCTTCTCGCAGGTCCTCGCGCACAATCACGCGGCCGTCACGCTGCACGAGCGGCTCGGCTTCGCCGTCGCGCGCGCCTACCGCTACGCGGAACCGGACGTGGCACGCGTGCCCGAGGCTCTTCGCGGTCCCCACTAGACTCGGACCCATGCCCACCCTGGATCGAGACGAGGTCGCCCGCGTGGCCGCCCTCGCCCGCATCGACCTGTCCGAGTCCGCGATCGACCGCCTCGCCGGCGAGCTCCAGGTGATCGTCGGGGCCGTCGAGAAGGTCAGCGAGGTCGCGACCCCCGACGTGCCCGCGACGAGCCACCCGCTCCCGCTCGTCAACACCATGCGCGAGGACGTGCCCGAGGCCCCGCTCGCGATCGCCGACGTGCTCGCGGGCGCGCCGTCGTCGGAGGACGGCAAGTTCGCCGTCCCGCAGATCCTGGGGGAGGACGCGTGAGCGCCGAGCTGACCCGCCGCTCGGCCGCCGAGCTCGCCGCCCTGCTCGCCGCGGGCGAGGTGTCGAGCGTCGAGGTGACGCAGGCGCACCTCGACCGCATCGGGGAGGTCGACGGCGCCGTGCACGCGTTCTTGCACGTCGACGCGGAGGGCGCGCTCGCCGCGGCCGCCGAGACGGACCGCCGCCGCGCGGCGGGCGAGGAGCTCCCCGAGCTCGCGGGCGTGCCGATCGCCGTCAAGGACGTCGTCGTCACCAAGGGGCTGCCCACCACGGCGGGCTCGAAGATCCTCGAGGGCTGGGTGCCGCCGTACGACGCGACGCTCGTCGAGCGCATCAAGGCCGCGGGCCTGCCGATCCTCGGCAAGACGAACATGGACGAGTTCGCGATGGGCTCGAGCACCGAGTTCTCCGCGTACGGCCCCACGCGCAACCCGTGGGACCTCGAGCGCATCCCGGGCGGCTCGGGCGGCGGCAGCGCCGCGGCCGTCGGCGCGTTCGAGGCCCCGCTCGCGATCGGCACGGACACGGGCGGCTCGATCCGCCAGCCCGGCGCCGTCACCGGCACGGTGGGCGCCAAGCCCACGTACGGCGGGATCTCCCGCTACGGACTCATCGCGATGGCCTCCTCGCTCGACCAGGCGGGGCCCGTGACCCGCACCGTGCTCGACTCCGCGCTGCTGCACGAGCTCGTGGGCGGGCACGACCCGCGCGACGCGACGAGCCTCGACGAGCCCCTCGGGGCGCTCGCCGCGGCGGCGCGCGACGGCGCGAAGGGCGACCTGAGCGGCCTGCGCGTCGGCGTCATCGCCGAGCTGGGCGGGGACGGCTACCAGGAGGGCGTGCGCGCCCGCTTCGCCGAGTCGCTCGAGCTGCTGCGCGGCGCGGGCGCCGAGGTGGTCGAGGTGCACTGCCCGAGCTTCGACTACGCGCTCGCGGCCTACTACCTGATCATGCCCGCGGAGGCGTCGAGCAACCTCGCGAAGTTCGACGGCATGCGCTTCGGCCTGCGCGTCGAGCCGGACGAGGGACCCGTCACGGCCGAGCGCGTCATGGCCGCGACCCGTGGCGCGGGCTTCGGCGACGAGGTCAAGCGCCGCATCATCCTGGGCACCTACGCCCTCTCCGCGGGCTACTACGACGCGTACTACGGCTCGGCGCAGAAGGTCCGCACGCTCATCCAGCGCGACTTCGACGCCGCGTTCGCGCAGGTCGACGTGCTCGTGTCGCCCACGGCGCCGACGACGGCCTTCCGGCTGGGCGAGCGCATCGCCGACCCGCTCGCGATGTACCTCAACGACGTCGCGACCATCCCCGCGAACCTCGCGGGCATCCCCGGCATCTCCGTGCCCAACGGCCTGGCCGAGGACGGCCTGCCCACGGGCTTCCAGGTGCTCGCACCCGCGCGCGCCGACGACCGCGTCTACCGCGTGGGCGCCGCGCTCGAGGCGCTCAGCGAGGCCTCGTGGGGTGGCAGGCTCCTCGACCGCGCTCCCGAGCTGGAGGTTTCCCGGTGACCACGACCCTCACGGACCTCGTCCCCTTCGAGGACGCGACCGCCCGCTACGACACGGTGCTCGGCATCGAGGTGCACGTCGAGCTCGGCACCCGGACCAAGATGTTCTGCCCGGCGCCCGCCGTCTTCGGCGAGGAGGCCAACACCTCGGTCTCGCCCGTCTCCCTCGGGCTGCCCGGCTCGCTGCCCGTGGTGAACAAGGCGGCCGTCGAGTTCGCGATCCGGATCGGCCTCGCGCTCCACTGCCAGATCGCCGAGACGTGCCGCTTCGCCCGGAAGAACTACTTCTACCCGGACGTGCCGAAGAACTACCAGATCTCGCAGTTCGACGAGCCGATCGCCTTCGACGGCTGGCTCGACGTCGAGCTCGAGGACGGCACGGTGTTCCGCGTCGAGATCGAGCGCGCGCACATGGAGGAGGACGCGGGCAAGAACACCCACGTCGGCGGCGCGACCGGTCGCATCCACGGCGCGGAGTACTCGCTCGTGGACTACAACCGCGCGGGCATCCCCCTCGTCGAGATCGTCACGCGACCCATCGAGGGAGCCGGTGAGCGTGCGCCCGAGGTCGCGCGCGCCTACGTCCAGACGCTGCGCGACCTGTTCCGCGCGCTCGAGGTCTCCGAGGCCCGCATGGAGCGCGGCAACGTGCGCGCGGACATCAACGTCTCGCTCCGGCCCACGCCGGACGCGCCGCTCGGCACGCGCACGGAGACCAAGAACGTCAACTCCTTCCGCTCGATCGAGCGCGCCGTGCGCTTCGAGGTCTCGCGCCAGGCCGCCGTGCTCGACGCCGGCGGCTCGGTCACGCAGGAGACGCGCCACTTCCACGAGGACACGGGCCAGACCACCTCGGGGCGCGTCAAGTCCGACGCGGACGACTACCGCTACTTCCCCGAGCCGGACCTCGTGCCGATCGCGCCGAGCCGTGAGTGGGTCGAGGAGATCCGCGCCGCGCTGCCCGAGCTGCCCGCGGCCCGCCGTCGTCGGCTCCAGGGCGAGTGGGGCTTCGCGGACGCCGAGATGCGCGACGTCGTCAACGCGGGGGCGATCGAGATCATCGCGGCCACGATCGCGGCGGGCGCGGCCCCGGCGGCCGCCCGCAAGTGGTGGATGGGCGAGCTCGCGCGCACGGCCAACCAGCAGGGGCTCGGCCTCGAGGACCTCGCCGTGACCCCCGCGCAGGTCGCCGAGCTCCAGGGACTCGTCGACGCCGGCCGGATCAACGACAAGCTCGCCCGCCAGGTGCTCGAGGGCGTCCTCGCGGGGGAGGGGTCGCCGGAGGACGTCGTCGTCGCACGCGGCCTCGAGGTCGTGTCCGACGACGGCCCCCTGCTCGCCGCGATCGACGAGGCGCTCGCCGCCCAGCCGGACGTCGCGGACAAGATCCGGGGCGGCAACCTCGGCCCGGTCGGTGCGATCATCGGTGCCGTGATGAAGGCGACGCGCGGGCAGGCGGACGCGGCGCGCGTGCGCGAGCTCGTGCTGGAGCGGGTCTCCCAGGGCTGAGGAGCCGGACATGATCGTCGAGGCGCTCGAGGGTGAGCTCGTCAGGCTCCGACCCATCCGGGCCGAGGACGCCGACGCGATGTGGGAGTCCGTCTCGGACCCCGAGGGTCGCCGGCTCACGGGCACGACGCGCGAGTTCACGCGCCGGGAGATCGACGAGTGGTGCGCATCCGTCGCGGGCGAGGTCGGTCGCGTCGACCTCGCCGTGACGGCGGGCGGGAGCGACGAGTACCTCGGCGAGATCGTGCTCAACGACATCGACCACGTGGTGCGCTCGGCCAACCTGCGGCTCGCGATGCGCCCGGCGTACCGCGGTCGCGGGTACGGCACCGAGGCGATCTGGCTCATGCTCGGCCTCGCGTTCGACACGCTCGGGCTGCACCGCGTCGGCCTCGACGTGCTCGCGACGAACGCCCGCGCGAAGTCGCTCTACGAGAACCTCGGCTTCGTCGCCGAGGGGCGCTTGCGCGACGCGGCGCGCGACGGCGAGCGCTTCTGCGACGTCATCGTCATGGGCATCCTCGACGAGGAGTTCCGCGCCGCGACGCCGTGAGGCTCAGCCGAGCGCGGGCGCCCGCGTCGAGTGGCGCTCGATGAGCTCGGTGGGCAGGCGCACGTGGGTGTCCGTGGGCTCCGCGCCCGTCAGGAGCGTGAGCAGGAGCCGGAACGCCTCCGCGCCCATCTCGTGCAGCGGTTGGGAGATCGTCGTGAGCGGGGGGTCCACGAGCACGGACTCGGGGATGTTGTCGAAGCCGACCACCGACAGGTCGCCGGGGACGTCGAGCCCGAGGTCTGCGGCCACCCGCATGGTGCGGATCGCCGTGATGTCGTTCGCGGCGAACACGGCCGTGGGCCGCTCGTCGAGGGTCAGGAGCTCGCGCGCCGCGCCGTCGGCCGTCTCCTCGCGGTAGCCACCGACCCGGATGAGCTCGGGATCGAACGGGATGCCGGCCCTCTCGAGCGCCTCGAGGTAGCCGCGTTCGCGCTCCTCGGCGGACTGCAGCCCGGTGCGCCCGGCGAGGAAGCCGATGCGTCGGTGGCCGAGGCCGATGAGGTGCTCCGTGGCGACGAGCGCGCCGTGGAAGTTGTCGGAGTCGATCATGGGCAGGCCCGAGGGTCCCGTGTGGGGGTCGACGGCGACGACGGGGATCCCGGCGTCGGCGTCGACGACGGTGGGCGTCACCACCACGGCGCCGTCGATGAGCGTGCCCGCGAGCTGGTTGAGCGAGCGCTTCTCCCAGCCCTCGCGCCCCGCGTGGCCCGAGTACCCCGACCACGCGAGCAGCTCGTAGCCCGAGCCGGCGGCCTCGGCGCTCAGCCCCTTGAGGATCTCGGCGGAGAACGGCTCGAAGTCCGCGACGAGGATGCCGATGACGCCGGTGCGGCTCGAGCGCAGCGAGCGGGCCACGAGGCTCGAGGAGTAGCCGAGCTGCTCGATCACCTCCTGCACGCGCTCCGCGGTCGACGCGGCGACCCCGTAGCGACCGTTCACGACCTTGGACACCGTGGCCACGGAGACGCCGGCGGTGCGGGCGACGTCCGTGATGGTCACTCTTCTGCGCGAGCTCATGCCGAGAGCCTATCGTGAGGAAAACGTTATCGAAATCGTTTGACGAGACGAACCTCACGCTGCCATAGTCCTGACTGTCCGCAAGGTCAACCTGTCCGTAGGTCAACGACGACGAAGGGATCTCATCCCATGGCACGGAACCGCAAGGTTGCTGTAGCCGCCTCCATGGCGGCGGTGGCGCTGCTGATCGGCGCATGCTCCGGCAACGGCAGCCCCACCACCACTCCTGACTCCTCCACGGACTCGGGTGACACGAGCACCTCCACCGACGAGCCGGTCGAGCCGGTCACCATCCGCTGGTGGCACAACGGCACCGGTGAGCCCCTCAACGGGCTCTGGGCGGACGTGGCCGCGGAGTTCGAGGCGGCCAACCCCGGTGTCACGGTCGAGGTGCAGGGCTTCCAGAACGAGGACCTCCAGCGCACCCTGATCCCCAACGCCCTCCTCTCGGGCGACGCGCCCGACGTCTTCCAGGCGTGGGGCGGTGGCGAGATCCGCGACCAGGTCGCGGCCGGCTACCTCAAGGACCTCACGGGTCTCGTGGACGACGAGCTCGCCGCGATCGGCCCGAAGGCGAGCGGCTGGCAGCTCGACGGCAAGACGTACGCGCTGCCGTTCACGTTCGGCATCTCCGGCTTCTGGTACAACAAGGACCTCTTCGCCCAGGCCGGCATCGCCGAGACGCCCAAGACGCTCGACGAGCTCTACACCGCGATCGACAAGCTCAAGGCCATCGGTACGGCGCCGATCGCCGTGGGTGCGGGCGACGGCTGGCCGGCGGCGCACTACTGGTACCACTTCGCGCTGAAGTCCTGCTCGCCCGAGGCGCTCTCCAAGGCGCAGGCCGAGCTCAACTTCGACGACCCGTGCTTCGTCAAGGCCGGTGAGCTGCTCCAGGAGTTCATCGCCTCCGAGCCGTTCAACGAGGGCTTCCTCGCCACCTCGGCCCAGCAGGGCGCCGGCAGCTCGGCCGGTCTCGTCGCGACGGGCAACGCCGCGATGGAGCTCATGGGTCACTGGAACGCCGGCGTCATGGGCGGCATCCTGCGCGACGAGACGGGTGACGAGAACGCGACGCCGCCCGAGTTCCTCGGCTGGTTCAACTTCCCCGCGATCGAGGGCGCCGCAGGCGACCCGTCGGCGGCGCTCGGTGGCGGTGACGGCTTCGCCGTCGCCAAGGACGCTCCCGACGCGGCGGTGGACCTGCTGAAGTACATCCTGAGCCCCGAGGTGCAGAAGCGCTTCGGAGAGAGCGGCGCGGGCATCCCGACCGTCGACGCGGCCCAGGACTCGATCACCGACCCCAACCTCAACCTCGTCCAGGAGGGTCTCGCCAACGCCTCCTTCGTCCAGCTCTGGCTCGACACGTCGTACGGCGGCGTCGTCGGCGGTGCGATGAACGAGGCCATCGTGAACCTCTTCGGTGGCCAGGGCTCGCCCCAGGGCATCGTCGACGCGATGAAGGCCGCGGCGGCGACGCTCTAGCGGTCATGACGTCACTCACCAAGGCCGGGCCCACGGTTCCCGTGGGCCCGGCCCGCACCTCGCGCGCGAGGCCACGCAAGAGGTCGGGCCGCAAGTGGCTGGAGATCGGTCTGTTCTCCGGCCCGGCGCTCATCCTCTACGTGAGCCTCGTCTTCGTGCCCGTCGCCCTCGCCGCCTACTACAGTTTCTTCAACTGGAACGGGCTCGGCCCGGTCGACCGGTTCATCGGCTTCGACAACTACACCCGTGCGCTCACCGACCCGGTCTTCCACACGGCGGTGAAGAACAACTTCTTCGTCCTGATCCTCTCCCTGGTCATCCAGGGACCGCTCGCCCTCGGCGTCGCGCTGCTGCTCAACCGCAAGCTGCGCGGGCGCTCGGTGATCCGGTTGCTGATCTTCGTCCCCTACATCATCAGCGAGGTCATCGCGGGTCTCGCCTTCCGGCTGATCCTGCAGGCCCCTCCGAACCCGGACACCTTCGGTCCGTTCGACAGCGTCCTGAGGGCCATCGGCCTGGGGGAGCTGCGTCAGCTGTGGCTCGCCGACCCGAGCATCGTCATGTGGACGGTGTTCGCCGTCCTGACGTGGAAGTACCTCGGCTTCGCGATCCTCATCATGCTCGCGGGACTGCAGGGCGTCCCCGAGGAGCTCGGCGAGGCGGCCGCGATCGACGGTGCGAGCTGGTGGCAGACGCAGCGGCACATCACGATCCCGCTGCTCGGCCCGACGATCCGCGTGTGGGCGTTCCTGTCCATCATCGGCTCGCTGCAGCTCTTCGACATGGTCTCGCTCCTGACACCCGGCGGCGGTCCGCTCGGTGCGACCCACACGATGGCGACCTACATGGTGCTCTACGGGCTCAACCGGACCCAGGTGGGCTTCGGCAGTGCCGTCGCGGTCATCCTCTTCGTGATCTCGCTCGTCATCGCTTTGCTCTATCAGCGGTTCGCGCTGCGTCGCGACCTCGAGGGCTCACTCACAGGACGGGAGGGCTAGTCATGGCATCGGGATACGCTCCGCACGTCGTGGAGTCGTCGGGACAACGGTTCCGTCGGCGGTTGAGCCAGCCGTTCATCTACCTCGTGGCCCTCATCGTGGTCGGCACCATGGTCGCCCCGGTGCTCTACGTGATGATCGGTGGCTTCCGTTCGACGAAGCAGATCAACGCGGACCCGGCCGGGTGGCCGGACCCGTGGCTCTTCGACAACTACATCGGCGTCCTGACCTCCGGGCGCTTCTGGGGCCAGGCGTGGCACAGCACGCTCGCCGCGGTGGGCACCACGGCCGGGGTCGTGATCCTCGGGGTGATGGCCGCGTTCATCATCGCGCGGTACGAGTTCCGCGGCCGCTCGGCGATGTACTCGCTCTTCACCGCGGGCCTGCTCTTCCCGCTCACGATCGCGATCCTGCCGCTGTCGATCATGCTCCGCAGCCTCGGGCTGTTCGGCAACGTGCTCGGGCTGATCGTGCCGCAGGTGGCCTTCGCGCTCCCGATCACCGTCATCATCCTCGTGCCCTTCCTGCGGGCGGTGCCCGGAGAGCTCGAGGACGCGGCGTCGATCGACGGGGCGAGCAAGCTCGGCTTCTTCTGGCGGATCCTGCTGCCGCTCTCGGGGCCAGGACTGGTGACGGTGGGCGTGCTCGCGTTCGTCGGAAGCTGGAACGCCTACCTCTTGCCGTTGTTCGTGCTGTCCGCCGGAGGCGCGCACGTCAACGAGTACACGCTCCCGCTCGGAGTCGCCCAGTTCTCGAGCCAGTACTCGTCCGACACCGCGGCCATCCTCGCGTTCACGTCGCTCGCGATGATCCCCGCGCTCGCCTTCTTCCTCGCGATGCAGAACCGGATCGTCAGCGGTCTGCAGGGTGCGGTCAAGGGTTGAGAACACATTCCCCGTCGTCGGGGGTGCGTGCACCGCACCCCCGACGGCACCCCAGTCAGTGAGGAACGCACGTGAGTGATGTCCAGGTGTGCCCGGGTGAGGCCGTCGACGGTCCCGGGCCGTCGTCGAGGGTCCGCGAGATCGTCGCGGCACTGAGCCTCGAGGAGAAGCTCGCCCAGATCTCCGGGCACTGGGTGGACCACGGCGGCAACGTCGTGGCCCCGATGGCCGACGTCATGGGGGGTACCAGCGCGTACGACGAGGCGACCCGCCTCGGCATCGGGCACCTCACGCGCGTCTACGGCACGCACCCCGTCGACCCAGGGGAGCGTCGCACGTGGCTGCACCGCGCGCAGCGTCGGCTCGTCGAGTCGACGCCGGCCGGGCTGCCGGCTCTCGTCCACGAGGAGTGCCTCAACGGGCTCGCCGCGTGGCGCGCGACCGCCTACCCGGTGCCGCCCGCGTGGGGCGCGACGTTCGACCCCGCGCTCGTCGAGGAGATGGCCGCGCAGATCGGCACGTCGATGCGCGAGCTCGGGGTGCACCAGGGCCTCGCACCCGTCCTCGACGTCGTCCGTGACGCCCGCTGGGGCCGCGTCGAGGAGTGCATCGCCGAGGACCCGTACGTGGTCGGCTCGCTCGGCACCGCCTACGTGCGCGGCCTGCAGTCGGCGGGCATCATCGCGACGCTCAAGCACTTCGTGGGCTACTCGAGCTCGCGCGCGGGGCGCAACCTCGCCCCGGTGCACGCGGGTCCCCGCGAGATCGCCGACGTCCTGCTGCCGCCGTTCGAGATGGCGCTGCGCGACGGCGGGGTCCGCTCCGTCATGCACTCCTACGCCGAGGTCGACGGCGTGCCCGCCGCCGCGGACCGCAGTCTCCTGACCGACCTGCTGCGCGGCGAGTGGGGCTTCCAGGGCACCGTCGTGGCGGACTACTTCGGCATCGCCTTCCTGCACAACCTGCACGCCGTCGCGAAGGACCTCGGCGACGCCGCCGGTCAGGCGCTGCACGCCGGGATCGACGTCGAGCTGCCGAGCCAGGACGCCTTCGGCGCCCCGCTGCTCGAGGCGATCCGCTCGGGCGCCGTGCCCGAGGAGCTCGTCGACCTCGCGCTGGCCCGCCTGCTCACCCAGAAGGAGGAGCTCGGGCTGCTCGACGACCGCTTCGACGGTCCCGAGCCCACCGGGGACGTGGACCTCGACCCGCCGCACGCGCGCGACCTTGCCCGCCGCATGGCGGAGGAGTCGCTCGTGCTGCTCAGCAACGACGGCACGCTCCCGCTCGCTGCTGACGCCACGGGCGCGGCGAAGGCCGCACCGGCGAAGGTGGCCGTCGTCGGCCCCAACGCGGACCGCTTCGCCGCGCTCTTCGGCTGCTACTCCTTCATCAACCACGTGCTCGACCACCACCCGCACGCGGACAAGGGCATCGCCGCGCCGACCGTCCTCGAGGCGCTGCGCACCGAGCTCGCGGGCAGCGAGGTCACCTACGCGCGGGGCTGCGACGTCCAGGACCGCGACCGTTCGGGCTTCGCCGAGGCCGTGGCCCTCGCGCAGGAGTCCGACGTCGTCGTGCTCGTCGCGGGCGACCACGCAGGACTCTTCGGGCGCGGCACCTCCGGCGAGGGCTGCGACGTCGACTCGCTCGAGCTCCCCGGCGTCCAGCGCGAGCTCGTCGAGGCGGTGCTCGAGACCGGCAGGCCCGTCGTGCTCGTGCTCGTCACGGGGCGCCCGTACGCGGTGGGCTGGGCGATCGAGCGGTGCGCCGCCGTCGTGCAGTCGTTCTTCCCCGGCGAGGAGGGCGGCACGGCGATCGCGCGCGTCCTGTCCGGTGCCGTCGCGCCCTCGGGCCGCATGCCGATCAGCATGCCGCGCAGCGCGGGCTCGGCCCCGTACTCCTACCTCCACCCGAGGCTCGGGGGTCCGACGACGGTCACGAACCTCGATCCCACCCCGCCCGTCGCGTTCGGGCACGGCCTGACGTACACGAGCTTCGAGCGCACCGGGCTGACGGCGGCCGAGCACGTCGCGACGGACGGGGTCGTCAAGGCCACCGTGACGGTGACGAACACCGGCGAGCGCGCCGGGACCGACGTGGTGCAGCTCTACGCGCACGACCCCGTCGCGAGCGTGACGCGCCCCGTGGCGCAGCTCGTCGCGTTCGGGCGGGTGGACCTCGAGCCCGGTGCGAGCGCCGAGGTGACGTTCGAGGTGCCGACCACGCGCGTCGCGTTCTCCGGTCGCGACCTCGTGCGCGTCGTGGAGCCCGGTGACCTCACGCTGTGGGTGGGTCCGGACTGCCAGACGCGCGAGACGTTCACGAGCACCACGCTCGTGGGGGACGTGCACCGGGTGACCGGCGCGGACGCGCGGTTGTCTCGCGTCACGGTGGTCGCGACCGCGCGGGTGGCCGTCGAGGGCTGATCGGGCGACCTCGCCCGCGCGCCGGGCGGGCGTGCCACGATGGACGGAGCACTCACCGCGAGGAGGACGGGTCCATGACGGGTACGCCGGACATCAAGCCACGCAGCAGGACGGTCACGGACGGCCTCGAGGCCACGGCGGCGCGGGGGATGCTGCGCGCCGTGGGGCTCGGGGACGAGGACTTCGCCAAGCCGCAGATCGGCGTGGCGAGCTCGTGGAACGAGATCACGCCGTGCAACCTGTCGCTCGACCGGCTCGCCAAGGCCGTGAAGTCGGGCGTGCACGCGGCGGGCGGGTACCCGCTCGAGTTCGGCACCATCTCCGTCTCGGACGGCATCTCGATGGGCCACGAGGGGATGCACTTCTCGCTCGTGAGCCGCGACGTCATCGCGGACTCGGTCGAGACCGTGATGCAGGCCGAGCGGCTCGACGGCTCGGTGCTCCTCGCGGGCTGCGACAAGTCGCTCCCGGGCATGCTCATGGCCGCGGCCCGGCTCGACCTCGCGAGCGTGTTCCTCTACGCGGGCTCGATCATGCCGGGCTTCGTCAAGCTCTCCGACGGCACCGAGCGGGACGTGACGATCATCGACGCGTTCGAGGCCGTCGGGGCGTGCGCGCGCGGGCTCATGAGCCGCGAGGACGTGGACCGCATCGAGCGGGCGATCTGCCCCGGCGAGGGGGCGTGCGGGGGGATGTACACGGCCAACACGATGGCGTCCGTCGCCGAGGCGCTCGGCATGTCGTTGCCCGGTTCGGCCGCACCGCCGAGCGCGGACCGGCGCCGCGACAACTTTGCCCAGCGCTCGGGGGAGGCGGTCGTGGAGCTGTTGCGCCGGGGGATCACGGCGCGCCAGATCATGACGAAGGAAGCGTTCGAGAACGCGATCGCCGTCGTCATGGCCTTCGGAGGCTCGACCAACGCGGTGCTGCACCTCCTGGCGATCGCGCACGAGGCGGAGGTGGACCTCACGCTCGACGACTTCGCCCGCGTCGCCGCCCGCGTGCCGCACCTCGGCGACCTCAAGCCCTTCGGCCGGTACGTCATGAACGACGTCGACCGCATCGGCGGCGTGCCCGTGCTCATGAAGGCCCTCCTCGACGCGGGCCTCCTGCACGGCGACTGCCTCACCGTCACGGGCCGCACGATGGCGGAGAACCTCGCCGAGATCGCCCCGCCGGACCCGGACGGCAAGATCCTGCGCTACCTCGACGACCCGATCCACGCGACGGGCGGCATCACCATCCTCACCGGCTCGCTCGCGCCCGAGGGAGCCGTCGTGAAGTCCGCGGGCTTCGACACCGACGTGTTCGAGGGCACCGCGCGCGTGTTCGACCGAGAGCGGGCCGCGATGGACGCGCTCGAGGACGGCACGATCCGGGCCGGGGACGTCGTGGTGATCCGCTACGAGGGCCCCAAGGGCGGGCCCGGGATGCGCGAGATGCTCGCCATCACGGGTGCGATCAAGGGTGCGGGGCTCGGCAAGGACGTCCTGCTCCTGACGGACGGGCGGTTCTCGGGCGGGACCACGGGGCTGTGCGTGGGGCACGTCGCCCCGGAGGCGGTCGACGCCGGACCCATCGCCTTCGTGCGCGACGGCGACCGCATCCGGCTCGACGTCGCGAACGCGACCCTCGACCTGCTCGTGGACCCGGCCGAGCTCGCGGCGCGCGCCGCCGGCTGGGCGCCCCTCCCGCCGCGCTACACGCGCGGGGTGCTCGCGAGGTACGCCAAGCTCGTGCAGTCGGCGAGCAAGGGCGCGGTCCTGGTCTAGGCGTGGTCGCACGGAGCTGGTGACGGCTCGACCGTGACGGACAGTCGCCGCCTGCGGGTCATGTCCTTCAACCCTCTGCGTCTCACGATGGACGCCGCGGTCGCAGCGGTGGTGGTGCGCGCGGCGGACCCGGATGTGCTCGCGCGAGGTCAGCGTGCTCGACGGCCCGGACCTGCTCGTGGCGAGCGACCACCTGCCGCTGGTTGCGGCGCTGACCTCGCGCTGAAGGCGGTGCCATCTCGTCACAGCCTCGTGCCGGTCGAGTGGTGAGACGGTGAACCACATAGTGAGACGCCAGGGGTCGAGGATGACAAAGGAACCTACGGAGGCGTAGTGTGCCGACCGTGCAGCAGAACCTCCTCGTAGTACTTCCCGGGCGCGCCAGGTAGGCACCCCCGCCGGTTCACCTGCGCGCGCACCCCTCGTCAGCCCTAGGGCCGAGGGGTTTTCGTCTTTCTGACCGCAGTTCCGCACGACCAGCACCAGCACGACCAGCACCACCCCGCACCGACGCCAGGGAGTTTCAGATGGACCAGGGCACCACCCCACCCGCACCTCGCGCGATCCCCACGCCGCGCGCGGCGACCCCGCAGCCGCCCGCGACGCACACCGTCGCGCCGGTCGAGGTCACGGGCGCCGAGTCGATCGTGCGGTCGCTCGAGGAGGTCGGTGTCGAGGTCGTGTTCGGCATCCCCGGCGGGGCGATCCTTCCCGCGTACGACCCGCTCATGGACTCCACGCGCGTGCGCCACATCCTCGTGCGGCACGAGCAGGGGGCGGGGCACGCGGCCGAGGGCTACGCCTCCGCGACCGGCAAGGTCGGCGTCTGCATGGCCACGTCGGGCCCCGGTGCCACCAACCTCGTCACGCCCATCGCCGACGCCAACATGGACTCCGTGCCGCTCGTCGCGATCACGGGCCAGGTCGCGGCGTCGGCCATCGGCACGGACGCCTTCCAGGAGGCGGACATCGTGGGCATCACGATGCCCGTCACGAAGCACAACTACCTCGTGACGGACCCGGCCGAGATCCCGCGCGTCATCGCGGAGGCCTTCCACGTCGCCTCCTCCGGGCGCCCGGGCCCCGTGCTCGTCGACATCGCAAAGTCCGCGATGCAGTCGACCACCACGTTCTCGTGGCCGCACGAGATCTCGCTGCCCGGCTACCACCCGGTCACCAAGCCGCACGCGAAGCAGATCCGCGAGGCGGCGCGCCTGCTCGCGACGGCCCGCCGCCCGGTGCTCTACGTGGGCGGCGGCGCGGTGCGCGCCCGGGCCGCGGCCGAGCTGCGCCGGCTCGCCGACCTGTCCGGTGCGCCCGTCGTGACGACCCTCATGGCCCGCGGCGCCCTGCCCGACTCGCACCCGCAGCACCTCGGCATGCCGGGCATGCACGGCTCCGTCCCGGCGGTGCTCTCGCTGCAGAAGGCCGACCTCATCGTCGCGCTCGGGGCGCGCTTCGACGACCGCGTCACGGGCAAGCTCTCGACGTTCGCCCCGCACGCGACGATCGTCCACGCGGACATCGACCCCGCCGAGATCGGCAAGAACCGCGTCGCGGACGTCCCCATCGTGGGCGACCTCAAGGACGTCATCGCGGACCTGGTCCCCGCGCTCGAGAAGGAGCATGCCCAGCACGGCAAGCCCGACCTCGCCGCGTGGTGGCACCAGGTCGACGACTGGCGCGAGACCTACCCGCTCGGCTACACCGCGACGGAGGACGGGCTCCTGGCCCCCCAGCACGTCATCCAGCGCATCGGCGAGATCACGGGCCCCGAGGCGATCTACGTCGGGGGAGTGGGCCAGCACCAGATGTGGGCGGCGCAGTTCATCCGCTTCGAGCGCCCCAACGCGTGGCTCAACTCCGGCGGGCTCGGGACCATGGGGTATTCCGTCCCGGCGGCGATGGGGGCCAAGGTCGGCGAGCCGGACCGCGTGGTGTGGTCGATCGACGGGGACGGGTGCTTCCAGATGACCAACCAGGAGCTCGCGACCTGTGCGATCAACGACATCCCGATCAAGGTGGCCGTGGTCAACAACTCCTCCCTCGGCATGGTGCGCCAGTGGCAGACCCTCTTCTACGAGTCGCGCTACTCGAACACCGACCTGCACACCGGCCACGGCACGAAGCGCATCCCCGACTTCGTCAAGATGGCCGACGCGTACGGCTGCGTGGGCCTGCGCTGCGAGAGTCCTGCGGACGTCGACGCGACCATCAAGAAGGCGCTCGAGATCGACGACCAGCCCGTCGTCGTCGACTTCACCGTCTCGCGCGACGCGATGGTGTGGCCCATGGTCGCCGCGGGCGTGAGCAACGACGAGGTGCAGTACGCGCGCGGCATCTCGCCCACGTGGGACCGGGAGGAGTGATGCGACGCATCGCCCACCCCGCCCGCCCGGCGTCGTCCCCCCTCGATGTCCTCGATGCGGCCCTCGGGTCGCACGCCCTCACCCTGGAAGAAGGTGCAGCATGAGCAGGCACACGCTGTCGGTGCTCGTGGAGAACAAGCCCGGTGTGCTCGCACGCGTGGCCGGCCTGTTCTCGCGGCGAGCGTTCAACATCCACTCCCTCGCCGTGGGGCCCACGGAGCACGAGGACATCTCCCGCATCACCGTCGTCGTCGACGTCGATGCGCTCCCGCTCGAGCAGGTGACCAAGCAGCTCAACAAGCTCGTCAACGTCATCAAGATCGTCGAGCTCGAGGACAAGGCCTCCGTCCAGCGCGAGCTCCTGCTCGTCAAGGTGCGCGCCGACGCCGCCTCGCGCGCCGGGGTGCTCGAGGTCGTCACGCTGTTCCGTGCGCACGTCGTCGACGTCGTGCCCGACGCCGTGACGATCGAGGTGACCGGCGGACCCGAGAAGCTCTCGGCCCTGCTCGTCGCGCTCGAGCCCTACGGCGTCCGCGAGATCGTCCAGTCCGGCACCGTGGCGATCGGCCGCGGCGCCCGTTCCATCACCGACCGGGCACTGGAACGCGTCAGCCGCTCGGCGTGACGTGCGGCAGACTCGACCCCGGCAATCCTGACCTGTACACCAGCACCATCCACGAACCGAGGAGCTCCACCGTGGCAGAGATGTTCTACGACGACGACGCCGACCTGTCGGTCATCCAGGGCAAGAAGGTGGCCGTCATCGGCTACGGCTCGCAGGGTCACGCCCACGCGCTCAACCTGCGCGACTCCGGCGTCGACGTCCGCGTCGGCCTGCGCGAGGGCTCCGCCTCGCGCGTCAAGGCCGAGAACGAGGGCCTGCGCGTCCTCGCCGTCGCCGACGCCGTCAAGGAGGCCGACGTCGTCGTCATCCTCGCCCCCGACCAGTTCCAGCGGCACATCTACCGCGACGAGATCGCCCCGAACCTCAACGAGGGCGCCGCGCTCGTCTTCGGGCACGGCTTCAATATCCGCTTCGGCTACATCGCGCCTGAGGCCGGCCACGACGTCCTCATGGTCGCTCCCAAGGGTCCCGGTCACCTGGTGCGCCGCGAGTACGCGGACGGCCGCGGGGTGCCCGTGATCGTCGCCGTCGAGCAGGACGCGTCCGGCTCCGCGTGGGACCTCGCGCTCTCCTACGCCAAGGGGATCGGCGGCCTGCGCGCGGGCGGCATCAAGACGACGTTCACCGAGGAGACCGAGACGGACCTCTTCGGCGAGCAGGCCGTCCTGTGCGGTGGCGCCTCGCAGCTCGTCCAGTACGGCTTCGAGGTCCTCACCGAGGCGGGCTACCAGCCCGAGGTCGCGTACTTCGAGGTGCTCCACGAACTGAAGCTCATCGTGGACCTCATGGTCGAGGGCGGCATCGCCAAGCAGCGCTGGTCCGTCTCGGACACCGCGGAGTACGGCGACTACGTCTCGGGCCCGCGCGTCATCTCGCCCGTCGTGAAGGAGAACATGCAGGCGGTCCTCGCGGACATCCGGTCCGGCGCGTTCGCCGAGCGGTTCATCGCGGACCAGGACGCCGGTGCCCCGGAGTTCGCCGCGCTGCGCGCGAAGGGCGAGGCGCACCCCATCGAGGCGACCGGGCGCGAGCTGCGCAAGATGTTCTCGTGGATCAAGCCGTCCGACTCGGACTACCAGGAGGGCTCGGCCGCGCGCTGACGCACCAGCACCCCCACGACGGCGGGCGCCCCGGTCGGGGTCGTCCGCCGTCGTCGTGCCGGGACTCGTGCTGAGGGCCCTGGACCTGTACGCTGGTCGACGTTCATCAGTTGTAGTGCTTGCACGCCCGAGCCTCTCGGCCGCACGGCCGGGGCTCTCCTTCCCAGGAGCGGACGAGTCACAGGGATGTTCACAGGCTCGGAAGTCGGGTCTGTTCCCCCCACCTCCAGAAGGAGATCGCCATGGCTACCGGAACCGTGAAGTGGTTCAACGCTGAGAAGGGCTTCGGCTTCATCGCCCCGGACGACGGCGGCGCCGACGTCTTCGCCCACTACTCGGCCATCAACGCGAGCGGCTACCGCTCGCTCGAGGAGAACCAGAAGGTCGAGTTCGAGGTCACGCAGGGCCCCAAGGGCCCGCAGGCCGAGAACATCACGCCTCTCTGATCGACGTCGCCGTGGGCCTCGCGCCCACGGCAGACCGACTCACCGGACGCCCCGACCCTCGTGGTCGGGGCGTCCGTGCTTGTGTCCCCAGTGATCCGTTCCAAGGGTTGAGATGTCGCGTCCGCGATATAGGACGCGGAGTAGGATCCCCCGCATGGTCCAGAACGTTTCTCTCGCCGTCGTCGCCGGTGACGGCATCGGGTCCGAGGTCGTCGAGCAAGGGCTCAAGGCCCTCGAGGCGGCGCTGCGCGGCACCGACCTGTCGGTGCGCACCACGGACTTCGACCTCGGTGCCGCGCGCTGGCACCGCACGGGGGAGACCCTCACTGACGCGGACCTCGCGGCGATCCGCGAGCACGACGCGATCCTGCTCGGCGCCGTCGGGGACCCGCACGTCCCGAGCGGCGTGCTCGAGCGCGGGCTGCTCCTGCGCCTGCGCTTCGAGCTCGACCACTACGTGAACCTGCGCCCCTCGAAGCTCTACCCCGGTGTGGCCACGCCGCTCGCGAACCCCGGTGACGTGGACTTCGTGGTGGTGCGCGAGGGCACGGAGGGCCCCTACGTCGGCAACGGTGGCGCGATCCGCGTGGGCACGCCCCACGAGGTCGCGAACGAGGTGAGCGTCAACACGGCCTTCGGCGTCGAGCGCGTCGTGCGCTACGCCTTCGCGCAGGCCGCCGCGCGCCCCCGCAAGAAGCTCACGCTCGTGCACAAGCACAACGTCCTCGTGCACGCGGGCCACCTGTGGCGCCGCACGGTCGAGGCCGTCAACGCGGAGTTCCCCGACGTCACGGTGGACTACCTGCACGTCGACGCCGCCACGATCTTCCTCGTGACCGACCCCTCGCGCTTCGACGTGATCGTCACGGACAACCTGTTCGGCGACATCCTCACGGACCTTGCGGCCGCCATCACCGGTGGCATCGGGCTCGCCGCGTCCGGGAACGTCAACCCGGACCGCACCGCGCCGTCGATGTTCGAGCCCGTGCACGGCTCGGCCCCGGACATCGCGGGCCAGGGCAAGGCCGACCCGACGGCCACCGTGCTGTCCGTCGCGCTCCTGCTCGAGCACCTCGGTCAGCCCGAGGCGGCGGGCAAGATCCACGCCGCCGTCGCGGCCGACATCGCCGAGCGCGGGGACCGAGTACGCAGCACGGCCGAGGTGGGATCGGAGCTCGCGGCACGCATCGCCGGTTAGGGCTCCCCGCCCGGTCGTGGGAACGGTAGCGTTCGAACCTACGTCCTTCGAAAGAGGCCAGCGACATGAGCACGACCAGCACCGACGCTGCGACGCAGTTCACCATCCACCGCTCGCAGTCCTGCGTGCCCGAGGCGGAGCGCGCCGCGCTGCTCGCCGCCCCGCGCTTCGGGACCGTCTTCACCGACCACATGGCCCGCGTCTCGTGGACCTCGGCGGGCGGTTGGCAGGACCGCCGCATCGAGCCCTACGGGCCGCTCCAGCTCGACCCCGCGGCCGCCGTGCTGCACTACGGCCAGGAGATCTTCGAGGGTCTCAAGGCGTACCGCCACGCGGACGGCTCCGTGTGGTCCTTCCGCCCCGAGGCGAACGCCGCGCGCTTGCGCCGCTCCGCACGGCGCCTCGCGCTCCCCGAGCTGTCCGACGACGACTTCCTGGGCGCGATCGAGGCCCTCGTGCGTGAGGACGCCGCGTGGGTGCCCGACTTCGAGGAGTCGAGCCTGTACCTGCGGCCGTTCATGTTCGCCTCGGAGACGTTCCTCGGCGTGCGGTCCGCGCTCGAGGTCGAGTTCCTCGTGATCGCCTCGCCCGTGGGCCCGTACTTCGCGGGCGGCGTCAAGCCCGTGTCGATCTGGGTCGCCACGGACCACCATCGCGCCGGTCCCGGCGGCACGGGGGCGGCCAAGTGCGGCGGGAACTACGCCGCGAGCCTGCTGCCGCAGCAGGTCGCGTACGACCACGGCTGCGAGCAGGTGTGCTTCCTCGACGCGGCGACGGGTCAGAACCTCGAGGAGCTCGGGGGGATGAACGTGTTCGTCGTCTTCGCCGACGGCCGCATCGCCACGCCCGAGCAGACGTCCGGGACCATCCTCGAGGGCATCACGCGCTCGTCCGTCCTGACTCTCCTCGCGGAGCAGGGTCGCAGCGTCGAGGAGCGCGCCATCTCGCTCGCCGAGGTGCAGGCGGGCCTTGCGGACGGCTCGATCAGCGAGGTCTTCGCGTGCGGCACTGCCGCGGTCCTCACCCCGATCGGGCGCCTCGCGGGGGAGGGCTTCGACCTCACCGTGGGCGACGGGAGCGCGGGGGCCACGACGATGGCGCTGCGCAAGCAGCTCACGGACATCCAGTACGGCCGTGCGGCGGACCCGCACGGGTGGATGCGCCGCCTCGTCTGAGCCCCGGCCCGCGCGGTGCGGGAAGGCCCGTCGGTCCCCGCGGACGACGAAGGCCCCCGGGGAACGTGCGTCCCCGAGGGCCTTCGCGCCGGCGTCGAGCTCGGTCAGAGCCGAACGATCTTGGTCTTCTTGGTCTGGTACTTGGGCGCCCACGTCGTCTTGCCGATCGTGAAGTAGATCTTGTGGCCCGGACGCAGCTTCTTCGTCTTGAGCACGACGATCGAGCTGTAGGTGCTCTTCTTGGGCTTGACCTTGAGCTTGCCCGCGACGACCTTCGTGAACTTCTTCGCCTTGGCCGTCTTGTAGAACATCGTGACCTTCGCACCCTTCTGGTACGCGGGGGCACGGACCGTGAACTTGGCCGTCGCGCCCGGGCGCCAGCTCGGCGCCGAGGCCGACGTCATCTTCTTCGAGACCGTCTTGTTCGCGAAGATCTTGAAGCGGAAGGTCGCGGTCTTGGTGGTCGAGACGCGCGGGCTCGTGGTCCAGTCGTTCTGCGTGATCGGGAGGCGGACCTCGTAGAGGCCAGGCGCCGTCGAGTACGAGATGCGGAACGTGAACGTGTTCGCCCCCGTCGTGACCGTCTGCGGTGCCGTGACGAAGATGTCGCTCGCGGACGAGGCCTTGGTCTTCAGGTTGACGATCTTCGGGCCGTAGAAGTCGGCGTCGTAGGCCTTGTAGTCGATGCTCAGGCCGTCACCGTTGACGTCGGTGGTCCCGCCGTCGGAGGCCGTGCCGGTGATGTTCGCGGTGAAGCTCACCGTGCGGTACTTGCCGTACTTCGGGACGGTGATCTTGTTCTTGAGGCCGGTGATCGAGACGCTGTCGAACGTCGCGGCGGCGCTCGGCGTGCTCAGGTTCTCGGCCGTCGCGGGGCCGGCCGCGACGAGGCCGGTGCCCAGGGCGAGGGCGGCTGCCGCGAGGGCGGCGGTGGGTCGCAGGTGCAGACGCACGGGGGATCCTCCAGGGGGACGACAGGTGCGATCCGGGACGGACCGCCCGGAAGATCCTAGGTCGCATACCGCACCGCGGCCCAACGGGTGTCCACTTTGTGACGGATCGTGCCGGGTGAAAGTACTCCGCGGGCCCTCGGGTGTGGCATGATCGCCGGGTGACCCTGTTCACCCTCATTATCAGCTAGCGCGCTCGGCACCTCAGCCCAGCGCGCAGACCTCCCGTACCCCGGGGGGTCTTTTTGTTGGACCGGGCACCACCCCCGTCTGGTCCACGGCGTCGACCACGTCCCCCGGCACCACCCCCGCTGGCAGTCGATCCATACTTGACCGTGGCCGTCGCGCGCCCATCCGACGAAGGAAGACCCACCGTGAGCACCACCCCGTTCCACGTGTACGACACGACGCTGCGCGACGGCGCGCAGCAGGAGGGGATGAACCTGTCCGTCGCGGACAAGCTCGCCATCGCCCCCCTGCTCGACGAGCTCGGCATGACGTTCATCGAGGGTGGCTGGCCCGGCGCGATCCCCAAGGACACGGAGTTCTTCAAGCGCGCGGCCAAGGAGCTCGACTTCCGGCGCGCCGAGCTCGCGGCCTTCGGCTCGACGCGCAAGGCGGGCGTCAAGGTCTCCGAGGACGCCCAGGTGCGTGCGCTGCTCGACTCCGAGGCGCCCGTCGTGACGCTCGTGTCGAAGTTCGACATCCGGCACGTCGAGCGCGCGCTGCGCACCACGGGCGAGGAGAACCTCGCGATGATCCGCGAGACCGTGCAGTACCTCACGGCGCAGGGCCGGCGCGTGTTCGTCGACGCCGAGCACTTCTTCGACGGCTACCGCTTCGACCGCGAGTACACGACGGCCGCCGTCGTCGCCGCGTTCGAGGCCGGGGCCGAGGTCGTCGCGCTGTGCGACACGAACGGCGGCATGGTGCCGTCCGCGGTCACGCAGATCGTCACCGAGCTGCGCGCCGCGACGGGTGCGGGGTCCGACGACGCCCTCCTGGGCATCCACGCCCACAACGACTCGGGATGCGCCGTGGCCAACTCACTCGCTGCGATCGAGGCGGGCGCCCGGCACGTCCAGGGCACGGTCAACGGCTACGGCGAGCGCACGGGCAACGCCGACCTGTTGACGATCGTCGCGAACCTCGAGCTCAAGTCGGGCATGTCGCTCCTGCCCGACGGCGGCCTCGCGGAGGTCACGCGCATCGCGCACGCCGTCGCGGAGATCACCAACATCGCGCCCTTCGCGCGCCAGCCCTACGTGGGCGCGAGCGCGTTCGCCCACAAGGCGGGACTGCACGCGAGCGCGATCAAGGTGGACCCGGACCTGTACCAGCACATCGACCCCGTGCGCGTCGGCAACGACATGCGCATGCTCGTCTCCGACATGGCCGGTCGCGCCTCGATCGAGCTCAAGGGCCGTGAGCTCGGCTTCGACCTCACGGGCCGGGGCGACGTGCTCACGCGCGTCACGGACCGGGTCAAGGCGCTCGAGGCCGAGGGCTACACCTTCGACGCCGCGGACGCCTCCTTCGAGCTGCTGCTGCGCACCGAGCTCGGCACGCGCGTGAGCTACTTCGACGTCGAGTCGTGGCGCGTCATCGTCGAGACACTCCCGGGCGCGGTCCACGAGGCCGACGCCGAGGCCACGGTCAAGCTCACGGCCGGCGGCACGCGCGTCGTGGCCACGGGGGAGGGCAACGGTCCCGTCAACGCGCTCGACCACGCGATGCGCCAGGCGCTCAGCGGGTGCTACCCGGAGATCGAGCGCTTCGAGCTCATCGACTTCAAGGTGCGCATCATGGACACCCAGCACGGCACGGACGCCGTGACCCGGGTGCTCGTCGAGACGATGGACACCGAGGGGGAGTCCACGTGGCGCACCGTGGGGGTGGGTCCCAACGTCATCGAGGCCTCGTGGGAGGCCCTCGTCGACTCCGTCACGTACGGCTTGCTGAACGCGGGGATCGAGCGTCGGTAGGCCCGCACTAGCATGATCGAGGCCCTCGGCGGGGCGTCCGCCGTCGGCCATCGCCCTGGAGAGGAAACGTCGTGCCCGCACTGAGATCTCGCACCGTCACCCACGGCCGCAACATGGCCGGCGCCCGAGCGCTCCTGCGCGCGGCGGGCGTGGACGGCGGGGACTTCGGCAAGCCGATCATCGCCGTGGCCAACTCCTTCACGGAGTTCGTGCCCGGCCACACGCACCTGCAGCCCGTGGGGCGCATCGTCTCCGAGGCGATCGCGGCCGCGGGCGGCATCCCGCGCGAGTTCAACACGATCGCCGTCGACGACGGCATCGCGATGGGCCACGGCGGCATGCTCTACTCGCTGCCGAGCCGCGACCTCATCGCCGACTCGGTCGAGTACATGGTCGAGGCGCACTGCGCCGACGCCCTGGTGTGCATCTCGAACTGCGACAAGATCACGCCCGGCATGCTCATGGCGGCGCTCCGGCTCAACATCCCCACCGTGTTCGTCTCGGGCGGGCCCATGGAGTCCGGGCGCGCGACGCTCGTGGACGGCACGGTGCGCACCCTCGACCTCGTCGACGCGATCTCCGAGGCCGTGAACGAGAACGTCTCCGACGAGGACCTGCGTCGCATCGAGGAGTCCGCGTGCCCCACGTGCGGCTCGTGCTCGGGGATGTTCACGGCCAACTCGATGAACTGCCTCACCGAGGCGATCGGCCTGTCCCTGCCCGGCAACGGCTCGGTGCTCGCGACGCACACCGCGCGCCGCGCCCTGTACGAGGACGCCGGCTCGCTCGTGGTCGAGATCACCAAGCGCTACTACGACGACGACGACGCCTCGGTGCTGCCGCGCAACGTCGCGACCCGCTCGGCCTTCGAGAACGCCATGGCGCTCGACGTCGCGATGGGCGGCTCGACCAACACGATCCTGCATCTGCTCGCCGCGGCCCACGAGGCGGGCGTCGACTTCGGCCTCGACGAGATCGACGCCGTGTCCCGGCGCGTGCCGTGCCTGGCCAAGGTGGCCCCGAACGTCGCGTACGGGCGCACGTACTACATGGAGGACGTGCACCGCGCCGGCGGCATCCCCGCGATCCTCGGGGAGCTCTACCGCGGCGGGCTGCTGCGCACCGACGTCCACGCCGTGCACTCCCCGTCGCTCGAGACGTGGCTCAAGGAGTGGGACGTGCGCGGGGGCACGGCCTCCGCAGAGGCCGTCGAGCTGTTCCACGCGGCGCCCGGGTGCGTGCGCTCGGCCTCGGCCTTCTCGCAGTCCGAGCGCTGGGAGGCCCTCGACCTCGACGTCGAGACCGGGTGCATCCGCGACGTGGCGCACGCCTACTCCGCCGACGGCGGCCTCGCGGTGCTGCGCGGCAACATTGCCGTCGACGGCTGCGTCGTCAAGACCGCGGGCGTGGACCCCTCGATCTGGACCTTCTCCGGTCCGGCCGTGGTGTGCGAGTCGCAAGAGGAGGCCGTCGACAAGATCCTGCGCAAGCAGGTGACCGAGGGCGACGTCGTCGTCATCCGCTACGAGGGACCGCGTGGCGGACCGGGCATGCAGGAGATGCTCTACCCGACGTCCTTCCTCAAGGGGCGCGGGCTCGGCAAGGCGTGCGCGCTCATCACCGACGGCCGGTTCTCGGGGGGCACCTCGGGCCTGTCGATCGGGCACATCTCGCCCGAGGCCGCGGCCGGCGGGGACATCGCGCTCGTCGAGGACGGCGACATCATCGCGATCGACATCCCGGGGCGTGCGATCCGCCTCGAGGTGGACGACGCCGAGCTCGCCCGCCGTCGGGCAGCCCTCGAGGCCGCCGGCGGCTACCGCCCCAAGGCCCGCGACCGCAAGGTCTCCCAGGCCCTGCGCGCCTACGCCGCCATGGCCACCTCCGCCGACCAAGGCGCCGTCCGCGACCTCACCCTCCTCACCCCCAACCTCCTCCGCTGAGCCCGGCAGTTTGGCATCGAGCCCGGCAGTCCGGACTGCCGGGCTCGATGCCAAACTGCCGGGCTCAGCGGAGGGGTGGGGGTGGCGGGGTGCCGGTGCCGAAGGGGCGGCCGCCCAGGGACTCGCGGCCGTGGGGGGTGAGCCAGCCGGAGAGGTCGGGTCCTGCGGGGATGATCTGGGTCGGGTTGATGTCCCGGTGGACCACGTAGTAGTGCTCCTTGATCTGCGCGAAGTCCACCGTGTCCCCGAAGCCGGGCGTCTGGAACAGATCGCGGGCGTAGCCCCACAGCGCGGGCATCTCGGTGAGCTTGTTGCGGTTGCACTTGAAGTGCCCGTGGTACACGGCGTCGAAGCGCACGAGGGTGGTGAACAACCGCACGTCGGCCTCCGTGATCGTGTCGCCCACGAGGTAGCGCTGCGCCGTGAGGCGTTCCTCGAGCCAGTCGAGCGCCGTCCATAGCCGGGCGTACGCGGCGTCGTACGCCTCTTGCGACCCCGCGAAACCGCAGCGGTAGACGCCGTTGTTGACCTCGGTGAAGATGCGCTGGTTGACGTCGGAGATCTCGTCGAGGAGGTGCTCGGGCAGCAGGTCGGGCGCGCCGGGCCGGTGGTGCTCGGTCCACTCGGTCGACAGGTCCAGGGTGATCTGCGCGAAGTCGTTCGTGACGACCTGACCGGTGGGGACGTCGACGATCGCGGGGACGGTGATGCCGCGTGGGTAGTCGGGGAACCGCGCGAAGTAGGCCTCTTGCAGCCGCTCGATGCCGAGCACCGGGTCGCGCCCGTCCGGGTCGAGGTCGAAGGTCCACGAACGGGCGTCGTGCGTGGGCCCGGGCTGACCCAGCGAGATGGCGTCCTCGAGGCCGAGGAGGCGCCGCACGATCACCGCCCGGTTCGCCCACGGGCACGCGCGCGCCGCGACGAGCCGGTAGCGCCCGGGCTCGACCGGGTAGCCCTCCGCGCCGTCGCGCGTGATGCGCGTGGTGATGTACCGGGTGTCGCGCTCGAACTCCTTGCCCTTCACGGAGTACGTGCCGCCTTGCGAGTGCTCGGGCCGTTCGATGCCGTCCATTCCTCCAGCCTAGGACGTGAGGTGCCGCACACCCGGGGTCCGACGGCGGGATCGCGGCCTAAGGTGGTCGGGTGCGAGGCGAGTACAAGGTTCCCGGTGGCAAGCTCGTGGCGGTCGACGTCGAGGTGGCGGACGGGCGCATCGCCCGGGCGGCGGTGAGCGGTGACTTCTTCCTCGAGCCGGACGACGCGCTCGAGGCGATCGACGGCGCGCTGCTCGGCATGCCGGAGTCGGCGAGCGTGACCCAGCTCGCGCACGTCGTCGAGTCCGTGCTCGCGGACGACGTGGTCATGGTGGGCTTCGACGCGGAGGCCGTGGCGATCGCGGTGCGCCGGGCGCTCGGGCACGCGACGCGCTGGGAGGACCACACGTTCGAGATCGTCCACGAGGGGCCGCAGAGCCCCGCGATGCACATGGCGATCGACCAGGCGCAGGCGGAGGCCGTGGGGTCAGGGGAGCGCGGACCCACGCTGCGCATCTGGGAGTGGGGCGCGCCCGCCGTGGTGATCGGCTCGTTCCAGTCGCTGCGCAACGAGGTGGACGCGGAGGGCGCCGAACGGCATGGCATCGAGGTGGTGCGCCGTATCTCGGGTGGCGGAGCGATGTTCATCGAGCCCGGCAACACGATCACCTACTCGCTCACGGTGCCGGCCTCGCTCGTCGAGGGGCTGAGCTTCGAGCGCTCGTACTCCTACCTCGACGACTGGGTGCTCGGGGCGCTGCGCGAGCTGGGCATCGAGGCGACGTACGTCCCGCTCAACGACATCGCGTCCCCTGCCGGGAAGATCGCCGGCGCCGCGCAGAAGCGGCTCGCGACCGGCGCGGTGCTGCACCACGTGACGATGGCGTACGACATCGACGCGGACAAGATGACGCAGGTGCTGCGGATCGGCCGCGAGAAGCTCTCCGACAAGGGAACGAAGAGCGCCAACAAGCGCGTGGACCCGTTGCGCTCGCAGACGGGCCTGCCGCGGGGCGAGATCATCGAGGCGTTCAAGGCCCACTTCCGGTCCCGGTACACCACGGTGGACGGCGAGGTCACCGCCGCGGAGCGGGCACGGGCCGCCGAGCTCGTGGCCACGAAGTTCGCGACGCCGGAGTGGACCGCGCGGGTCCCGTAGGTCCCACGCGGTCCACTTCGGGGCCCGTCGAGTCGGGGTCAGAGGCGCCGGTTGGCCCGCACGAACGCGAGCACGAACACGGCGAGCTGGACCCACAGCAGGATCCCGAGCACGGGGACGGTGCCGACGCCGACGGCGATCAGCACGGTGGCGACGCACGTCAGGGGCAGTCCCACGAAGCCGAGCGTCGCGCCGGCGCTCGTGAGGACCTTCTGGTCGCGCTCGTCCGCGGCGGGGGTGAACGCCCGCTCGGCGGTGGTGGCCGCCGCGGGCCTGCGCCACGTGCGCCAGAACGCGATCCCCGCGGCGAGGAGGACGACGCTCGCTCCTGCGATGTATCCGGCCCACATGTTGCCCGGACCGTACTCGCGCAGCAGGAGCGCGCCCGTGACGAGGACGATGAGGCCGAGCGCGAGCCCGATGGCGGCTCCCGCGACGCTCGCGCGGCTGGTCTTGGTGTCAGTCGACATGGAAGATCTCCTCGATGGTCAGGTTGAAGTGGCGGGCGATGGTGAACGCGAGGGGGAGCGAGGGGTCGTAGCGGCCGGTCTCGAGCGAGTTGACGGTCTGCCGCGAGACCCCGAGCGCCGCTCCGAGCGCGGCCTGGGACAGGCCCTGCTCCTCGCGCAGCCGGCGAATCTCGTTCTTCACGGTGCTCCTCTCGTGGTGTCAAGTTGCTTTGACATGACAAGAGTGCTTGACATCTCCGCCGTTGTCAAGCCCGCTTGACAACCTCGTTGATCCGCGAAGCGTGCACTTCGGCGCGAGCTCGTCAGTCCGCGGTGCCTGTCTCGCGCCAAAGTGCACACGTCACGGGCGGTGGGGGCGGTGGCCGAAGACGGCGGTGCCGAGGCGCACGATCGTCGCGCCCTCGGCGACGGCGAGCTCCAGGTCGCCGCTCATGCCCATCGACAGCTCGCTCGCGTGCGCGGTCCCGGGCGTGCCGCTCGCGAGCACCCGGTCGCGGAGCTCGCGCAGCAGAGCAAAACCGGCCCGCACCTCGCCGTCGTCGGCGGTGTTCGCCCCGATCGTCATGAAGCCGCGCAACCGCACGCCCTCGGTGCCCGCGACCGCCCCCGCGAGCTCGAGCGCGCCTGCGGGCTCGACGCCGGACTTGCTGGCCTCGCGCGAGACGTTGACCTGGACCAGCACGTCCACGGTCCGCCCGACGGCGAGCGCCCGGCGTCCCACCCGCTCCGCCAGCTCGACGCTCGCCACCGACTCGACCGCATCCGCCCAGCGCAGCGTGTGATTGACCTTGTTGGACTGCAGCGGCCCGATGAGATGCCACTCGGGCGCGAGATCCGCGAGCGCGGGGGCCTTCGCGACCAGCTCCTGGACGCGGTTCTCCCCGAGGATCACGTCCATGCCGAGCTCCCGTGCCGCGAGGAGGGCAGCACGGACGGCCTCGGCGGGCTGCGTCTTGCTCGCGAGCAGCACGCGCACGCCGTCGGCGTCCCTGCCCGCGGCCTGGGCGGCCCGCTCCACGCGCGCGCGGGCGGCGGCCAACCGATCCCGGTACTCGCTCATGGCCGTCACCCTAGTGGGAGGATGCGGGCATGAAGAGCGTCCTCAACGTGATCCTCAACGTGGTGGACAAGCCCACCGCGGGTCTCGGCTCGGCGCTCGGGAACGTGGTGTGGATCCTCGTGGCGGGCATCTGGCTCGTGCTCGAGCACATCACCGTGGCCGTCGCGCTCGCGGTGACGATCATCGGCATCCCGCTGGCCGTCGCGAACCTCAAGATCATCCCCGTGACGCTCGCCCCGCTCGGCAAGCAGATCGTCCCCAGCTCGCAGGTGTTCGCCCGCTGGTGAAGAATCCGCTCGACCCGCCGCGACGACGGGTCGATGCTGAGGGCATGAGCACCCTCCCCGACGGGCTCGTCCTGCGCACCGCGCGCCCGGCGGACCTCAAGCAGATCGCGACCCTCCTCGTCGAGCGCGGGGAGGACGCGGACGCCGTCGACCACCGGCTCGTGGTGACCGACCCGGACGCGGGTTGGGAGGCGTGCGCCGTCGTCGTGGACGGCGACCGGGTGGTCTCGACGGCCACGCTCCTCGACGAGACCGTGCGCGTGGGTCGCGTGACGCTCCCGGCCGGTCAGGTCGAGCTCGTGGCGACGCACGAGGACTACGAGGGTCGCGGGCTCGCACGGGCGCTCATGGCGTGGGCGCACGAGCGATCCGCGGCGCGTGGGCACCTGCTCCAGGTGATGATCGGCATCCCGTACTTCTACCGGCTGTTCGGGTACGAGTACGCGATCGACATCCCGCCCGCGCGCGAGCTCGTCGACGTGCCCGAGCCGGGGATGCCCGACGGCTACGCGCTACGCCCCGCCCGCGTCGAGGACGTCCCGGCGCTCACGGTGCTCCAGGACGACGCCCAGCGCCCCTACGACGTGGCCGTGCCGCACCCGGGGCCCCGCTGGCGGTGGCTCCAGCAGACGCCCGCGAGCAGCCTGTTCGTGCTCGAGCGGGGCGGCGAGGTGGTGGGGAGCGCGCGGTTGCGGGACGACGACGACGGCGTCCTGCTCGCCGACGCCACAGCCGCCGACGACGACGCCGCCGACGCCCTCGTGCGCGCGGTCGCCCATGTGCGCCCGGGCGAGCGGCTGAACGTCGTGGACCGCGCGCTCACGCTGCCCGGCCGCCGGTGGCTGAACCGCCTGGGCCCCGCGAGCGAGCTCCCCGAGCAGTACTACGCCCGCGTCCCCGCGCTCGCTCCGTTGCTCGACGCCCTGCGCCCCGAGCTCGCGGCCCGCCTCGCGGCGGCCGGGGTGGACCGGTCCGGCAAGGAGATCGTGCTGTCGACCTTCGGTGCGCACGTGCGGGTCCCGGTGGCCGACGACGGCTCGCTGGGAGCCGTACGGACGGGCGGGACCCTGCAGTGGCCGGCCTCGGTGGGTGGGGCCGGCGTGGCCCCCGACCAGCTAGGGGGACTGCTGCTCGGCCCGCTCGGCATGCACGGCCTCGCACGGCGCCGCCCCGACGTCTACCCGGGGCCCGACGCCGAGCTCTTCGAGGCCCTGTTCCCGCCGCTCACGGCCGACGTCCTCAGCTACTACCTGCCGTGGTAGCGCGGTTCAGCCCCGGGCGATGTCCGCGACGGTGGCGTCCGTGAGGCGGATCAGGTCCGCGGGCGCGAGCTCGACGTCGAGCCCGCGGCGACCGCCCGAGACGAGCACCGTGTCGAAGAGCTCGACGGACTCGTCGATCACCGTGGGGTGCGAGTGCCGTTGTCCCAAGGGGGAGATGCCGCCCGCGACGTAGCCCGTGGCCCGTTCGGCGACCGCGACCTCCGCCATGACGGCCTTCTTCGCCCCGCGCGCCGCGGCGAGCGCCTTGAGGTCGAGCGTGCACGTCACGGGGACGATCCCCACCGTGAGCTCGCCGTCGACCACGGTCATGAGCGTCTTGAAGACACGCTCCGGTTCGACCCCCAGGGCCTGGGCCGCCTCGAGCCCGTAGCCGAGCGTCGAGGCCGGGTCGTGCTCGTAGGGGTGCGTCGTGTGCTCCACCCCGGCGGCAGCGAGCGCCACGAGCGCGGGTGTCCCGGTGGGTGCTCGCTTGGCCACGGCGGCACTCTACCGACCACCTGGACCCCGAAGCCCTCGCACCAGATTCCGTCACCACCCCTTCGGCCCTCCCCCGTGCCCGTTCGGCGGCAGGGGAGCCCGGAAGGGTTGGTGACGGATGGCGTCACGAAACCTTCAGGATTCGCGCCCTAGGATGGGCGGTCGCCCCAGAGTTCGGAGAGAGCGCATGATCGAGATCCTCACCCCCGCCCAGGTCGAGCGCGGGCGGCGCACCGGGGCGCTCGTCGCCGAGATCCTGCACTCGTGCGCCGAGCGGGCGCGGCCGGGGACCAACCTGCTCGAGATCGACGCGTGGGCGCGCGAGATGATGCTCGCCGCGGGCGCGGAGTCCTGCTACGTCGACTACGCGCCGTCCTTCGGTCGGGGGCCCTTCGGGCACTACATCTGCACCTCCGTGAACGACGCCGTGCTGCACGGGCGTCCGCGCGACCAGGTGCTCGCCGACGGTGACCTCCTCAGCCTCGACCTCGCCGTCTCGCTCGGCGGCGTGGTGACCGACTCGGCCATCAGCGTGGTGGTCGGCACCCCGCGCGACGAGGGCCGGGCAGCGCAGGCCCGCGCGCTCATCGAGGCCACCGAGCGGGCGCTCGCGGCCGGGATCGCCGCGGCCGGCCCGGGGGCGCGCACGGGCGACATCTCCGCGGCGATCGGCGAGGTGCTGCGCGGTGCGGGCTATCCGGTGAACACGCAGTTCGGCGGGCACGGCGTCGGCTCGACGATGCACCAGGACCCGCACATCTCGAACGACGGCCGCGCGGGCCGCGGCTACACGCTGCGCCCCGGGCTGCTGCTCGCGATCGAGCCGTGGGTCATGGTCGACACCGACGAGCTCCTCGTCGACGACGACGGCTGGACGCTGCGCAGCGCGACCGGGTGCCTCACGGCGCACTCCGAGCACACCGTGGCGATCACCGACGACGGCGCCGAGATCCTCACGCGCCCGCGCTGAGACCCTGTCATCCTGGTCGCGTCGTCCTTGTCGCGGAGAGCGGATCATCGATCCTTGAGCTGCACGGAGACGTTGCCACCGCTGGTGAGCAAGGTCATCGCAGTCCCTCCGGCCCAGCCCGAGAGGGCCCCCGCGAGGACCGATCTCGCTACCGTCCACGTCAGATCCGGGGCAAGGGTCCCGTGACGTGCTGCTGCGACGATGAGACTCGCACTGAGTGCGAACGACGTTGCCGGGAGGAGAACCGCGAGATGCTCTGCGGCGTGCAGAAGCGCGATATCGCTTCGGCTCGCACCGAAGAGGCGGTAGACCCCGAGCTCGTGGCGTCGGCTCCAGGTGAGTACGCCAGCGACCAGGGCGATTGTCGTCCCTGCGAGGGCCCACGTCCTCAGGTCGGTGTGCGCGCGCCAACGCTCCGCTGCGCCAAGGAACCCTTCGGGCACGCTCAAGAACGAGGTCACGCGCACCGCAGCGTCGCGGAACCCGGAGCGGAGGACGTGCTCGCCCCACGAGTCTGCTCCAGGCTCCATCCTCAACCAACACTCGTGCACGTCCCCGACAGGCGGGACGACAAGGACGAGCGATGATCGGAGGGCCGCAACGGGGAGCGCTGGATCGAGCCGGGAGCGGACGACGGCCGTGCCGGCGCTCCCTGCCATCAGAGTCGAGCCAGATCGGACCTGGCCGAGTTCTGCCAGCTCACTGCCGACGTGGAGGCCGGAATGCTCGGAGATCCCCCAGACCTCGAGGGTGTGCGGTGAGACACGGAGGGTCGGAAGCGGTGGAGCGGATTCGAAGACGTGGAAGTCGCCTTCCTGAGAGACGATCACGCCACCTGCTGCCTCGACTCCGCGCAGCTGGCTCAGTGCGTCGCACTGGGCGGACGGCAGAGACTCGGTCAGTGCTGGTCTTGCGATCCAGACCTCGGCGCCCGCCGCGCGTCGTGCGGTGTCCTGCTCGAGCACGTCGATCGCGACGAACGCGGTCGAGAACCCGAGCACGGTGAGCAGCGCCGTGCTGACGAGGGCTTGAAGCGTGTGCAAGGGTGTCCAGTTGCGCCGCGCCTCTCCCACGAGCCCGCGCACCGTCCACGTCACGGCGCCTCCTCCTCGGTCAGGCGGCCGCCTCGCAGACGCACTATCCGGTCCGCATGGCTGGCCACTGCCGGGTCGTGCGTCGCCACGATGACTGAGGGGCCTTCGGTGGATCCCAGCAGTGCTCGAGCGACGGCGCGGGCGTTGCTCTCGTCGAGATTGGCTGTCGGCTCGTCGGCGATGATCACGTGTGGATTCGTCATCAGGGCTCGTGCGATTCCAGCGCGTTGTGCTTCGCCTCCGGAGAGGGTCCGCGCGTGGCGCTCGAGACCTTCGACGATGCCGACTTCGGCGAGCCTCGCTGTGGCGTCGGCATAGAGCGCGACGTCGCGGACCCGACCCCGAGCCAGCCCTGCGAGGGCGACGTTGTCGATCACACTGCGCCGCGGGAGCAGGCTCACCGTCTGCGGTAGCCACGTCACGAGGCGGCTCAGCATCCGCGAGCTGCGGCGGTCCACGCGAGAGCCGTCGATCCAGACCGACCCGCCGTCGGGGACGAGAAGCAGGCCGGCCAGTGCCAGGAGCGTCGTCTTGCCCTCACCCGACGGCGCAACGACCGCCACATGTTCTCCCGCCTTGACCTCGAGCCAGGCTCCGTCGATGATCGGTCTGGCGTTTCCGGGGTAGGAGAACCGCACGTTCTCTAGGACGACGGACATGGTAGATCCGGCGCGATCTCCCCGGGATTGACCAGGACGTGGCGGCTCGGGAAGTGGTCGACCTGGTCGGCGACTATCGCTTCCCCGTTGGGGCCGACCGTGACGGGCGTGACTCGCAATGACTTCCACGGCTCCGTCGCGGGAACCACACAGAAGGTGGAACCGTCTTGGGTCACCAGGGCGCTGGGCGGGACTGCGGTTCCGATCCCTGGATGGGCCTCGCGAAGCCGGCCTTCAATCGTCCGGGACTTCAGCTCAGGGTCCGTGGTGGCAAAGAGGGCTCCGAACTCCTCGGGATCGGAGGCATGCCACCCGCTGGCGTCATGGTGGAGCGCTACTGTGCGTCCCGTGCTGATGAACTCATAGGTGCCTTCAGCGAACACCGTCTCGGGACCACTGAGCGGACGGATAGTGAGGTCGCCGTAGGTGGGCGCGCCCCGCAGCAGGACGTCCGCAGGTCCGGGAGCGGGCCTTCCGAGATGCACGGCGAGCTCGCCCACTCTCAGCCCTTCTGGTACCCGGACGAACCACGAGTGCATCACCGATCCGGAAGGCTGCTGAATGCCGATGCTCCGCTCGTACTCCACAACTGCTTCCCGGGTCGTCGTGCCGAATATCCCGTCAGCGGGAATGGTGCGACCTAGCACCCTGCCGAGAAACTCTTGGACTGCCCTGACGTCATCACCTCGCGCACCGCTCGAGAGATCCCTGTAGAGCACCAGGTCAGACGTCCAAGCCCGAATGGTGATGCCATCGATGCTCACGATCTCGTCATAAGCGGACACTGTGTCGCCGATCGCGACGTGGACCGCAGTAATGGTCCCACTCGCTCCTGAACCGTATACCGCTGGTCCGGGGAGAATGGGCTGACTGATCTCGACCCGTGTCGAGCGAGTCAGGGAAGTCTCGGTGACGAGCGCAGTGACCGCGACCGGGCCGGGAGTGAGCTGCGAGAGCGAACGTGCTGCGTCCTTCGTGACCAACCAGGCCGTGACTACCGGCGCAACGACGAGAAGCGCGATCGCCACGAGGGACCGTGCCGCGAGGTGAGTGGTCACTGAGATGTCACTCGCCCAGAGGGGAGAAGAGGAGGGGTGCTGCGGTCAGGCAGCCTGCCCACTGGTCGTAGTCCGCCGACTCCGACAGCGACCCGGCAAGCTCGGCCTCAGACATGGTCATCAGTGCAGCCGGGTCCTCGACCGAGACCCCTACATCGTCGAGGCACTCCAAGAACTCAGTGAAGGCTCGCTCACGCTCCTCTCCCGTCAGGACTCGCGAGTCGATGAACGCCATCTCCAGCGGACTCGTCGTCCCACGGGCGCACTCGTTCGCATCCGCGTCCATCCGGGCTTGCTCGGCCTCGATGTCGGCCTCCGACATCCCCTTCGCGCTTCCGTCCACGGTGAGCGCGAAGGTCAGCTGATCCTCGCGGGGGCTCGCCGAGGCATTCCAACCGCGCTCCACCATGCACTCCACGGCTGCGTCGACCGCGCTGCGGTACTCCGCGTCCGTGATGACCCCGTCGGCAATGATCTGGGACTCGAAGTCACTCGGCTCGATGCCCATCAGATCCCATGCGTGCCGCAGGTCAACGTGTCGCTCCGCCACTTTCGGCGCCGGACTGCATCCCCCGACACAGACGACTGCGAGCGTGACGAGCAGCGGCATCACGTTCGTTCTCATGGGCCCCTTCCAAGACATTCCTCGCCTACGCCTCATCGGACTCCCTCGCGGCAGCGGGTGCTGGTGGCGGCGCCGCACCCGTTCGTCCTGTCTAGCAGTTCAGCCATCGCTCCGCGGACCACTTTGTGCGTGTGTTCTCCGAGACGTCGCGGCCGAACCCCTTGGTCTTGTATAGGCGGTTACCCGTCCCGTTGCAGTTCCACGTTCGGGACTTGGATAGTGCCACGGTCCCCGAAGAGTAGTTGTTGACCACTGGAGTGAGCACACCCCAGATTCCAGCGGTGTTCTTCAGATCGAGGCCCGCCCCTGCAGCCGTGACCAGGGCGGCGCCGTTGGAACAGCTGACCGAAGTGGCGTAGCTGACCATGACGCCGTCGGTCGTCGGCGCGGCTGGATAGACATCACACAAGGGAGACCAGGCCGCGTGGCTCGGCGTGGCTAATGTAACCAGGAGCATGGCGGCCAGAGTGGTGGCAGCGAGCGTCCTACGGAACATCCGGTGGAAAGCTTGATTAGGCCTCGGTTCGAGGGCGCCCGCGTGGGGCTTGTTGCTGGTGAGCATGTGTGACTCCGATTCTCGGCGATGGCTGAGAGAAAACACCTAGGTCCCGTGTGACGTTAGTCACAGGTGGACCTCGGGCGCAAGACCGGTTGGTGGATCGACTTCTGAGGCGACCGATCGCTCTGTGCGGGAAGCTGAGATCAGAACTGCCCGGCCCCGGTGATGCGCAGGACCAGCTTGCCCGCCTCGTCGCTCGCCGCGAGATCAAGGTGAGCGTCGATGACCCAGTCGTGGTGGCCCGCCGGGTCGTCGAGCACCTGGCGCACCTGCCACGCGAGCGGGCCGCGCGGCCCGGGCACCTCGGTCACGCGGAACAGCTCGGGGGAGCGAGCGGCGGGCCCGGTACCGAGCTCGGCGTGCTCGTCGAAGTACGGGTCGAGAGCCTCGTGCCAGCGCGCAGCGGTCCACGGGGCGCCGTCGTCGTCGGTGTCCCCGAGCGCGGCGAGGCCGTCCCATGCCTCGCGGTCCACGAGCTCGACCCGGCGGAACATCGCGTTGCGGACGAGGACTCGCAGCGCTCGCACGTCGGCGGTGAAGCGGGCCTCGCCGGGTGGCCGCACGGCGCCGTCGTCGGCGGAACCTTGCCCCGTGGCGAGCGGGTCGGCGAGCCGCTCCCACTCGTCGAGGAGGCTCGAGTCGGTGCCGCGCACCACGGCGCCGAGCCACGCGATGTACTCCTCGAGCTCCTCGGTGCGTCGCTCGACGGGGACCGTCTGGCGCAGCGTGCGGTAGGCGTCGGCGAGGTAGCGCAGCAGGACGCCCTCGGAGCGGGCGAGCTGGTAGGTGGAGACGAACTCGGCGAAGGTCTGGGCCTTCTCGATCATGTCCCGCACCACGGACTTCGGGGCGATCTGCAGGTCCGCGGCCCACGGGTTTGTCTTGCGGTAGATCGTGAAGCCCGCCTCGAGGACCTCCTCGAGTGGCTTGGGGTACGTGACGTCGTGCAGCAGCGCCATGCGCTCCTCGTAGTCGTAGCCCTCGGCCTTCATCGCGGCGACGGCCTCGCGGCGGGCGGCGTTCTCCTGTGCGGCGACCACCTGGCGTGGGTTCTCCAGCGTCGCCTCGACCACGGAGATCACGTCGAGGGCGTAGGTGGGTGCCTCGGCGTCGAGCAGGTCGAACGCGACGTAGGCGAACGGGGACAGCGCCTGGTTGAGGGCGAAGTCCTGCGGGATGTCGCGCGTGAGCCGCACCGTCCACCCGCTGTTCGTCCCATCGACGCCGTCCTCGCGCCGCACTCGCTCGATGACTCCGGCCTGGCGCAGCGAGCGGTAGATCCGCACGGCCTGGCGCACGTGGCGGCCCTGACGCTCGGCGGGCTCGTGGTTGTGCAGCAGCAGGTGGCGCATCGACTCGACGGAGTCCGCCTCCCGTGCGAGCACGTTGAGCACCATGGCGTGCGTGACCGCGAACGACGACGTGAGCGGCTCGGGCGGCGCGTCCCGCAACCGCTCGAAGGTCTTGTCCGTCCAGTTGACCTGCCCCTCGGGGGCCTTCTTGCGGACGATCTTGCGCAGCTTCTTCGGGTCGTCTCCCGCCTTCTCGAGCAGCTTGCGGTTCTCGATCACGTGGTCAGGAGCGACGACGACGACGTCCCCCATGGTGTCGAAGCCCGCCCGGCCGGCCCGGCCCGCGATCTGGTGGAACTCGCGCGCGCTGAGGTGGCGCTGGCGCTCGCCGTCGAACTTCACGAGCGAGGTGAGCAGCACGGTGCGGATGGGCACGTTGATGCCCACGCCGAGAGTGTCCGTGCCGCACACCACCGTGAGCAGCCCCGCCTGGGTGAGCCGTTCCACGAGGCGCCGGTAGCGCGGGAGCATGCCCGCGTGGTGCACGCCGATCCCGTGGCGCAGCAAGCGCGAGAGCGTGGTGCCGAAGCCCGTCGCGAACTTCTCCCCGGCGAGTGCCGCAGCGATCTGCTCGCGCTGCTCCTTGCTCGCGACGTTCGCCGAGAGCAGCGACTGCGCGCGCTCGACCGCGGCGGCCTGCGTGAAGTGCACGAGATAGACGGGTGCGCGGTCCGTGCGGATGAGCTCGGTGAGGTACTCGTGCACCGGTTCGACCACGTAGGAGAAGCTGAGCGGCACGGGGCGCTCGGCCGAGGTGACCGGCATGACGGTGCGTCCGGTGCGGCGCTCGAGATCCTCGACGAAGAAGTCTACCTCGCCGAGCGTCGCTGACATGAGCAGGAACTGGGTGCGCGGCAGCTCGATGAGGGGTACGTGCCATGCCCAGCCGCGTTGCGGGTCGGAGTAGAAGTGGAACTCGTCCATGACCACCTGGCCCACGGCGTCCTCGCCGGGGACGGTCGGGTCGTCATGGTGGGCCGGGGCCTCCGCGACGCCGCCGCCCGTGCGCAGGGCGATGTTCGCGAGGATCTCCGCGGTGCAGCAGATGATCGGGGCGTCGGGGTTCACGGCGCTGTCGCCCGTCATCATCCCGACGTTGTGCGCCCCGAAGGCCTCCACGAGCGCGAAGAACTTCTCCGAGACGAGGGCCTTGAGCGGGGCGGTGTAGTAGGTGCGCCGTCCCTGGGCGAGGGCGATGAAGTGGGCTGCCGTCGCGACGAGCGACTTCCCCGAGCCGGTGGGCGTGGCGAGGATGACGTGGGCGCCCGTCACGAGGCCGAGCACCGCCTCTTCTTGTGCGGGGTAGAGCGTGAGTCCCTGGTCGGCCGCCCATCCGGTGAACGCATCGAAGAGCGAGTCCGGGTCCGGTGTGGTGGGGACGCGGTCGGCAAGGTTGGCTCTCGGGACCGGGCTGGTGCTCACCGGGCCCATCCTCGCAGCACTAGCCCCGGTCTTTCATGACGATGGCCGCGGTCGTGTCGGTGCTGGGTGATCGAGTTGCGTCGTGTTTGTGGTGATCGCGGGTTCGACGGTTGGCCGGCTGGCGCTGCCGGGCTGCGGTTCTCCGGGTGGTGATGTCGTGGGTGGACGGGTGTGTTCAGGCTGGTTGCGGGATCGCGGCGATGTTCGCGAAGACCGCGACGATCGCGGCTGGCCAGGGCCACGATTCGGGGATCCGGAGCCATCGGCGGCGAGCACCGTTGGTGAGCCGGGCGGGGACGTGGAGGAACCGGTAGCGAAGTGCTTTCGGCTCACAGGTGGCGAGCGTCTTGGCGTCGCCGATGCAGCCCAGGAGTCGGGTCCAGGCGGTCAGGTCGGCGGCGATCATCTTCAGCGCGAGCCAGGTCTGGTTGATGGCGAACTCCCGCGAGGGGAACCGGCCCATGCCGGAGTCCTTGGCGTGTCGGATTCGGTCCTCGACCCGGGCGTGGGCCCGGTGTCGTGCTTCGAGGAAGGCGAGCTGGCCGGTCGTGGTGTTGGTGACGAACGCCTGGTAGCGCCAGCCGTCGCGTACCTCGAACAGCGACAGCTGCGCGCCCGGGTGGGGGCGTTCGCGGCGGACGATGACGCGCATCCCATCGGGCCACTTGGCCAGCACTGCCGTGTCGATGAGGCCGGTGAGCTCGCCGACGTCACCGCCCTCACGGATGGCGCCGTCGGCGCCCAGTGCCGGGGTCCAGGCCTTCTTCGGCATCAGGTCGATGGCGTCGCGGAGTTTGTCGGTGATCGCGAACCCGACGGAGTACTCGACGCTCCTGCCGCGGGCCTTGCCCTGTTCGGTGAGCCAGTCCAACAGCCCGTGGGATGCGCCGACACCGTCGCAGCGGATGAGCAGCTTGCGCCGGTGGGTGCCGGGGACCTGCGCGATCGCGTCGGTCAGCACCTCGATGTGGTCGCTGGTGGTGTTCGATCCGGCGTTCCCGGCACGGAGCTTGGCAGCGAGGAACTCGCTGGTGTTGTCGCACCACACCCCGATCGGGTGGTAGCCGAAGGTCCGCTTGAACGTCGCGGCCGCGTTCTCCTTCTCGCTGTGCGCAACCACGATCGTGGCGTCGATGTCGAGCACGACGACGTCAGCCAGGTCGATTCCGGCAACCGTGGACGCAGGCACGCCGTCGGGCAGTTGCGCCCACACGTGGCGTCGGACCCTGGCTCGCGCGGTCGCGATCTTCTTCATCCGCCCAGCGGTGACCTCATCCAGCGTGCGCCACACCGTGGGCGCGGACGCGACCGGACCGAGCACCTGAGCTTGGTGGCGAAGAACGTCGATGTCGGCAATCGCCTCACCGCCGTCGGCGAGCATCACCGCCACGTCGGCCAGCACCCGACCCCGGTCATGACCTGGCACAAAACCGCGCCGCGCCATCGCCTTCGACAGCTCGCCAGTCAACCCGGATCGGTCGGCCAGGAGCCGGGTCGCGATGCTGCCCGCGTGGGCCACCACGCCGACACCATCAGCCGTAACGGACAAGCCTGCAGACCACGACGTACGCTTCACCTACCGAGTGCCTTCCGTGCGGCGACCTGGAACCTTCGACAAGTGCAAGTCTCCCCTGCTTAGAGGGCACTTCGGTGCTTCTACGCGCCGATCACGCCGCCATGTCGTGAACGATCCGTGCTAGGCACAGTGACATCCTTCCAGCGGGACCTCGTCCCACAGATGAAGTGTCAACCAGCCCTGCAGCAGCCCCTTTCTGGACTCCAGCCCTGCACGCGGCCCGTCCGAATGTGACGGTCGGCTCCGGGGTGTCCGACGCGGCAGCTCGCTATTTCGCCAGGTCCACGGGCGTTCGGGGCTCGCCGATGGCGGCGAGCTCACGAGGGATCCGATCCTGCGACTGCCGCAGATTCCCCTGCGTCTCGGCTCATCACCGGTACAGCGACACGTCCCCTGGGTCGCGCAACTCAATCTGAGCAACACCGTTGTAGTTGCTGACCAGACCGGTCGTACACACGGACGTCCCGGCGTCGATCGGCTCGATACCACCGACGTCCCAAATGACGATCGTGAACCGGGAAGAATCGGGGTAGTCGCGCCCGACGTTGAGAAACACGTCGTCCGAAGACTGGCGCACGCTCACAAGTGGGCCGCACACCCGCTGAGTGGTGCCGACATAATGGATGGCCTCGCTCCACGGTACGTCACCGTCTTCCGCCGATTCGGCATCACTCGGCGTACCCACGTCCAGGCATCTTCCTGCAGCGTGAAGCCGCTCGACGTCAGCAGCGCTGAGCCCGACATCGATCATCTCGGCGCAAAAGCGAATACCGAGGTACGGGCCAGATTCTGCGTTTCCGACGACGAGGCGGTAAAGATCCGCACAATGCACTCGCAACGTTTCTAACTGAGCATCCAGGTCGGGCCCCCGCACAGTGAAGGCAGCCTCAAGCACGTCGACACAGCGGACCACAGCGGGCTCGTCAGGCTCAGTCCCCGAGCCGGCGGTACACGCGGCTGTCGTAAGCGTCAAGGTGGCGCCGAGCGCAACGGCCAGAGGCCGAACGCAGTTCAACACGGACATCTGCCGACTCCCTCATCGTCTGTCCTCAGGTCCCGTAGCACGAGAGACTGTCAACCCACGAACCACACGCCGGGAGGTCGTGGAATCCGCATGAGACCGCCTCGCCCCGGGTCTGACGGCGGCTCCGTCAGACCCGGGCGAATTAGTCGTGACCCAAGGTACCCCTGCAGGACATCCACGATGCTCAGCGCAGGCGCTGTAGGTCGGTTCGAGATGACGTCGGATGACGTGCTGGTTGTCATCCGCGCCACTTCCACTGGAGGTATCGGACCGTGCTCGGTACGGCTTGAGCTGGCACCGATTGACGGCACCTCACTCCAGGCCGGACGCCCAGAGAAGCGCCGACAGACGGGACGGCGGCCGGTCGGCGGGACCTTGGTGGGCTGGACGCTCGAGACTTCCCTTGTCCGACGACCTCGCGATTAGATCCGGCCGATGGCCGGGAGTACGGGATCGCGCAAGCGGACGTCGTCGCCGCTCAGTCCGGCCAGGACCTCGTCGAGCCCGACGCCGCTCTGGACGATCCGGTCGATCATCTCGCCGCCGGCGACTTGTCGAGTCACGAAGACCGTGGCGAAATCGGGGTCGACGAGCGGCTCAGGCGCTCGGCCGTTCTCCCCGACGGCGGTGGGGCCAAACTCCAGGAACACGGTCGGCGCCGGGTCAGAGCGCCGCAACGTGACACACCACTTCTACTGCCCGACGAATCGTGCCTCAACCGTGTCCACGGGTCCGCTCGGAAGTGCACCGTTGACGGCTCTTCACATTCTGGGGTGTGGGTGGGTCGGCGCGTCGGTGCGGGGGTAGGGGTCGAGGTCTTCGGAGGATGGGAGTTCTCACACCGCCTATCGGGAAGACCTCGACGTGTCCGACGCTACCTTCGCCCGTCCTGACCTGACTACGTTCTGCCGCTTGGACGAGCTCGGCCTGGTTGCCGTGGGGCAACGTCTGGAGGGTGGGCGGGCGGTGCTGGAGTGTCGGGTTGTCGAACCTGACGAGTTCTGTCACCGGTGTGGGGCGCAGGGCACGGTGCGTGACAGCGTCGTGCGGCGCCTGGCGCACGAGCCGTTGGGTTGGCGCCCTACGACGCTGCTGGTGCAGGTGCGTCGCTACCGGTGCCCGGGCTGCATGCACGTGTGGCGCCAGGACACCAGCGCTGCTGGCGAGCCGCGGGCGAAGCTCTCGCGGCGGGCGCTGCGGTGGGCGTTGGAGGCGATCGTGGTCGCGCACCTGACCGTAGCCCGGGTCGCTGAAGGGCTCGCGGTGGCGTGGAATACCGCCAACGACGCGGTCCTGGCCGAAGGCAGGCGCGTGTTGATCAACGACCCGGCCCGGTTCGATCGGGTGCAGGTCATCGGCGTCGACGAGCACGTGTGGCGTCACACCCGCCGCAGGGAGAAGTACGTCACCGTGATCATCGACCTGACCCCGGTGCGAGACGGCAGAGGCCCGGCCAGGCTGCTGGACATGGTCGAAGGACGATCCAAGAAGGCGTTCAAGGACTGGCTTGCTACCCGCCCCAAGGCGTGGCGCGAGCAGATCGAGGTGGTCGCGATGGACGGGTTCACCGGGTTCAAGACCGCCGCAGCCGAAGAGGTCCCCGACGCGGTCGCAGTCATGGACCCCTTCCACGTGGTCCGCCTGGCCGCAGACGCCCTCGATGACTGCCGCCGCCGCGTCCAACGCGACACCCACGGACGCCGCGGACACAAACACGACCCGCTCTACAAGGCCCGACGCACCCTGCACACCGGCGCCGGGCTACTCACCGACAAGCAGGCTGCCAGGCTCACCGACCTGTTCACCCACGACGCGCACGTCGAAGTCGAAGCGACCTGGGGGATCTACCAACGCATGATCGCCGCCTACCGTGAACCAGACCCACACCTGGGCAAGAAAGCCATGCGCGCGCTCATCAACGCCCTGGCCCACGCCGTCCCGCCCGCACTCCTCGAGGTCCGCAAGCTCGGACGCACCCTGAACCGGCGCGCCGGCGACATCCTCGCGTTCTTCGACCGCCCCGGCACCTCCAACGGACCCACCGAAGCCATCAACGGCCGCCTCGAACACCTCCGTGGCTCCGCCCTGGGCTTCCGTAACCTCACCCATTACATCGCCCGCAGCCTGCTCGAAGCTGGCGGATTCAGACCAGCCCTAGACCCTCGTTCGCGATGAGCCCGAAATCACAGCGGAGGATGGGATTCACGACTCCGAGCATCGATCCGATCCCTAACGCGGCGAAGGTCTTCAACCGGGTCCCAGGTCCCGATGGACTCGCGCGCCCCGATCTTGTAGCGCTCCCGAAACTTCGCCGAGAGCACATCCGCCGCGAGTCCGATCTTGGTGTATTCGTCCCTGGCAACCGCGTCCGCATCCTCGACATCCGCCACGACGGCCGTGTCCTTGACGCGTTTGGCTGTCAGGCGTACTCGAGCCGCAATCCTCATCGTGCTCTCTGCATCTTCTGGCACGAGGGCTGACCACTCGCCATCTTCGGGAAGCGCGACGCACGTCGGCAGCAGACTCACAGGCCTCGGATCCCCGTAGTCGTGTGGCGCCGGCCCGGTTGCTACTTCAGCACAGGCAAACACCAGATCATCTAGAGCGAACGCAATCCTTCGTCCGAGGTACTCTGCCGCGCGCTTTCGCGCTCGTCCCGTCTCGTAGCGCCCTGTCCACCACGACAACACCACACCAATCACGACACCTACGAGCCCAATGAGCCACTCCATGGCCGTCCTTTCGCAAGCGTGTCATCTTGCCCCGCCGCGCCGAATCTACTGCCCAGTGAGCCCCAGGGGCAGACCTCCTGAGCTCCAGAAGCTCAACCGGTCAGGAGTTAGCGACACGCGACACTAGTCGCGCCCGCCGCGGAGCAGCCAGAGGGAGACGACGGCGAACCACAGTGCGGCCACCACGAGGTAGAGCCGCTGCAGCAGACCGAACACCCCGAGCGGTTCGCCCGCGAGCACGAGCACCGTCGCGACGACGGGTGCCCATGTCACGAGCATCGTGAGACGTCGCGTGGCCCGGCCCGCGAGCAGCGACGTGAGCAGCACGACGGCGAATGGCAAGGCGAAGAAGGCGAGGTTGCCCAGCAGGTTGTGCAGCTCGCCCGATGTCGTCGCGGCGCCCTCGGCGTCGATCGGGAAGAAGGCCTGGGCCACCTTCGCGAGGCCGAAGACGGCGAGCAGCACGACGCCGGTGCGCGAGCGGCCGCTCGCCGGAGCCGTCTTGAGCGCGGCGAACGCGAGCGCGAGCGCCCTGACCCCTACGGCGAAGGCCGCGACCTGCGAGAGCACGCCCAGCGTGCCGTGGACGTACTCGCTCGTCGCCGAGCCCACGACGTCGACGTCGGGCTGGATCACGTGGAAGAGCGCGAGGATCGCGAGGTCGAAGATGGCCGTCGCGAGCGTGAGCGTCGCGGCGGGGCGGACAGCAGGGTGAACGTGGTCCATGGACGTCCCGTCGGGTTCGAGGCGATGGCGCGTGTCCGCTGAGATTAGGGGTATTTGCCCCGAATGCGTAAGACCTACGAAGTGGTGTGATCGTGCCCGCAGACGACGCGCGAGGTCCTACTCTCGATCCAGGCGCGCCGCGACGGTGCGGCGCCGGTCTCAGGAGCACTCATGAGCACTCGCGTTCCGCACTGGGTCGACGGCGCACCGCGCCAGGGTGAAGGGCGCACGGCCCCCGTCACGAACCCCGCCACCGGCCAGGTCACCGGAGAGGTTCCGCTCGCGAGCGCGGCCGAGGTGGACGCCGTCGTCGGCTACGCCCGTGCCGCGTTCCCCGCCTGGCGCGACGCGTCCCTCGCGAAGCGCACCGAAGTGCTCTTCAGCTTCCGTGAGCTGCTCGCGGCCCGCAAGGACGAGCTCGCCGCGATCATCACCGCCGAGCACGGCAAGGTGCACTCCGACGCGCTCGGCGAGGTCTCGCGCGGGCAGGATGTGGTCGAGTTCGCGTGCGGCATCCCGCACCTGCTCAAGGGCATGTTCACGGAGAACGCCTCGACGCGCGTGGACGTGCACTCGATCCGTCAGCCCCTCGGCGTCGCGGCCGTCATCTCGCCGTTCAACTTCCCGGCCATGGTGCCGCTGTGGTTCATGCCGATCGCGATCGCCGCGGGCAACGCCGTCGTCCTCAAGCCGAGCGAGAAGGACCCGAGCGCCGCCGTCTGGATGGCCGAGCGGTGGGCCGAGGCCGGGCTGCCTGCCGGCGTGCTCTCCGTGGTGCACGGCGACAAGGAAGCCGTCGACGCGCTCCTGACCCATCCCGAGGTGGACTCGGTGTCCTTCGTGGGCTCGACGCCCATCGCCCGCTACGTGTACGAGACCGGCACGGCGCACGGCAAGCGCGTCCAGGCGCTCGGCGGGGCGAAGAACCACATGCTCGTGCTGCCCGACGCCGACCTCGACCAGGCGGCCGACGCCGCCGTGAGCGCCGGCTTCGGCTCCGCGGGGGAGCGCTGCATGGCGATCAGCGCGCTCGTGGCCGTCGAGCCCGTGGCCGACGCGCTCATCGCGAAGATCGCCGAGCGCATGGCGGCGATCCGCGTGGGGGACGGGGCCGACGACGACGCCCCCGACATGGGTCCGCTCGTCACGCGCGAGCACCGCGACAAGGTGGCCGCCCACGTGCAGGCGGGTGTGGACGCGGGTGCGACGGCGGTGGTGGACGGGCGTGACATCAAGGTTGCCGGGCGCGAGGACGGCTTCTGGCTCGGTCCCACGCTCTTCGACCACGTGACCCCCGACATGTCGGTCTACACCGAGGAGATCTTCGGCCCCGTGCTGTCGGTGCTGCGGGTCGCGAGCTACGACGAGGGGCTCGCGCTCGTCAACGCCAACCCCTACGGCAACGGCACGGCGATCTTCACGCGTGACGGCGGGGCCGCCCGGCGCTTCACGAACGAGGTGACCGTCGGGATGGTGGGCGTCAACGTGCCGATCCCCGTGCCGATGGCCTACTACTCCTTCGGCGGCTGGAAGGCCTCGCTGTTCGGGGACACCCACGCCCACGGCATGGAGGGCGTGCACTTCTTCACACGTGGCAAGGTCGTCACGACCCGCTGGCCCGACCCGTCCACGGGCGGCGTCGACCTCGGGTTCCCGACGCACCGCTGACGATCGCGAGGAGCGGCGGCTCGGGGCTCATGTGCCGAAGAGCCGCCGCTCGAGCTCGCGCGCGGTCGTGGCGAGGTGCTGCGCGATCTGGACCACGGGGGCGCCGTCGTCGGCGGGGAAGGTGACGGCGAGCGCCGCGGCGGGCCAGCCCGCGCGGTCCAGGACCGGTACGCCCACGGAGGCCAGTCCGGGGGTGACCTCGCCGTCCTCGATCGCGAAGCCGTCGCGGCGCACGGTCGCGAGCAGGGCGCGCAGCGCGGACGGCGTCATCGGCTCGCCGTGCCGCGCGACGAGGGGGAGCGTCACGACGGCGCGCCGCTGCGCGGGGGTCAGCGCGGCGAGCATCGCGCGGCCGCTCGCCGTGAGGTGGGCGGGCAGGCGCACGCCCACGTCGCTCACGAGGGACGGGCGGTGCGGGGCGCGCTCCTCGACGAGGTAGAGCACGTCGGAGCCGTGCAGCACGGCGAGGTGACCGCTGTGGCCGAGTCGGTCGACGAGCTGTGCGACGAGGGGGCGGCCGAGCCGCGCGAGGGGCTGCTGGCTCGCGTACCCGCCGGAGAGCTCGAAGGCCGCGGCGCCGAGGGCGAAGCGCCGCTCGGCGGGCAGGTGGACCACGAAGCCGCGCCCGGCGGCGACGTTCAGCAGGTGGTAGACCGTCGAGCGGGGCAGGTCGAGGTCGCGCGCGAGCGCGGAGGCGGCGACGGGGCGCCGGTGCGAGGCGAGGTAGGTGAGGACCCGCAGCAGGTTGTCGGCCGCGGGGACGTTGCTCGCCGACGCCGACGCCGCGCTGAGCTCGCTCACGACCGCTCCCTCTGTCTGGGATACCAGACACTATCCCTGCCACCGCCGATGCGCCGCCGCCCGCGCGGGTGTTCGATCGAGCCATGACCACCGACGACGCCGTCGTGCTCGGCCCGAGCGGCCTCACCGCCCCCGACCTCGTGCGGGTCGCCCGCCACGGGGCACGCGTCGAGCTGGACCCCGCGGCTCTCGCGATGGTCGGGGCGAGCCGCGCGATCATCGACGCGCTCGCGAACGAGACCGAGCCGCACTACGGCATCTCCACCGGCTTCGGGGCGCTCGCCACCACGTTCATCGAGGCGGACCGCCGCGCCCAGCTCCAGGCGAGCCTGGTGCGCTCGCACGCCGCCGGTACAGGGGAGGAGGTCGAGCGTGAGGTGGTCCGCGCGCTCATGGTGCTGCGCCTGTCCACCCTCATGACGGGGCGCACCGGCGTGCGACCCAGCACGGCCCGCACGTACGCCGCGATGCTCAACGCCCACCTCACCCCCGTCGTGCGCGAGTACGGCTCGCTCGGCTGCTCCGGAGACCTCGCACCACTGGCCCACTGCGCGCTCGCGGCCATGGGTGAGGGGGAGGTGCGCGACGCCGACGGCGATCTCCGGGCCGCGGGCGCAGCCCTCGCGGCCGCCGGGATCGAGCCCGTGCGACTCACCGAGAAGGAAGGGCTCGCGCTCATCAACGGCACGGACGGGATGCTCGGCATGCTCGTCCTGGCCGCCGAGGACCTCGACCGTCTCTGGCGCACGGCCGACGTCGCCGCCGCCATGTCCGTCGAGGCGCTCCTCGGCACGGACGCCGCCTTTGCCGCGGACCTGCTCGCGCTGCGCCCGCACCCCGGCCAGCAGGCCTCGGCCGCGAACCTGCGCGCGCTCCTGGCCGGCTCGGCGATCATGGCGAGCCACCGCGGTCCCGAGTGCACGCGCGTCCAGGACGCCTACTCGTTGCGCTGCGCGCCCCAGGTGCACGGGGCCGCCCGGGACACCCTCGCCCACGCGCGCACCGTCGCGGACGCCGAGCTCGCGAGCGCGATCGACAACCCCGTCGTCACGCTCGACGGCCGGGTCGAGTCCAACGGCAACTTCCACGGCGCGCCCGTCGGCTACGTGCTGGACTTCCTCGCGATCCCCGTCGCGGACGTCGCCTCGATGAGCGAGCGCCGCACCGACCGGCTCCTCGACCGCACCCGCAACCAGGGCCTGCCGCCGTTCCTCGCGCACGAGGTCGGTGTCGACTCGGGGCTGATGATCGCCCAGTACGCGGCGGCCGGGATCGTCTCCGAGCTCAAGCGGCTCGCCGTGCCCGCCTCGGTCGACTCGATCCCGTCGTCGGCCATGCAGGAGGACCACGTCTCGATGGGCTGGCACGCCGCCCGCACGCTGCGCCGCGCCGTGGACGGCCTCGAGCGCGTGCTCGCCATCGAGATCCTCGCCGCCGCGCGAGCCCTCGACCTGCGCGCACCCCTCGAGCCCGCACCGGCCACGGGTGCCGTGCGCGACCTCGTCCGCGAGCACGTCGAGGGCCCCGGTCCCGACAGGTTCCTCGGTCCCGAGATCGACGCCGTCGTCGGCCTCGTCCGTTCCGGTGCCGTGCTCGCCGCCGTCGGACACCTCGAGTGAAGGAGAGCGCGATGCCCCGCACCGTCCGCGCCGCACGTGGCACCACGCTGACCGCCCGCTCGTGGCAGACCGAGGCGCCGCTGCGCATGCTCATGAACAACCTCGACCCCGAGGTCGCCGAGCGCCCGGGGGACCTCGTCGTCTACGGCGGCACCGGGCGGGCCGCGCGCAGCTGGGAGGCCTTCGACGCGATCGTGCGCACGCTCGAGACGCTCGCCGACGACGAGACGCTGCTCGTCCAGTCCGGCAAGCCCGTCGGCGTGTTCCGCACCCACGAGTGGGCACCCCGCGTGCTCATCGCGAACTCCAACCTCGTGGGCGACTGGGCGACGTGGCCCGAGTTCCGCCGCCTCGAGGCGCTCGGCCTGACGATGTACGGGCAGATGACGGCCGGCTCGTGGATCTACATCGGCACGCAGGGCATCCTGCAGGGCACCTTCGAGACGTTCGCGGCGGTCGCGCGGTCGCTCGCCGCGCGCAGGAGGGACGACGACGGCGCACCGCTGGCCGGTCTCTTGCCCGACGGCGAGAACCTGCCCCACGACGCGACCCTGGCCGGCACCCTCACCCTGACCGGCGGCTGTGGCGGCATGGGCGGCGCGCAACCCCTCGCCGTGACCATGAACGGCGGCGCGGTGATCGTCGTCGACGTCGACCCCACCCGCCTCGCGCGCCGCGTCGAGCACGGCTACCTCGACGGCTACACGCACGACCTCGGCGAGGCCGTCTCGCGCGCCCTCGCCGCGAAGCGGGCGTGCGAGCCGTTGTCGGTGGGCGTTGTCGGCAACGCCGCCACGGTCTTCACCGAGCTGCTCGAGCGCGGCACCCCCGTCGACGTCGTCACGGACCAGACGAGCGCGCACGACCCGTTGAGCTATCTGCCCGAGGGCGTCTCGGTCGAGGACTGGCACGTCGAGGCGCAACGCGATCCCGAGGCGTTCACGGCCGCCGCGCGCGCGTCGATGGCCAAGCAGGTCGCCGCGATGGTGGGCTTCGCCGACGCGGGCGCCGAGGTGTTCGACTACGGCAACTCGATCCGCGCGGAGGCCCGCCTGGGCGGCTTCGACCGCGCCTTCGACTTCCCCGGCTTCGTTCCCGCCTACATCCGCCCGCTCTTCGCGGAGGGCAAGGGACCGTTCCGCTGGGCGGCGCTCTCGGGCGACCCGGCGGACATCGCCGCGACGGACCGCGCCGTCCTCGACCTCTTCCCCGAGGATGCGCACCTGCGCCGCTGGATCACGCAGGCGGCCGAGAAGGTCCACTTCGAGGGGCTGCCCGCGCGCATCTGCTGGCTCGGCTACGGCGAGCGCCACCTCGCGGGGCTGCGCTTCAACGAGATGGTCGCTTCGGGGGAGCTCTCGGCGCCCGTCGTCATCGGCCGCGACCACCTCGACTCCGGCTCGGTCGCCTCCCCGTACCGCGAGACCGAGGCGATGGCCGACGGCTCCGACGCGATCGCCGACTGGCCGCTTCTCAACGCCCTGCTCAACACCGCCTCGGGCGCGACCTGGGTGTCGATCCACCACGGCGGCGGCGTCGGCATCGGGCGGTCTATCCACGCCGGGCAGGTGGTCGTCGCCGACGGCACCGAGCTCGCCGCCCAGAAGATCGAGCGCGTGCTCACCAATGATCCCGGTACCGGCGTGATGCGGCACGTCGACGCGGGTTATGAGCGGGCCGCCGAGGTCGCGCGCGAGCGCGGGGTGCGCATCCCCATGCAGGAGGCGTGATGACCTGGGTGCTGCGCGGCATCGGCGAGCTCGTCACCAACGAGCCCGCGCCCGATCGTGACGGCGGGCCGCTCGGGATCATCCGCGAGGCCGCCGTCGTCGTCGAAGAAGGCCGCATCGCCTGGGTGGGGCGAGAGGTGGACCTACCCTCCGACCTCGAGCGCGCCGTGCGGGGAGAGCGCGGCGGGACCGTCGTCGACGCCGCAGGGGCAGCCGTCATCCCCGGCTTCGTCGACTCCCACACGCACCTCGTGTTCGCGGGGGACCGCGCGGCCGAGTTCGAGGCCCGCATGGCCGGACGCTCCTACGAGGCAGGCGGCATCCGCACCACCGTCGCCGCGACGCGCGCCGCGAGCGACGAGGAGCTGCGCGCCCGCCTCGCCTCGCTCCTCGCCGAGTCCCGCTCCCAAGGCACCACGACCATCGAGATCAAGACCGGGTACGGCCTCGACACCCAGCACGAGGCGCGCCTCGCCCGGCTCGCCCGCGAGGTCACCGAGGAGGTCACGTTCCTCGGCGCGCACGTCGTCCCCGCCGGCATGGACGCCGAGGCCTACGTCGACCTCGTCGTCGGCGAGATGCTCGAGGCCTGCGCCCCGCACTGCCGCTGGATCGACGTGTTCTGCGAGCAGGGTGCCTTCACCGTCGAGCAGTCGCGGCGCATCCTCGAGGCGGGGATCGCTGCCGGGCTGCGCCCCCGGATCCACGCGGGCCAGCTCGGGCCGGGCGACGGGGTACGGATGGCGGTCGAGCTCGGCGCGGCCTCTGTGGACCACGCGACCTTCCTGTCCGACGACGACGTCGCGGCGCTGGCCGGGTCGTCCACCGTCGCGACCCTGCTCCCGGGCGCCGAGTTCTCCACCCGCCAGCCCTACCCGGACGCCAGGCGGCTCCTCGACGCGGGCGTCACGGTCGCCCTCGCGAGCGACTGCAACCCCGGCTCGAGCTTCACGACGTCGATGCCGTTCGTCATCGCGCTCGCGGTCCGGGAGATGCGCATGACCCCGGCCGAGGCGCTGTGGGCCGCGACCGCCGGGGGAGCCCGTGCCCTTGACCGCGCCGACGTCGGGCGCATCGCGGTCGGAGCGCGCGCCGACCTGGTCCAGCTCGCCGCGCCGTCGTACCTCCATCTCGCCTACCGCCCCGGCGTGCCCCTCGTGACCCGCACCTGGCGCGCCGGCGCCCCCCACACCCCCTGACCCCACCCGCCCACCCCACCGGCCCGCCCACCCGCCCACCCACCCGACCCTCCGTGAGGTGTGCACTTTGGCGTGATCTCGGTACTGCGCAGTACCGAGATCACGCCAAGGTGCACGGTTCACGGGTGGGCGCGCGGTGACCCCTGTCAGCGGGGGCGGGTGGACAGACCGGCGCCGACCTCCAGGACGCAGAGGGCGGCGAGGCGGACGGTGCGGCCGTCCGGGGCGTCGGTGAGCGCATCGACCTCGGTGATGTCGACCGAGCGGACCCGTGGGTCGGCGCCCGCGGCCCGCGCGGCGGCACGCAGCTCCCACGCGGTGATCCCACCGGGCACGGACGCGGGACAGCCGGGCGCGACGGCGCGGTCACAGACGTCGACGTCGAGGTCCACGTGGATGGGACCGCCGCCTGCACCGGCGATCTCGAGGGCCTCGGCCATGACGTCATGGATCGGCCGGCGGTGCAGCTCGTCGCGGTGGACCACGGTGATGCCGTGCTCGGCGGCCCGGCGGGCATAGTCGACGGAGTTGGCGAAGTCCGCGATGCCGACCTGGACCACGCGCCGCCCGTCGAGTCCCGCCTCGAGCAACCGCCGCACCGGCGAGCCGTTCGAGACGCCGTCCCGCAGGTCGAGGTGCGCGTCGAGCGTGACGAGGCCCGCGCGGGCGAGGTCATCGCCCCACGCGCCGAGAGCGACGGCCACGGTGATCGAGTTGTCCCCGCCCACCGCGACCAGGGTCCGGGCCCGGGTGAGGGCCGCCGCGACGCGCGCGCTGGTCCGGGCCTCGCCGTCGGACCAGTCCGGCTCCGCGATGTCGCCGAGGTCCGCGGACACCAGCTCGCTCAGGTCGCGCGGTCCCGGTGCCCCGCCGTCGGGCATCAGTGCCGGGCTGTAGCGCGTGAGGGCGTCACGGACCGCGCCCGGTGTGGCGTGGGCCCCCGTCGGGGACAGCGAGGTGCGCCACGCGGGGACCCCGAGCAGGGCGAGGTCGACGACGGCGTCCTCCGGCACCTGCGCGAGCGGAGGCCACCCCCCGGCCCGCGGCCACCGCGGATCCTCCACCCTCACGGCTCCCACGCTATCCACCCCTCCGCCGAGTTCGGTGCTTCTGCGCGAGTTCGTACATCCGGATGTACGAACTCGCGCAGAAGCACCGAACTCGGCGGAAGGGGGTTAGTGGCGGGCCACCCACTCGCGGATGACGTCGCGCACCCACGCGGCACCCGTCTCGCCACCGTAGCTGGCCGCGAAGCGGGGGTCTGCGACGTACATGTCGGCCAGACCCAGCAGGTACCCCGTGTCGACCGAGCCCGCCCCGTAGCCGGGCGTGCCGGGGATCTGCGAGAGCCAGTCGACGTGCCGCTGCGCGAACGCCTGGGCCTCGTCGGAGTCCGGGGCGAGCCCCGCGACGGCGCCGGCCGCCCACGCGTCGGCAAGCTCCTTGGCCTGCGCCTGCACGTCCCGCTGCTCCTCGGACGACTTCGCGCGCCACCAGGCGTCCGACGCGGCGTACGCGTCACCGCCCCAGCGCTCGATGACCTCGTCCTTGTACTGCGTGTGGTCGAAACCGTCGAACATGTCCTTCGACATCTCGCCATCTCCTTCCAGTGAGCGAACCGTCCGGGCGACCGCCGCGTGCTGCCGGTCGAGCCGCTCGCGCTCGGCCTCGATCCAGGCGAGGTGGGCGCGCAGGGCGAGCACCTCGTCCTTCTCGCGGTCGAGCACCGAGCCGATCTCCTCGAGCCCGAGCCCCAGCTCGCGCAGCAGCAGGATGCGCTGCAGGCGCACGAGGGCGTCGTCGTCGTAGAACCGGTAGCCGTTGGCGCCCGTGCGGGAGGGGAGGAGGAGGCCGACGTCGTGGTAGTGCCGCAGGGTGCGGCTCGTGACGCCCGTGATCTTGGTGACCTCGGTGATCGACAGCTCCATGGTTCCTCCCCTGGCCGTCCGGACTTCTGACTCGCACCACGGTAGACATTGACGTCGCGTCAAGGTCAAGCCCTGCGCGGATCTCGCTGGACGCCCTGGGTAGACTGCCTCCCACAGGCATCGACCCGGCCATCACCGGCGAGCCTCCGGAAGAACGGGCGCACGTCCCACCAGAAGTGCGCCTCAGTAGAACCGGACGGGTAGGCCCGTCACAGCCCAACGAAGCGGTCGAGGCGCGCGCGAGCGGGCAGCGGCAAGCGGGGTGGTACCGCGGAGCTCCCAGCCAGGGAGCGTCGTCCCCGTGCCGAACAGCAAGCCCACCGCAGGAGCACGACCGATGGCCTACCCGCTGCACCGCCGCGACGACTCCGTCCCCGCCTCGCCGGACCTGCCCCGGCTCGAGCTCGACGTGCTCGCCCACTGGGAGGCCGACGGCACGTTCCAGGCCTCGATCGACCAGCGCGAGGCCGGCGAGGACGGCGCGAACGAGTTCGTGTTCTACGACGGCCCGCCCTTCGCGAACGGCCTGCCGCACTACGGCCACCTGCTCACGGGTTACGTCAAGGACGTCGTCCCGCGCTACCAGACGATGCGCGGGCGCCGCGTGGAGCGCCGCTTCGGCTGGGACACCCACGGCCTGCCTGCCGAGCTCGAGGCCGAGCGCGTGCTCGGCATCACGGACAAGTCCCAGATCGAGGAGATGGGCATCGCGGCGTTCAACGCCGAGTGCCGCGAGTCGGTGCTGCGCTACACCAAGGAGTGGCGCGACTACGTGACGCGCCAGGCGCGCTGGGTGGACTTCGACCACGACTACAAGACCCTCGACCTGTCCTTCATGGAGTCCGTCATCTGGGGCTTCAAGCAGCTCTACGACAAGGGACTCGCCTACGAGGGCTACCGCGTGCTGCCCTACTGCTGGCGCGACGAGACGCCGCTGTCCAACCACGAGCTGCGCATGGACGACGACGTCTACGCCTCCCGCCAGGACCCGGCGCTCACCGTGGGAGTGCGGCTCCTCGACGACGACGGCGCCCCCACGGGCGAGCTCGCGCTCGTCTGGACCACCACGCCGTGGACCCTGCCGTCCAACCTCGCGATCGCGGTGGGTCCGGACATCGAGTACGCGGTGGTCGTACCGGCCGAGGGCGATCTCGCCGGCGAACGAGTGATCCTCGCGGCCTCGCGCCTCGCCGCCTACGCACGCGAGCTCGGCGAGGAGCCCGCCGTCGTCGGACGGCTCACGGGCGCCGACCTCGCGGGCCGCGCGTACGCCCCGATGTTCACCTACTTCGAGGGGCACGACGGCGCGCACCGGGTGCTCGCCGCGGACTTCGTCTCGACCGAGGACGGCACGGGACTGGTCCACCTCGCCCCGGCCTTCGGCGAGGACGACATGGCTGTGTGCGACGCGGCGGGGATCGCACCCGTGGTCCCCGTGGACGACGCCGGGAAGTTCACCACCGAGGTCCCTGACTACGCGGGGCTGCAGGTGTTCGAGGCCAACAAGCCGATCATCGCCGACCTCAAGTCGGGCACCGGCCCGCTCGCCGCCGTCGGGCAGGACCGCCGCGCCGTGGTGGTGCGCCACGAGACCTACGAGCACTCCTACCCGCACTGCTGGCGTTGCCGGAACCCCTTGATCTACAAGGCGGTCTCGAGCTGGTTCGTGCGCGTCACCGCGTTCAAGGACCGCATGGTCGAGCTCAACCAGGAGATCACCTGGGTCCCCGAGCACATCAAGGACGGCCAGTTCGGCAAGTGGCTCGAGAACGCCCGCGACTGGTCGATCTCGCGCAACCGCTACTGGGGCACGCCCATCCCCGTGTGGGTGAGCGACGACCCGGCGTACCCGCGCACCGACGTCTACGGCTCGGTCGCGGAGCTCGAGGCGGACTTCGGCGTGCCCGTGACGGACCTGCACCGCCCGTACATCGACGACCTCGTGCGACCCAACCCGGACGACCCGAGCGGTAAGGCGATGATGCGTCGCATCCCCGACGTGCTCGACGTGTGGTTCGACTCGGGCTCGATGCCGTTCGCGCAGGTGCACTACCCCTTCGAGAACACCGACTGGTTCGAGCACCATTTCCCGGGCGACTTCATCGTCGAGTACATCGGCCAGACGCGCGGCTGGTTCTACACCTTGCACGTGCTCTCGACGGCGATCTTCGACCGCCCCGCGTTCCGCTCGTGCGTCTCGCACGGGATCGTGCTCGGCAACGACGGGCGCAAGGCGAGCAAGTCGCTGCGCAACTACCCCGACCCGCTCGAGATGTTCGACAAGTACGGCTCGGACGCCGTGCGCTGGACGCTCATGAGCAGCCCCGTGCTGCGCGGCGGGAACCTCGTCGTGGCCGAGGAGTCCATCCGCGACTCCGTGCGCCAGGTGATCCTGCCGCTGTGGAGCACGTACTACTTCTTCACGCTGTACGCGGGCGCCGGCCACGTCGAGGCGGGCCCCGTGGCCCCCGAGCGCGTGGCGTCGATGCCCGCGATGGACCGCTACGTCCTCGCCCGCACGGGTGACCTCGTGCGAGCCGTGACGCAGCACCTCGACGCGTACGACGTCGCGGCGGCGTGCGAGCTCGTGCGCGACCACATCGACGTCCTGACCAACTGGTACGTGCGCACGCAGCGCGACCGCTTCTGGTCCGAGGACGCCGACGCGTTCGACACGCTGTGGACCTCGCTCGAGACGCTCACGCGCGTCATGGCCCCGCTCGCCCCCCTCGTGACGGAGGAGATCTGGCGCGGCCTGACAGGCGGGCGTTCCGTGCACCTGGTGGACTGGCCCCTCGCGACCGCGTTCGGGTCCGACGACGACCTCGTGGCGACCATGGAGCGCACGCGCGAGGTGGTCTCGGCGAGCCTCGCGCTGCGCAAGGCCGCGGGACTGCGCGTGCGGCAGCCCCTGCTGTCCGTCACGGCCGTGGTGCCCGGCGGGCTCGACGAGCACCTGCGCCAGATCGTGGCCCGCGAGCTCAACGTGCGCGAGGTGCGCGTGGTCGACCTCGACTCGCTCACCGACGAGGAGGTGGCGCGCTTCGGGGTGACGAGCACGCTGAGCGTCAACGCCCGCGAGGCCGGTCCGCGCCTGGGCAGGGCGGTCCAGCACGTCATCCGTGCCGCGAAGTCGGGGGACTGGTCGGTGTCGCCGGAGGGCGCCGTCGTCGTCCGCACCCCTGACGGCGAGGTGCCGCTCGAGGCGGGCGAGTTCGAGCTCGCCACGACGGTGGACGCCGACGCTGCGGCCGAGGGCGTCCGGGCGGCCGTGCTGCCCGGTGGCGGCTTCGCGCTGCTCGACGTGACCGTGACGCCCGAGCTCGAGGCGGAGGGCTACGCGCGCGACGTCGTCCGGGCCGTGCAGGACGCGCGCAAGGCGGCGGACCTCAAGGTCTCCGACCGCATCGCGCTCGAGCTCACCGTGCCTGCGGGACGGGTCGAGGCCGTCGAGACGCACCGCGAGCTCATCGCCCGCGAGACCCTCGCGACCGAGCTCACGGTGGGCGCGGGCGACGAGCTCGCCGTGGCGGTGCGCGCGATCAGCTGATCGTCGAGCCGGTCTTCGTGAGCTTCTTGCCGAGGAAGAAGATGCTCTTCGTCCCGCCGGTCCAGAAGCTCGCGCCCGTGTTCTTCGTGATGCGCGAGCCCTTGATGGTCAGGGAGCCCGTGCGGTCGTTGCTCACGTAGAAGATGCCCGGTCCGCCCTCGGGGGCGCGGTTCTCCTGGATCCGCGTGCCCTCGACGCGCACGTTCTGCCGCGTGCCGTCGAAGTAGATCGCCCCGCCGTTGCCGCCCTTGCCGCTCGAGGCGCCCGTGCCCGTCGCGCGGTTCTTCAGGAAGGTCGAGTCCTTGATGCGCATCGGGGCGTGCAGCGAGGAGACCGCGCCGCCGTTGGCGCACCGGTTGGACCTGAACGTCGAGCCGTAGATCCGTGCGGTGGCGCGCTGGCCCGTGATCCGGATCGCGCCGCCGCCGGCGTCGGAGTGGCGCGTGACGCACCGGTTCTTCGTGAACGTCGCGTTCTTCACGGTGAGGCGTCCGCCGCGCATCGCGACCGCGCCACCACCACCGCCGCCCAGGACGCCGTCGTAGCGGGCGGGACCCTGCGTCGCGTTGCCGTCACGCAGCGTGATGTTGCGCAGCTCGACGTGAGGCGTGGTCTGGGTGTCGCAGTGCGCGTCGATCCAGCCGAGCCGGTGGTCGCACGTGTTGGCGTAGAGGATGCCCCGCGTGCCGCCGCCGCTGAGCGTGACCTTGCCGCCGCCGTTGATCCGTACCCTCTCCACGCGCTTGCCGCCGTTCCACGTGTCCTTGCAGGTGTGGGTGTTGCAGACCACGAGGGTCTTCTTCACCACGATCGTCACGGGCTTCGGACCGCAGTCGAACGTGATGTCGCCCCCGGACCTGACGGCCTTCGCGAGGCGAGCGTAGGTGCAGGACCGCGCGGTGCCCGTGCCCACCACCTTCTTCTTCACCGTGGCGTTCTTCACGGCCGCGGCGCGCACGGCCGACGGCGCGGCATCCGAGGGTGACGAGGGCGCGGCGTGCGCAGGGACGACGACGGCGAACCCCACGGCGCTCAGCGCCAACGTGACCAGCGTGCGCCACCGGGGCGAAGGGGACATGGCCACGAAGGTAGCCGAGGCGAGGGTGAGGTGCGAGACAATGGGCCCATGCCACCTCGCCCCGACGGCGCCGAGGACGAGGCGGAGCGCATCTACCGCCAGATCCTCGACCGCGCGCCCGAGCACGACTTCGACCCCACCATCGCCCGCGTGCAGCGCACCGTCGACCTGCTCGGCAACCCGCAGCGCGCCTACCGCGTGGTCCACCTGACGGGCACGAACGGCAAGACGTCGACGTCCCGCATGGTCGAGCGGCTGCTGCGCGAGCACGGACTGCGCACGGGCCGGTTCACGAGCCCGCACCTGGCCACGGTGCGCGAGCGGATCGCGATCGACGGCGAGCCCATCTCCCCGGAGGCGTTCGTCGCGGCGTGGTACGACGTCGCGCCGTACGTCGAGATGGTCGATACCGAGCTCGCGGCCGAGGGGCAGAGCCGGTTGAGCTTCTTCGAGGTCCTCACGGTCATGGCGCTCGCGGCGTTCGCGGACGCGCCCGTGGACGTCGCCGTGCTCGAGGTGGGCATGGGCGGGGAGTGGGACTCGACCAACGTGGCCGACGCCGAGGTCGCGATCGTCACGCCCGTCGCGATGGACCACGAGCGCTGGCTCGGTCACGACCTTGTGTCGATCGCCGAGGTGAAGGCGGGGATCGTCAAGGACGGCACCACGCTCGTGAGCGCCGCCCAGGCCGAGGACGTCGAGTCCGTGCTCATGGCCGCCGCGGCACGCCACGGCTCGCGCTACGTGCGCGAGGGGATCGACGTCGAGGTGCTCGACCGCCAGGTCGCGGTGGGCGGGCAGCTCGTCGCGCTGCGCGGGCTCGGTGGCGTGTACACCGACGTCTTCGTCCCGCTGCACGGCGAGCACCAGGCGCACAACGCGCTCCTGGCCCTCGTGGCCACCGAGGCGTTGCTCACCGGGGGAGCCGCGCTCGACCCGGGCGTGGTCGAGCTCGCGTTCGCGGACGTCGACTCGCCGGGCCGTCTCGAGCTCGTGCGGTCCTCGCCCGCGGTGATCGTCGACGCCGCGCACAACCCCGCAGGGGCCGCGGCGCTCGTGACCGCGCTCGACGAGGCGTTCGCCCTGCGGCGCGTCGTCGGCGTGGTCGGGATCCTCGACGACAAGGACGCCGAGGGCATCCTCGCCGAGCTCGAGCCCCACCTCGCCGAGGTGGTCGTGACGCGCTCGGGCTCGCACCGCGCCCTCGAGCCCGACGAGCTGGCCGAGGTGGCGCGCGACGTGTTCGGGGAGGACCGCGTGCACGTCGTCGAGCGGCTCGACCACGCGATCGAGCGGGCCGTCGAGCTCGCGGAGCGCGACGAGTCGCTCGGCGCGGGGGTGCTCGTGACGGGCTCGATCACCCTGGTGGCCGAGGCGCGCACCCTGTTCGGGCGATAGCCGGTTCGACCTGCGGCCGCCCGGTGGCGATACTGGGAGGCGACCGCGGCGGGGATCGCCAGGTTCGTGGCACCGCTGCCCGCAGCGGGAGCGACGGATGGAGACGGTTGTGCTGAGCGTGACGTGGGCGATCGACTGGATGCGGCGTGCCGCCGTGCTGGTCGACGCGCACCGCACCGAGCTCAGCGAGCTCGACCGGAAGATCGGTGACGGCGACCACGGGGACAACCTCGCGCGCGGCCTCGCGGCGGTGAGCGCGAAGCTCGAGGCGCCGTCCCAGCCGCCCGCGCTCGTGGGTGACGTGCTGCGGACGGCGGCCACCACGTTGATGTCGACGGTCGGTGGCGCGTCGGGCCCGCTGTACGGGACCGCGCTCTTGCGCGCCGCCCGGGTGAGCGCGCGCGCCGAGCTCGACTCCCAGGGCGTGGTGGTGCTGCTCGAGGCGTGCCTCGAAGGGGTGCGCGACCGCGGGGGAGCCGCGGTGGGGGACAAGACGATGCTCGACGCGTGGGCGCCGGCGGCCGAGGCCGCGGCCCGTGCCGCTACCCAGGGTGCGAGCCCCGCGCAGGTGCTGCGGGCCGCGGCGCTCGCGGCCCGTGAGGGGACCGCCGGGACGGCCCTGCTCACCGCGGTCCGGGGCAGGGCGAGCTATCTGGGCGAGGCGAGCGTGGGGGTCGCGGACCCCGGGGCGGCGTCGACGGCGCTCGTGATCGAGGCGGCCCACGACGCGGCCGTCGCGACGGACCGGTGCGCCGCGTGACGGGGGCGACGGCGCCCGCGCGGGTGGCACTCGTGCTCGTGGCCCACGCGGCGGAGCTCGCCCGCGGGGCCGCGACCGTGGCGCGTCAGATGGCCCCCGAGGTCACGATCGACGCGGTGGGCGGGTTCTGGGTGGACGGATCTGAGGCGCTCGGCACGGACGTCGACGCCGTGCTCGCCGCCGTGTCACGCCGGCTCGACGAGGGCTACGACGTCGTCGTCCTCGGCGACCTCGGCTCCGCCGTCCTCACGGCGGGACTCGTGCTCGAGCTGCTCGAGCCGTCCCGGGCGGCCCGGGTGCGGGTCCCCGGGGGGCCTTTCGTCGAGGGCGCGGTCGCTGCCGCGGTCCGGGCCGCGGGCGGCTCGGCCCTCGACGAGGTCGCGGCGGCCTCGCGCGACGCGGCGTCGCTGTGGGGTGCGGTCGCGGGGGTCGGGAACGACCCGCAGCTGCCCGACGGCGAGAGCCCCGGGGACGCGCCCGTCCGCGTGAGGCTCGGCAACACGACGGGCCTGCACGCGCGCCCGGCGGCCGTGCTCGCGCGGCTCGTCGCGGGCTTCGACGCGAAGGTGACGGTCAACGACGCGCCGGCGGAGTCCGTGTTCGAGCTCATGAAGCTCGCCGTGGGCGGCGGTGCCGAGCTCGAGGTGGCCGCCGTCGGACCCGAGGCGGTCCCCGCGCGCGAGGCGGTCGTCGCGGCGATCGCGAGCGGCCTCGGCGAGAGCTAGTGACGAGGCTCACAGAGATTGCAGTTGATGCAAAATTGCATCGAGCGTAGATTTGCATCTCGTGCAAGAAGTCATCGACTCCCCGCCCGCGGGCCTGCGTGAGCGCAAGAAGGCCGAGCGTCGCCTCGCCCTCATCGACGCCGCGCACCGGCTCGTCGAGGAGCGCGGCTTCGACTGCGTGACCGTGGAGGACATCGCCGCGGCGGCGGGCGTCTCGACGCGTACCTTCTTCAACTACTTCGACACCAAGGACGACGCGATCGTCCCGGCGATCACGTGGCCCTCGGGGGACACCTCGACGGCGCAGTTCGTCGAGGGCGGCCCCACGGGAGACCTCGCGAGCGACCTCGACCTGCTCCTGCGTCGCGCCCTGGAGTCGTGGCAGACCCACGCCGAGCGCAGCGCCACGGCGGCGCGTCTGGCGGCCCAGTATCCCCAGCTCGTCGCGCGCCGCGCCGCGGGCATCGAGCGCTATCGCGTCGAGGTGGCCGCGCTCTTCGCCGCACGGGCCGGTCGCACTCGGCCCGAGCCCGAGGACACGATCGGGGCGCTCGCCTTCGTCCATCTCCTGCGCGGCGCGATCGCGTGCTGGGAGTCCGACCCCGACGGTGCCCCGCCCGCGGAGCACCTGTCGAGCGTGCGTGCCCGACTGCGGGCCCTCGCCGCCGAGCCGGCGCCCTGACCCGGCCAGCGCACCACGCTCCCTCCGACCATCCCCTGATCCCCGACGCCGCACGGCGTCGAGCCATGCCCCACCCAGGAGTTCCCTTGAGCGCAACACTCGACAAGCCGCCCGTCGTCCTGACGAAGCGGACCGTCTTCCTCATCTTCGGCGCCCTCATGACGTCGATGTTCATGTCCTCGCTGTACCAGTCGGTGCTCGGCACCGCGATGCCCACGATCGTGGGCGAGCTCGACGGCGTCGAGCACCAGGGCTGGGTCATGACCATCTACATCCTCGCGGTCGCGATCGTCATGCCCATCTACGGCAAGGCGGGCGACATGTGGGGCAGGCGCTGGCCGTTCCTCATCGCCATCGGCCTGTTCACCCTCGCCTCGGTGGGCGGCGCGCTCGCCACGAGCTTCCCGATGCTCGTGCTGTGGCGCGGCGTGCAGGGTCTCGGCGGCGGCGGCCTGATGATCCTGTCGCAGGCGATCATCGCGGACATCGTCTCCGCGAAGGACCGCGGCAAGTACATGGGCCCCATGGGT
>Ga0222423_1000148_pt1 | contig 66464 bp, 53 predicted proteins | sample 3A0metagenome_FD_182472 | JGI IMG/M metagenome (GOLD analysis project Ga0222423, IMG submission 182472) | Enriched microbial communities from leaf-cutter ant dump, University of Wisconsin, Madison, United States - 3A0 (version 2) | ecosystem: Environmental > Terrestrial > Nest > Insects nest >...
TTGATGGCGGCTTCCACGTTCCACTTGACGATCTGGCTGTCCAGGAACAGCGTGGTGTAGGCGTTGCCGCGGCCGTCGAAGCCGGTGTGCAGCGGGCCCAGGCCGATCTCGGGCTCGGCCACCACGGTGTCGCGCGGCTCCTTGAGCTCGCCGTCGAACCACTTGAGCACCAGCTCGTGCGCGATCAGCGTCGCCGTGGGGGACAGCTTGCCCGAGCAGGCGTAGTACTTGCCGTCCGGGCTGGCGTTCACGCCGTGCGGGTTCTTGGGCACCGGCACGTAGCAGGTCAGCGCGGTCTTGGGATCGGCGTTGCTGGCCTTGGTGCCGTCCACCACGGGCACCTTGGAGCCGGCGTAGGTCTTGAACTTGCCGGCCTTGACGGCTTCCTCGATGCGGGCGACGTTGAAGAACACGCAGGAGTCGCGCTCGGCGGACATCATGTCCTCGTAATGCGCCCCCATTTCCATGTTGTACTGGTTGGTGCAGGCGAGCTTGCCGTCGTACGAGGTGGCCACCAGGTCGCAGTTGCCGTCGATCAGCACCTGCCAGCGCACTTCCATGGTCTCGGCATCGACGCAGCTGAAGATGGAGCGGTAGTCCTGCATCGCATCCATGTTCTTGCCGTTGTTGTCCAGCGGAATGCTGAACTCGGCACCGCAGAACACGCGCGTCGTGTAGTTGATGGCAGGGTCGACCGGATCGCACTTGTCGGGGAACACGCCGTGGAAACCCTGCACCAGGGGCAGTTCGGTGATCTTGTCGGTTTCCATCGTGTCCATGCGGACGCGCGCCAGGCGGCCATGGATCTTGTCGTTCACGAAGATGTAGCGGCCGTCGTAGGTGCCGTCCTTGTACGAGGGGTGCACGTGGTGCGTGTCGCCTGTGTGGTACTTGAGGCTGCCGTCGGCCTTGGTGCCGATGATTTTCTTGGATTCGTTGGTGATGCCCCAGCCCACCAGGCAGTCCATGTTGAAGACGGGAATGCGTTTGAACAGGCGCCCGGACGGCAGGCCGTAAATGCGCACTTCACCGGAGTGGCCGCCCGAGGAGAACGAGTAGTACTCGTCGAGCTGGCCCGGAGCCACTTCGTATTTGCCCACCTCGGGCGCTTCGTGCGCGGCCTTGCTGGGCGCTGCCGCCGGCGCGGCGGACGCGGCGGGCTTGTCGTTGCACGCGGCAACGCCCACCGTCAGGCCGGCGAGCGCGGCAGTGTTGATGAAACGGCGGCGGCCCATGCCGACGGTTTCGGGGGTGATGCTCTCTTTTTTGACGCTCATGATGTCCTCTTTAGGATGGGAAAACGCAAAACGGTGGGGCGCGCGCCGGTGGCGGCGACGCCGCCCGGGCAATGACTTGCGCCTTGGCCGGCACAGCCGGCCGCGAGGCGTACAGGGGGGGTGCCAGGGGGCTGGCGGGTGTACCGGCGGGCGGGGCCGCGCCGACCAGGCACAGCAGGCAGTCTGCGTCCGAGGCGGGAGTGCCCGCGCCGTCGTCGCCCACATGCACCAGCACGGTTGCGCCGCTGCCGGTACACACCAGATCCATGGCGCGGGGTTTGACCAGGGGGGCGGCCAGGGCGGTGCCCAGGCTCAGGAAAAAGCACGCCATGACGAGCCAGTGCAAGCGGTGCAGGAAGCTACGGAATGCCATGGATGGTGTGAGGTGGTTGCCGGAAAATATCGCCGTACGGGTGGTGTGGCTAAATGTTCGCGGCAAATGTTTTTTTGAACATTGATCAAAATCAATAAAAAACTCCGGAAAACTCCCACACTGCGCCCTGGCACCTGCCGATCGACAGGTGGGTGGCCGCAGGCATGCCCGCAGTCGCCCCAACGGCTTTTTGTTCAACCATCGAAAGAGACACCCATGAAGAAAACCTCCCTTGCGCTGGCCCTGGCCGCCGCCGCCCTGATGCTGACCGCCTGCGGCAAGAGCGAACCCCAGGCCGCCGCCCCTGCCGCCGCCGCTGCCCCGGCTGCCGCCCCCGCGGCACCTGCGCCTGCCCCGGTCGCGGAAAACACCGTTGGCAAGGGTGTGTTCAACAAGACCTGCGCGCTGTGCCACAGCGCCGGCGTGGCCGGCGCACCCAAGCCGGGCGACAAGGCCGACTGGGGCCCGCGCATCGCCCAGGGCAAGGAGACGCTATACAAGCACGCGCTGGAAGGCTTTACCGGCGACAAGGGCGCGATGCCGGCGCGCGGCGGCAACAACGCGCTGAGTGACGACGAGGTCAAGGCCGCCGTGGACTACATGGCCGACAAGTCGGTCTGATAGCGGGAGTGGCAATGCAGACCGAGTGCTGTCAGCAGGCGGCGGCCCCCCGGCTGTCGCGCCGCCGCTTTGCCCTGGCGCTGCCGCTGCTCGGTGCGTTGCCATCGCTGGCCCTGGCCGCCAGCGGCGCACCGGCGCCAGCGCAGCCCTTGCTGCGCTCCAGCCGCGTGCTGATGGGCACGCGCGTGGACATGGCCGTGCCCGCCGGGCAGGGCATGGACGATGCAGTGCTGCAGCGCGCCATGGCGCGGGCCTTTGCGGAGATGCAGCGCCTGGAGGCGCTGATGACGCGCTATCGTCCGGATAGCGATGTGGCGCGCATCGGTGCGGCCGCCGGGCGCCGTGCGGTGCCCGTGGCGCCCGAGACCATGGCCGTGCTGCGCACCGCGCAGCGCCTGTACGCGGCCAGCGGCGGCGCGTTCGACGCCACGGTGGGCGCGCTGCGCGGCTGGCGCTTCGAGCCTGGCCACGAGGCCGCGCCCACGGCTGCGCAGATCGCGCAGGCCCTGCCGCTGGTCGACGGCGGTGCGCTGGTGCTCGATGAGCGCGCCGGCACGGCAGGCCTGGCGCGTGCCGGCATGGCGCTGGATCTGGGCGGCGTGGCCAAGTTGCCGATCCTGCAGGCGGGCATGCGGGTGCTGGCCGCCGCCGGCGTGGGCGACGCGCTGCTCAACGGCGGCGGCGACGTGCTGGCGATTGGCCGCCAGCACGGGCAGGCCTGGCGCGTGGGCGTGCGCGACCCGCAGCGGCCGCAGCAATTGCTGGGCGTGCTGGCGCTTGCCGGCCAGGCGGTGGTGGCGTCCTCGGGCGATTACGAGCGCGGCTTCACGGCCCTGGGGCGGCGCCTGCACCATGTGCTCGATCCGCACACCGGCTGGCCCACCCAGGGCGTGCCCGGCGTGGCGCTGCTGGCGCGCGACGTCGATCAGGTCAACGGCTGGGGCACGGCGCTGATGGTGCAGGGCGCCACCCGGGCGGCCGACTGGCATGGCCGCCAGGCCGGCGTGGAGCTGCTGGTGGCTGGCGCCGATGGTGCGCGCTGGTTGTCGCCCGGCATGGCTGCAGCACTGGCGAACTCTTGAAAAAGATAGCTATTTCCGCTTGCTGGTAAACAATCCCAGATATTTTTGTATCTGAGATTGTTTGCTAGAATGCGCAATTAGCTATTATTTTATCCGCGCCCGCCTGGCTGCTGGGCCTGTGGACAATCGACCTGCAGGTGCTCGCGCTCGGCCAGCGTGGCGCCGAAGCGCACCGCGCTCAGGGCGCCGCCCCAGACGCAGCCGGTGTCCAGCCCCAGCAGGTCGGGGCGGTCGAGCCAGCCCAGCGTGGACCAGTGGCCAAAGGCGACCAGCGTGCCGCTGGTGCGCCGCCCCGGCACGTCGAACCAGGGCAGCAGGCCGGCCGGCGCCTGGCTGGCGCTCTCTGAACTGGCGAAGTCCATGCGCCCTTCGGGGGTGCAAAAGCGCAGCCGCGTCAGTGCGTTGACGATGACGCGCAGCCGGTCGGCGCCGGTCAGCTCGCCGCTCCAGCCGTCCGGCGTGTTGCCGTACATCTGGCGCAGAAAGCCCGGCAGGTCGGGGCCGCGCAGCACGGCGTGCACCTCGTCGGCACAGGCCAGCGCGTCGTCCGCGCTCCACTGCGGCAGCACGCCGGCGTGCACCATCAGCAAGTCCTGCCCGCCGTGGCGTTCGCGCCGCGCCAAGGGCTGGTGGCGCAGCCAGTCGAGCAGCGCCGGCCGGTCGGGCGCCTGCAAAATGCCCTGCAGCGTGTCGCGCCGCGACGGCGTGCGCACGCCGTGGGCGGTGGCCAGCAGGTGCAGGTCGTGGTTGCCCAGCAGCGCGTGCACGCTGCCTTGCAGGGCCATGCAGCGGCGCAGCACGGCGGCCGAGTCGGGGCCGCGGTTGACCAGGTCGCCCAGCAGGTAGAGCCGGTCGCGGCTGGGAGAGAAATCGATCAGGTCGAGCAGGCGTGCAAATGCCGCGCCGCATCCCTGGATATCACCGATGCAATATAGAGCCATCAAGAAACTTCCGGTTGAATCAATGCAGATGTGTGAATTTTGTACGTATTGTCCCGCATGCCTGGGGCATGCGACGGGACGTTGAATGGCTTTGTGGAAGGGGATATGTCCGCCGCCAATGGAGAGTTTTGCGCCGGCATGGATGTTTTTTTGTGTTTTTCTGTTGGCATAAGGATTTTGCTATTTATAATCATCGGCATCCATCAACCACTTGATAATCGTATCTACCATCATGGACGCTAGTTACAAAGAACTGCTGAAGCAACGTGAAGCCCTCGATGCGCAAATCGCGGAAGCGCGCCGCAACGAACTGGCGGCGGCCATTGCCCAGGTGCGCGGCCTGGTGGCCGAATATGGCCTGAGCCAGGAAGACGTTTTTCCTCCCGCCCGCGGTGGCCGCAGTTCGGCCACGGCCGGCGTGAAGGTGGCGCCCAAGTACCGCGATCCGGCCACCGGCCAGACCTGGACCGGCCGCGGCAAGGCGCCCAAATGGATCCAGAATGCCGATCGTGAGAAATTCGCGATTTGACATCAGATATACGCTGATCAAAGAAAAGCCCGCTTTCGCGGGCTTTCGTGTTTTTTACGAGACGAACGGACAGGAATGCCGCCGGCCGGGAGCGCGCAGGTTCTCATGGCGTGCGCAGGCAGTATGCGCTGTGCATTGGCAGGGCCGCTCCAGACTGCCAGAATGCAAGAGTTGCCTTCCCCCACAGGAGTCCCCACATGGCCGCCACACCCGCAAAAACCACCAAATCCGCCCGCCGCCACGCCTTCGCTTCCACGCTGAAGGGCTTTACCACGGCATCGGGCAAGCAAGGGCAGCTGTATTCGCTGCCCGCGCTGGCGCGCAAATATCCGGGCATCAAGCGCCTGCCGCAGTCGATTCGCATCGTGCTCGAATCCGTGCTGCGCAATTGCGACGGCGCCAAGGTGACTCCCGAGCACGTTGCACAACTGGCCCAGTGGCAGCCCAACGCGCCGCGCACGCACGAGATTCCCTTCATCCTGTCGCGCGTCGTGCTGCAGGACTTCACCGGTGTGCCGCTGCTGGCCGACCTGGCCGCGATGCGCAGCGTGGCGCAGCGCCTGGGCAAGAACCCCAAAAAGATCGAGCCGCTGGTGCCGGTCGATCTGGTGGTCGATCACTCCATCATGGTCGATTACTATGGCACCAAGAATGCGCTGTCGCTGAATATGAAGCTGGAATTCCAGCGCAATCGCGAGCGCTACCAATTCATGAAATGGGGCATGCAGGCATTCGATACCTTTGGCGTGGTGCCACCGGGTTTCGGCATCGTGCACCAGGTCAACCTGGAGTATCTGGCGCGCGGCGTGCACAAGACCCGGGACGGCGTGCATTATCCCGACACCCTGGTGGGCACCGACAGCCATACCACCATGATCAACGGTATTGGCGTGGTGGGCTGGGGCGTGGGCGGTATCGAGGCCGAGGCAGCCATGCTGGGCCAGCCGCTGTATTTTCTGACGCCCGACGTGGTGGGTGTGGAATTGACAGGGCGCCTGCGCGAGGGCGTGACGGCCACCGATCTGGTATTGACCGTGACCGAGTTGCTGCGCCGCACCAAGGTGGTCGGCAAATTCGTCGAATTCTTTGGCGAGGGCACCCGTTCGCTGGCCGTGCCCGACCGTGCCACCATCGGCAATATGGCGCCCGAATATGGCGCGACGCTGGGTTTCTTTCCGGTGGATGATAAAACCCTGGAGTATTTCCGGGGCACGGGCCGCACCAAGGCCGAGATCGAGGCGTTCGAGGCGTATTTCCGCGCGCAGGGCCTGTTTGGTGTGCCGGATGCCGGGCAAATTGATTATTCGCAGGTGGTGCGACTGGATCTGGGCAGCGTCACGCCCAGCCTGGCCGGCCCCAAGCGCCCGCAGGATCGCATCGAACTGGGCAGTGTCAGCCGCCAGTTCACCGAGCTGTTCTCCAAGGGCGTGGCCGACGCCGGCTTCAACCAGCCCCCCGAGCGGCTGGCGCAGCGTCACCCGCTGCCGGTGCCGGGCAGGAAGGGCGCGCAGCCCACGATCGGCAGCGGCGACGTGCTGATCGCCGCCATCACCAGCTGCACCAACACGTCCAACCCCAGCGTGCTGCTGGCCGCTGGCCTGTTGGCCAAGAAGGCGGTGGAGGCGGGGCTGAGCGTGGCGCCGCACATCAAGACCTCGCTGGCGCCCGGCTCGCGCATCGTCACCGAATACCTGACGGAAACCGGCCTGCTGCCCTACCTGGAGAAACTGGGCTTCGCACTGGCTGGCTACGGCTGCACCACCTGCATCGGCAATTCGGGCGACCTGGCGCCGCAGATCAATGAAGCCATTGCCGAGCACGACCTGGTGTGCGCCGCCGTGCTCTCGGGCAACCGCAATTTCGAGGCGCGCATTCACCCCAACATCAAGGCCAACTTCCTGGGCAGCCCGCCGCTGGTCGTGGCCTACGCCATCGCCGGCACCGTGCTCAAGGACTTGATGACCGAGCCCGTGGGGCGCGGCAAGGGCGGGCGCGACGTGTACCTGGGCGACATCTGGCCCAGCAGCGAGGAGATTTATGCGCTGCTCAAGTACGCCATGAAGGGCAAGGCCTTCAAGGACAACTACGCCCGGGTGGCCACCGAGCCGGGCGCGCTGTGGGGCAAGATCGCGGGCGTCGCGGGCGACGTGTATAGCTGGCCGTCCAGCACCTACATCGCCGAGCCGCCATTTTTTCCGGGTTTTTCGCTGGAATCGACGGGCGGATCGGCCGATGCGGGTACGGTGCGCGGCGCACGCATCATGGCGCTGTTCGGCGACTCGATCACCACCGACCACATCTCGCCTGCGGGCTCGATCAAGGAATCATCGCCTGCCGGGCAGTGGCTGCGCGAGCACGGCGTGGCGCGGGTGGACTTCAACAGCTACGGCTCGCGCCGGGGCAACCACGATGTGATGATGCGCGGCACCTTCGCCAACGTGCGCATCAAGAACCTGATGATCCCGCCGCTGGCCGACGGCTCGCGCGAGGAGGGCGGCGTGACTCTCTACCAGGGCGACGGCCCGCAGCGCGGCGCCAAGCTGCCGATCTTCGACGCGGCCATGCAGTACATCGCCAGCAGCACGCCCACGGTGATCTTCGCCGGCGAGGAGTACGGCACCGGCTCCAGCCGCGACTGGGCCGCCAAGGGCACGCAGCTGCTGGGGATCAAGGCGGTGATCGCACGCAGCTTCGAGCGCATCCACCGCTCCAACCTCGTAGGCATGGGCGTGCTGCCGCTGCAGCTGCGCGGCAGCGACACCTGGCAGAGCCTGGGCCTGGTGGGCGACGAGCGCATCGACGTCATCACCGACCCCCGGCTGACGCCGCAAAGCCAGGCCAGGCTGGTCATCGAACGCGCCGACGGCACGCGCCGCGAAGTGGCGGTCACGCTACGCATCGACACGCCGGTGGAGGTCGAGTATTACCGCGCTGGCGGTATCCTGCCGTATGTTCTGGGCCAGTTGCTGGCGGCGTAGGCACGGCCCATCGGGAGTGTCCCTATATGGAGGAGGCGGTGCGATGGCTACAATTTGTAGCAGCATGTTGAACGCTTTCTGACTGCGCCGGTATGACCCCTCCCTTCGTGCCGACCGAGGGCTCCGCGCGCGGCGGCCCGTGGTTCACCGTGGCCGTGGTCATGGCGGTGCTGGCGCTGTTGGGCCTACCCATGGTGCAGTGGGCAGGCGCCGACCTGCAGGCTTGGTTGTCCCTGAGGTCGCTGTTCGAGGTCGTGATAGTGCTCGCCGGGCTGTTGGCGGTGACGATCTCGCTGCAGACGCTGGACGCGCGCGAGCAGCCGCGCGCCAACGTGCTGGTGTTTGGTTTGACGCTGGCCGTGATCTTCAACGTGGCGCACCTGACGGTGGGGCAGGGGTTGACCAACTGGCCCGGCACCGGGCCGCGCCCCGCCGCTGCAGTCTGCCTGGAGCTGCTGGCGCGCTGGAGCGAGGCGGCTACGCTACTGGTGTTTGCGTTGCGCCGCCAGGCGGCGGGCACGGGCCTGGGCTGGTTGGCGGGCGCCAGCGGGCTGGCACTGCCGCTGGTGGTGTTGGTCGCCAGCCCGCTGCCCGGGCTGCTGGTCGGCGTGCCGATGCAGGCCTGGGCGTGGGCCAACGCGGCGCTCATGGCGGCGGCCACGCTGCGGCTGTGGCGCTCGCGCCATGGCGGGCACGGCAACCGCCAGCGCCTGATGCTGGGCGCGGCCGTCTGCCTTACCGCCGCCGCCGAGCTGCAGGGGCTGCAGGCCTGGCCTTTCCAGCACGCGGCCTGGCTGGCCCTGATCGTCGATCCGTTGCGCCTGGCTGGCTACGTGCTTTTGTTCCAGGCGGTCTACATTTCGGGCGTCAAGCTGCCGTACGAGCGCGCCCGCCGGGCCGAGGCGCGTATGCGCGACAACGAACTGCGCCTGCAGCTGCTCGGGCGCAATCTGCCAGGTTCGGTGCTGTACCAGCTGGAGCGCCGGCCTGGCGGCGTGCGCCGCTTCGTGCACATGGGAGAGGCCATCGAGCGCCTGCTGGGGCTCAAGCCCACCGATGTGATGCACGATGCCCAGCTGTTCTATGAGCGCATTCACCAGGAAGACGCCACTTTGCACGCGCTGGCCGAGGAGCAGTCGTTTCGCGCGCTGGAGGTCAACGAATGCACGCTGCGCATGCACGGCCATGACGGCGCGCCGCGCTGGATGCACATGAGCGCGTCGCCGCGAGCGCAGGGCGATGGTGGCGTGATCTGGGACGGTGTGCTGACCGACATCACCGAGCAGCGCGAGGCCGAGCGTCTCGCGCGCGAGCGCGACGCACAGATGATCAGCGTGCTGCAGCACCTGCCCGGCGGCGTGGTGCGCGTCGACCAGAACGAGCGCGTCCTCTATGTCAATCCCCGGCAGGCCGACTGGTGGCGTAGCACGCCCGTGGTGCTGGAGGGCCAGCCGCTGGCCGACGTGCTGCCGCGGGACTTGCTGGCGCGCCTGGAGCCGCCGCTCAAGCGGGCGCTGCGTGGCGACACCACCACGGCCGAGCTGTTTGCCGACGGGCGCAGTGGGCGCAAGTACTGGCATGTGACGCTGGTGCCCGAGCGCATCCACGGCCGCGACGTGGCATCGGTCATGGTGTTCGCCTACGACATCACCGAGCAAAAGCGCCTGGCGCAGGAGCTTGACCAGCAGCGTGCGCAACTGGCAGGCCTGGTCAACGCCATTCCCGATCTGGTCAGCCTCAAGGATGTGCAGGGGCGCTATTTGTCGGGCAACCCGGTGTTCGAGCGCTACCTCGGCCGGCGCGAGGCGCAGTTCATCGGCATGACCGACGAGCAGCTGCTGCCCGCCGAGCAGGCGCAGACCATCCGGGCGCAGGACGAGCGCGCGATGGCCGCGTGGCAGCCGCTGGTGATCGAGGAGACGCTGACCTTTGCCGATGACGGCTACTGCGGCCAGTTCGAGACCGTGAAGACGCCCATGCGCGACATGTTCGGCCGTGTCACGGGCCTGCTCAGCGTCAGCCGCGACATCACCGAGCGCCAGCGCGCCGCCCAGGAAATTGAACGCCTGGCGTTCTACGACGCGTTGACCGGCCTGCCCAACCGGCGCCTGCTGCTCGACCGGCTGGAGCGTGCGCTGGGTGCCTGCCAGCGTCAGGGGTCTCAGGGTGCACTGTTGTTCATCGACTTGGACAATTTCAAGCAGCTCAACGACACCCTGGGCCACGACATGGGCGACCTGCTGCTGGCCCAGGTGGCGCAGCGCCTGCAGACCTGCGTGCGCGAGACCGATACGGTGGCGCGCCTGGGAGGCGACGAATTCGTTGTCATGCTCGAAAGCCTGGGCGAATCGCAGCACGAGGCGGCGGCGCGTGCCGAGCAGGTGGCGGGCAAGCTGCTCGATCGGCTCAACCAGCCGTTCGTGCTGGGCGCGCGCGAGCACTACAGCACGCCCAGCGTGGGCGTGACGCTGTTTGGCACGCAGCGCTGCAGTGTCGAGGACATGCTCAAGCGTGCCGACCTGGCGATGTACCAGGCCAAGGAGGCTGGACGCAATACCGTGCGCTTCTTTGATCCGGCCATGCAGGATGCGGTGAACGAGCGCTCGCGCCTGGAGGCCGACCTGCGCGTGGGGTTGGCGCGCGGCGAGTTCGTCATGCATCTGCAGCCCATGGTGGATGGGCAGGCGCGGCTGTGCGGCGCTGAGGCGCTGGTGCGCTGGCAGCATCCGGAACGCGGCCTGCTGGCGCCGGGACAGTTCATCGAACTGGCCGAACGCACGGGGCTGATCGTGCCGCTGGGGCAGATCGTGCTGCAGGCTGCCTGCACCCAGTTGGCGCACTGGGCACAGCATGAACAGACGCGCCACCTGTGCATCGCGGTCAACGTCAGCGCGCGGCAGTTCCGCCAACCTGGGTTTTCCGACGCCGTCGTGCAGGCGCTGGAAGACAGCGGCGCCGATGCAGAGCGCCTCAAGCTGGAGCTGACCGAGAGCATGCTGCTGCTGGATGTCGAGGACGCGGTCGAGCGCATGGTGCAGCTCAAGCAGTGCGGCGTGGGCTTTGCGCTTGACGACTTCGGCACGGGCTACTCGTCGCTGTCCTACCTCAAGCGCCTGCCGCTCGACCAGCTCAAGATCGACCGCAGCTTCGTGCGTGACGTGCTGACTGATCCCAACGACGCCGCCATCGTGCGCACCATCCTGGCGCTGGCCCACAGCCTGGACTTGCAGGTCGTGGCCGAAGGGGTGGAGAGCGCCGCGCAGATGGCGTTCCTCAAGCTGCACGACTGCGATGGCTTCCAGGGCTACCTGTTCGGCAAGCCCTGCCTGCCGGCGCAGTTCGCCGCCCGTTACTTGGACGCTGCTGCCGGCCAGGGCGTGCCGGGGCTGTCGGCGCTGCCCACATGACGGCCCGCATCGCCTGGATCGATCCCGATGCGGCGCATGCCAGGCGCGCCTTGCGTTTACTGGCGCTCAGCCACAAGGGCTGGCTGGCCATGCGCGTGCCCCGGCCCGACTTCGGCATGGCGCCGGTGCAGGGCTGGGACGCGCTGGTGCTGTGCCTGGCGGCCGATGCCGTTGAGCTGCCCGACTGGCTGCCGCCCGAGCGGCCCTGGCCGCTGCTGCTGTGCCTGCATCCCGCCCAGGAGGTGCTCGCGGCGCGGCTGCTGCGCCAGCGCGGGCGCGGTGTCGACTATGTGCTGCGCCACGCGGGCCAGGATCATGTGCCCGAGGTGCTGCAGCGCCTGGGGGCGCTGGTGAGCGCAGCACCGTCCGATGCCGCGGCGCAGTCGCCCGGGGCGCAGTTGGAGCAGGTGCGCACGGCGCTGGAGAGCATGAGCCAGGGCATCTTCCAGACCGGGCCCGATGGGCGCATCAATGTTTACAACCAGCGCGTGCTGGAGCTGCTGGGCTTTCCGAAGGAACTGATGGACGACCGCCCCACGCTGGCGCAGCTGACCCAGTGGCAGCTGCAGCGCGGCGATTTCGGTGGCCAGGAGTGCTCCCTGGTGGACGCGCGCGGGCGCGGCTACGTGCAAACCGGCGCGGTGCAGACTTCGCCGGATCTGTACTGGCGTCAGACCACCGACGGACGCACCTTCGAGGTGCGCACCCGCAACATGCCTGGCGGCGGCTTGGTGCGCACTTTTACCGATGTGAGCGATTACGTGCAGGTGCAGAACGAATTGCAGCGCAGCGAGGCGCGCTTTCGCAGTCTGTGCGATCTGTCGTCGGATTGGTACTGGGAGCAGGATGCGCAACTGCGCTTTACCGCCATCACCGGCGTGGCTGCGCGCCAGGATGGGCGCCTGCAGGCCATGCTTGGGCGGGCGCTCTGGGACATCGTCGCCGTCAACATGACCGAAGAGGACTGGGCGGCGCACCGGCAACTGCTGCAGGCGCACCAGCCGTTTCGGGAACTGGAGCTCCAGCGCCTGGGCGCGGGCAGCCAGGCGTACTGGATCGCACTGAGCGGCGAGCCGATCCTGGGGGAGGCCGGCCAGTTGCTGGGCTACCGCGGCGTGGGGCGCAACATCACCGAGCGCAAGCGCGTAGCCGGCGAGATCGAGCGACTGGCGTTCTACGACGCCCTGACTGGCCTGCCCAACCGGCGCCTGCTGCTCGACCGGCTGGAGCACACCTGCGTCAGCCTGCGGCGTAGCCAGCGTCATGCGGCACTGCTGTTCATCGACCTGGACAACTTCAAGAATCTCAATGACACCCGAGGGCACGACGTGGGCGACCAACTCCTGGTGCAGGTCGCCAGGCGTTTGGGCCGCTGCACGCGCGCCTGCGATACCGTGGCGCGCTTTGGCGGCGATGAGTTCGTGGTGCTGGCGGAAAACCTGGCGGACGACGAGGGCACGGCGCGCCAGGATGTGGGCAAGCTGGCGCGCAAGATCGCCGGCCTGCTCAGCACGCCCTATATACTTGATGGCGGCCCCGAGCACCACAGCACGCCCAGCATTGGCGTGACGCTGTTTGGCCACCCACCGCGCCCGCCGCAGGAACTGCTCAAGCAGGCCGACTTCGCCATGTACCAGGCGAAGGCGGCGGGACGCAATGCCGTGCGCTTCTTCGACGCCAATGTGATGGCGACCATGAGCGCGCGCTCGGAGTTGGAAACCGAGCTGCGCCACGCGCTGGCGCGCGGCGAGTTGCAGTTGCACTACCAGCCGGTGGTCGATGCGGCAGGCCGCATGCTGGGCGCCGAGGCGCTGGCGCGCTGGCCGCATGCGCAGCGCGGCATGATCTCGCCGGCCGAGTTCATTGCGCTGGCCGAGCAGAGCGGGCTCATCCTGCCGCTGGGTGCTTGGGTGTTGCGCACTGCGTGTGCCCAACTGGCGGCCTGGGCGCTGCTGGCGGCCACGCGCCATTTGGTGCTGTCGGTCAACGTCAGCGCACGCCAATTCCGTCAGCCGGAGTTTGCCCAGCAGGTGCTCGACGCGTTGCGCGAGAGCGGTGCCCAGCCGCATCTGCTGCGGCTGGAGCTGACCGAAAGCCTGCTGCTGACCGACACCGAGGAGACCATCGCCAAGATGGACTACCTGCGCGCCCAGGGCGTTGGTTTTTCGCTTGACGACTTCGGCACAGGGTATTCGTCCCTGTCCTACCTCAAACGCCTGCCATTGGCGCAGATCAAGATCGACCAGAGCTTCGTGCGCGACGTACTGACCGACCCCAACGACGCCGCCATCGTGCGCACCATCATGGCGTTGGCGCGCAGCCTCGATTTGGGTGTGGTGGCCGAGGGGGTCGAAACGACGGGCCAGCTCGACTTTCTGCAGCGCCACGGCTGCCAGATGTTTCAGGGTTATTTGTTCGGCCGGCCCGGCCCGGCGCAGGCGCTTGAACGCGCAGTGCTGCCCGTGCGCTGAAGGCGCGCCGCAACCGGCGCTGGGCCATGAGCAGGCCCTTCGGGCGACAATTGCCGTATGCACAAGCAGATTCTGATCGCCGGCGGCGGCATTGGTGGGCTGGCCGCCGCGCTGGGGTGTGCGCGCGCCGGCTGCGAGGTGCGTCTGTACGAGCGCGCGCCGGCGTTCACCGAGGTGGGGGCCGGCGTGCAGCTGGGTCCGAACGTGGTGCGCAGGCTGGCAGCCTGGGGATTGCAGGGAGCGCTGGACGAAGTGGCGGCCGTGCCCGACAGGCTGCAGGTGCGCTCGGCCCGTAGCGGACGCGAACTCGCCAGCCTGCGCCTGGGCATGCACATGCGCGGCAAGTATGGCGCGGCCTACGTCACTGTCCACCGGGCCGACCTGCACGGTGTGCTGCTGGAGGCGCTGCGCCCGCTGGAGCGGGCGCGCCTGAACCTGGGCCAGACGGTGCTGCGCCATGAGGACAACGGCGCCTGTGTCGCCCTGCACCTGCGCGACGCGGGTGGCGAGGCTGTCGTGGTCGAGGGCGACGCGCTGATTGGCGCCGACGGACTGCACAGCGGCGTGCGCGCGCAGTTGCTCGGCCCCGCGCCTGTGCGTACCAGCGGGCACTTGGCGTACCGTGCGGTGCTGCGCCAGGCAGTGCTGCCCGAGCGGTTGCGCTCGCACCATGTGACGGTGTGGCTGGGGCCGCGCCTGCACGTCGTGCAGTATCCGCTGCGCAGGGGCGAGTTGCTCAACGTCGTGGCCATCTGCCACGGTCAGGCGCCCGCCGGCCTGGACGGCTGGGATCACGCCGCCAACGCCGCCCAATTGCAGCAGGCACTGGCGCACACCTGCGCGCCGCTGCAGGATTTGATCCGCGCCGTGCCTGCGCTGGGCGACGGCTGGCGCCTGTGGCCGCTGTCCGACCGCGCCCCGGTGGCCGGCGCGCACGAGATGGCGGCCGGCCTGGTGGCGTTGCTGGGCGACGCGGCGCACCCCATGCGGCCCTACCTGGCGCAGGGCGCGGGCATGGCCATAGAAGATGCGGCGGAACTGCAGGCGGTGTTATCCATGGCGGATCTGGAATGGGCGCTGCGCCTGCGCCGCTATGCGCTGAACCGCTGGCAGCGCAACGCCCGCGTGCAGGAACGGGCGCGGCGCAACGGCAGCATCTTTCACGCCACCGGCGCGCTGCGCTGGGGGCGCGACGCTGCCATGCGCCTGCTGGGCGAGCATCTGCTCGACCAGCCTTGGCTGTACCGTGCCTGATGTTCCTGGTATCAGGCCGATGGTGTCAGCTGCGGGCTGCGCCAGGCCAGCAGTTCGGCCAGGCGCAGCGTGACCCAGCGTGCCTCCCGCCCATTCAGGCCTGACTGCGCCTGCGCTAGGCCCGCGTGGATGGCCATCAGCACGCTTTCCTCGTGCAGTCCGGTGCGATGCAGGGTGTGCGCCTGATCCATCAGTTGGCAGGCCAGGTCTTCACATAGCTCGTAGCGCGCCCGCAGCTCGGCTTCCGGCAGGTGCGGTTTGCCGTGCGGCGTGGCGGTGTACAAGGCAACGAAAGAGGACGCGAGCGGGGACTGGTTGCTGTCGTGCATAAGAGGCGAGAAAACAAAAAGCCGCAGCACTCAGGGTGTTGCGGCTTTGTCCTGGCGAGCAGGGGGAATTATTGCTTCTGCGCCAGGATCCAGGTGGCCAGCGTCTTCGCATCGGCTGCGTTCACCTGCGTGTTGGCCGGCATCGGGATCGGGCCCCAGACGCCCTGGCTGCCCTTCATGATGTGTTCGGCCAGTGTGTCCACCATGCCGGCCTTGCCGGCGTACTTGGCCGCCACGTCCTTGTAGGCGGGGCCCACCACCTTCTTGTCCACGGAGTGGCATGCCAGGCAGTTTTTCGCTTTGGCAAGATCCAAGCCGGCGTCGGCCATTGCGGAAGTGGCTGCGAACAGCGAGACTGCAAGCGTGATCAGGATGCGTTTCATCGTCGGGTTCCTCTCTGGGTTGGGTTACATTAACCTGCAACTCGATTGTAGACCCTGGGGTTGACCGGGTTGCCCCCTTCCCAGCCCACGCCGCGAGAGGATGTTGCCATGTACACCCTACTTTTGGGCCTCTTGTTGATCGCCCTCAAATATCTGGAAATCGGTCCTGTGGCCACTTGGTCGTGGTGGTGGGTGCTGTCGCCCCTGGCCGTCACCGCCGTCTGGTGGGCCTGGGCGGACGCAACCGGCTACACCAAGCGCAAAGCCGTCGAGAAGATGGAGCAGCGCAAGCGCGAGCGTATCGACAAGCAGAAGGAATCGCTGGGCATGCGTCCGCGCCGCCCGCGCTGAACCGCTCGGCGGGCGGGAGCGTCAAACACCGGCCTGGGCCGCGTTCTTCCAGGCGGTGCATGCGGCTTGCGTGTCGCCGCGCTGCTGCGCCAGATCCGCCAAGTGGCGCCAGGCGCTGGCACGCAGGTGCGTGTCCGTGAGCTGTTGCGCCGCACCGGTGAATAGCTGCTGCGCCTTGCCCCACAACTCGCGCTGCAGGCAGGCCTTGGCCGCCAGATACTGCAGGCGGGCGTTGCCTGGATCGGTTTGTTGGGCTGACTCGATGCGCGCCAGCCAGTTGGCATCGAGCGACTCCAGGTTGCCCTGCAGGATCTGCACCAGCTTGATCTGCACGTGTTCGGCCGGCGCCTGCTGGTGCGGGTCGGTCATCTGCTCCCACAGCGGCAGCAGCCAGGCGCGCACCTGCTGCGGCTGTCCGCCCAACTGGGCCAGGCGCTGCGCCGCGTGCAGCACCACCTCGGGCATGGCTCGCTCGGCCGCTTCCAGGTTTTTCCACAGCTCCTGCAACTGGTTCGTGTCATGGGCGTCGTCGATCCATTCCAGGCACAGGCTGCGGACGATGCTTTGCGCGGCGGCGGGAGAAAACGCCTTGTGCTTGCCCAGCAGGCGCGCGGTCTCCAGCGCCTGTTCGGTACGGTGCTCCAGGCGCGCGGCCTTGAGCTTGGTGCGCAGGGCCAGCGTGCGCCGCGCCGCGCCCGCCGGCAGTGCCGCCAGCCGTTCGAGCGCACCGCCGGCGTCGTGGTCGTTCAGCAGCCAGCGCGCCGAACGCAGTTGCGCGCCCTCGCGCAGTTCGGTCTTGTTGGCTGGAGCGTCGCTGGCAATCTGTTCCAGCGCCTGCGCCAGGTGCTGCTCGCGCGCTGCTTGATCCTGCAGCGCGTGCGCGCTGTCGCCGGCCACCAGGTGCGCGAGGATGCGCAGCTGGCTGCCATGCGCGATGGTGCCATCGTCGGCGTGCAGGGCGCGCTCTTGCGCAATGGCCGACTCGGCGGCGCGGCGCGCGCGCACGAAGCGCCCAGCCAGCAATTGCGCCAGCGCTTCGAGCAGCGCGCCGTGCATGGCGCGTTCGCGCTGCTGGCGGCGCCAGCGCTGGGCGCGCCGGGGCATGTCGAGCATGGTGGCCAGGCCGCGCAGCGCCGCGTACACGGTAACCAGGCCGCCCAGCAGCAGCACCATGACCAGGTTGAGCGAGAGGTCGATGCGGTAGGGCGGCCAGAACACGGTGACCGTGCCCTGGTTGTTGCCCACGAACAGGGCCACGGCGACGGCTGCGCCGAACAATGCCAGGAACCAGAGTGCTGCGCGCATGGGTGTGGGTCGTTGTGTCGTTCAGCGGCCGGCCGCGGCCGTGGCCAGCGCGGCGAAGGTGTCGTCGAGCTGGGGTTGTTGCGCCGTCTGCATGTGCGCCTGCAGCTGCTGCAGCGCGGTGGCCATGCGCTGGGTACGGCGTGAGGCCGGGTCGAAGTAGCGGTTGAGCATGGCCACGGCCGTGGCCAGGTCGCTGCGCGCCGGCTCCATGCGCCGCGCCAGCAGGCCCAGGCGCACGTTGAGCAGCTTGAGCTTGAGGTTCTCGCGCAGGAAGAAAGCCTGGTCGGGGGTGATGAGCATCGCGTCGGGCTGGTCGATGCGCCGCACGCGCACCAAGTCGCGGGAAGCGTCGCGCACACTCTGCCAGGTGCGCTCCAGCGCGGCGCGCCAGACGGGTGCGGCAGCGTCCGGGGCGGCCGCATCGGTGGTGGGCGGCATGCCGACGCCGTCGGCCTGGCGGCGCATCGTGGACGCGCGGGCCACATCGGCCAGCAGCGGCAGATCATCGACCTGGCCGGTCAGATCGTCCAGGCGCCCCAGCAGGCCGGCGGTGTCGGTTACGTTGGCGCTCTCCAGCCGTTCCAGGTCGTGCGCCATGGCGCGCAGCACCGGCGCCAGGCGCGGCTGCGCAGCGCGTTCGATACGCGCGCCGGCGCTCTTGAGCGCGGCTACCAGCGGCTGCAGGCTGCCGGTCAGCTGCGATTGCTGCTGCGCCAGGCGCACGGCGGCCTCGACATCGACCACCAGGTTCTCGTCGCGCGAGCGCGACAGACTGTGCATCAGTTCTTCAAGCTGGCTGCGCTGCAGCGCCACTTCGCTCACGCGGGTATCGAGCACCGTGACCTTGGCCGAGGCCTCGCGCGCCAATTCCTGTGCCTGGCGCGCGAGTGTGCGCGCCTCGACGGCCTGGGCGCCGGAGTCGGCGCTCTGGCGCGCGAGCTGCGTCTGCACGTTGGACAGGCGCTGCCACAGCAGCACGCTGCTGGCCAGCGCTGCGACGGCGACGGCGCCAACGACGAGCAGCAGTGCGCGGCCGGCTGCGGAGGCGTGGGGCGAAGTAGTATGGGGGGTGGGCGCCTGATCCATCTCAGTTCTCATTCATGCCAGGATTTTATCGATGCAGCCACGTCCTGCAGGGCCGGCCGGCACGGTTGCACGTGGCCGAAGCCGGCGGCGCGCGCGGCGTCGGCAATGCGGGGGTGGGTGGCCAGGGCGTGGGCCTGCGCCCACGGCTGCTGCGGCAGCGCGGCGCGCAGGTGCGCAATGGCTTCGGAACTGCTGAACAGCCACAGCGACCCGTCGTGCGCCGCGGCGCGCGCCAGCGCCTGCTGCGCGGCGTCCAGCACGGGGGCGCGGCGTTCGTAGGCGGCGACGAACTGCACCTGCCCACCGGCGGCGGCCACGCGCTCTGCCAGCCACTCGCGTCCGCTGCCGCCTGCGCTGGCGGGGGAGTTGGCACCGCGCACCACGAGCACGCGGTCGCCCGGTGTGATTTGCCCGCACACCACCTGCCACAGCGCTTCGGAGTCGAATTGCGCGGCGTTGCTGCGCGGCTGGTCGATGCACGCTGCCGGCACGCCCACGCTCTGCAGCGTGGCGGCGGTGCCGGGGCCGGGCGCCCAGAGCCTGGGCGCATGGGGCGGCGCCATGCCCTGCATCAGCGGGGCTGCGTCGCCAGCGGCAAAAAAGTGGTGCGCGGCGTTGCCGCTGACGAACATCACGGCGCGCCAGCTGTTCCAGCAGGCCTGCGCCGCGCGAAGCGCCTGCCGCAGCTGCGGGTGGCTGACGGCGGCAATGTCGATCAGCGGCAGCGCCTGCGCATGCACGCCGCACGCGCCCAGACGCTGCACCCACTGCGCTGCCTCGCGTGCCGGGCGCGTGATGATGGCGCGGGGAGGCTGCGCCATGGCCGGATCAGTGCGCGCCCGTGGCGCCCACGGCGCCGTTGGCGCGCAGCTGCGCGGCCACCTGCAGGCCCAATGCTTCGGCCTGTGCCAGGGTGGCGACCACGGCCTGGCCGTGCGCGCGCACCAGCGCGGCCTGGCCTTGCACATCGCCCCAGGCGGCGTCCAGCGCGAGCGTGCTGCCGCTCCACTGGCCGTGCGCGGCCAGCGGCATGGAGCAACTGCCACCCATGGCGCGGCTGACGGCGCGCTCGGCCGCCGTTGCCAGCCAGGACGGCTGGTGCGCCAGCGGCGCCAGCGCGGCGACAAGATCCTGGCGTTGGCTGAGGATTTCAATGCCCAAAGCGCCCTGGCCAGCGGCGGGCAGCATCCGTGCGGGCTCGAAGGTGGCGCGGATACGCGCCCCCAGGCCCAGGCGCTTGAGGCCGGCGGCCGCCAGCACGATGGCCGCGTACTGGCCCTCGTCCAGTTTGCGCAGCCGGGTCTGCACGTTGCCGCGCAGCGGCTCGATGCGCAGATCCGGGCGCAGCGCCTGCAGCAGCACCTGGCGGCGCAGGCTGGACGTGCCGACCACCGAGCCGGGCGGCAGCTCATCGAGCGCGGCGTAGCGCGGCGAGACGAAGGCGTCGCGCGGGTCTTCGCGCTCCAGCACGCAGGCCAGGGCAAAACCGGCGGGCAGTTCCATGGGCACGTCCTTGAGCGAGTGCACGGCGATGTCGGCACGGCCCTCCTGCAGCGCCACCTCCAGCTCCTTGACGAACAGGCCCTTGCCGCCCACCTTGGACAGCGTGCGATCCAGAATCTGGTCGCCGCGCGTGGTCATGCCCAGCAGGCTGACTTGGTGGCCGCGCGCGGCCAGCAGCGCCTGGACGTGTTCGGCCTGCCACAACGCAAGCTGGCTTTCGCGCGTGGCGATGACGATGGACGGCAAGGCGGGGGAGGGGATGGGGGCGATGCTCATTGCGGCTTGAATTCTTTGCACGCGGCGGGGGCGGCTGCGGGGCGTGGGGGATGCTAGCATGCTGCGCTGCAATATCCGCAATACCCACCACAACACCATCAAAGCGCCCCTCGCCGGGTGTTTTTGGAGACGATCGCGCATGACCACGCCTGTCCGCAAGCCCGACGCCGCAACAGCCAGCAAGTCCGCACGCAAGGCCGACAAGGATCTGCCGCTGATCCAGGACATCCGCCTGCTCGGGCGCATCCTGGGCGACGTGATCCGCGAGCAGGAGGGTGTTGCCGAGTACGAGCTGGTCGAGCAGATCCGCAAGCTGTCGGTGGCGTTCCGGCGCGACGCCGACCACGAGGCGGATAAGGCCCTCAAGAAGCTGCTCAAGTCGCTCTCGGGCGACCAGACCGTGAGCGTGATCCGCGCCTTCACCTACTTCAGCCACCTGGCCAACCTGGCCGAGGATCGCCACCACATCCGCCGCCGCGCCGTGCACGAGCGCGCCGGCAGCAGCCAGGAGGGCAGCATCGAAGTGGCGCTGGCACGCCTGCGCTGGGCCGGCATCGCGCCGGGCGCGGTGGCGCGCACGCTGGCAGAAAGCTACGTCTCGCCGGTGCTCACCGCCCATCCGACCGAGGTGCAGCGCAAAAGCATCCTGGACGCCGAGCGCGAGATCGCCCAGCTGCTGGCCGAGCGCGACGAGATCGTGGCGCGCGCCCAGCTCTACAACAGCGCGCGCGACGCGCTGACCCCGCGCCAGCTGGCCGCCAACGAGGCGCAGCTGCGCGCGCGCGTGGCCCAGCTGTGGCAGACGCGGCTGCTGCGCTATTCGCGCCTGACGGTGGCCGACGAGATCGAGAACGCGCTGTCGTACTACGAAAGCACCTTTCTGCACGAGATTCCCAAGATCTACGCCGACCTGGAGCGCGAGCTGGACCAGCAGCAGCCGGTGGCTAGCTTTCTGCGCATGGGCCAGTGGATCGGCGGCGACCGCGACGGCAACCCCAACGTCAGCGCCGCCACGCTGGCGCTGGCGCTGTCGCGCCAGGCCGACGTGGCGCTGCGCCACTACCTGACCGAAGTGCACCACCTGGGGCGCGAGCTGTCGTTTTCGGCGCGGCTGGTGCGGATCACACCGGCGATGCAGCAACTGGCCGAGCGTTCGCCCGACACCAGCGAGCACCGCAGCGACGAGCCCTACCGGCGTGCGCTGACCGGCGTGTACGCGCGCCTGGCGGCCACGCTCAGGGATTTGAGCGGCGGCGAGGCGGCGCGCCACGCCGTGGCGCCGCAGAACGCCTACGCCAGCGCCGCGGAGTTTCTGCAGGATTTGCGCACCATCGAGGAGTCGCTGCGCTCGCACCGGGGCGCGGCGCAGGCCGGTGAGCGCCTGCACCCGCTGATCCGCGCCGTCGAGGTGTTCGGCTTTCACCTGGCCACGGTGGACCTGCGCCAAAGCTCGGACCAGCACGAGCGCGTGGTTGCCGAGCTGCTGGCTGCGGCGCGCATCGAGGCCGACTACGCCGCGCTGGACGAGGAGCAGCGCCGCGCCCTGCTGCTGCGCCAGCTGGGCGACGCGCGGCCGCTGCGCGTGCCGGGCGCGCGCTACAGCGAGCTGGCGCAGGGCGAGCTGGCGATCTTCGAGACCGCGCGCACCATGCGCCAGCGCTACGGCAGCGAGGCCATCCGCCACTACATCATCAGCCACACCGAGACCGTGAGCGACCTGCTGGAAGTGCTGCTGCTGCAAAAGGAAGTGGGCCTGCTGCGCGGCACGCTGGACGCCGACTGCAGCGCCGACCTGATCGTGGTGCCGCTGTTCGAGACCATCGAAGACCTGCGCAACGCCGCGCCCATCATGCGCGCCTTCTACGACCTGCCCGGCGTGGCCGACATGCTGCGGCGCAGCGGCGGCGAGCAGGACATCATGTTGGGCTACAGCGACAGCAACAAGGACGGCGGCATCTTCACCAGCAACTGGGAGCTGTACCGCGCCGAGATCGCGCTGGTGGCGCTGTTCGACGAGCTGCCCGGCATCCGCCTGCGCATGTTCCACGGCCGCGGCGGCACCGTGGGGCGCGGCGGCGGCCCGAGCTACCAGGCCATCCTGGCGCAGCCGCCGGGCACGGTGCGCGGGCAGATCCGCCTGACCGAGCAGGGCGAGGTCATCGCCTCCAAGTACGCCAACCCCGAGATCGGCCGGCGCAACCTGGAGACGCTGGTCGCCGCAACGCTGGAGGCCACGCTGCTGCAGCCCACCAAGCCGGCCACCAAGGCCTTCCTGGCGGCGGCCGAGGAGCTCTCGGGCGCCAGCATGGCGGCGTACCGCGCGCTGGTGTACGACACCCCCGGCTTTACCGACTACTTCTTCAGCGCCACGCCGATCCGCGAGATCGCCCAGCTCAACATCGGCTCGCGCCCCGCGTCGCGCAAGGCCAGCCAGCGCATCGAGGATCTGCGCGCCATCCCCTGGGGCTTCAGCTGGGGCCAGTGCCGGCTCACGCTGCCGGGCTGGTTCGGCTTCGGCACGGCGGTGCACGGCTTCATCCACGCGCCGGGACGCGACCCTGCGGCGCAGCTGGCGCTGCTGCGCAAGATGTTCCGCCAGTGGCCGTTCTTCAGCACGCTGCTGTCCAACATGGACATGGTGCTGGCCAAGAGCGACCTGGCGCTGGCCAAGCGCTACAGCGAGCTGGTAACCGACGCGCGCCTGCGCAAAAAGGTGTTTGCCGCCATCGAGGCCGAGTGGCAGCGCACCAGCGAGATGCTGACCCGCATCACCGGCGAGAAGCAGCGCCTGGCCGGCAACACCGCGCTGGCGCGCTCCATCCGCCACCGCTTCCCCTACATCGACCCGCTGCACCACCTGCAGGTCGAGCTGATCCGCCGCTGGCGCGCCGGACAGGACGACGACCGGGTGCAGACCGGCATCCACATCAGCATCAACGGGATTGCGGCGGGGCTGCGCAATACGGGTTGAACTGCGTGGATCGCCCCCCGCAGCGCCCTAGGAGCCTGTCGGACTTGGGAATCGGCGGCTGCAAAATGGCCGCAGCGGCCCATTTTTCACCGTCTTTTTGCCCAATAGCTCGGCTATTGGGCTGCAAATTCGGCAAAAACTGTGCTCGCTGGGGCCATTTTTCGCTTTCGCCGCCCCAAGTCCGACAGGCTCCTAGGCGTCCGGCGATCAGGCCGGCAATCGCCCCGCTGTTCGGGCCATGGCCCGGGGCCGCGCGCCGCTAGCATGCGGCAATGGCTGACAAGCATTTGATCTTTGCGTGCGGCGCGGCGCTGGCGGTTGCGGCCGCGTTGCTGGGCGGCTGCGCGCAGGTGCGCACGGACGACGCCGCGGCGGACGTGCCGCAGGTCGTCCCTCACGCCCCGCTGCTGCAGCAAAGCACGCGCGCGCTGCAGCACTGGAACGTGCTGGCCGGCGACGTGGCCGCGCACGTGGCGGCGCGGCTGCGCGACTGGCCGGCGGGCGAGTACCCGATGCAGATCGTGGCCGAGCCGGGCGCGTCGGGCTTCGAGCGCGGCCTGCGCGAGCTGCTGGCCACGCAGCTGGTCGAGCGCGGCGTGGCCGTCAGCACCGAGCCGCAGGAGCTGCGCCTGCGCGTGCTGACGCAGCTGGTGCAGCACCACGCCGGCGCGCCGCTGCAGGGCGTGGCGGCGCAGCAGCTGGAGCACGGCGTGCGCGTGTGGCGCGGCGTGGCGCAAAGCTGGGAGGCCGCCGGCGAAGGCCTGCCGATGCGCACCGAGGTGCTCGTCATCACCTCGCTGGAGCGCGCGGGCCAGGTGCTGGTGCGCACCAGCGACATGTATTCCGTACCCCAGGCCGACGCGCCGCTGTACCAGAACCGCACGCCCGCTACCGCTGCCGCCGCAGGCACCGCGCCTGGCGCTGCGCAGCAGGGCGCGCTGCGGCAGTGGAAGGTCGTGCCGTGAGGCCGCGCCAACCCCAGGCGCATCCGGCGCGGCCCCCGCGCCGGCGCGCGCTGCTGGCGCTGGCCGCGCTGGCCCTGGCGCAGGGCGGCTGCGCGCAGTTCTATTACGGCGACCGCGCCGCCCCGGGGCAGCGTGCAGGCGTCGATCTGCTGGCCGCCAGCTACGCCGGCGCTGACGCGCTGCTGGCGCAGGCCACGCTGGACCCGGCGCAGCCGGTGCTGGTGGCCACGGTGGTCAACGTCGACCGGCTGGACGAATCCGCCCGGCTGGGCCGCGTGCTGGCCGAGCAGCTGGCCGCCCGCCTGGTGCAGCGCGGCCAGCGCGTGAGCGAGCCGCGCCTGCGCCAGGCGCTGGCCATGCGCCCCGGGCAGGGCGAGCTGCTGCTGTCGCGCCAGGCGCGCGAGGTGAGCCAGGCGCAGGCGGCGCAGGCCGTGCTGGTGGGCACGTACGCGGTGTCGGCGTACCACGTGTACGTCAGCCTGAAGCTGGTGAACGGCGCCAGCGGCGCGGTGCGCGCCGCGCACGACTACGCACTGCCGCTGGACGCGGAACAGCGCAGCCTGCTGGCGGTGCAGTGACGATCTTGATGGATCAATAAAACAATAGCTGATTGCGCTTGCTAAGCAAGCAATTCAGATAGTTTTGTATCTGAGTTGCTTGCTTTACCAGCGCAACCAGCTATGTTTTTTTATGCGCTTGCCGCGCTGCTGGCCACGGCCAGAGCCGTCATGTTGAGCACGCGGCGCACGGTGGAGGCGGGCGTCAGGATGTACGCCGTGCCGGCCGTGCCCATCAGGATCGGGCCGACGGTGACGCCGCCGCTGGTGGTGGTCTTGAGCACGTTGTACAGAATGTTGGCCGAGTCGATGTTCGGGCAGATCAGCAGGTTGGCCGCGCCGGTCAGGGTCGAGTCGGCCAGGTAGGTGGCGCGGATCCTGGGCTCCAGCGCCGCGTCGCCGTGCAGCTCGCCGTCGCACTCGATCTCGGGGTGGCGCGCCACGAAGATGTCGCGCGCCTCGCGCATCTTGCGCGCGCTGGCGCGCTTGGACGAGCCGAAGCTCGAATGCGACAGGAACGCCACCTTGGCCGGCAGGCCGAAGCGCTGCACCTCCTGCACCGACATCCAGGCGATGTTGGCCAGCTGCTCGGCGCTGGGGTCTTCGTTCACGTAGGTGTCGGCGATGAACAGCGGGCCGCTGTTGGTCATCAGCGCGTTCAGCGCTGCGTAGTGCGGCGCGTCGGGCGCGTGGCCCAGGATGTGGTGGATGCGCTCCAGGTGCGTCTCGTAGGTGCCGACCAGGCCGCAGATCATGGCGTCGGCGTCGCCCAGCTTGACCATCAGCGAGGCGATGATGGTGTTGGAGCGGCGCACCGCCGCCTTCGACACCTCGGGCGTGGCGCCGTCGCGCTTCATCAGCTGGTGGTAGGCCTCCCAGTACTGGCGAAAGCGCGGGTCGTCGGACGGGTCGCACACGTCCACGTCGCGCCCCGGCTGGATGCGCAGGCCGGCCTTGGCGATGCGCGCGGCGATGACCGCCGGGCGGCCGATCAGGATGGGGCGGGCGATGTGGTCGTCCACCGCGTACTGCGCGGCGCGCAGCGCGCGCTCGTCCTCGCCGTCGGCGTAGGCCACGCGCTTCTTCGCGTCGGGCTGGGCCTTGGCGGCGTTGATCACCGGGCGCATCAGCATGCCGGTCTGGTAGACGTAGCGCGTCAGGCTCTCGTGGTAGGCCTCCATGTCCTGGATCGGGCGCGTGGCCACGCCGGAGTCGGCCGCGGCCTGCGCCACGGCTGGGGCGATCTTCAGGATCAGGCGCGAGTCGAACGGCGTGGGGATGAGGTAGTCGGGGCCGAAGGTCAGCTCGGTGCCGGCGTAGGCGTTGGCCACTTCCTCGCTGACGTTTTCCTTGGCCAGCTGCGCGATCTGGCGTACGCAGGCGAGCTTCATGGCCTCGGTGATCTTGGTCGCGCCGCAGTCCAGTGCGCCGCGGAAGATGTACGGAAAGCACAGCACGTTGTTGACCTGGTTGGGGTAGTCCGAGCGGCCCGTGGCGATGATGCAGTCCGGGCGCACGGCGCGCGCCAGCTCGGGGCGGATCTCGGGCTCGGGGTTGGCCAGCGCCAGGATGACGGGCCTGGCCGCCATGGTCTTGACCATCTCGGCCGTCAGCACGCCGGGCGCGGAGCACCCCAGGAACACGTCGGCACCGTTGACGGCGTCGGCCAGCGTGCGCGCGTCGGTCTTCTGCGCGTACTGCGCCTTGGAGGCGTCGAGCCCGCCGGGGCGGCCCTCGTAGATCACGCCCTTGGAGTCGCACATGAAGATGTGCTCGCGCCGCACGCCCAGGCCCACCATCACGCCCACGCAGGCGATGGCCGCCGCGCCCGCGCCCGATACGGCCACCTTGACGGCGCCGATGTCCTTGCCCACCAGCTCCAGCGCGTTGAGCAGCGCGGCGCTGCTGATGATGGCCGTGCCGTGCTGGTCGTCGTGGAACACCGGGATGTTCATGCGCTTGGACAGCTCCTGCTCGATGTAGAAGCACTCGGGCGCCTTGATGTCCTCCAGGTTGATGCCGCCCAGCGTGGGCTCCAGCGCGGCGATGATCTCGATGAGCTTGTCCGGGTCGCGCTCGGCCAGTTCGATGTCGAACACGTCCACGCCGGCGAACTTCTTGAACAGGCAGCCCTTGCCCTCCATCACCGGCTTGCCGGCCAGCGGGCCGATGTCGCCCAGCCCGAGCACGGCCGTGCCGTTGGTCACCACGCCGACCAGGTTGCCGCGCGAGGTGAACTCCGCCGCCTTGGCCGGGTCGGCCTGGATGTCCAGGCAGGGGTAGGCCACACCGGGCGAGTACGCCAGCGACAGGTCGCGCTGGTTGGACAGGGGCTTGGTCGGCGCGATGGAAATCTTGCCGGGCGTCAGGTTGCGGTGGTATTCGCGGGCGGCGTCGCGCAGCGCGGCTTCGGCGGCGTTCAGGGGTTGGGTCATGATGCGGAAACTCTAGGGTGAAAGGCAGAACGAGCTTACTGCAAACTGACGGCAAAAGGCCTGAAAACAGGCCTTGCCGACGTGCGGTATGGAGTCAAAAAAACAAGCCCCGTGCCTTGCGGCCAGGGGCGTGCCTTCGGATGGAAGGTGCGACGGATGGAGCGCGGCGCGTCAGTGTGCGTCGGCCTGCCGGGCGGCGTTGACGGCCGCGCTGGTGTCGCGGCTGGCGCCATTGAAGAAAATATTCAACAGCACGGCGGTGATCGAAGCCAGAAGGATACCGGATTCGATCAGCGGGTGGATCGCGTGCGGCATCCACTGGCGGAAGTTGGGCGCCACCAGCGGGATCATGCCCACGCCGATGGACACGGCCACGATCATGGCGTTGTTGCGGTTTTTCTGAAAATCCACGCCCGCCAGGATGCGGATGCCCGTGGCCGCCACCATGCCGAACATCACCAGCCCCGCGCCGCCCAGCACCACGGTGGGCAGCGACTCGATCAGCGCCGCCATCTTGGGCAGCACGCCCAGCACGATCAGCACCACGCCGCCGGCCACGCACACCCAGCGGCTCTTGATGCCGGTGACCGCCACCAGCCCCACGTTCTGCGAGAAGCTGGTGTACGGAAAGGTGTTGAAGATGCCGCCGATCAGCGTGCCCAGGCCGTCGGTGCGCAGGCCGCGCGTCAGGTCGTCCTGCGTGATCTGCTTGCCCGTCATCTCGCCCAGCGCCAGGAACATGCCGGTGGACTCGATCATCACCACCACCATCACCAGCGCCATGGTCAGGATCAGCACCGGGTCGAACACCGGCATGGCGATCTGGAACGGCAGGATCACGTCGAACCACTGCGCGTTGGCGACCTTGGAAAAATTCATCAGGCCCATGGCGGCCGTCAGCACGCCGCCCACCAGAATGCCCAGCAGCACCGAGATGTTGGCCCAGAAGCCCCGGCCGAAGCGCGCCACCAGCAAGATGGTGGCCAGCACCACGCCCGAGATGGCCACGCCCGTCAGGTCGGCGTACTTGGGGTTGGGAAGGGTCGGCACCACGGCAAAGCCCTTGGGCACCGGCGGCAGCAAAGAGCCCGGCGCGCCGGCGGCGGCCTGCGCGTCGGCCAGCCACTTGAGGTATTCGGGGTTGGGAATGGACGGTGCCGTCGGCCCCACCGGGTTGCCGAAGATCCAGTTGATGCCCACGCGCATCAGGCTGATGCCGATGACGGCGATGATGGTGCCGGTGACCACCGGCGGAAAGAAGCGCAGCATGCTGCTGACCAGCGGCGCGATCAGTATCGAGATCACCCCCGCGCCGATGACCGAGCCGAAGATCAGCCCCGCGCCGGCCTCGCCGCCCGTGGCCTGCGCCATCGAGATCATCGGCGCTACGGCGGCAAACGTCACGCCCATCATCACCGGCAGCTTGATGCCGAACCACTGCGTCGCGCCCCAGGCCTGGATCAGCGTGACCAGCCCGCAGACGAACAGGTCGGCCGAGATCAAATGCGCCACCTGGTGCGCCGGCAGGTTGAGCGCGCGCCCCACGATGAGCGGCACCGCCACGGCGCCGGCGTACATCACCAGCACATGCTGCAGGCCCAGCGTGGCCACGCGCCCCAGGGGCAGCTTCTCGTCTACGGGGTGGACTTCTTGACTGGACATCGGTGTTCCTTCGATCCGGGGTTGCATGAAGGCATTGCCGCGGCGCCGCGCAGGGGCATATTGCGCACAACAATACATACAAAAAGTGTATACAAAATATTCGATGGAGCGATTATGGTTTTCCTTATGTACGGCGGCGTCCTTATAATACACACATTAATGTACACACATTAGGAGATCGCCATGCCCGCCGCCCATTCGCCAGCCATCCCCACCCGCGTCTTCATGAACGGCAACAGCCAAGCCGTGCGCATCCCGCAGGAGTTTCGGCTCGACTGCAAGCAGGTGAGCATCAGCCGTAACGAGGACGGCGACCTCGTTCTGCATCCGCAGCCCGCCCGCGAGCGGCGCGGCGACACGCTGCTGCAAGTGTTGGCCGGGTTCGATGCCGGCTTCGTGCGGGTGCTGGAGGACGACCGCCGCGCCCAGCCGCCCGTGCAGGAGCGGGAGCCGCTGTGAACTACATGCTCGACACCAACATCCTGATCTACCTGATCAAGAATCGCCCACCGGTCGTGGCCGAACGGGTGAACCGCCTTGCACCCGAAGACGGCCTGTGCATGTCCTTCGTGACCCACGCCGAACTGCTCAAGGGCGCCGAGCGCAGCACCCGCAAGGACGAAGTGCTGCGCCAGCTTGCCGCGCTGACGCGCATCGTGCCGGTGAACTACCAGGCCAGTCCGGCCCTGTGTGCCCACTACGCACGCCATGCCGTCCGCTTGAAGGAGGCGGGCACCCCCATCGGCGGCAATGACCTGTGGATCGCCTGCCACGCCCTGGCCCTGGATTGCGTGCTGGTCAGCAACAACGAACGCGAGTTCCGCCGTATCGACGGCCTCGCTGTGGAGAACTGGGCCGTGGATTGAGTCAACGGCACGCATCTACTATCGGCGGCGGTGGCCGCCGCTGTGTTGCCGTGCGGTGCTCCAGGAGGATGGCAACCCAGTCATCAAGGCTCTGCTTCGACGCTTCTCACCCCACCAGATCCACCAGGCTGCGCGCCACCACCTTGGTGGCGCGGCGCAGGTCGTCGAGCATGACGCGCTCGTCGGCGCGCTTGGCGTGCGATTCGAGCACGGTGCGGGGGCCGGCGCCGTAGATCACGCCGGGGATGCCGCGCTCCACGTACAGGCGCACGTCGGTGTACAGCGGCGTGCCGATGGCTGGAGGCTTGGCGCCGAACACCGCCTCGCCGTGCCGCTGGATGGCCTCCACCAGCGGCGCGTTGCCGGCCAGCGGCGTCATGGCGTTGGCCAGCAGGATGCGGCGCACGTCCACGCGCACCGCGTCGTCGCCGGCAAAGCCGTGCTGGGCGTTGAAGCGCTCCACCGCCTCGGCGATGACCTGGCGCAGGCTGGCCTCGACCTCGGCCGGGGCTTCCTCGGGGATCATGCGCCGGTCCAGCTTGAGCACCACCTTGCCGGGGATGACGTTGGTGTTGGTGCCGCCTTCGATGCGGCCAATGTTCAGGTAGGGGTGCTTGATGCCCGTCACGCGCGAGAGCATCTGGCGGTACTTGGCGTTCTCGCCGTACAGCGCGGCCATGATGGCGGTGGCGCCCTGCAGCGCGTCCACGCCGGTGTGCGGCACGGCGGCGTGCGCCATCTTGCCGTGCACCGTCACCTCCAGCTGCAGGCAGCCGTTGTGCGCGGTCACCACCTCGTAGCTGAAGCCGGCGGCGATCAGCAGGTCGGGGCGGGTCAGGCCTTGCTCCAGCAGCCAGCCGGGGCCGAGCAGGCCGCCGAACTCCTCGTCGTAGGTGAAGTGCAGCTCGACGGCGCCCTTGGCGGGCCGGGCCACGGCCTCCAGCGCGCGCACGGCGAAGGTGAAGGTGGAGAAGTCGCTCTTGCTCACGGCGGTGGCGCGCCCGTACATCGCGCCGCCTTCGATCTGTGCGCCGTAGGGGTCGTGCGTCCAGCCTTCGCCGGGGGGCACCACGTCGCCGTGGGCGTTCAGCGCCACGGTGCGCCCGCCGCTGCCGTAGGGGCGGCGCACGATCAGGTTGGTGATCGACTCCATGCCGTAGGCGCGCACGTCGGCCTCGGGCACGGCGTGCCGCTCGGCCTCGAAGCCGAAAGCGGCGATCAGCTCGGCCGTGCGTTCGGCGTGCGGCGCGTTGTTGCCCGGCGGCGTGTCGGTGGGCACGCGCACCAGTTGCTGCAGGAATTGCACCTGTTCGTCGAAGTGCTGGTCGATCCACGCGTCGAGCGCGGCGTAGGTGGCGGGGGTGGTCATCGTGAGGCTCTTTGGGTGATACGGGGTTAGATGGATGCGTGCGCCAGCTGGCCGAGCACGTGGGCGAAGGCGTCCACGGCCAGCTGCATGTCGTCGGCGGTGCTCGATTCGAGCGGGTTGTGGCTGATGCCGCTGTTGAGGCCGCGCACGAACAGCATGGCCTGGGGCATGATTTCGTGCAGCTTCATCGCGTCGTGGCCGGCGCCGCTGGGCAGCACGTGCAGCGGCACGCCCAGTGCCTGCACGGCGCGCTCCCAGCGCTGCTGCCAGGCGGGGGCGCTGGGCGCGGCGGCGGCCTGCATGGTTTGCTCGCACTGCAGCTGCAGCCCACGGCGCGCGGCGATGTCGCGCAGCCGCGCCAGCACGTCGGCGGCCAGCGCGTCGCGCTGGGCGTTGTTGGGCGCGCGCATGTCCAGGCTGAACTGGCAGGCGCCGGGCACCACGTTGATCGAACCGCTGGGCACCTGCAGCATGCCCATGGTGGCCACGCTGTCGCCGTCGGCGGCGGCGCGCTCTTCCATGTACAGCGCCAGCTCGGCCGCGCCCAGGGCGGCGTCGCGGCGGCGGTTCATCGGCGTGGTGCCGGCGTGGCTGGCCATGCCGCGCAGCTCGCACTGGTAGCGCACGCCGCCGTTGATGGAGCTGACCACGCCCAGCGGGATGTCCAGCTCGGTCAGCACCGGGCCTTGCTCGATGTGCACCTCGATGAAGCCGAGGTAGCGCGCGGCGTCACGCCGGAGCCTGGGGATGTCGTCCACGCACAGGCCGGCGTGCGCCATGGCCGCGCGCATGGTGACGCCGTCCTTGTCCTGCTGATCCAGCCAGGCGGGGTTGAAGTCGCCGATGAGCGCGCCCGAGCCCAGGAAGGTGGCCTTGTAGCGCTGGCCTTCCTCCTCGGCAAAGCCCACCACCTCGATGCCGAACGGCAGGCGCCGGCCCGCGCGGTGCAGCTCGCGCACGCAGGCCATGGGCACGAAGATGCCCAGGCGCCCGTCGTACTTGCCGCCATTGCGCACGGTGTCGTAGTGGCTGCCGGTCAGCAGGTAGCGCGCGTCGGGCTGCGCGCCGTGGTAGCGCCCGACGACGTTGCCCACGGCGTCGATGTCCACCTCGTCGAAGCCGCATTCGCGCATCCAGTGGCTGATGCGCTGGGCGCAGGCGCGGTGCGCGTCGGTCAGGTAGGTGACGGTGAGCTGGCCGCGCTCGGCGTAGCCCTCGTCGCTGTGCTGCGCCAGGCGCTCCTGCCAGTCCCACACGTCGTTGCCCAGCACGGGGGTGTAGCCGAATTTATCGTTCAGGCGGATCTCGGCGATGCGGTGGATGTTGCGCAGCGCCTCGCCCTGCTCGAAATCCACCGGATTGGCCAGGCGCCGCGCGAAGGTGTCGATGATCTCCTGGCGGGGCAGCCCCGTGCCGCGCGGGCCGCGCACGGCCAGGATGAAGGGAAAGCCGAAGCGCGCGTTGTAGTCCTGGTTGAGCTGCTGGATGCGCGCGAATTCCTCGGGCGTGCAGTTGGTCAGGCCGGCGCGGCTTTGCTCGCCGGTCGATTCGGCCGTCAGCGTGTTGCTCACCATGGCCTTGCCGGCCAGCTCCGGGTGGGCGCGGATGAGCGCCAGCTGCGCTTCGGTGCCGGCCTGCGCCAGCGCCTGCACCATGGCGTACTTGAGTTGCGCCAGCGACTGGAAGGGACGCTGCGCCAGGGCGGCCTCGGCGATCCAGGGCGAGTGTTCGTACACGCCGTCGAGCAGCGCCACGGCCTCGGGCAGCGGCGCGGCGTTGAGTTGTTCCAGGGTCAGGGTCATCACGGTGTCTCCTATCGAATTCGTGGCTGCTCACGCTTGCCGTGTATGGGATGCAGCTTTTCTGGCTCCATCCTCCTGTGGGGGAAGGAGTTGGGGCGCCGTTTTACCGGGGCGCCGGATACTGCTGCGCCCAGTGGCGCGCGATGTCGATGCGCCGGCAGATCCACACGCCGGCGTGCATCTGCACGTGGTCCAGAAAGCGCTGCAGCGCGGCGATGCGCCCGGGCCGCCCCAGCAGGCGGCAGTGCATGCCCACGCTCATCATCTTGGGGGCGTTCAGCCCGGCGGGGTCGCCCTCGGCGTAGAGCACGTCGAACGTGTCCTTCAGGTACTGGAAGAACGGGTCGGCGTGCGAGTAGCCCTGCGGCAGCGCAAAGCGCATGTCGTTCACGTCCAGCGTGTACGGCACGATGAGCTGGTGCGCGCTGGCGCCGTCGCTCGTGCCCACCTTCATCCAGAACGGCAGGTCGTCGCCGTAGTAGTCGGCGTCGTAGGCAAAGCGGCCGGTGTCGGCTGCCAGGCGGTGCGTGTTGGGGCTGTCGCGCCCGGTGTACCAGCCCAGGCCGTGGTCGCCGCGCCCGCCGTAGAGGCTGTCGAAAATCTCCAGCGCCTCGCGCATGTGGGCGCGCTCGACTTCCTCGGGCACGCCTTGGTAGTGGATCCAGCGCAGGCCGTGGCAGGCCACTTCGTGGCCCAGCTCGTCGAAGGCCTGCGCCACCTCGCGGTGCTTTTGCAGCGCGCTGGCCACGCCGAACACCGTCAGCGGCAGGCCGCGGCGCTCGAACTCGCGCAGCAGGCGCCACACGCCGGCGCGCGCGCCGTATTCGTAGATGCCCTCCATGCTCATGTGGCGCTCGGGGTAGGCCGCCGGGTTGAACAGCTCGGACAGGAACTGCTCGCTGGCCGCGTCGCCGTGCAGCACGCAGTTCTCGCCGCCTTCCTCGTAGTTGAGCACGAACTGCACGGCCACGCGGGCGCCGCCCGGCCAGTGCGGATGCGGCGTGTGGCGGCCGTAGCCGATCAGGTCGCGCGGGTAGGGGGCGGTGGCGTCGTAGGTCATGTTGCGCTGCTGTTGGAGAGGGCCATGGAAAGGTCGCTGGTGGGCACCTCGCGGTCGAACGCCAGGCCGGCCTGCACGTTGTCCAGGTGCTCCTGCATCAGGCGCACGGCGGCGTCTTCGTCCTTGGCCGCCAGGGCGGCGACGATGGCCTCGTGTTCCTCGTGCGAGTGCTCGGCGGCGCTGCTGCTCTGGTACATCAGGGTGATGAGCGCGCAGCGCGAGATCAGCTCGCCGAGCATCTGCGCCAGCACCTCGTTGCCCATCAGCTCGGCCATGCGCACGTGGAAGTCGCCCAGCAGCTCGGTGCGCTGGTTCACGTCCTGGCCGTCCATGGCTTTTTGCTCGGCCGCGATGTGCGCGCGCAGCGCCTTGATCTGCACCGGCTTGACCTGGCGCACGAAGCGGCGCGTCATCGCCACTTCCAGCATCTGGCGCACGGCGAAGACCTGGCGCGCCTCGGTCACCGACGGCGTGGCCACGAATGCGCCGCGCGCCGGCTCCAGGCGGATCAGGCGGTTTTGCGACAGCTGGAACAGCGCCTGGCGCACCAGCGTGCGCGAGACGCCGAAGTGATCGGCCAGCTTTTGCTCGGCCAGCTTGGTGCCGGGCAGCAGGCGGTGTTCGACGATGGCCCGGGTCAGGCTCTCGACGATCTGGCTTGTGGTGGAGGTGTCCATGCGCTTCATCATAGCGGCGGATACACTTGTTGTATACAATTTTTGTGAACCACATTTCTGCCTGCACTGCGCCGGCCCGCCATGGCCGCCGCGTTGCCCGCGCGCACCAGGAGAGACACCGCATGCCCACCTTCGCCATTCCCCCCGCGCAGTCCGACCCGCAGGGGTTTCTGCAGGCGCTTTTCCGCACCGCCGTGGCGCGCGCTCAGCCGCTCTCGGGCATGGCGCAGCACCTGCCGGCGCTGCCCCGGGGCCGCACGCTGGTGCTGGGGGCGGGCAAGGCGGGCGGCGCCATGGCGCAGGCGCTGGAGCAGCTGTGGCCGCAGGGCGCGCCGCTGTCGGGCCTGGTGGTCACGCGCTATGGCCACGTGCCGCCGCGCCCGGCGGGGCTGGCGCAGCGCATCGAGGTAGTGGAAGCCGCCCACCCCGTGCCCGACGCCGCCGGCCTGCAGGCGGCCGAGCGCATGCTGGCGCTGGCGCAGGGCCTGAGCGCGGACGACCTGGTGATCTGCCTGATCTCGGGCGGCGGCTCGTCGCTGCTGACGCTGCCGGCCGACGGCCTGACGCTTGAGGACAAGCAGCGCATCAACCGGCAGCTGCTGGAGAGCGGCGCCGCGATCGACGAGATGAACTGCGTGCGCAAGCACCTCTCGCGCATCAAGGGCGGGCGGCTGGCCGCCGCCTGCCACCCCGCCCAGGTGGTCACGCTGACCATCAGCGACGTGCCGGGCGACGACGTGTCGGTGATCGCCAGCGGCCCCACGGTGGCCGACGCCAGCACCTGCGAGGCCGCGCTGGCCATATTGCAGCGCTACGGCATCGACCTGCCGCCGGGCGTGCATGCCGCGCTGCAGGCCGGCGCGCTGGAGACACCCAAGCCCGGCGCCGACTGCTTTGCCGGCCACGCCGTGCACCTGGTGGCCACGCCGCAGCAGGCGCTGGAGGCGGCGGCCGAGGCGGCGCGCGCCGCCGGCGTGCAGGCGCACATCCTGTCCGACGAGATCGAGGGCGAATCGCGCGAGGTGGGCAAGGTGCACGCCGCGCTGGCGCGCGCCGTGGCGCGGCGCGGCGCGCCGTTCGCGCGGCCCTGCGTGCTGCTGTCGGGCGGCGAGACCACGGTCACCGTGCGCCCGCGCGCGCCCGGCGAGCCGCGCGGACGCGGCGGGCGTGCGGGCGAGTTCTGCATGGGGCTGGCGCAGGCGCTGCAGGGGCAAGAGGGCGTGTGGGCGCTGGCCGCCGACACCGACGGCATCGACGGCGTGGAGGACAACGCCGGCGCGCGCGTGGCGCCCGACACGCTGGCGCGCGCGGGCGCGCTGGGCCTGCGCCTGGACGCGCACCTGCAGCGCAACGACGCCTACGGCTTCTTCGGCGCGCTGGGCGACCTGGTGGTGACCGGCCCCACGCACACCAACGTGAACGACTTCCGCGCAATCCTGATTTTGTAGCTGGCCGCGCTTATCAATAAACGATTGTGAATATAAAAATATCCACAATTGTTGTTTGATAGGCGCAAACAGCTCATGTTTTTGCTGCGCCGTCGCTGGCAATATCTTCCCACCAGCGCTTGTCGAACTGCCCCTGGACGAAGGCGATGAAGGCCTGCACCTTCTGCGGCACCAGGCGCGGCGAGGGGTAGACGGCGTGGATCTCCTGCTCGGGCAGGCGGCAGGTCTTGAGCACCTCGACCACGCGCCCGGCGTGCAGCGATTCGTGCGCCACGTAGCGCGGCAGCATGGCGATGCCCATGTGCGCGCGCGCGGCGGCCAGCAGGGCCGACAGGTTGTTCGAGCGCAGCCGCCCCGTCACCGGCACCGACACCGCCTCGCCGCTGGCGCCGCGCAGGCGCCACACGTCGTTGCCCTGCACGCTGCTGTAGATCAGCGTGGCGTGCTCCTTCAGGTCGGGCGGTTTGCGCGGCGTGCCGTGCTTCCTCAGGTACTGGGGCGAGGCCACCAGCACCCAGGGGTTGGCGCCCAGCGCGCGCGCGCCCAGGCTGGAGTCGGCCAGCTTGCCCAGGCGCAGCGCCACGTCGATGCCCTGCGCCACCAGGTCGGTGTAGCGGTCCTCGAAGCTCAGGTCCACGTGCACCTGCGGGTTCTTGGCCATGAACTGCAGCGCCAGCGGCACCAGCACGCGCCGCCCGAACGCCACCGAGCTGCCCACGCGCAGCAGCCCGTGCACCTGGTGCTGGCGCACGCGCACCACGCTCTCGGCCTCGGCCAGCGCGGCCACGATGGCCTTGCACTTCTCGTAATACAGCGCGCCCGGCTCGGTCAGGCTCACGCCGCGCGTGTTGCGGTTCAAGAGGCGCACCTTCAGCCGCGCCTCCAGCTGCGCCATCTGCTTGGTCACGGTCGGCTGCGTGGTGGCGAACTCGCGCGCCACCTGGGTGAAGCTGCCCGTCTCGACCACGCGCACGAACATCTGCATCGCGTCCAGCTTGTCCATCGCCCGTCTCCAGTTATTCCATGGTGGAATAAATTTTATGGTGTACCGCCGTCTTCTGCCGTGCGCCGGTTTTTCCTACAGTTGGCTCCATCTTCAAGGAGACTACACATGGCAAGAATGAAAGCGATCGAGGCCGCCGTGCGCGTGCTGGAAAAGGAAGGCGTGAGCGTCGCGTTCGGCGTGCCCGGCGCCGCCATCAACCCGCTGTACGCGGCGCTCAAGGAGCACGGCGGCATAGGCCACGTGCTGGCGCGCCACGTCGAGGGCGCGAGCCACATGGCCGAGGGCTACACCCGCGCCGTGGCCGGCAACATCGGCGTGTGCATCGGCACCAGCGGGCCGGCCGGCACCGACATGATCACCGGGCTGTACTCGGCCAGTGCCGACTCGATCCCCATTCTGTGCATCACCGGCCAGGCGCCGCGCGCGCGCCTGCACAAGGAGGACTTCCAGGCCGTGGACATCGCCTCCATCGCCAAGCCCGTGGCCAAGTGGGCCACCACGGTGCTGGAGCCGGCGCAGGTGCCGCGCGCCTTCCAGCAGGCCTTCCACCTGATGCGCTCGGGCCGCCCCGGGCCAGTGCTGATCGACCTGCCGATCGACGTGCAGCTGGCCGAGATCGAGTTCGACCCCGACACCTACGCGCCGCTGCCCGCCTACAAGCCCGCCGCGACGCGCGCGCAGATCGAGAAGGCGCTGGCGCTGCTGTGCGCCAGCGAGCGCCCGCTGATCGTGGCCGGCGGCGGCATCGTCAACGCCGACGCCTGCGGCCTGCTGGTGGAGTTTGCCGAGCTGACCGGCGTGCCCGTCATTCCCACGCTGATGGCCTGGGGCGCGATTGCCGACGACCACCCGCTGATGGCCGGCATGTGCGGCCTGCAGACCAGCCACCGCTACGGCAACGCCACGCTGCTGGCCAGCGACTTCGTGCTGGGCATCGGCAACCGCTGGGCCAACCGCCACACGGGCTCGGTCGAGGTCTATACCAAGGGCCGCAAGTTCGTGCACGTGGACATCGAGCCCACGCAGATCGGCCGCGTGTTCGCGCCCGACTACGGCATCGTCTCGGACGCCAAGGCCGCGCTGGAGCTGTTCGTGCAGGTGGCGCGCGAATGGCAGGCGCAGGGGCGGCTGCCCGGGCGCGGCGCGTGGGCCGGCGAATGCCAGGCGCGCAAGCACAGCGTGGAGTATTTGCGCAAGACGCACTTCGACGACGTACCGATGAAGCCCCAGCGCATCTACCAGTGCATGAACCGCAACCTGGGGCGCGACACGACCTTCGTCTCCACCATCGGCCTGAGCCAGATCGCGGGCGCGCAGTTCCTGCACGTCTACGGCCCGCGCCGCTGGATCAACTGCGGCCAGGCCGGCCCGCTGGGCTGGACGGTGCCCGCCGCGCTGGGCGTGCGCGTGGCCGACCCGCACCGCCCCATCGTGGCGCTGTCGGGCGACTACGACTTCCAGTTCATGATCGAGGAACTGGCCGTGGGCGCGCAGTTCAAGCTGCCCTACGTGCACGTGGTCGTCAACAACAGCTACCTGGGCCTGATCCGCCAGGCGCAGCGCGCGTTTTCCATCGACTACTGCGTGCAGCTGGCGTTCGACAACATCAACATGGACGAGGGCGAGTCGTCGCGCGGCTACGGCGTGGATCACGTCAAGGTGGTCGAAGGCCTGGGCTGCAAGGCGATCCGCGTGCACCGCCCCGAGGACTTCGCCCCCGCGATGCGCCAGGCCGAGGACTGGATGGCCGAGCACCGCACGCCGGTGGTCATCGAATGCATCCTGGAGCGCGTGACCAACATCGCCATGGGCACGGAAATCGACAATGTCGTCGAGTTCGAGGCCCTGGCCGCCGAACCGGCCGACGCGCCCAGCGCGCTGGCGTTGCTCGACTGAGCGTTTTGAATTTTTCTGACTGGAGTTTTCCCATGCCCCGTTTTTCCGCCAACCTCAGCATGCTGTTCACCGAGGTGCCGTTCCTCGATCGCTTCGCGCGCGCCCGCGCCGCCGGGTTCGACGCGGTGGAGTTCATGTTTCCCTACGCGCACAGCCCCGAGGAGATCAAGGCCGTGCTGGACGCCACCGGCCTGCAGGCGGTGCTGCACAACCTGCCCGCCGGCGACTGGGACGCGGGCGAGCGCGGCATCGCCTGCGACCCGGCGCGCGTGGATGAATTCCGCGCCGGCGTGGCGCGCGCGGTGACCTACGCGCAGGCGCTGGGCGTGCCCCAGCTCAACTGCCTGGCGGGCAAGGTGCCGGTCGGCGCGGACGCGGCGCACGTGCACCGCACCTTCGTCGAGAACCTGCGCTTTGCCGCCGCCGCGCTCAAGCTGGCCAACCTGCGCCTGCTGATCGAGCCGATCAACCCGTACGACATCCCGGGCTTCTACCTGAACCGCACCGAGCAGGCGCTGGCCATCCTCGACGAGGTGGACGCCAGCAACGCCTTCGTGCAGTACGACATCTACCACGCGCAGCGCACCGAGGGCGAGCTGGCCGCCACGCTGCAAAAGCACCTGGCGCGCATAGGCCACGTGCAGATCGCCGACAACCCCGGGCGCAACGAGCCGGGCAGCGGCGAGATCAACTACCGCTTCCTGTTCGCGCACCTGGACCGCATCGGCTACCAGGGCTGGGTGGGCGCCGAATACCGTCCCGCCGCCGGCACCGAGGCAGGCCTGGGCTGGCTGAAATGAAACGACACCCCCCTGAGTCGCTTCGTGCCTTCCCCCCGCTCTCGCATTGCTGCGCAATGCGGGCAGGGGGACGCAGCCAGCGCGGCGGGGCGGCCCTTGCGCGGCTGCCCGCGCCTGGGCCGCGCCAGTCGCGTGCGGTGCGGGCGACGTGCGACGCTATGAATCACTGAAAGAAAGGAAAACCATGACTCACACTTCTCTCAAACTCGGCTTCATCGGCCTGGGCATCATGGGCACGCCCATGTGCGCGCACCTGATCGCCGCCGGCCACCAGCTGTTCGTCAACACCCACGGCAAGGTGCCCGCCGTGATCGCCGAGAGCAGCGCCACGCAGTGCACCACGGCGCGCGGCGTGGCCGAGCGCGCCGACATCGTCTTTCTGATGCTGCCCGACACGCCCGACGTGGAGAGCGTGCTGTTCGGCGCCGGCGGCGTGGCCGAAGGGCTGGCCGGCAGCAGCGCCAAGGTGGTGGTGGACATGAGCTCCATCTCGCCCGTGGCGACCAAGGACTTTGCGGCGCGCATCAACGCGCTGGGCGCGCAGTACCTGGACGCGCCCGTCTCCGGCGGCGAGGTGGGCGCCAGGAACGCCACGCTGTCCATCATGGCCGGCGGCCCCGAGGAGGTGTTCGGCCGCGTCAAGCCGCTGCTCGACCTGATGGGCAAGAACATCACCCTGGTGGGTGGCAACGGCGACGGCCAGACCGCCAAGGTGGCCAACCAGATCATCGTGGCGCTGAACATCGAGGCCGTGGCCGAGGCGCTGCTGTTCGCCAGCCGCGCGGGCGCCGACCCGGCGCGCGTGCGCCAGGCGCTGCTGGGCGGGTTTGCCTCGTCCAAGGTGCTGGAGGTGCACGGCGAGCGCATGGTCAAGCGCACCTTCGACCCGGGCTTTCGCATCGCGCTGCACCAGAAAGACCTGAACCTGGCGCTGTCGAGCGCGCGCCAGCTGGGCGTGGCGCTGCCCAACACCGCCACGGCGCAGGAGCTGTTCAACAGCTGCGCGGCGCACGGCGGCAGCGGCTGGGACCACTCCGCCATGGTGCGGGCGCTCGAAATCCAGGCCAACTTCGAGGTCGGCCGCAAGACCCCGGCCTGACCTGGCCCACGGCCGGCCCGGGGGGCGGGCGAGCGCGCCCTGCGGCGCATACGTCTGATAAATTGCCGGGACAGCAACACGGACCACAGACGCCATGACCAGCGCGCACTTCAAGGACCATTTTTCCAGCGGCAGTGCCGGCTATGCGGCTTACCGGCCGACCTACCCGATGGCGCTGGCGGACGCGCTGGCCGCCATCAGCCCCGGCCTGGAGCGGGCGCTGGATTGTGGCTGCGGCACGGGGCAACTGTCGGTGCTGCTTGCCGAACGCTTCGGAGAGGTCGTCGCCACCGACGCCAGCGCGGCCCAGATCGGGCAGGCCCGGCAGCACCGGGGTGTGCGCTACCGCACGGCGCTGGCGCAGGACAGCGGGCTACCCGCCGCCAGCGTGGATCTGGTCACCGTGGCCCAGGCGGCGCACTGGCTCGACCTGGACGCTTTTTACGTCGAGGTGCGGCGCGTGGCCCGGCCGCGGGCGGCGGTGGCGCTCATCACCTACGGCGTGCTGCACGTCGAGGGCGCCGCCGTGGACGAGGCCGTGCAGCGCTTCTACCATGGCACCATCGGTTCCTATTGGCCCGCCGAGCGCCGCCATGTGGAAGATGGCTACCGCAGCCTGCCGTTCCCGTTCACGCCGGCCGCGCTGGCGCCGCTGGCCATCGAGGCGCGGTGGTGCCTGGACGAACTGGTCGGCTACCTCGGTACCTGGTCGGCGGTCAAAGCGTACCGGCAGGCGCGGGGAGCCGACCCTGTGGCCGCGCTGGCGTCCGCGCTGCGCCAGGTCTGGGGCGACCCCGCCGCGCGGCGGCAGGTGGCGTGGCCCCTGTCGGTGCGCGCCGGGCACGTGCAGGCGTAGCCGGCCCGGCGCCGATTCTCCTGAGGTTGCGGGCCGCGCTGCCTCACGTCCCTGGTTCCGGGGGCGCCCACGCCACCTGGTCGCGCCCCTGCGCCTTGGCCGCGTACAGGGCGCGGTCGGCGCGCGCCAGCAGGGTTTGCCAGGTGTCGTCCGGCTGCAGCAGCGCAGCCCCCAGCGATACGGTGATCTGCACCGCCGGCTCCTGGGCCGCGGCCACCGCCATCGACGCCACGGCCAGGCGCACGCGTTCGAGCAGCGCGGCGCCTTCGCCGGCCGGCACGTGTGCGGCCAGCAGCACGAATTCCTCGCCGCCCCAGCGCGCCAGGATGTCCCCGGCGCGCACGCAGTCCTGCACGGTGGCGGCAAAGGCCTGCAGCACCTGGTCGCCCACGGCGTGGCCGCGGCTGTCGTTGATGCGCTTGAAGTGATCCAGGTCGAGCAGCGCCAGCAGCAGGGGCTGGTGCTGGCGCTGGGCATTCAGGATCGCCACGCGCATGGCCTCGTGCATGTGGCGCCGGTTGGGCAGGCCGGTGAGCTCGTCGCGCGTGGCAATCTCCTGGATGCGCGCCAGTGCCTCGGCCAGTTCGTGTTTCTGCTGCTTGAGCCGCTGGCGCAGCGTGTCGATGCGGATGGCCAGCGCGGCGCTGGCGACCAGCACCACCGCGATGATGAGCAGGTGCGCCGCCGCCAGGGCGGGCGCGGGCGGGTCGTGCGCCCACCATTGGGCCGCTGCGCCCGCCGCCGCGTAGATCACCAGGCCGTAGGCGAGCAGGCCCTTGATCTGCCGCACTTTCAGGCCGAACACGCTGAAAACCATGATCAGCGCCAGCATGGGCGGCACGATGCCGCGCGCCTGCCCGGCGATGGCGTAGGCTGCGGCGTTGCTGGCAAGCGCGCCGCCGATCTGCACCAGTGTGAACGCCGGGTCGTGCCAGTGCGCGGTCAGGCCGCTGCAGATCAGCACCAGGCAGGCCAGCACCCACGCGGCGCTGGCTGCCGACCACCAGTGCACCGGGCCGGCCCGCGCCAGCCCTGCCGCCGCCACCCATTGCATGGCAAGAATGGAACAGCCCATCAGGGCGCAGGTCAGCGCGGTATTCGCCAGCGGCCTGCGCAAGCGGGGATGGGTGGTCAGCAGTGAGTTGAGCATGCAGTCTTCGTCGGAGCGTCATGCCCGCCGCCGGGGCGGCTGGCTGCACCCCCACTGTAAGCGCAACCCCTGCGTCCCCGGGCCATGGTTTGCTCGGTGTTCTGGGGCAAAGGGAACCGGGGTCTGGCAAAAAATGGGGTCTGACCCCAATTACTCTGCAATTGCTCCCGTGACTGCCAATGACGGGCCCTTTCCCCGGTGTGCGACGGCGGTGCCCAGCGGGGCGCCAACCCTCAATACCCCAGCGTGCGCCCGTCCGGGTTGCGCGGGTCGGACGCGCCGTAGAGCATGCCGTCCTTGATCTGGATGGTCTGCGTGCGCCCCATCGCGGCCTTGACCACGACCTTGTGGCCGCGCTGCCTGAGCAGGGCGAGGGTATCCGGGCTCAGGCCTTTTTCCACGCGCAGCTCGTCGGGCGTCCACTGATGGTGAAAGCGCACGGCGGCGGCGGCCTCCAGCGGGTTCATGCCGAAGTCGATCACGTCCACCACGGTCTGCAGCACGGTGGTGATGATGCGCGCGCCGCCGGGGCTGCCGGTGACCAGCACGGGCTTGCCGCCCTGCAGCACGATGGTCGGCGTCATCGACGACAGCGGGCGCTTGCCGGCGGCGATGGCGTTGGCGTCGCCGCCGACCAGGCCGTAGGCATTGGCCACGCCGGGCTTGGCCGAGAAGTCGTCCATCTCGTTGTTGAGCAGAATGCCCGTGCCCTGGGCGACGATGCCGCTGCCGAAGTTGGTGTTGAGCGTGTACGTCACGGCCACGGCGTTGCCGGCCTGATCCACCACCGAGAAGTGCGTGGTCTGGTCGCTCTCGTAGGGCTGGGGCTTGCCGGGCCTGATCTCGCCGGCCGGGCGCGCGCGGTCGGGGTCGATGGTGGCGGCCAGCTGGTCGGCGTAGCGACGCGAGGTCAGGCCCTTGAGCGGCACCTGGACGAAGTCGGTGTCGCCCAGGTACTCGGCGCGGTCGGCGTAGGCCAGCTTCATGGTCTCGGCCATGTAGTGGATGGTCTGCGCGCTGCCCGCGCCCCACTGGCGCAGCGGCCAGCGCTCCAGCATGTTGAGCATCTGCACCAGGTGCGCCCCGCCCGACGACGGCGGAGGCATGGTCACCACCTCGTAGCCGCGGTAGCTGCCGCGCACCGGCGCGCGCTCGACCACCTTGTAGTTCTTCAGGTCCGCCAGCGTGATGGCGCCCTGGTGCGGCGCCATCTCGGCGGCAATCCTGTGGGCGATCGCGCCTTCGTAGAACGCCTTGGCGCCCTGCTGGCTGATCAGGCGCAGCGACGCGGCCAGGTCTTTCTGCACCAACGGGTCGCCGGCCTTGAGCGGCGCGCCGTCCTTCCAGAAGATGGCGCGCGTGGCAGGCCACTGGCCCATGGTCTTGCGCGTCTTGTCCAGCGCCTCGGCCAGCGTCTCGCTGACCGGGTAGCCGCGCTCGGCCAGCGCGATGGCCGGCGCCATCACGCGCGCCAGCGGCAGGCTGCCCCAGCGGTCGAGCGCGTGCGTCAGGCCCGCCACGGTGCCGGGCACGCCCACGGCGTAGTGCGTGAACAGCGATTTGCCGTTGACCACGTCGCCCTTGCCGTCCAGGTACATGTCGCGCGTGGCGTGGCCGGGCGCCATTTCGCGGAAGTCCAGCGCCACGTCCTTGCCGCTCTTGGCGTCGTGCACCATCATGAAGCCGCCGCCGCCCACGTTGCCGGCGTTGGGCAGCGCCACGGCCAGGGCAAAGCCCACGGCCACGGCGGCGTCCACGGCGTTGCCGCCGTCCTGGAGCACGTCCAGCCCGATGCGCGAGGCCAGCTCCTGCTCGCTGGCCACCATGCCGTGGCGCGCCACTACGGGATGGAAGATGTCCTGGTCGAAGTCGTAGGCCGCCGCTGCCGCCTGGGCGGCGCGGGTCTGCACGACCGGCGCGGGGGCGGCGCCGGGCGGCGCGCTGGAACACGCGCCCAGGCTGGCCAGCGCCAGCGCCATGCCGGCGGCCAGCAGCGTGCCGCGCGAAGCCATGGGGTGTAGTGGCATGGGGTTCTCCTCCAGTGATTGAACCTTGCAGCGTAGTGGCCCGCCATGTTTCGCACAAGCGCGCACAAAAATTGTATACACTTTGACCAGGGCACCGCCTGCGGCGCATTCCACACCAACGATCAAGGAGACACACCATGGGCCTGAGCACCCACGTTCTGGACACCATGCACGGCTGCCCCGCCGCCGGCATGGAGGTGGCGCTGTACGCCACCGACGGCGAGCAGGCCACGCTGCTCAAGCGCCTGGTGCTGAACCACGACGGGCGCACCGACGCGCCGCTGTTCGACAACGCCAGCCTGCGCGCCGGCACCTACCGGCTGACCTTCGACGTGGCCGGCTACTTCAAGGCGCGCGGCGTGCAGCTGCCCGAGCCCAACTTCCTGAACCGCGTCAGCCTGGACTTCGGCGTGGCGCATACCGACCAGCACTACCACGTGCCGCTGCTGGTCAGCCCCTGGAGCTATTCCACCTATCGAGGCTCCTAAAAAAAGAGCTGATTGCGTTTGATATACAAGGAGTTCAGATATTTTTGTATTTGAAAATGGCTTATATAAATAGCAATAAGCTATTGTTTTATGGAATTACTCCATACTCCGGCGCAGGAGGGCGCCCATCATGAGCACGGCCCTGCATGACTTGCTGGCCTGCCTGCAGGCCGGCCCCGTGTGCCTGGTGACGATAGACGCCACCCAGGGCTCGGCGCCGCGCGAATGCGGCGCGTGGATGGCCGTGCCGGCGGCGGAGCCCGGGCGCATCGTGGGCACGATAGGCGGCGGCCACCTGGAGCTGGATGCGCAGCGCGAAGCCGTGCGCCGCCTGGCGCTGTACCAGGCCGGGCAGCCGCAGCCTGCCGCGCTGGTGCGCCAGGCGCTGGGGCCCAGCCTGGGCCAGTGCTGCGGCGGCGTGGTGCACCTGCGCTTCGAATGCCTTGCCGCGCCGGACGCGCCGGCGCTGCGCCAGCGCCTGGCGCCCGTGCTGCACCCGGTGGCGCTGTTCGGCGGCGGCCATGTGGGCCACGCGCTGGCGCGCGCGCTGGCGCCGCTGCCGTTCGCGCTGCACTGGGTGGACAGCCGCGACGGCATCTTTCCGTCCGAGCCGCTGCCCGACACCGTGTGCGAGCACAGCGAGCCGGTGCATGACGCGGTGCCCGACCTGGCGCCAGGCGCGCTGGTGCTGATCATGAGCTTCAGCCACGCCGAGGACCTGGACATCGTCGCCGCCTGCCTGCAGCGCCAGCGCCGCAGCGCCGACCTGCCCTTCATCGGCCTGATCGGCAGCCGCACCAAGTGGGCCACGTTCCGCCACCGGCTGCAGGCGCGCGGCTTCACCGAGGCCGAGCTGGCGCACGTCACCTGCCCCATCGGCGTGCCCGGCATCACCGGCAAGCAGCCCGAGGTCATCGCCGTGGCGGTGGCCGCGCAGCTGCTGCAGCAGCTGGCGCGGCTGCAGGCGGCGCGGCAAGAGGGGTAGCAAACGGCAAAGAGGCGCCGCGCAGGGCAAAGAGCGTGAACACGCTCTAAGGGGCAACCCTGGGTTTCCGGGTGGCAAAAATTGCATACACTTCGTGTCTACAAAAATGGTCGCAGCGGTGCCCAGGTTGAACCAAGGTGCGCGACTGGTCGTATTCCTGCTCAGAGCGCCCGCAGTGGTGAGCAGCTTTTCTGGCGGCGCTTCGCGCGCCGCCAAGGTTGAAGCACTATGGAAAGCTATCTTCTGGACTGGGCCAATCTGCTGCTGCGCTGGCTGCACGTCATCACCGCGATCGCCTGGGTCGGCTCGTCGTTCTACTTCGTCTTCCTGGACAGCAGCCTGACTCCGCCGGTGGACGACACCCTGCGCCGCGACGGCGTGACCGGCGAGCTGTGGGCCGTGCACGGCGGGGGCTTCTACCACCCGGTCAAGTACAACGTATCGCCGCCCAGGCTGCCCGACCACCTGCACTGGTTCTATTGGGAGAGCTACACCACCTGGCTCAGCGGCTTTGCGCTGCTGACGGTGTCGTACCTGTGGAACGCCGGCATCTACCTGGTCAGCCCGGTCAATCCCGTCATGGCGCCCGCCGCGGCGGTGGCGGCGGCGCTGGCGTTCCTGGTGGTGTTCTGGGTGCTGTACGACGCCATCTGCCGCGCCTTCGGCCAGGGCAGGAATGGCGACGCCATCGTCGGCGCGCTGGTACTGGCGCTGGTGTGCGTGGCCGCCTTCCTGGCCTGCCACCTGTTTCCCGGCCAGGCGGCGTTCCTGCTGATGGGCGCGATGCTGGCCACGTCGATGAGCGCCAACGTGTTCGTCTGGATCATCCCCGGCCAGCGCAAGGTGGTGGCCGCGCTCAAGGCCGGCCAGCCGGTCGACCCGATCCACGGCAAGCGCGGCAAGCAGCGCAGCGTGCACAACACCTACTTCACACTGCCGGTGCTGTTCGCCATGCTGTCCAACCACTACAGCTGGCTGTACAACCACCACCTGAACTGGCTGGTGCTCATCCTGATGATGTTCGCCGGCGCCGCCATCCGCCAGTTCTTCGTGATGCGCCACGGCTTCAAGCTCGGGCGCAACGCCCACCCCTGGCCCTACGCCGCCGTGGGCGTGGCCGTGCTGCTGGGCGTGCTGGCGTGGCTCAAGCCCGCGCCGCAGGCGCCCGTGGCGGCAGCGCCTGCCGCGGCGGCCCAACCGTCGGCTGTGCCGGCAGGGCAGGGCGGCGGCTTTGACGAGGTGCACGCCATCATGCAGAAGAACTGCATGGTCTGCCACAGCGCCAAGACGGTGGCGTCCAAGAACGTGAAGTTCGACACCCCCGAGGAGATCAAGAGCCACGCGCAGCAGATCTATACGCAGGTCGTGCAGCTGCACCGCATGCCGTTCGGCAACCCGGATGCGCTGAGCGAGGCCGAGCGCGCCGCCTTCAAGCGCTGGTTCGAGGCCGGCGCGCCGCTGTCGCCATAGCGCGTTGGGTTGCGGCCTTGCCGCCTTTCGGCCCGCATCCTGGTGGGGTGGCGGGCCGTTTTCTTTTGCGGCGCGCATTTGCTATTGCATTTATAGCTTTGGGCGCCGTCTAAAATGGCCGCAGGAGTTATACCCATGAGCATCAAAAGCGACAAATGGATCCGCCGCATGGCCGAGCAGCACGGCATGATCGAGCCCTTCGAGCCTGGCCAGGTGCGCCAGGCAGGCGGCCAGAAGATCATCAGCTACGGCACCAGCAGCTACGGCTACGACATTCGCTGCGCGCGCGAATTCAAGGTCTTCACCAACATCCACAGCACCGTGGTGGATCCCAAGAATTTCGACGAAAAGAGCTTCGTCGACTTCGAGGGCGACTCCTGCATCATCCCGCCCAACAGCTTCGCGCTGGCGCGCACGGTGGAGTACTTCCGCATCCCGCGCGACGTGCTCACCGTCTGCCTGGGCAAGAGCACCTACGCGCGCTGCGGCATCATCGTCAACGTCACGCCCTTCGAGCCCGAGTGGGAGGGCTACGTGACGCTGGAGTTCTCCAACACCACGCCGCTGCCGGCCAAGATCTACGCGGGCGAGGGCTGCGCGCAGGTGCTGTTCTTCCAGGGCGACGAGGCCTGCGAGGTCAGCTACAGGGATCGCGGCGGCAAGTACCAGGGCCAGCACGGCGTGACGCTGCCGCGCGCCTGAATGTGAACTTTGTTCAACCGCGGCGCGGCGGTTCACGGCGCGGCCGGCAAGGCGTAACATGCGTGCCCCGCGGATGACATGGGAAGCGCACATGAAATGGGAAGGCAACCGTCAATCGGACAACGTTGAGGATCGGCGCGGCTCCGGCGGCGGCGGGGGCCTGGGCGGGCGTTCCATCGGCATCGGCACCATCGTGGTGGCGCTGATCGGCTGGGGCGTGTTCGGCATCAACCCGCTGACCACCATAGGCCTGCTGTCGGGCGGGGGCAGCCCGCAGATGCAGCAGCAGGGGCCGGCGCACAGCCCGCCGCAGGACGACCGGCAGGCGGCGTTCGTCTCCACCGTGCTCGCCTCCACCGAGGACGTGTGGACGCAGGTCTTCCAGCAGGGCGGGGCGCGCTACCGGGCGCCCAGGCTGGTGCTCTACCGCGGCGCCACGCCCACGGCCTGCGGCACGGGGCAGAGCGCCATGGGGCCGTTCTACTGCCCGGGCGACCAGAAGGTCTACCTCGACATGGACTTCTTCGACACCATGAGCCGCCAGCTCGGCGCGCCCGGCGAGTTCGCCCGCGCCTACGTGGTCGCGCACGAGGTGGGCCACCACGTGCAGAACCTGCTGGGCACCTCGGGCAAGGTGGACGGCATGCGCGGGCGCATCAGCCAGCGCGAGCAGAACGCGCTGTCGGTGCGGCTGGAGCTGCAGGCCGACTGCTACGCGGGCGTGTGGGCCAACCACTCGCAGCAGGCCAAGCACTGGCTGGACCAGAGCGACATCGAGTCGGCCATCAACGCCGCCCAGCAGATTGGCGACGACAAGCTGCAGCGAGAAGCCACCGGCACCGTGCGGCCCGACGCCTTCACCCACGGCTCCAGCGCGCAGCGCGTGCGCTGGTTCAGCCAGGGCATGAAGACCGGCAGCGTGCAGTCGTGCGACACTTTTTCCGCCCAGTCCCTGTAGCTTTCGGGGTAATCCCGCCCACAGTGCGACAATAGCAGGTTGATGACACAAGCCTACTCCACCCTCGCGCTGGCAGAACCCCTCAAGCGCGCCGTAGCCGACATGGGCTACGAGTTCATGACGCCCATCCAGGCGCAGGCCATCCCCGTCGTGCTGACCGGCAAGGACGTGATGGGCGCGGCGCAGACCGGCACCGGCAAGACGGCGGCGTTTTCGCTGCCGCTGCTGCAGCGTCTGCTCAAGCACGAGAACAGCTCCGCCTCGCCCGCACGCCACCCGGTGCGCGCGCTGGTGCTGCTGCCCACGCGCGAACTGGCCGACCAGGTGGCCCAGCAGATCGCCCAGTACGCCAAGTACACCAAGCTGCGCAGCACCGTGGTGTTCGGCGGCATGGACATGAAGCCGCAGACGCTGGAGCTGAAAAAGGGCGTCGAGGTGCTGGTGGCCACGCCCGGGCGGCTGCTCGACCACATCGAGGCCAAGAACGCCATCCTCAACCAGGTCGAATACGTGGTGCTCGACGAGGCCGACCGCATGCTCGACATCGGCTTCCTGCCCGATCTGCAGCGGATCCTGTCGTACCTGCCCAAGACGCGCACCACGCTGCTGTTTTCCGCCACGTTCTCGCCCGAGATCAAGCGCCTGGCGGGCAGCTACCTGCAAGACCCGATCACCATCGAAGTGGCGCGCCCCAACGAGACGGCGTCCACCGTCGAGCAGCGCTTCTTCAGCGCGTCCGACGACGACAAGCGCCGCGCCATCCGCCAGATACTGCGCCAGCGCGAGCTCAAGCAGGCGTTCATCTTCGTCAACAGCAAGCTCGGCTGCGCGCGCTTGGCGCGCACGCTGGAGCGCGACGGCCTGCGCGCCACCGCGCTGCATGGCGACAAGAGCCAGGACGAGCGCCTGAAGGCGCTGGAGGCCTTCAAGAGCGGCGAGGTCGACCTGCTGGTGTGCACCGACGTGGCCGCGCGTGGCCTGGACATCAAGGACGTACCGGCGGTGTTCAACTACGACGTGCCGTTCAACGCCGAAGACTACGTGCACCGCATCGGCCGCACCGGCCGCGCCGGCGCGTCGGGCCTGGCCGTTACGCTGGTCGCAGGCAGCGATACGCGCTTGGTGGCCGATATCGAGAAGCTGATCAAGAAAAAGATCGACATCGAAGCCGTCGAGTTCGATGACGAGCGTCCGCGCGGGCGCTTCAATGACGGACGGCGCTCCTGGCGCGACGAGGGCGAGAGCGGCGCTGCCGCAGCGCCCGCGCGCGGCAACGGCCGGCGCGAGGCTCGCAGCGGTGGTGGCTACCGCCCCGCACCCGCCCCGCGCGACCCGTTCTTCGATAAGCCCTACGAGTCCAACAGCGAAGGCACCGACAAGGCCAGTTGGGAGGTGGCGCCCAAACCCGCCGCCGGACGCGGCATCTCGTCCAACATCAAACCCCGGCGCAAGGTGGCCGCGCTGTTCAAGGCGCCTGCCGAGGCAGAGCCGCCGGCGCAGCAGTAAGCAGCCGCCTGGCGCTGGAGCCATGTCCGCATTGATTCGCCGGCCCTCTGGGCCGGCGAATCGTTTGTGGGCATGCATGCGCATGCGCCAGTGGGGTTTCTGCCTTGGCGGTTGAGCGCTAGCAGGCCTATACTGAAGATTCATTTTTAATGAACCTTTTGACGCCATGCACGACCACAGCACCCCCGAGGCCATCTACCCCTTCGACGCACGCGGCGTCGCCAAGCGTTTTCGCCATTCGGCCATCTTTGGCGCGCTGGATGCGCTGAACGCTGGCGAGACCATGCGCTTTTGCAATGACCACGACCCGCTGCCGCTGCTCAACCAGATGCAGATGCGCTACGGCGACGGCGTGCGCATCGAGTACCGCCAGCGCGAGCCGGGCGCCATCGTGATCGACTTCATTCGGCAGTAAGCCCCTCTGCACCAGCAAAAAGCCGCGGCCACCCATGGGCGGCCGCGGCTTTTTGCGCAGAGATCAGTTTCGGTTTTACTTGGCGGCGGAGCGGGCCTGCTCCAGCCAGCCGTCGAAGGTCTGCTGGTGCGCCTTGATCCAGGCGTCGGTGTGGCGTTCGATGTCGGCGGCCTTGTTCTCGCCCTTGCTCATCAGGTAGTTCTCGGCGTTGATGTCGGCCACCGGCAGCTGCATGGTCTCGAACAGCTTGGCGGCGGCGGGGTTCTTCTCGGCCCAGGCCTTGTTGGCCACGATTTGCTGCTTGTTTACGACGAAGCCGTAGTTCTTGCCGTTGGGCAGCTTGGTGTCGATGTTCTTCTGCTCGCCGGGCAGCGAGGAGAAGGGCACTTCCAGCCAGACCACGTCGCGCCCCGGCTTGAGCTCGTTGCTCACCCAGTAGGGCGTCCAGGTGTAGTACAGCACCGGCTTGCCGGCTTTATATCGGGCGATGGTGTCGGCGATCAGCGCCGAGTAGCTGCCCTGCTGGTGCGTCACGGTGTCGCGCAGCTTGAAGGCGGTCAACTGATGCTCGATCACGGCCTCGCAGCCCCAGCCGGGGTTGCAGCCGGTCAGGTCTGCCTTGCCATCGCCGTTGCTGTCGAACAGCTTGGCCAGCTTCGGATCCTTCAACTGGTTGATGTTGGTGATCTTGTACTGGTCGGCCGTCTTCTTGTCGATCAGATAGCCTTGCGCGGCGTTGTCCGAGAACACGCCCTTGCGGAACAGCTTGGTGTCGCCGCCGGCGTTCTTGTAGTAGTCGGCGTGCTGCGGGTTCCAGTGGTCGGCCATGAAGGTGGCGTCGCCGTTGGCGATCGCGATGTGCGCGGTCGGGTATTCCACCTCCTTGATGGGCTGCACGTCGTAGCCTAACTTCTCCAACGCCTTCATGACCAGCAGGGTCTGGAAGGTTTCCTCGGCGATCGAGCTCTTGAGCGGCTGCACCTTCACGCCCTTGCCGGGCAGGTCGGCGGCGCCGGCGGCGCTGCAGGCCAGGGCCAGCATGGCGCCGCCAGCGGTGACGCGCAGCCATTGGCGCAGTGCGTGTGGTGTACGGTGGGTGGTGGTTTGCATCCTTTGGGTCTCCTTGTTGGGGTGGGATGGCGGTGGTGAAATCGTCGGTGGGTCAGGCTTTGGCGGCGGGGTTGCACTTGCGTAGCAGCCAGCCCAGCGGGCCCGCGTGCCACCAGTGCTGGCCACCGCGGCGCGGCTCGCCCATGGCCTGGGTGATGCGGTCGAGCACGATGGCCAGCAGCACGATGCCCAGGCCGCCGATGCTGGCCAGGCCCATGTCCAGCCGGCCGATGCCGCGCAGCACCATCTGGCCCAGGCCGCCGACGGCGATCATCGAGGCGATGACGACCATGGACAGGCTGAGCATCAGCGCCTGATTGATGCCGGCCATGATCGAGGGCATGGCCAGCGGCAGCTGGACCTTGACGAGCAGCTGCCAGGGCGATGCACCGTAGGCACGGCTGGCCTCGATCAGATCCGGGCGCACCTGGCGCAGTCCCAGGTTGGTCAGGCGCACCAGAGGCGGCAGCGCGAAGATGATGGTGACGATGACACCCGGTACGTTGCCGATGCCGAACAGCATCACCACCGGAACCAGGTAGACGAAGGCGGGTGTGGTCTGCATGGCGTCAAGCAGGGGGCGTGTCAGGCGCTGTGCGCGGTCGCTGGCGGCCAGCATGATGCCCAGCGGCAAGCCAATGACTACGCAGAACAGCAGCGAGGTCAGCACCAGCGCCAGCGTGACCATGGCGTCGGGCCAGATGCCCAGCACGGCCACCAGCGCCAGCGATATGGCCGTGCCTGCGGCCAGCGCGCGTCCGGCGAACTGCCAGGCCAGCAGCGTGATCAGGGCGATGAGCACGGGCCAGGGAACGGCCAGCAGCATGTCGGTCACACCGGCCAGCGTGGCATCGATGGGTGTGCGCACGCTTTGGAAGAACGGGCGGAAATTCTCCACCACCCAGTTCAGCCCGGTGTTGATCCAGTCCTGTACCGGCAGTCCGCCGTTGCTGACGTGGTGCCACAGGCCGGCCAGGCCGGAGTCGTCGCCAGTAGGGGGCGCGCTGGCGGGGGCCGCCTGGAGCCAGTCGGTGCCGCCGGCGCTGTCCGAGCCTACGCTGCCCCAGGGATCGGTGGCGGGCGCGGCGGGGGCGGATGCCGCAGCCCAGGGGTCAGCCGCAGGCGTGGCTGGAGGGGTGTTGGCGATGTCTGTCATAAGCAACTTGGCGTATCAATGCGGGCGTGCCACCGGATCGGCACCGGCGGACGGGAATTGCGGGTTGAGCTGCAGCGGCGCGCGCTCGGGCTGGGGCGGTGGCACGGGGGGCGTGTCGCGGTCGAGAAAGCGCATCATGGTGGTGCGGCTGATGACGCCCAGGAACTTACCCTGTGCGTCCACCACGGGCAGCGGGCAGGGCGCTTCGGCCATTGGGCCGAACAGATCGGCCACGGGGGTGGCGGCGTCCAGCGGCGCGGCGTCAGGCAGGAAGGCGTGGCGCAGCCCCAGCGGGCCGTTGCGCCCGTGCAGCGCGGTGCGCAGCGATTGCGAGGACACCACGCCCAGGAACTGCTTGCTGCTGTCGAGCACGTAGGCCTGGTCGCGGTCGGAGTCCTCCAGCAGGCGCAGTGCGGCGCGGCAGCCCCGGTTGTCGTGGGCGGAGACCACGGTCAGCGCCTGGCGGGCGATGTCTGCGGCCTTGAACACGGCGGCGGCATCCACCCCGCGCACGAAGTCGCGCACGTAGTCGTTGGCCGGGCAGCGCAGGATTTCGTCCGGTGTGCCCACCTGCACCACGTGCCCGTCCTTCATGATGGCGATGTGGTCGCCGATGCGCATGGCCTCGTCCAGGTCGTGCGAGATGAATACGATGGTGCGCTGCTTGATCTGCTGCAGGCGCAGCAGTTCGGACTGCATTTCGGTGCGGATGATGGGGTCGAGTGCCGAGAATGCCTCGTCCATCAGCAGGATCGCTGGGTCGGCTGCCAGCGCGCGCGCCAGACCCACGCGTTGCTGCATGCCGCCGGAGAGTTCATCGGGATAGCTGGCGCTCCAGCCGGCCAGGCCGACCTGCTCCAGCGCCTCGTGCGCGGCTTTCTCGCGCTCGGCGCGCGGCACGCCGGCCAGCTCCAGGCCAAAGGCAGTGTTTTGCAGCACCGTCATGTGCGGCATCAGCGCGAACGACTGGAACACCATGGAGATGTCCTTGCGGCGCAGCGCGCGCAGGGCTTTGTCGGACAACTGGTTGATGTCCTGTCCGTCGATCTCGATGCGCCCGCTGGTCGGCTCGATCAGGCGGTTGAGCATGCGCACCAGGGTGGATTTGCCTGAGCCTGAGAGGCCCATGACCACGAAGATTTCGCCTGGCTCTATGGTGAAGCTGGCGTCGAATACGCCGATGGACTGGCCCGTGCGTTCCAGGATCTGTTGCTTGCTCAGTCCTTGATGGACAAGCTCCAGGGCCTGCTCGGGCGTATCGCCGAAGACCTTGAATACCTGGTCTATGGTAATTCGTTTAGCCATTGTGGTCGGTTCTCCGTCGGTTGTGGCGATGGGTTGGATCCGGCCTCCGTGGGGTACGGCGACAGGGCGCGAGCATCGGGGCAACGCGCAGGCGCGGCCTCGATGCGGCGGCTGGCAGCGGGCACATGTGCAAGAGCGCGTGCAGGCCGCAGCCGGTTCGAATGGGCACGCGGGTGCCCGTATGGGCCCGAATGGCACCGAGGGTGTGGTGCGCAAGAGCCAAGGTTTCGTGGTGCAGGCCCGCAATCGGGGCGTGCGCCTGGTGCAAGAGCCAAAGTGCTGCCAGAGGCAGTGCATTGCATGCGCCATCAGAACCGCGAGCACGGCCCTGGTGCCGGAAGCCTGCACATGCTGCAGCGCACTCCGACTTGGGATCCGCCCCGGACAATGAAACAACCACCAAGGTTGAAGGGGGCGAATTACCTGCGTGGCAGGTTGTAAAACACGTGAAAAGTGTAGTTATTGAAAGCGGCTAGGTCAAAACACGGGTTTTTCCATCTGTGGTATGCAGGTATGTTTGCCGTTGGGTGTTCCGTCCGTGTGTTCCGTCAGTGGCCTGTAAGAACCGGAGCGGAAAGTACACCGAGAATTTTCAGCCTAAGGAGACAAAACCATGAGCGCATCCCCGTCCGCGATCGAATCCGTACTGGTGGAGAACCGCGTGTTCCCCCCCGCAGAAAGCCTGGTGAAGGCGGCCCGCATATCGGGCATGGAAAGCTACAAGGCGCTGTGCGCCGAGGCTGACAAGGACTTCGAAGGATTCTGGGGCCGGCTGGCACGCGAGAACCTGCAGTGGACACGCCCGTTCACGCGGGTACTCGACCGCTCCAATGCGCCGTTCTACAAGTGGTTCGAGGATGGTGAACTGAACGTCAGTGCCAACTGCCTGGATCGCCACATGGGCACGCCGGTCGAGAACAAGACGGCCATCATCTTCGAGGCCGACGATGGTGCCGTCACCAAGGTCACCTACAAGGAATTGCTGGCGCGCGTGAGCCAGTTCGCCAATGCGCTCAAGGCGCGCGACATCAAGAAGGGCGACCGCGTCATCATCTACATGCCCATGACCATCGAGGGCGTGGTGGCCATGCAGGCCTGCGCGCGCCTGGGCGTGATCCACAGCGTGGTGTTCGGCGGCTTCTCGGCCAAGGCGCTGCAGGAGCGTATCGTCGATGTGGGCGCTGTGGCCGTGATCACCGCCAATTACCAGATGCGTGGCGGCAAGGAGATGCCGCTCAAGGCGATCGTGGATGACGCGCTGGCGCTGGGCGGCTGCGAATCGGTGAAGAACGTCTTCGTCTACGAGCGCACCGCTACCGCATGCCCGATGACCGCCGGGCGCGACACGACCTTTGCCGAAGCCCTGAAGGGCCAGAGCACCGACTGTCCGCCTGTGCCGGTCGGCGCCGAACATCCGCTGTACGTGCTGTACACGTCTGGCTCTACCGGCAAGCCCAAGGGTGTGCAGCATTCCAGCGGCGGCTATCTGCTGCAGGCCAAGCTGACGATGGACTGGAGCTTCGACCTCAAGCCCGAGGACGTGTTCTGGTGCACTGCAGACATCGGCTGGGTAACCGGGCACAGCTACGTGGCCTATGGTCCGCTGGCTGCCGGGGCAACCGAGATTGTGTTTGAGGGTATTCCCACCTATCCCGATGCCGGGCGCTTCTGGCAAATGATTGAGCGCCACAGGTGTTCCATTTTCTACACCGCGCCAACGGCGATCCGCTCGCTCATCAAGGCGGCTGAAACGAACGAGGCCGTGCATCCCAAGAAATCCGACCTGTCGAGCCTGCGGGTGATCGGCAGCGTGGGTGAACCGATCAACCCTGAGGCGTGGGTCTGGTACCACAACAACGTGGGCGGTGGCCGCTGCCCCATCGTCGATACCTATTGGCAGACAGAGACTGGCGCGCACATGATCAACCCGCTGCCTGGCGCTACGCCGCTGGTGCCAGGCTCGTGCACGCTGCCGCTGCCGGGCATCTACCCGGCCATCGTGGATGAGACCGGCCAGGAAATGCCCAACGGTACCGGCGGCATGCTGGTCTACAAACAGCCTTGGCCCAGCATGGTGCGCACCATCTGGGGCGACCCCGAGCGCTTTGCCAAGACCTACTTCCCACCGGAGATGAAGGGCTATTACCTGGCAGGCGACGGCGCGGTGTGTTCGGCCGACAGGGGCTACTTCCGCGTCACGGGCCGCATTGACGATGTGCTCAATGTCTCGGGCCACCGCTTGGGTACGATGGAGGTGGAGTCCGCACTGGTTGCCAAGACCGACTTGGTGGCCGAGGCCGCTGTGGTGGGCCGTCCCGACGACCTGACGGGCGAAGCCATCTGCGCTTTCGTGGTTCTGAAACGCCCAATGCCGGTCGGGGACGAGGCCAAGGCCATTGCCAAGGAGTTGCGTGATTGGGTGGCCAAGGAAATCGGCCCCATCGCCAAGCCCAAGGATATTCGCTTCGGCGAAAATCTGCCCAAGACCCGCAGCGGCAAGATCATGCGCCGCCTGCTGCGCTCGCTGGCCAAGGGCGAAACCATCACCCAGGACACCAGCACGCTGGAGAACCCCGCGATTCTGGATCAGTTGGCGCAGAACAACTGATTCTCCTCCCATAAAAGCAATCGCCCGCTTGCAGCGGGCGATTGTCGTTGGGTTTTTCGGCGGTTCAGTGCCCCGCCTGCTGGCTGTTGACGATGCGCTTCAGGGCATCGGTGTCGAGGATGCGCACGTGGCGCTGCTTGACCTCGACAATGTTGTCGTCGACAAATTTGGAGAAGGTTCGGCTCACGGTTTCCAGCTTCAGGCCCAGGTAGCTGCCGATCTCCTCGCGCGTCATGCGCAGCACCAGCTCCGACTGGGAAAAGCCGCGCGCGTGCAGTCGCTGCACCAGGTTGAGGAGGAAGGCGGCCAGGCGCTCCTCGGCGCGCATGCTGCCCAGTAGCAGCATCACGCCGTGTTCGCGTACGATCTCGCGGCTCATGATCTTGTGCACGTGGCGTTGCAGCGCGGTGACCTCGCGCGAGAGTTCCTCGATGCGGTCGAACGGCATGACACAGACCTCGGCGTCTTCCAGCGCCACGGCGTCGCAGGTATGACGCGTACTCACAATGCCGTCCAGGCCGATGATCTCGCCGGCCATCTGAAAGCCGGTGACTTGGTCGCGTCCGTCCTCGGTAGCGATGCAGGTCTTGAAAAAGCCCGTACGTATGGCAAACAGCGAGGTGAAGGCTTCGCCGTTGCGAAACAGCGTGCCGCCGCGCTTGACTTTGCGGCGCACCGCGACGATGTCGTCCAGGCGCTGCATTTCCTGCTCGTCCACATCCATGGGCATGCACAGCTCGCGCAGATTGCAGTTGGAGCAGGCTACCTTTATGGTCTGCTGAGAGATGTGCGAGGGAACCCTGTTCATGTGATGAGCTCAATCCGAGTGGTGCCGCCAAATAGTACTGGAGCTTATTGATCCGAGGTCAAATTGTCGCTGCTTTATCCTCTGAATTGCTTGATCAATATCAAGATGAATAAAAAGGCTTTGCGGCACAGTCAGCGGGCTATGCAAGGATTTTCCCAATGACAGCCATCACAACCGAGCTGCTGCGGCGCTTTGACGTCCCCGGGCCGCGTTACACCTCCTACCCCACCGCAGATCGTTTTGTCGAAGCCTTCGGGGAAAATGAATACGTTCTTGCCTTGCAGCAGCGCCGTGTGGGATCGGTGGGCAAGGCGCTGCCCCTGTCGCTTTACGTGCACATTCCTTTCTGCGAGTCGCTGTGCTACTACTGCGCTTGCAACAAGATCATTACGCGCCACCCCGAGCGCGCTGTCGAATACCTGCGCTACCTGAGCCGCGAGATTGATCTGCACACCGCGCATTGCGGCGTGGGGCAGCCGGTCAGCCAATTGCACTTTGGCGGTGGCACGCCCACTTTCCTGACCGATGACGGATTGCGCGAGCTGATGGGCATGATCCGGCGCAGTTTCTCGCTGGTGGAGGGGGGGGAATATTCCATCGAGGTCGACCCGCGCACGGTGGACGAGCAGCGCCTGGCCGTGCTGGCTGAGTTGGGCTTCAATCGCTTGAGCTTTGGTGTGCAGGACTTCGATCCGCAGGTGCAAAAGGCTGTGCACCGCGTGCAGCCGGCCGAGAAGGTATTTGCGCTGGTGGAGAGCGCGCGCAAGCTGGGTTTCGCTTCGGTCAACGTGGATCTGATCTACGGCCTGCCGCGCCAGACGCCCGAGTCCTTCGGCCGTACGCTGGAGCAGGTCTCGCAGCTGCGCCCGGATCGCATTGCGCTGTACGCCTACGCCCACCTGCCCGAGCGCTTCAAGTCGCAGCGGCGCATCATCACCACCGAGCTGCCCATGGCTTCGGCCAAGGTGGCCATGCTGGCGCAGTCCATCGAGGCCTTCATGCAGGCGGGCTATGTCTACGTAGGCATGGATCACTTCGCCCTGCCCGAAGATGCGCTGGCCGTAGCCAAGCGTCAGGGGCGGTTGCACCGTAACTTCCAGGGCTACAGCACCCAGCCCGACTGCGATCTGATCGGCCTGGGCGTGTCGGCCATCGGCCGTGTGGGCGCCACGTACAGTCAGAATGTCAAGACCATAGAGGAATACTACGACGCCATCGCCCACGGCCACCTGCCTGTGGTGCGCGGCCTGGCCCTGACCAAGGATGACCTGGTGCGCCGCTCGGTCATCATGGCCCTGATGTGCCAGGGCGAGGTGCTGTTCGAACCCATGGAGGCGGCCTGGCTCATCGACTTTCACAGCTATTTCGACGCAGAACTGCAGCAACTCGCACCGATGCAGGAGCAAGGGCTGGTGCGCCTCACGCCCGACGGCGTGGAGGTGACCGAAATGGGGTGGTTCTTCGTGCGCGGGGTCGCCATGGTGTTTGACAAATACCTGCAGGCCGGCATGAACCGGGCCAAGTTCTCACGCATCATCTGATGTGGCTGGCGCTGGCATCCACGGCCTTTTTCATGGGGTTGATGGGGGGTACGCACTGCCTCATCATGTGCGCCGCGCCGTGCGGTGCGGTCACGGGGCTGGGTTCAGGCCGCAGCAGGGAGGGCCGTGTGTACTGGCATGTCCTGGCGTTTCACGCCGGCCGGCTGCTGGGCTATGGCGCCGCTGGCGGCTTGGCGGCACTTGCCATGGAGCAGTTTGCCTGGCTTGGGCGCAGCAGTGCTGCGCTGCGTCCGGTCTGGGCTCTGCTGCACGTGCTGATACTGGTCTGGGGACTGCTCATGCTGCTGCAGGCCAGGCAGCCGGCCTGGGTGGAGGGCATCGGGCGCGCTGTATGGGCCCGGATGCGCCCCTTGGTCGCTGAGCCAGGCGGTGTATTTATCACAGGGGCAGCCTGGGCGCTGCTGCCCTGTGGCTTGCTCTATACCGCCTTGCTGACGGCCGCGCTGAGCGGGAGTGTGCCAAGAGGCGTGGCATGCATGGTGCTGTTCGGTCTGGGCAGCGGCGCATGGCTGTTGCTGGGGCCATGGATGCTGGGCCGGCTGCGTGCGCGGCTGGACGCGCACCGCGCTGCCTGGGGAACGCGTGGCGCCGGCCTGGTGCTCTGCATTCTTGGAGGTTGGGCGCTATGGATGGAAGCAGTGCATGGCCTGCCTGCACCCTGGTGCCAGCCTTGATGTTGGTTAAGTACCAACAAGAGCAATTGGCATTTGCGTACTGTTTCGCGAAGGATAATACTGCATAGCAGGTTTTTGCTCTCCACGACCGGAGCCCCTGTGTCAACCGACGTGAATCAAACCGTTTTAATCAATATCGACGAGCTGCAGGTGGGCATGTTCGTTCAGTTGGACATGGGCTGGCTGGCGCACCCCTTTCCCATGAGCCGTTTTCGCATCTCGTCCGAGGAGCAGATTCAGACTCTGCGTGGATTGGGGCTCACGAACATCCGCTATCTACCAGCCAAGAGCATGGTGCAGCCGGCGGCAGCTCCCGTATCGGAACCGTCTGGCGCGGACGCGTCGGCACAAGACATACTGCTTGAGCAGCCAGAGCAGCCAGAGCAGCCAGAGCAGCCAGAGCAGCCAGAGCAGCCAGAGCAGCCAGAGCAGCCAGAGCAGCCAGAGCAGCCAGAGCAGCCAGGCGAGGAGAATTTCCGCCACGCAGCCATGGTGTACGAGGATGTCATCCGGCAGCTGGGTGCCGCACCGTTGCCTGCGCGCGAGCAGGCACAGGCGCTGGTCGCGTCCAACGTGGCGCAGTTGCTGGCCCAGCCGGCATCCGCCGTACGGCTGCTGGTGGGAGGCCTGGGGCAGGGTATGGCGGCGCATGCAGTCAACGTCATGGTGCTGGCGCTGCTGCTGGGCAAGGCTTTGGGCATGGAGGCGGAGCCCTTGCTGAGCCTGGGCATGGCGGCGCTGCTGCATGACATGGGCAAGGCCGACCTCCCCCTGCATATTGCCGAGCCGGGTGCCAGACTGGCGCCTGCCGACCTGGAGAGCTACCGTAGCCATGTGGGTTTGTCCGTTGAGCATGGCCAGCGGATGGGACTGCACAGCGACATTCTGATCGCCATGGCCCAGCACCATGAAATGGCCGACGGCAGCGGCTTTCCGCTGCGCCTGCTGGCCGAGGATCTGGGTCGCTACGGTCAGATACTGGCCCTGGTCAACTGTTTCGACCGTTTGTCCAACCCGCTGCATGGCGTTCTGGCTCTGACTCCGCATGAGGCGGTTTCGCAGCTTTTCGCTGCGCACAAGAGCCGCTTCGACACGGCTGTGCTGGGAACATTCGTGCGCATGATGGGGGTATATCCGCCAGGCTCGCTGGTGCAGCTGACCGATGGCCGCTACGCGCTCGTCGTCAAGGTCGATCCGGCACAGCCGCTCAATCCCTGCGTTGTACTGTACGACCCCGGTGTGCTCCGTGTGCAGGCTCCTGACCTGGATCTGGCGAGTCAACCGGGTCTTGGCATCCGCCGTAGCCTCAAGCCTGGACAGCTGCCGCGCGGGGCGCTCGACTACCTGCTGCCGCAGCAGCGTGCATGCTACTTTTTTGAGCGTGCGGCCCAAGTGGCGGATGTGGAGGCCCGGTCGTGAGCGACGGGCTGTCATCTCCTTGGCAGGCAGTGTGCGACGGCCTGGATCAAGCCGTCTGGCTGGTGGACGACAGGACGCTGCACATCGTCCATGCCAACGCGGCGGCGGCCCGACTCGTGGGACGCACGCAGGACGCCATGCGTGCCATGGCTGTCCAGGATCTGGCGGTCACGCCCGAGGATGTGATCTTTTGGAGCCAGCCGGTTGCCGATATTGCGATTGGCATTAGCTCCAATACCATGGTGCGCAACGAGCAAACCTCTGCCCTGGTGCCGGTGTACCGAACAGTGCAGACCGTGGCAGGCGTGGCACCGCAGCTGGATCCTCCGGGCCTGCTGCTGCTGTCCATGCTGGATCGCTCCGAGCAGGAGGCCACGCAGCAGGAACTGGAATCGTTGCTGTCGCAGTTACGCGCCACGTTGGATTCGGCGGCCGACGGCGTGCTGACCTGCGACCTGCACGGCGAGATCCACGCTTTCAACCAGCGCTTGGCGCAGATTTGGCAACTGCCGCAGGATTTGCTGGTGCAGCGCGACGACGCCGCCGTCTGGGCGCATATGCAGTCGCAGGTGCAGGACGGCGCCAGCTACCGCACTCGCATGGAAGAGATCGCACACGCACCGCTGCTGGAGACGACCGACGTTGTGCACCTGCGCAACGGCACTGTCGTGGAGCAGCGATCCGTTCCGCAATTGCTGCAGGGGCGCCCGGCCGGGCGCGTGTATTCGTTTCGCGACATCACCGCGCAGGTGCAGGCACAGGCAGGCCTGCGCCTGGCGGCCGAGGTGTTCGAGTCCAGCCTGGACGCCATCTTTATCGCCGATGCGCAACTGCGTATCGTGCGCATCAATCCTGGATGCGAGCGCATGCTCCGCGCATCCGAGGTCTCCGTGCGCGGCCAGCTTGCCAGCGCGCTCTGGCATACCCGGTCCGAGGATGACGATTTCATGGCGCAGGTCGGGCAGGCCTGGGTTGCCGAAGGCTTCTGGGAGGGTGAGCAAAACCTGTGCGTAGACGACGGGATTTGCGCTGTACACCTGTCTTGGGTGGCGCTCAAGGACGACCAGGGGCGGGTATCGCAGAGCATAGGTTTCATGCGCGACCTGACGGCCCAGCATGCGGCGCAGCGGCGCATTGAGGAGCTGGCCTATCACGATGCACTGACCGGCCTGCCCAACCGGCTGCGGCTGGGCCGCACCGTGGCGTCGGCCATAGAGTCGCTGCAGGGGCGTGCAGCCAGCTTCGCCATCCTGTTCCTGGATCTCGACCGCTTCAAGATCGTCAACGATTCGCTCGGCCACCTGTTCGGCGACCGCGTGCTGCAACTGGTGTCGGCGCGCGTGCAGGGCTGCCTGCGCCAGGCCGACATGCTGTGCCGTCTGGGGGGCGATGAATTCGTCGTGTACTTGCACGGGGCCGACGCCGCCGTGGCCGAGGCGGTGGCGCGGCGCGTGCTCGATGAGATGCGCCGCCCCTTCGAACTCGACGAAATGGACTTCTCCATCCAGGCCAGCATCGGCATCTCGCTCTACCCTCAGGACGGGACGGTGCTCGACGATCTGATCAAGCAGGCTGACGCAGCCATGTACGGCGTCAAGGAACGTGGGCGTGGCAGCTATGGGTTCTATCGCCCACAGATGAACGCCGACCTGCTGCCTCGGATGAAGATGGAGCACGCGATGCGCCAGGCCATAGGGCTGGGACACATGGCCGTGCACTACCAGCCGCAGGTGGATATTGCCACGGGGGTGCTTGCCGGGGCCGAGGCGCTGGTGCGTTGGCGCGACCCGGAATTGGGGGAGGTTCCGCCGGGCAAGTTCGTGCCGCTGGCGGAAGAATCCGGCTACATCGTGACCCTGGGCGCCTGGGTCATGGAACAGGCGATCAAGGAAGCCGCACGCTGGCTGCGCGGTGGCACGTCCCTGGTGATGGCTGTCAACGTATCGGCGCTGGAGTTTCGCCAGGCGGGTTTCATCGAGCGCGTGACCGAATTGCTTGCACGGTACGGCTTGCCGGCGCACTTGCTAGAACTGGAGCTGACCGAGACCATTCTGCTGCAGGATGCGCAGGATATGGAGCAGTTGGTCGCCGCGCTGGCACGCCTGGGCGTGGGGTTGTCGATCGACGACTTCGGCACCGGCTATTCCAGCCTGGCGTACCTGAAGAAACTCAAAATCCACCGCTTGAAGATCGACAAATCCTTCGTGCAGGGGTTGCCGGACGACGAGGGCGATCGCGCCATTGTGCAGGCCATTACCAGCATGGGACAGGCGCTGCGCATCGACGTGGTGGCCGAAGGGGTGGAGACGCAGGCGCAGCACCAAGTGCTGAAGGAACTCGGGTGTCAGCGTTACCAGGGCTTTCTGTTTGCACCAGGATTGCCGGCGGAGCGGTTCCGCGCGCTGATCAGGGATGGCCGAGGGGTGCCAGAGGTGTCTGCAAGGGCCATCGGGTTCGCATCCTGAACCGGGGTTCAGGTGGGCCAGGGCAGCCAGGCGTTGGGTTCATCTGACGCGAGATGATCACGCTCACCGGGCGATGTACCTAGTCCGTGCTCATCGAGCATTGGTTCAAGGCAATATAGAACCCGACGGGCTTGCAGACAGGGTTATTCTAAGGGTTTGCCCGGTGGGCGCATAGGGTGGTACCCGGGGTTTACAAAAGGCGCCCGTCTTCCCCCAGCGTTTCATTCAGGCGCGCCAGCAGCTGCAGCAGTTGAGGGTCTTCACCCGCAGGGTCGTTGGCGGCGGCAGGTGCGGGCTGGGTCTGCCGGGCGGCCAGTTCGGCGGATTCGCGATCGGCGATCTCGAAAGCCAGGTTCAGCGCGGCCAGCACGGCAATGCGCTCGCGCGCGCGCACCTTGCCCGCGTCGCGGATGCGCGTCATCGCGGTGTCGACGCGCTCGACGGCCTCCAGCAGGCGGGACTCATGGCCTTCGGGGCAGGCCAGCAGGTAGCTCTGCTGCAGGATCTGGACTTCGATCTGCTTCATGGCGTGTCCTTCGTATTGGCGGGAAGCCGGTCGAGCAGCGCGTCAACGCGTGCGCGGGCCGCCTGCAGGCGGGATTTGAGCGAGTCACGTTCCTGCGTGAGCGCCGCAACCTGCTGCGCCAGCAAAGCGTTGGTGCGTTGCAACTCGGCGTGGCGCAACAGCAGCCGTTCGACACGTTCGGCGATCTGCGCGGTGGTGGATGGAGAGGCCATACGCCGTGCATTGTAGGGAGAGCGGTGCAAAGCCGCATAGAATTGAGGCGTTGGTGCTCGCGGCGTGGTTCACACGCCGCAGTTCAACGGGAAGCAGGAAGGGGTCTTCGCCATGAAGCACACCCCGGGCCTGCGCTGCCCCCGCAACGGTCAGCGGTTGAGCCGTACATCGGCTCCCCCTTCACTCATATGCCACTGCGTGCCTTGAACAAGCGCGTGGGAAGGCGATGGAGGATTCGCCGCCAGCCCGGATACCGGCCAACATGGTGGCTGCGCCCCTTGCCTGGAGCGCGGCTGTGTCGCCTATCACGCCGGCGGGGAAGCCGGTGCAGGCTGTTTGCTTATCTTGTGCCCCATGCAAAACCATTCCATTCGCGCGCACTCCGCAGTGTCGTGCCTGCGCCCTGGCGCGTTTGCCGCTCTGGCCTTCCTTTCCTGCCTGCCTGCGGCCCATGCCCAGGAATTGCGCGCGCAAAGTGCTCGTGCGCCCGCGCTGCAGGAAACCGTGGTCACCGCCACGCGTACCGCGCAGCCGCTGACCGACATCGTGGCCGACGTGTCCATCGTGGACCGCGAGACCATCGAAACCGCCGGCGCCACCGGCCTGGCGGATCTGCTGGCGCGCCTGCCGGGTGTCGAGATCTCGCGCAGCGGCGGCGTAGGCAATGCGTCCAACGTGTTCCTGCGCGGCGCCGAGGGGCGCTTCACCGCCGTGTACATCGACGGCGTGCGCGTGGACTCGCAGTCCACCGGCGGCGCCGTGTGGGAGCAGATTCCGCTGTCGCAGATCGACCGTATCGAGGTGCTGCGCGGCCCGGCTGCCGCCGTCTATGGCTCGGACGCCATCGGCGGCGTGATCCAGCTCTTCACCAAGAAGGGCGAGGGCCCGGCGGCCCCCTACGTCGGCGTGGGCCTGGGTACGCACAACCTGCGCAAGATCGAGGCGGGCGTGAGCGGCGCGGCAGGCGAGGGCGGCGCCTTCGACTACGCCTTGGGGCTGACGCGCGAGGAGAGCGACGGCTACGACATCAAGAGCAACGCGGGTCACAACCCCGACAAGGATGGCTACCGCTCCACGGCCGGCCATGCGCGCCTGGGCTTGAAGATCAACGCCGCCCACCGGCTCGACGCCACGCTGGTGGCCAACCAGATGAAATCGGGCTACGACGGCTTCACCTACACCCCGGCCAACCCCGAGAACGACCAGAACGACAACCGCATGCACACGGCGGGCCTGACCTGGTCGGCCCAGTGGACGCCGGCCTACAGCTCGCGCGTTTCGG
>Ga0222423_1000149_pt1 | contig 65558 bp, 61 predicted proteins | sample 3A0metagenome_FD_182472 | JGI IMG/M metagenome (GOLD analysis project Ga0222423, IMG submission 182472) | Enriched microbial communities from leaf-cutter ant dump, University of Wisconsin, Madison, United States - 3A0 (version 2) | ecosystem: Environmental > Terrestrial > Nest > Insects nest >...
GGGTACCGTCACGGCTCCCGAGACGGTGCCGTCCGCGGCGACCGAGAGCGCCGGGCTCTGGGCGACCGCGTCGATCCAGTAGGCCACCGAGAAGGACGTCGGCAGCCCGGTGAGGGCGTCCGGGTTCTCGAGCACCTTCGCGACCGTGAACTGACCCGTCGTGGCCGCGGGCGCGACGCACGGGAGCAGTCCCTTGAACAGGTTGGTGTGGATCTCCTTGGACGCGTAGTCACTGAAGTCCTTGGCGACGAGCTGTCCCTCGAACTCCTTGCCCCCAGCCCCGTCGTTCGGGACGACGACGTGCGCCTGGGGCGCGTAGACCGCTCCACGGATGGGCTCGTTGGGAGTCTTGAAGGTCACCTGCCCCGTGACCTCGGACAGGTCGAAGAGCACGTAGCTCGACATGTCGCCCGCGTTGCCGGCCTGGCTCACCGACGGGACGACGATCTCGCCGCCGACGACGTCGCTCTGGTGCACCTTCACGATGAGCGGCGAGGTCGCCGAGTGGTTGGCGAGCGAGAACTTCTGGACGCCCGCGAAGCGCGACAGGTCCACGCGGTTCGGCCCGGTCGGGTCGAGGGTCACGGTGACGTCGCCGCCCGCGGGGAAGCTCAACGGTTCGAGCCAGATGTCCGGCTGGCCGAGCAGCGCGGCACCGGCGTCGGGCTCGAAGTAGTCCGAGAACGCTGCCTCGTCGGGGACGAACGTCGCCGCACCGGCGCCACCGTCCCACTGCTGGACCCACGAGGAGAACTGCGGGGACATGTTGCTCCCGCCGGTCGGCCAGAACGTGGTACCGCCGGCCTCGAAGGCTTCGCGGAGCACGTAGCCCGCGGGCGTGCTGCGGTCGAAGATCTTCGCACCGCCCACCTGGGTCGGCGCCGTCGAGCCCTGCGACTTCACCTGGACCGTGATGTCACGCGTCCCCGGGGCGTAGCGACCGACGAGCACGCGGTTCGGCTCGCCGTCGACCGTGGGGAGCGCGTAGTCGGCGTTGCCGGCGATCTTGTGCACGATCGGGTACTGGTTCTGCCCCACACCGGCCGTCGAACCGAAGGTCACGGTGCCCCCGACGGCGAGCGATCCCTCGAGCTCCTGGTTGGCGAGCAGGGTGTCGCCCGTCACGAAGATCGTGTATCCCGCATCCGAGCCGACGGGTGTCGCGGCGCCCATGGGGTTCCACAGGTCGCCCGGGGAGCACGTCGCCGCCGCGTGCGCGGCCGGCGCCGGCGCGACGGGGGCGAGAAGGCCGGCGCCCGCAAGGGCAAGAGCCGCGACCAGGGAGGACACGGTCCGGCGGGCGCGCGTCACGGACGCGCGCGAGGACGATCTGCGCACAACAGCTCCTTCGGGATGGGGCACCCCGGAAGGCGCCGCCTTCGATTGCCGGTCGAACTCCTGGGGCGAGCGTGGCTCGGCTCCATGGTTCCTGGGCCCAAGGTTACGGGAGGTCCCACCGGCGGCTCCGGGACTTGCGGGTGAAGCGGCGGGTGATTGGTGGAGCCTCAGGAGCGCCGCACGGTCGCCAGTCGGACCCCCGCGAGAGTGAGCGCCACGCTCAGCGCGACCAGGACCAGGAGGCCCGAACCGGTCTCGGCGAGCACCTCCGCACCCTCGTCCTCTGCCTGGGGCTCCTCGTCACCGGCCGCCGGGGCGTCGACGTCGGTCACGTCCTCCGGCACTTCGACCACCGGTGGCTCGACCGGCTCCGTCGGGTCCGTCTGCTCGACGGGCTCCGTCGGCTCCGCTGGCTCTGTCGGCTCGACGGGCACCGCCGGGTCCGTCGGCTCGGTCGGCTCGACCGGCTCGACCGGCCCCTCCCCGACGCACGGAAGGACCCCCTGGAAGAGGTTCGTATGGATCTCACGGTCGGCAAGGTTCGTGAACTCGCGCGCGACGACCTGCCCCTCGAGCTCCTTGCCCCCGTCCTTCGGGACGACCACGTGCACGTCCGGCGCGTAGATCGCCCCGCGGATCGGCTCGTTCGGCGTGACCACGGTGACGGTGCCCGTGAGGGCGCTCAGGTCGAACAGCACGTAGCTGGCCATGTCGCCGTCACGCCCGGCCTCGCGCACCGAGGGGAGGGTGAGCGTCCCCCCGACGACGTCCTGCGGGGCCACGGTGACCACGAGCGGCGAGGTGGCGGAGTGCCCGCTCAGCGCGAGCTTCATGACCCCCGGCGCGAGGTCGCTCAGGGCGATCCGGTTGGGGCCGGTCGGGTCGAGGGTGATCGTGACGTCCTGCCCGCGCGGGAGGTCCAGGGGCGCATGCCAGGTCCCCTCCTGGGCGAGCAGCCGTGCGCCGTCGTCGGCCCCGAAGTAGGCGTCGAACGAGCCCTTGGCGAGGACGAAGGTGGCGGCACCGGCACCGCCGTCCCATGCCTGGACGTGGGACGAGAGCTGCGCGGACCGGTTGGTCCCGTCGCGCGGGGAGAACGTCGTGCCCGCCGAGTCGAAGGCCTTGCCGAGCACGTAGTCGGCCGGCGCCGACAGGTCGGCGATCTTGACGCCCCCGCGCTGGCCGGGGTGGGTCGCACCGCGGTCCTTGACCTGCACCACCACGGCGCGGGTCCCCGGGGCGTAGCGGTGGAGCAGCACCCGGTTGGGCGCGCCGTCGATCGTCGGGAGCGCGTAGTCGCCGTTCCCGGCCACCTGGTGCTGGACGGGGTACTGGCCGTGGGCACCCCCGCCGTCGTCCCCGAAGAAGGCGGTGCCGCCGACGGCGATCGAGCCCTCGATCTCCTGGTTCGCGAAGAGCGCGTCCTCGAAGGTGAAGATCGTGTATCCGGTACCACTGCCCACCGGCGTCGCGACGCCCATCGGGTTCGCCGTGCACGTGCCCGCAGCTCGGGCCTCGGGGGCGGCCACGGCGGGGGCCGCGACGCTCGCCGCCAGGACCAGCGTCGCGGCGAGTGCGGGTCTCGTCAGTGGTGCGCTCGTGGCGCGTGGTCGTCTGCTGCGCATGATGCCTCCTCGGGCGGAGCGCCCGGGTCTCGGGCGCTCCGTAGCGTCGGAGGGGGGATCGCCCTCGCCTCCGGCCCCGACGCTAACGTTCGAGCCTGGACGATCCCGGAGCAGATCCTTGGCGTTCCCTGAGCGTCACCTGGATCCGGGAACGACCACGGGCCGGTCGCGACACGTGTCGCGACCGGCCCGTCAGTCCCGGCCTCAGGCTCGGCGCACCCGCACCACGAGCACGAGGGCCGTCCCGAGGAGGACGAGCACGAGGGCCACGCCGGCGGCACGCACGAGGTCCGCGCCCGTCGTGGCGAGATCCTCGTCGCCCACCACCTCGACCTCGGCGGCGTCGTCGGCGACACCCGTCTCCTCGTCTCCGTCCGCCGAGGTCCACTCGACCTCCGCGACGTTGACGACGTCGCCGCTCTCGGCGTCGGGGTCCACCGTCGCGACGATCGTGATGGCCGGCGCGACCTGCCCGCGGGCCAGCACACCGTCGAGCTCGCACGTGACCACGCCGCCGTACCCGCGGTCGTCGCGGTCCGTCACGGTGCACTCACGCCATGGCATGTGCTCCGCGGTGGACGGCTTCGCCGTGGTGACGCGCTCGACCTTGAGCTGCGCGGGGACCTCGTCCGTCACGACGACGTCGCGTGCCGCTCCGTTGCCCGTGCTGCGCACCTCGATCTCGTAGCTCAGACGGTCTCCCGCGTCGACACGCTCGGCGTCGACCGACTTCGAGATCTCGAGCTGCGTGTCGCGGTCCACGAGGCAGTCCGGCGTCACGTCGGGGTAGCTCGTCGCGACGTCCTGCACGGGGTTGATCGAGAACCGCACGACGACGTCACCACGCAGGGCGTGCTCGCGCAAGGACTCGTCCTCGACGAGGTTCTGCCACGTCGCCGTCTCGCCGCGCACGGCGGGGCGGAAGCCCGGCAGGACGGTCGCGATGCCGTCCTCGTCGACCTCGGCCCCCGGCCACAGCACACGTCCGGAGACGTGGTCGCCCGCGGAGACGGCGACCGTCTCGGTGTGGATCGGCGAGCCGTCGCCCACGCCGTCACCGTCCGCGTCGGCGAACCACTCCGCGACGAGCGCGGAGCCGACGGCGACGTTGTGGAGCTCGACGTCGTAGTCCAGCCACGGCGCCTCGAGCACGCAGACGGGCGCGACGGTGGCGCTCATCCACCGCACCGGCGTCGTCTCCGCGTCGTCGTCGTCCCCGCGCAGCGTCGGGTCCTCGTCGTCGCTCGCGACGGTGACGGTGTTGGTCACCTCGTCCACCGCGACGTCGTCGGGCACGAGCGTCGTGACGACGAGCGTCGCGCTCTGCCCCGCCGCGAGCCCCGTCGCCAGGACGCACTCGAGCGTCCCTCCCAGACCGTCGGCGTCGGCTCCCGTCAGGACGCAGGGGTCGCCGACGGCGTGCGCCGGGTCGGTCGTGTCCCACGCGGACGAGAGGTACGAGAGCTCGGCCGGGATCGTGTCCGTCACGGTCACGACGTCGGCGTGCGCACCGCCGTGGTTCGTCACGACGATCGTGTAGACGAGCTCGTCACCGCCCTCGACGGACTCCGAGCCCGCCGTCTTGACGACGCGCAGGTCCGGCGAGTCGACCGGCACGGGGTCGGTCGCCTCGTTGTCGTCCGGGTCCGTCTCGTCCGTGGTCGTCGAGACCGTCACGGTGTTCGTGACGCTCGGGAACGACGCCGCGGTGAGGGTCGCCGTGATCTCCACGACGGCGGTCTCGCCCGCGGGGAGCGGGTCGTCGAGCGTCGCCGTGAGCTCGTCGTCGACGACGGCGTGCGACCAGGCGCGCCCGTCTGTCGCCGCGAGGACGTCCGTGAGCCCCTCGAAGGTCAGGCCGGCCGGGAGCGCGTCGACGATCTCGACGTCCTCGGCGTCCGCCGGGCCGTGGTTCGTGACCTCGACCGTGAAGACCACGGTGTCGCCCACGCGGCGCACCGCGTCGTCGTGCACCTTCGTGATCGACAGGTTCGTCTCCACGAGCGGCGTGGTCGTCACGGAGTCCTCGTCGTTGATCGGCTCAGGGTCCGGCGTCGTCGCGGAGGCCTCGGCGACGTTCGTGACGTCTGCCGTCACCCACGAGGCGACGTCGACGTCGAACTCGAACCATGACGCGTTGCCGTCGGGGAGCATCCCGCTGCCCGAGTCGAGCGTGAACGTGAGGGTCGTCGTGCCGTCGCCGTTGTCGAGCTCGTCGTCGAGGAGCCACGTGTCACCCGTGCGCGAGACGAGGTCGCCCGCATACGTCAGGCCCGCGGGCAAGACGTCCGTCACGACGACGTCGACCGCGTAGGACGGTCCCAGGTTCGTCACCGCGATGCGGTACCGACCGCTCTCGCCGGCGACGATCTCGTCAGAGGCGAGCGACTTGACGAGCGAGAGGTCCGCGAGCGCCGTGTCGTGGTCGACGGGAGCCTCGTCCTCGTTGTTCGAGGGGTCCTCGTCGGGCGTCGTGGGGTGGACCTCGGCCTCGTTCACGATCGGGTCGGTCGTCAGGAGGCTCGACCGCACGGTCGCCCGGACGCGCACCGTCGAGGTCGCGTCGCCCGCGCCGAGATCGTCACCGTTGTAGCGCAGGGTCACGACGCCGGCCACCGGCCCGGACCCCACCACGGACCAGTCCGCGCCCGAGACGAGCTCGAAGGTCGTCGGGTCCACCTCGGCGGGCAACGTGTCCGTGACGGTGAAGGGCGTGCGCGAGACCGACGGGCCGTGGTTCGTCACGTCGATCTCCCACGTGATCGCCGTGCCCGGGATGTACGAGCCCGTCACCGCCGACTTGACGAGCTCGAGGTCGGCGCTCGCGCGCACGGCGATCGTCGCGTCGTCGTCGTTGTTGTCCGTCACGACCTCGTCGGTCGTGCCGGAGACCGTCGCGGCGTTGACGAGGTTGCGCGTGGTCGAGCCGAGCGGGACGAAGCCGGGGTCGACGTCGGCCGTCACGGTGACGCGCGGGATCGAGCCCGGCCCGCCCACGGAGGGCGCGGCCACGCCACCGGCGTGCTCGAGGGTCAGGAGCCGCGTCACGGGGTCGTAGGACTCGACGGTCCACCCCGTGCCGGTGACCGCGAGGTCGGCGATCGAGTCGGCGACGACGCCCGCGGGGATCTCGTCCGTGATCGTCACGGGTCCGGACTCGGCGTCGGGGCCGAGGTTGCGCACGTCGAGCGCCCACGTGAGCGGCTCACCGGCGACGACGTCGGCCGGGTCGGTGACGACGGACTTCGTCAGCTCGAGGTCGGCGAGCGGGATGTTGACGTCCGCCTCGTCCTCGTCCTCGTAGCTCACCGTGGTGCCACCGGTGCCGATGTGGCCCGAGGCCGCCGAGCCGTCGGTCCCCGTCACTCGCACCGTGTTGGTGTGCACCTTGGCGGCGGCCAGACCGAGGTCAGCGACGGTCCAGTCGTGGTCCGGGTCGGGCGTCGCCTCGTAGGTGATCGTCACGGAGTCGTCGACGTCGAGGTCGGTGCCCTGCCACATGAGGACCGGGCCCGAGGTCGACGTGCCGGGCGTGATCAGCGTCGCGACCGGGTCCACGTCCGAGGCGGTCCAGCCGACGGGCAACGTGTCGGTGACGGTGTAGGTCGCCAGGGGGCTGTCGCCGTCGTTGCGCACGACGATCTCGAAGCTCACGGGCTCACCGAGCGCCGTGACCCCGGGGTCGACCGACTTGGTGACGGTCGGCTCCGGGAAGAGCGGCGTCACGTCGGCCTCGTCCTGCGGGCCGGGGTAGGTGCGCCGCTCGTCGTCGTCGTAGTCCTCGCCGTCCTCGTCACCCGGGTGCGAGAAGAGCTCGGTGACGTCGGCGACGTTCGTCAGGGCGCTCGAGTCGAGGATGCTCGACGAGGCGAGGGTCGCGGAGTACGTGATGACCTGCTGCGCGCCCACCGCGATGCTCGGGATCGTCCACGTGATCGTGCGACCCCCGCTCCCGTTCACGACGCCGAGCGTCCCCGCGGGCGAGAGAGAACCCGGGTCGACGACGACGCCCGCGGGCACCGCGTCCTTGACCTCGACGTCGTACGCGGGCGAGGTGCCCGTGTTCGTCACGACGATGCGGTAGTGGAAGCTGCCGCCCGCGTCGACGTCGATCGCGTCGTGCGCCGCGGGGGTCGTGCCGGGGTGGTCGACCTTCTTGCTGATCGTCACCTCGGGCTCGAGGACCGTGACGGTCGCCTCGTCGTCCACGCTCGAGCTCGTCGTCGGGGTGTTGTCCACCCCGTTCCACGTGAGGGTCGCGGTGTTGTCGAGCTCGACGCCGTCGCTCACGGCGCCGGTGTCGCGCACTGTCCCGTGATAGCGCAGCGTGACGGTGCGCGGTGTCGTCGCGCTCGCGACGTCCCCGAGCGCGAGCGTGATCGTCTGTCCGGAGACCGTCGGAGTGGCGCTCGGCGCCGTCGCCCACGTCGGCCCGTAGGAGACCTCGACGTCGGAGATCGCGATGCCGGCGGGCACGACGTCGACGATGCTCGTGTCGTACAGGTTGATCTGTGCCGGGACCGTCACGACGACCTCGTAGTCCACGATCTCGCCGACGACGGCGTCGGTGCTCGCGCTGCCGTCGACGGTCTTGACGATGGTCGGGTCCTCGGCCGTGATGGTCTCGGTCACGGACCGGGTGTACGCACGGCGCGGGTCAGGGTCGGTCGGCACGGTGCGGTCGTCGGGCACCGAGTACCCCGTCACGCGGGCCGTGTTCTCGTAGCTCACGCCACCGCCCGCGGCGGGGTCGATCACGACGGAGTACGTGAGCGACTGCCGCGAGGCGATCTCGCCGGTGCCCGGGGTCGAGCCCTCGGCCGCGAGGTCACCGATGGTCCACGTGATGAGCGTCCCGGCGCAGGCGGCAGGGGCGGGAGAGGCGTCGACGACGACGCTCGTGCCGCTCGGTGCCGTGACGGGCAGCGTGACGGCGAGACCCGCGGGGACGCAGTCCACGACGACGGTGTCGAACGACGTCGGGCGTCCCGACGCGTTCCACGCCTGGAGCGTGAAGTCGACCTCTTGCTCCGCGACGATCGAGTCGTCGCTGGCGACCTTGCTGACGCGCGGGTCGGGCTCGATCACACGCGTGGCCGCCGTCGCGGTTCCCTTCGAGCTTCCCGACGAGGTGAAGCTCGCCGTGTTCGTGCGGTTCGTCGTGGTCGAGTGCGTCCACGTGGCGCCCGGGCGCACCCGGGCGGTGATCTCGACGGTAAAGGTCTCGTCGCTCGCGCCCACGGTGTAGGCGCCCGTCGGGAACGTGAGGGCGCCGGTCGCGGGCGTCACGGTGAACGTCGCGCCCGCGAGGGTGAACGTGTTCGCACCGCCGGCGGTCCACGTGCCGCCGGGGTAGGTCACACGGGTCTTGCTCGCGTCGACCTCCCAGTTCGCCGGGGTCGGCAGGGCGTCGCTCAGGATCGCGCTCACGACCGAGGTGTGCGCGGGGATCGTCACGGCGTAGCGGTAGGTGGCCCACTCGCCGATCGCGACCGAGGTGTTCGCCCCGGTCGAGGGCAGCGCGGGGCCCGGGTTGTTGGTCCCGACCACCGACGCGACGGACTTCACGACCTCGACGCCGTCGACGAGCACGTGGGAGGGGTCCGTCGTCGTACGCCCCTCGGGAGCCGGGAGGCGCTCCTCGGCCGGCGGACGCCCCGTGTAGTCCGGCGCGTCCTCGGGGTGGTAGATGGCCGTGCCGCCCGTGTTCGTCGACGCCGCGTACGAGACCAGCGTCGCGGTGTTCGTGTGGCTCGAGTCGATCTCCGACATCGCGACGGGGACGGTGAGGTCGTACGAGAGCGACGCGCGGTACTCCCCGGCCACGGCCGTGTCGACAACCACGCCCACCCACGAGAGCACCCAGCGGTTCGCGTTCGCGCCCGTCAGGCCGAGGTCCGTGCCCTTGGCGAGCGTCGCGCCCGGTGAGCCCACGATGACGCCCGCCATCTGACCCGCCGTGAGGCCGTTGAGCGCCTCGGGGAGGAGGTCGATCACGTGAGCACCCGAGACCGGGTAGTCCGAGCTCAGGTCGATCCGGTACGTGATCGTCTCGCCCTGGACCACGTGGATGCCGTCGCGGTTGGAGTTGAAGTCGTCGCCGTCGGCGCCTCCGCTGGCGGCGTCGCGAGTCGAGTCGCCGTCGACGTCCTGGACGCCCTTGAGGAGGCTCAGCGGCGGCGGCACGACCTCGATCGCGGCCTGGTCGCGCAGGAAGAACACCTCGCCGTGGACGTTCTCCTGGCGGTACTTCATGAGGTTCTCGGGCTTGTCGACCACGGGGTTCACCGCGGCGTGCGTCACCTTCCCCCACACGTACAGCCGCAGCGTCGACCCGGGCACGACGATGCGGTCGCTCGTCCCCGCGGCGGTCGAGCCGATCTGCCACTCGAGGCTCGTGCCGGACTGCGTGACCGTGGGCGATCCCGGACGAGCCTGCCAGCCCTGGAGCTCGATGCCCGCGGGCAGGACGTCCGTGACGACGGCGTTGCGCGTGTCCACGGCCGCGGGGAAGTTCACCGTGAGCAGGTAGCACACCGTGTCACCGAGGCGGAACCCCGTCGCCGGGTCGCTCGCGTCGCCGTCGTGCCACGCACCGAGCGAGGGGTCGGCGGCGGTGCACCCGGCACCCGGGAGGTCCGAGCGTCCGAGGACCTCCTTGGAGATCGTCGCGACGGGCGCGGAGAGCCCGGCCCGCGAGTCGTCCCACACGTCCCACGGGCCCTCGCCGGGGAAGCGGTCGGTCACGCCGGGCTCGAGCGTCGTCGTCCCCTCGATCTCGACCTCGTTCGAGAAGCTGTCGCCGGCCGTCGTCGGGCCCCAGCCGGCCTGCGCGTAGGTCACGCCCATGAGGACGGGATAGGTGAGCACCACCTCGGCGTTCGCGGCCAGGGTGCCGGGCGTGTACCGGAAGGTCACGGTGCGAGAGCCGTCCGCACCGAGGGTCACGTCCTCGACCGTCCACGGGCCGAAGGTGCCGCCGGTCGCGGCCGTGACGCACGACGTCGACGCCGTGCTCGCGACGAGGCACATGCCGTCGGGGATGACGTCCGTGACGGTGATGTCCGCGGAGGAGGCGTACTCGGACGTCGAGACGGTCAGGGTGTACGTGGCGTACCCGCCGTGCGCGAAGTCACTGCGGTCGACCGACTTGACGATCGCGAGGTCCATCGCGGTGATCGTCTCGGTGTCCGCGTCCCACACCTCGCGGTCGGTTCCGGGCACGACGGGTCCGTCGAAGTGCCCGGAGGCCCGCGCAGCGTTCGTCCACGCGTCGCCGTCCTCGTGCGACGCGGGGTCGCCGTGGCGCGTCGAGGGGCCCGTGTTGTTGTCGAGGTTCGCGCCCTGCTCGCGCGAGCTGGCGCTCGGCGCCGCGCCGTCCGGGGCGTTGCCCCAGTCGACGGTGTTCTCGTGCAGGGGCACGACGACGCCGTACGAGATCGTCGTCGTCGCCCCCTCCGCGAGGCTCGCGATGCGCCACGTGACGCGCGTGTAGACCCGACCCGCCGTCACGTCGTACGTGCTCGCGTCCGAGGCGCTCGCGACGACCGTCTCGACGGTCGCGGGCGTGCGGCACGTCGAGGACGGCACGCTCACGCCGGCGCCGAGGACGCCGGCGCCCGTGTACTCACCGTCACCCGTGCCCGACCAGTCGTGGCTCGAGTGGTCGGCGTCGGCACAACCGAGGAACTCCAGGCCCGCGGGGATCCAGTCGACGACCTCGATCCCGCTCACTGCCCCGCCGACCCCGGTCGTGCCCTGGTTCGTGTTCGTCACCACGAGCTCGTACACGGCACCCTGCTCGTGCGCGCCGCGCAAGAGCTCGTTCTCAGGGTAGGTGACCTGCGTCTTCTCCAGACGCAGCGCCGTGATGTCGACGACGTCGTCGACGGGCGCGCTCGACGCCGTCGCGGCGACCGCGGGAGCGCCCCCGACCCCCGTGCTGCCGGGGAAGACGGGCCGGTACGTCGGGTCGCTGCTCGTGTGCGCGACCACCTCGACGTCGACGTGGGAGCCCACGGGGAAGACGTCAGGGTCGGGCGTGTAAGGCACGGTGATGCGGAACGCCGCGCCCGACGGGAGGTCGGCGACGTCCTCGAAGACCCACAGCTGGAAGCCCGCCGGCGGCTGCCCGGCGCCGAGTGCGCCCGGGAGGATCACGCGCGGCGTGCCGAGCGCGTCACCACGCTCGCTCGTGGCGGCCCCGGGCACGAGACCGACGGGCACGAGGATCGACACACCCAGGTTGAAGCGAGCCGGGCCGTCGTTGTCCGCGGAGACCGTCAGCGTGCCGGACTCCCCCGCGAGCAGGGGCGAGGGCGCGTCGAGCCCGGCCGTGAGGTTCGCGACCTCGACGGCGCTCGCCGGGGCCACGGGCACGGCGACGAGGCCGACGAACGCGAGCGCGAACGCTGCGAGAGAACCGGACACCCTGTGCTCCGAGCGACGGTGAGCACGACGACGAGGGGTATTCGGGCGAAACAGCATGAATCACGTCCCACGGGCGAGGAATGAGGATCGGCGGGCACACTACCGCGACTCGCGGTCTCCCTGATGCTCGGCTCAACGGGCGGTCGACCTGAGTACCCGCGGGGTGATTCTCGGGGTGAATACGCACGCGGTGGGTGGAAGCACCCAGATCGTTCAGGGCGCGGTCCCGCCGAGGTCGAAGCCCCACCGATGAGCGGCCTCGAGCGCCTCGGAGCGCGAGTGCGCACCGAGCTTGCGGTAGATGCTGCGCAGCTGCGTCTTGACGGTGTTCACCGAGACGAACAGGCGCGCGGCGATCTCCTGGGTCGAGGCCGTGCCCGCGAGCTCGACGAGGACCGCCTTCTCGCGCTCGCTCAGCTCGACGGGGCGGGCACGCTCCGGGGCGTCGACTCCGCTGCGCGCGCAGCGCTCGAAGACCTCCGCGGCCCCGGGGACGAGTGCCGCGAGCCCGGCGACGTCGTCGGCCTCGAGGAGCGCGAAGGGTGCCACGACCCCCTGCGTGCGCGAGATCTCGAGCGCGTGCGCGAGGTGCTCGGCGGCCTCCGCCGGACGCTCGAGCCGCCACTGCGCGACGGCCGCGATCGTCTCGAGGTCGCTGCGCGCGAAGGGCAGCGGCGCGTGGAGACCCGCGAGACTCAGGACGAGCGCCCCCGACGGGTCCCCCTTCGCGAGCGCGAGCCGGGCGCGTGAGGCCGCGAGCAGGGGGCCCGGGGTCGCGCGCTCGAGCACCGTCTCGGCACGCGGCAGGCGACCGACGGCGAGGGAGAGCTCCGCCTCGGCGATCGTGAGGAGCGCCTCGTCGAACGATCCGGGGTCCGGCGCCCCACCACGCGGGTGGTTCGTGCGCGCGAGCTCGTCGAGCGCACCGAAGGGTTCGCCCGCGAGCAGGCCGAGGCGTGCGCGAAGATGGGCGACGACGCTCCACGAGAGGTCGGTCTCCGGCGCGGGGCGGAAGCTCGCGAGCGCCTCGCGGGCCGCGTCGGTCTCGAGCCGGGCGAGCGCGACGGCTGCCTCGACGAGGGGGTCGCACTCCTCGACGTAGGTGCGCAGGTGCTCGGGGGCTCGAGGGAGGGTGCGTGCCTTCGCGAGCCATTCGAGCGCCGGGTCGAGGGAGTCGAGGAGCGCGAGGAGGAGCGCCGCGTTCTCCGCACCGTTGCGCGCGTACTGCGGCATGGCCGAGCGACGCCCCGCCCAGAACGACTCCTGGAAGTCGCGGATCGCGCCGTCGAGGTCCTGCGCGAGCATGCGCGTGAGTCCCCACTGCAAGAGGTAGATCGAGCGAAGCTCGCCGGAGACCTCGAGCCATTGCGCCCGCTGCGTGTCCACGAGGGCGCGGCCTCGCTCGACGATGGGGATCCCGGCCGCGAAGTCGCGCGTCGAGCGCAGCGCGAGGATCTCCCCGATGCCCGCGAGCACGAGGTCGCCCGTCTCGTTGCCCGAGGGGCCGATGGCAGCGAACTGCTGGGCCACGTCGACCGCGGCGAGCGGCTTGTCCTGGTCGAAGAAGTTCGAGACCCCTCGGTGCACCATCGCGAGCCTGGGGTTCCCGTTCACCATCGCCGGGGGCAGCCCGTCGAGCGCCTCGCGGAGCCGCTCGAGGTGCCAGCCCGCGAGCTCGACGAGGTGGGCCTCGAGCCATCGCGCGGCGTCCGCGAAGTCGCCCGCAGCGATCGCCGCCTCGACGCGCTCGATCACCTCGTCGGCACCGGCGCCGGGTACCTCGGCCGCTTCAGGCACGGTCATGGCCTCATCATCCCAGGCCCCACGGACGCCACGTCCTCCCGGGGACGTCCGGCCCGCTTTTCACCCGCTCCGCGTCACACCACGAGGGCGTCCGGGGTCACGGCGCCGCGACCGTCACGCCTCGCGCACCGAGCTCCGCGGCCCCGCCGTCGTGCGCCGTGAGCACGCACACCCCGGCGGGCGTCAGCGCGACCGAGTGCTCCCAGTGCGCCGCCCGGGACCCGTCGTCGGTCACGACGGTCCAGTCGTCCTCGAGGACCTGGGTGAACCGTTCGCCCCGCACGAGCATGGGCTCGACGGCGAGGCACATCCCCGGACGCAGCCGGGGGCCCTTGTCCCGGACGCGATAGTTGAGCACCTCGGGGGCCTGGTGCATGGCGGAACCGATGCCGTGCCCCACGTACTCCTGCACGACGCCGTAGCGCTGGCCGCCGTTCTTCCCCGCGGCGAGCGCGAGGTCCACGACGTCCTCGACCGCGTGCCCGACACCCGAGAGCCGGTCGCCCGTCGCGAGCGCCGCGATCCCCGCCCACATCGCCGCCTCGGTGGTCTCGACGAGCTCGAGGTCCGCGGGGTCGCCCTCGCCGACGACGACGGAGAACGCCGAGTCACCGTGCCAGCCGTCGACGATCGCCCCGCAGTCCACGGACACCACGTCGCCCTCAGCGATCTCGCGGGGACCCGGGATGCCGTGGACGATCTCGTCGTTCACCGACACGCACAGCACCGCGGGGTACCCGTGGTAGCCGAGGAACGACGGCGTCGCGCCCGCGGACTCGATCACGTCGCGCGCGACGGTGTCCAGCTCGGCCGTCGTCGTCCCCGGGGAGATCGCGGCCCGCACGGCGGCGAGCGCATCCGCGACCACGAGGCCCGCGCGCCGCATGACGCGGATCTGCTCGGTCGACTTGTACTCGATGCGGTCGCGACCGAGCATGGGCGAACCTAGGCCGTGACGGCGGCGACGGCGTCGAGGATCCTGCGGGTGACCTCGTCGATCTCGCCGATCCCGTCGACACGGGCGAGCAGGCCACGTCCGGCGTAGGCGTCCGTGAGCGGCGCGGTCTGCTCGGCGTAGATGTCCAGACGCCGGGCGATCACGTCCTCGGTGTCGTCCTCACGTCCCTCGATCTGAGCACGACGGCGGAGCCGGCCGAGCAGCTCGTCACGGTCCGCCGTGAGCTCGACCACCACGTCGAGCGCAACGCCCAGTTCGGTGAGGATCGCGTCGAGCTCGTCCACCTGAGCCGCGTTGCGCGGATAGCCGTCGAGCAGGAAGCCCGCGGCGACGTCCTCGGCCGCGAGCCGGTCGCGGACCATCGCGTTCGTGACCTCGTCGGGGACCAGCTCACCCTTGCTCGAGTACTCCTGCGCGAGCCGGCCGAGCTCGGTGCCGCCCTTGATGTTCGCCCGGAAGATGTCCCCCGTCGAGATCGCGGGGACGCCGTACACCTCGGCGAGCCGGGCGGCCTGGGTCCCCTTGCCGGAACCCTGCGGGCCCATGATGACGAGGCGGGTCACCGCAAGAACCCTTCGTAGTGACGCTGCTCGAGCTGCGACTGGATCTGCTTGACGGTCTGCAGGCCGACGCCGACGACGATGATGATCGAGGTGCCACCGAACGGGATCTGCTGCGTCACGCCCATGAAGAGGAACGCGAGCGTCGGCAGGAGCGACACCGCGGCGAGGTAGAACGACCCTGGCCACGTGATGCGCGTCAGGACGTAGTCGAGGTAGTCCGCCGTCGGACGTCCCGCACGGATGCCCGGGATGAAGCCGCCGTACTTCTTCATGTTGTCCGCGACCTCGTCCGGGTTGAACGTGATCGCCGTGTAGAAGAACGCGAAGAAGATGATCATGACCACGAACAGCGAGTTGTAGATCAGGCTGTTCGGGTTCGCGATGTACTGCTGGACCCACAGGAGCCGCGGGTCCTCGGGGTTGCCGAACTGCACGAACATCATCGGCAGCGAGAGGATCGACTGGGCGAAGATCACGGGGATCACGTTCGCCATGTTGATCTTGATCGGGATGAAGGTGCTCGTCCCGCCGAACATCTTGCGGCCCACCATGCGCTTGGCGTACTGGACCGGGATGCGCCGCTCCGACTGCTCGACGAAGACGACGAGGGCGAACACCACGAGGATCACGACCAGCGCGACGGAGATCTTCTGGAGGCCGTCGTTCGAGCCCGCGATCGAGGAGAGCGCAGAGGGGAAGCCCGCCGCGATCGACGTGAAGATCAGCAGCGACATCCCGTTGCCGACGCCGCGCTCCGTGATCATCTCGCCGAGCCACATGATGATCGTCGTGCCCGTGGTCATCACGAGGACCATGAGCATGATGGTGCCCACGTTGTCGTTCGGGATGATCGGCACGGAGCAGCCCGGGAAGAGCGCTCCGGAGTTGGCGATCGTGATGATCGTCGCGGACTGCAGCACCGCGAGGCCCACCGTGAGGTACCGCGTGTACTGCGTGAGCTTTGCCGTGCCCGACTGGCCCTCCTTGTGGAGCGCCTCGAAGTGCGGGATCACCGCGCGCAGCACCTGGATGATGATGCTCGCGGTGATGTACGGCATGATCCCGAGCGCGAACACCGACAGCTGGAGCAGCGCACCACCCGAGAACAGGTTGATGAGGCCCAGCGCCGACGTCTGCTCCGCAGAGATCGCGATGCACTGCTGCACGTTGGTGTAGGAGACCCCCGGTGTGGGCAGCAGTGAGCCCACCCGGAAGATCACCATCATCGCGATCGTGAACAGCAGCTTGTTCCGCAGGTCGGGCGTCCTGAACGCCCGGGCGAATGCGCCTAGCACCTAACCTCCAGCAGCGCCCTGGGGCGCGTTGAGTCGTTGTCCACGGAAGACCGCGACGAGCCTACGTCAGCTCTCGCTGACCGAACCCCCGGCCGCGAGGATCTTCTCACGCGCGGACGTCGACAGGGCGTCGACCTCGACCGTGAGCTTGACCGTCACCTCGCCGGAGCCGAGCACCTTGACGAGCTGACCCTTGCGGACCACGCCCTTCGCCACGAGGTCGGCCACCGTGACCGTGCCACCCTTCGGGTAGAGCTCGGACAGCCGGTCGAGGTTCACGACCTGGTACTCGGTACGGAACGGGTTCTTGAAGCCGCGCAGCTTGGGAAGACGCATGTGGAGCGGCATCTGACCGCCCTCGAACGCCTCCGGCACCTGGTAGCGGGCCTTCGTGCCCTTCGTGCCGCGTCCCGCCGTCTTGCCCTTCGACGCCTCACCGCGACCCACGCGGGTCTTCGCGGTGTGGGCGCCCGGAGCCGGACGCAGGTGGTGCACCTTGAGCAGACCGCCGGCACCCTGCGTCGCAGGCTTGGCCGCAGCCGCCTTCTTCGCGGGAGCCTTCTTCGCGGCAGCCTTCTTCGCGGGCGCGGCCTTCTCGGCCGTCTCCACCGGAGCCTCGGACTTGGCGGCCGTCTTCTTGGCCGCCGCCTTCGTGGCGGGCTTCTCGGCAGCGTCGGCAGCCTTCTTCGCCGGCGCAGCCTTCTTCGCGGGCGCAGCCTTCTCGGCAGCCGCCTTGGCCGGAGCCTTCTTGGCGGGCGCCTTCTTCGCCGCGGTCTTCTTCGCCGCGGTCTCCTCGGGGGCGGAGTTCTCGTCCGCCGCCTTCTTCTCAGCCATCACTCCACCTCTTCGACCGCGACGAGGTGCGCCACCGTTGCGACCATGCCGCGGATCTCAGGACGGTCCTCCTTGACGACGACGTCGCCGATCCGCTTCAGGCCGAGGGTGCGCAGCGTGTCGCGCTGGTTCTGCTTGCCGCCGATCTCGGACTTCACCTGGGTCACCTTCAGACGAGGCATCAGGCGCTCACCTCCGCGGCCTTGGCCTTGCCGGCCGCCTGCGCGCGCAGGAGGGCGGCGGGCGCCACGTGGTCCAGCGGGAGCCCGCGGCGAGCCGCGACGGCCTCCGGCTGCTCGAGTCCCTGGAGCGCGGCCACCGTGGCGTGCACGATGTTGATCGCGTTCGAGGAACCGAGCGACTTGCTCAGGACGTCGTGGATTCCCGCGCACTCCAGGACGGCGCGCACCGGACCACCGGCGATCACACCGGTACCCGGGCTGGCGGGGCGCAGGAAGACGACTCCCGCGGCGGCCTCGCCCTGGATGGGGTGAGGGATCGTGCCCTGGATGCGCGGGACGCGGAAGAAGTTCTTCTTCGCCTCCTCGACGCCCTTGGCGATCGCCGCGGGAACCTCCTTCGCCTTGCCGTAGCCGACGCCCACGGTGCCGTCGCCGTCACCGACGACGACGAGCGCCGTGAAGCTGAAGCGACGGCCGCCCTTGACGACCTTCGACACGCGGTTGATCGTGACGACGCGCTCGAGGAAGGCGCTCTTCTCTGCGGCGTCGCCGCGACGGTTGTCGCGACGGTCCCCGCCACGACGCTCGCGGCCGCCCTCGGAGGCACCGCCGGCGCCGCCGGCAGCGCCGGACGTGTTGCGCTGTGGTCCAGCCATCAGTGGTTCCTTCGCTCTCGTGCGTTCTGCTTGACCGTGTTCACAGGGCGAGGCCTCCCTCGCGTGCGCCGTCGGCGACGGCGGCCACACGGCCGTGGTACTTGTTGCCGCCGCGGTCGAACACGACCGCGTCGATGCCGGCCTTCTTGGCGCGCTCGGCGACGAGCTCGCCGACCTTGCGGGCCTTGGCGGTCTTGTCCGCGTCGGTCAGCGCGCGCAGGTCCGCCTCGGTGGTCGAGGCGAACGCGAGCGTGCGGCCGACGGTGTCGTCGACGACCTGCACGGAGATGTGCCGGCTCGAGCGCGTGACCACGAGACGGGGACGGGCCGCCGTGCCGGTGACCTTCTTGCGCACGCGCAGGTGGCGACGGCTGCGGGAGACCGCACGGCCCTTGCCGAAGATCTTGATAGCCATGGGTTACTTACCAGCCTTTCCGGCCTTGCGCTTGACGACCTCGCCCGCGTAGCGCACACCCTTGCCCTTGTACGGCTCGGGCTTGCGGATCTTGCGGATGTTGGCCGCGACCTCGCCCACCTGCTGCTTGTCGATGCCGGACACCGAGAACTTGGTGGGCGACTCGACAGCGAAGGTGATGCCCTCCGGCGCCGAGACGACGACGGGGTGGCTGAAGCCGAGCGCGAACTCGAGGTCAGCGCCCTTGGCGACGACGCGGTAGCCCGTGCCGACGATCTCGAGCTTCTTCTCGTAGCCCTCGGTGACGCCGACCACGAGGTTGTGGAGCAGCGTGCGGGTCAGCCCGTGCAGCGAGCGCGAGTCGCGCTCGTCGTTGGGACGCGTGACCACGAGTGCGCCGTCGTCGTCGCGAGCGACGTCGATCGGGCTCGCGACGGTGTGCGACAGCGTGCCCTTCGGGCCCTTCACGGTCACCTGGGCGCCGTCGATCGTGACGTCCACCCCGGCCGGGACCGGGACGGGGACCTTGCCAATGCGGGACATGGGTTCTCCTCTCTCGGTCTCTCGGTTACCAGACGTAGGCGAGGACTTCCCCACCCACGCCCTTCGTTGCGGCCTGCTTGTCGGTCAGGAGGCCGGACGACGTGGACAGGATCGCCACGCCGAGGCCGCCGAGCACCTTGGGCAGGTTGGTGGACTTGGCATACACGCGCAGGCCCGGCTTGGACACGCGCTTCACCCCGGCGAGCGAGCGCTCGCGGTTGGGGCCGAACTTCAGGTCGATCGTGAGCGTCTTGCCGACGCGCGCGTCCTCGACGCTCCAGCCGGTGATGTAGCCCTCGGCCTGGAGGATCTCCGCGATGTGCTGCTTGAGCTTCGAGTACGGCATGGACACCGTCTCGTGGTAAGCAGAGTTCGCGTTGCGCAGCCGCGTGAGCATGTCTGCGATCGGGTCAGTCATCGTCATGGTGGGTTCGCACCCTTCCTCGCCGTGGTATCCGCCCGTCCCCTCAGGGGTAGGTACGGACCTGCGACGTCGTGGTTACCAGCTGCTCTTGGTGATGCCGGGAAGCTCGCCGCGGTGCGCCATCTCTCGCAGGCACACTCGGCAGAGGCCGAACTTGCGGTACACCGAGCGGGGGCGCCCGCATCGCTGGCACCGGGAATAGCCTCGCACCGCGAACTTCGGGGTGGCCTTGGCCTTGTTGACCAGCGCGGTCTTCGCCATGGTCAGTCCTCCTTGAAGGGGAAGCCGAGACGACGCAGGAGCGAGCGCCCCTCGTCATCGGTGGTGGCCGTCGTCACGATGGTGATGTCCATCCCCCGGACGCGGTCGATCTTGTCCTGGTCGATCTCGTGGAACATCGACTGCTCCGTGAGACCGAAGGTGTAGTTGCCGTTGCCGTCGAACTGCTTGGCGGACAGCCCGCGGAAGTCGCGGATGCGCGGCAGCGCGGTCGAGAGCAGACGGTCGAGGAACTCCCACATGCGGTCGCCGCGCAGCGTGACGTGCGCACCGATCGGCATGCCCTCGCGCAGCTTGAACTGCGCGATGGACTTGCGGGCCTTCGTGACCTGCGGCTTCTGGCCCGTGATCTGGGTCAGGTCGCGGATCGCGCCCTCGATCAGCTTGGAGTCCTTCGCAGCGTCGCCGACGCCCATGTTCACGACGACCTTGACCACGCGGGCCACCTGGTTGACGTTGCCGTGCGAGAACTCCTCGCGCAGCGCGGGGACGATCTCCTCGGCGTAGCGCGTCTTGAGACGCGGGGTGATGGTCTCGGTGCTCATCAGATGTCCTTACCGGAACGCTTGGCGACGCGGACGCGGACCGTCTTCGTCTTGCCGTCGCGCTCGACCTGCTCGAGGCGGTAGCCCACCCGGGTGCCCTTCTTGGTCTCCGGGTCGACCACCATGACGTTGCTCACGTGGATCGGGGCCTCGACGGTCTCGATGCCGCCGGTGCGCGTGCCACGCGTGGAGCGGCCCGCCTTGACGTGGCGCTGCACGCGCTGCACGCCCTCGACGATGACGCGGTCGGAGTCCGTGAGGACCTCGAGCACGCGCCCCTCCTTGCCGCGGTCGCGGCCCGCGATGACGACGACGAGGTCGCCCTTCTTCACCTTGGCCATGTCAGAGCACCTCCGGTGCCAGCGAGATGATCTTCATGAACTTCTTCTCGCGCAGCTCACGACCCACGGGGCCGAAGATGCGCGTGCCACGGGGCTCCCCGTCGTTCTTGAGGATCACGGCGGCGTTCTCGTCGAACTTGATGTACGAGCCGTCCGGGCGGCGGCGCTCCTTGCGGGTGCGCACGATGACCGCCTTGACGACGTCGCCCTTCTTGACGTTGCCCCCGGGGATGGCGTCCTTGACGGTGGCGACGATGATGTCGCCGATTCCCGCGTAGCGGCGCCCAGAGCCACCGAGCACGCGGATGCACAAGATCTCCTTGGCACCGGTGTTGTCGGCGACGCGAAGCCGCGACTCCTGCTGGATCATGAACTGAACTCCTGTCGTCTGCCGGTTCTCGCGGAGCGAGCCTGGCCGAACGTTCTGGTCTGGTTAGGGGGCTACTTGGCCTTCTCGAGGATCTCCACCACGCGCCAGCGCTTGGTCGCGCTGAGGGGGCGGGTCTCCATGATCTGGACGAGGTCGCCGATGCCGGCCGCGTTGGCCTCGTCGTGCGCCTTCACCTTGCTCGAACGGCGGATGACCTTGCCGTAGAGCGCGTGCTTGACGCGGTCCTCGACCTCGACCACGACGGTCTTGTCCATCTTGTCGCTGACCACGTACCCACGGCGGGTCTTGCGGTAGTTGCGGGCCTCGGCTGCTGCCGTGGTGCCCGCGGCGTTGTCGTTTGCGCTCATGGTCACTTCACTCGCTCACGCTCGGTGCGGTACGGATGCCGAGCTCGCGCTCGCGCAGGATCGTGTAGATCCGCGCGATGTCGCGACGCACGGCCTTGAGCCGCCCGTGGCTCTCCAGCTGGCCGGTGGCCGACTGGAAACGCAGGTTGAACAGCTCTTCCTTGGCCTTCTTGAGCTCGGCGACGAGTCGCTCGTCGTCGAACCCGTCCAGCTCGCTGGCCGCCAGCGCCTTGGTACCGATAGCCATCAGGCACCTCCCTCACGGACGACGAAACGGGTCTTCATGGGCAGCTTGTGCTGCGCGCGGCGCATGGCCTCGCGAGCGAGCTCCTCGGGGACACCGGCGAGCTCGAACATCACTCGGCCCGGCTTGACGTTGGCGACCCACCACTCGGGGGAACCCTTACCGGAACCCATGCGGGTCTCGGCCGGCTTCTTGGTGAGCGGGCGGTCGGGGTAGATGTTGATCCAGACCTTGCCACCACGCTTGATGTGGCGGGTCATGGCGATACGAGCAGCCTCGATCTGGCGGTTCGTGACGTAGGCGGGCTCGAGGGCCTGGATACCGAACTCGCCGAACGCGATCGAGGTGCCACCCTTGGCGGCGCCGGAGCGACCGGGGTGGTGCTGCTTGCGGTGCTTCAGCCTGCGCGGGATCAGCATGCTCAGGCCTCCGTTCCGGTGGACTCGGTGGGCGCGGCGGCCTCGGCGGCGGCCGGAGCCTCGGCGCGGGCCGACTCGCCACGACGGGGGGCGCCACCGCGAGCGGGACGGTCGCCCCGGTCGCCACGGCCACGGGGTGCACGCGGAGCGGCCGAGGCCTGCTGCTGCGCGAACTCCTTCTCCGTCATGTCGCCCTTGTAGATCCAGACCTTGACGCCGATGCGACCGAAGGTCGTGCGGGCCTCGTACAGTCCGTAGTCGATGTTGGCGCGCAGCGTGTGCAGGGGCACGCGACCCTCGCGGTAGAACTCGCTGCGGCTCATCTCCGCGCCACCGAGGCGGCCCGAGCACTGCACGCGGATGCCCTTGGCACCGGCGCGCTGCGCGGACTGGATGCCCTTGCGCATGGCGCGACGGAACGAGACGCGGCTCGCGAGCTGCTCGGCGATGCCCTGCGCGACGAGCTGGGCGTCGATCTCGGGGTTCTTGACCTCGAGGATGTTGAGCTGCACCTGCTTGCCGGTGAGCTTCTCGAGCTCGCCACGGATGCGGTCCGCCTCGGCGCCGCGGCGGCCGATGACGATGCCCGGGCGCGCGGTGTGGATGTCCACCCGGACGCGGTCGCGGGTGCGCTCAATCTCGACCTTCGCGATGCCGGCGCGCTCGAGGCCCGTGGCCATGAGCTTGCGGATCTCGACGTCCTCGCGGACGTAGTCGCGGTACCGCTGGCCGGCCTTCGTGCTGTCAGCGAACCACCGCGACCGGTGGTCGGTGGTGATGCCCAGGCGGTACCCGAGCGGGTTGACCTTCTGTCCCACTATCGGGTCCTCTCCTTCTTCTCGACCGGTGCGACGACCACGGTGATGTGGCTCGTACGCTTCAGGATCCGGCCGGCGCGCCCCTGGGCACGCGGACGGAAACGCTTGAGCGAGGGTCCCTCGTCGACGAACGCCGCGGTGACGACCAGCTCGTTCTCGTCGAACTTCTCGTTCGCGAGGTCGGCCTTCACCCGGGCGTTCGCGATCGCGCTGCGAACCACCTTGAGCACGGGCTCACCCGCGGCCTGCGGTGCAAAGCTCAGCACCGTCACCGCCTCGGACGCCTGCTTGCCACGGATCAGGTCCACGACGCGCCGGGCCTTCTGCGGCGTCACGCGGACGAACCGCGCCTGCGCCTTGGCTTCCATTGCTGTCCTGCCTTCTTGTTCTCTAGGTCCTTGGACTCACGCGAACGCTTCGCTGCTGGCCCGGGGGCTCAGCGGCGACGCGCCTTGCGGTCGTCCTTCACGTGGCCGCGGAAGGTCCGCGTGGGGGCGAACTCGCCGAGCTTGTGACCGACCATCGCCTCGGTGACGAAGACCGGCACGTGCTTGCGGCCGTCGTGGACCGCGAAGGTGTGGCCGAGGAAGTCGGGCGTGATGACCGACCGACGGGACCACGTCTTGATGACGTTCTTGGTCCCCTTCTCGTTCTGCACGTCCACCTTCTTCTGCAGGTGGTCGTCGACGAAGGGGCCCTTCTTCAGGCTGCGAGGCATGGTTCAGGCTCCTGTTCAGCGCTTCTTGCCGGTACGCCGACGGCGCACGATGAGCTTGTCGCTCGGCTTGTTGGGACGACGGGTGCGGCCCTCGGGCTGACCCCACGGGCTGACCGGGTGACGGCCACCGGAGGTCTTGCCCTCACCACCACCGTGCGGGTGGTCGACCGGGTTCATGGCGACACCGCGGACCGAAGGGCGCTTGCCCTTCCAGCGCATGCGGCCGGCCTTGCCCCAGTTGATGTTGGACTGCTCGGCGTTGCCGACCTCGCCGACCGTCGCACGGCAGCGCAGGTCGACGTTGCGGATCTCGCCCGAGGGAAGACGCAGCTGGGCGTACGGGCCGTCCTTCGCGACGAGCTGCACCGAGGTGCCGGCCGAGCGGGCGAGCTTCGCGCCACCGCCCGGCTTGAGCTCGATCGCGTGGATGACCGTACCGGTCGGGATGTTGCGCAGCGGCAGGTTGTTGCCGGGCTTGATGTCGGCCGTCGGGCCGTTCTCGATGACGTCGCCCTGCTTGAGCTTGTTCGGCGCGATGATGTAGCGCTTCTCGCCGTCGGCGTAGTGCAGGAGCGCGATGCGCGCGGTGCGGTTCGGGTCGTACTCGATGTGCGCGACCTTGGCCGGCACGCCGTCCTTGTCGTGACGGCGGAAGTCGATGACGCGGTAGGCGCGCTTGTGGCCACCACCCTGGTGACGGGTCGTGACCCGGCCGGCGTTGTTGCGGCCGCCCTTGTTGTGCAGCGGGCGGACGAGCGACTTCTCCGGCTCGGAGCGCGTGATCTCGACGAAGTCGGCGACGGACGAGCCACGGCGGCCCGGCGTCGTCGGCTTGTACTTGCGGATTCCCACGATGAGTCCTTACTGGTTCTGGGCGGTCAGCCGACCGGCCCGCCGAAGATGTCGATGGAGCCCTCGCGGAGCGTGATGATCGCCCGCTTGGTGTCCTTGCGCTTGCCGAGGCCGAACCGCGTGCGGCGGGTCTTGCCCGGACGGTTGGCCGTGTTGACCGAGTCGACCTTGACGCCGAAGACCTGCTCGACGGCGATCTTGATCTCGGTCTTGTTCGCGCGCGGGTCCACGAGGAACGTGTACTTGCCCTCGTCGAGGAGCCCGTAGCTCTTCTCGGAGACGACCGGCGCGAGCAGGATGTCGCGCGGGTCCTTGCCCAGGTTCGTCACTTCGTCTCCTCCTGCGCCTCGGTCTCGGTGGCGACGGCCGTCGCACCGCGACCCGTGGCGGGCCCGGCGACGAACGCCTCGAGCGCACCGCGCGTGAACACGATGTCGTCCGACGTCAGCACGTCGTAGGTGTTGAGCTGGTCGACCGCGAGCACGTGGACGTCCTCGAGGTTGCGCACCGACTTCCAGGCGAGCTCGTCGTTGCGCTCGAGCACCACGAGGGCCGTGCGGCCCGTCGTGAGCGCCTGGAGCGTCGCGAGCGCGGACTTCGTCGAGGGCGCGCCGTCGATGCCGAAGCCGGCCACGACGTGGACGCGGTCCGCGCGGGCCCGGTCCGACAGGGCGCCGCGGAGAGCGGCGGCCTTCATCTTCTTGGGGGTGCGCTGCGAGTAGTCGCGCGGCTGGGGACCGTGGACGACGCCACCGCCGGCGAACTGCGGTGCGCGGGTCGAGCCCTGACGCGCACGGCCGGTGCCCTTCTGGCGGTACGGCTTCTTGCCACCACCGCGGACGTCGCCGCGGGTCTTGGTGGCGTGGGTGCCCTGGCGCGCCGCGGCGAGCTGGGCCACGACCACCTGGTGGATGAGCGGCACGTTGGTCTGGACGTCGAAGAGCTCGGCGGGCAGCTCGGCGGTGCCGGCCTTCTTGCCCGAGGCGTCGAGGACGTCGATGGTCACGTTGGCCATGGCAGCCTCACGCACCCTTCACGGCGTTACGCACGAGGACGATGCCACCCTTGGGGCCGGGGATGGCGCCCTTGACGAGCAGCAGCCCCTTCTCGGCGTCGACCGCGTGCACGGTCAGGTTCTGGACGGTCTTGCGGGCGTTGCCCATGCGGCCCGCCATGCGCAGGCCCTTGAACACGCGACCGGGCGTCGAGGCGCCACCGATCGAGCCGGGCTTGCGGTGGTTGCGGTGCGCACCGTGGGAGGCGCTCACGCCGGCGAAGCCGTGGCGCTTCATGACACCGGCCGTGCCCTTGCCCTTCGTGGTGCCGACGACGTCGATCTTGGCGCCCGCCTCGAAGGCCTCGACCGTGATCTCCTGGCCGAGCGAGTACTCCTCGGCGTCCGCCGTGCGCACCTCGGCGAGGTGGCGGCGCGGCGTCACCCCGGCCTTCTCGAAGTGGCCCTTGAGCGGCTGGGTGACCTTGCGCGGGTCGATCTGCCCGTGGGCGAGCTGGATGGCCGTGTAGCCGTCCTCCGCCTGCGTACGGACCTGGGTCACGACGTTCGTGCCGACCGCGACGACGGTCACGGGCACGAGGCGACCGGCCTCGTCCCAGACCTGGGTCATCCCGAGCTTGGTGCCGAGCACGGCCTTGACCGCGCGAGCGTCCTGCTGGGTAGTCATGATGGTGCGTTCCTTCCCAGCGTCAGAGCTTGATCTCGATGTTCACGTCCGCCGGCAGGTCGAGCCGCATGAGCGAGTCGACGGCCTTGGGCGTGGGGTCGATGATGTCGATGAGGCGCTTGTGAGTGCGCATCTCGAAGTGCTCGCGGCTGTCCTTGTACTTGTGCGGCGAACGGATGACGCAGAAGACGTTCTTCTCCGTCGGCAGCGGCACCGGGCCCACGACCGTCGCGCCCGCGCTGGTCACCGTGTCGACGATCTTTCGCGCCGAGCTGTCGATGACCTCGTGGTCGTACGACTTGAGCCGGATGCGGATCTTCTGTCCCGCCATGGCGTCGTTCTGCCTTTTCTCTCGTTGCTGCTGGTTCTCCGACCCCCGCGCTCGGGCGTGTCGCGCTGTGCGGCACACGTCCGCGCTGCGCACCCTGAGGCGCTGGGTCGTTGGGTTGGTGTGAGGGCCGTTCCGTCCACGATCGCGGACGTCACGGCGCCGTCAGTGGCTGCCAGAACCCACGAGGGCTCCGGGCAACCTGAACAGTGTGCCAGACGATCTGGCCTGACGCCAATCGGCGCCGTGTGAGGCATCGCACCTCACGGCTCTCCCGGGGACGTTTCCCCGGGCTGGAGCGTGGTGAAGGCCCGGACGCATCCGCGTCCGGGCCTTCACCCAGAGCTCGAGGCTCAGGTCACTTGATGATCTTGGTGACCTTGCCGGCGCCGACCGTACGGCCACCCTCACGGATGGCGAAGCCGAGGCCCTCCTCCATGGCGATCGGCTGGATCAGCTCGACCGACATGTCGGTGGTGTCACCGGGCATGACCATCTCGGTGCCCTCGGGCAGCGTGATGACGCCGGTGACGTCCGTCGTGCGGAAGTAGAACTGCGGGCGGTAGTTCGTGTAGAAGGGGTTGTGGCGGCCACCCTCGTCCTTCGACAGGATGTACGCCGTGCCCTCGAACTGCGTGTGGGGCGTGATCGAGCCCGGCTTGACCACGACCTGGCCGCGCTCGACGTCCTCGCGCTTGGTGCCGCGGAGCAGCAGACCACAGTTCTCGCCGGCCCAGGCCTCGTCGAGCTGCTTGTGGAACATCTCGATGCCGGTGACCGTCGTCTTCTGCGTCGGGCGGATGCCGACGATCTCGACCTCGGAGTTGATCGCGAGGGTGCCACGCTCGGCGCGACCCGTCACGACCGTGCCACGGCCGGTGATCGTGAAGACGTCCTCGATCGGCATGAGGAACGGCTTGTCCTTGTCGCGCACCGGGTCCGGCACGCTCTCGTCGACGGCGTCCATCAGGTCGAGGACCGCCTGGACCCACTTCTCGTCGCCCTCGAGCGCCTTGAGGCCCGAGACGCGCACGACGGGGGCGTCGTCGCCGGGGAAGCCCTGGCTCTCGAGGAGCTCACGGACCTCCATCTCGACGAGCTCGAGGATCTCCTCGTCGTCGACCATGTCGGACTTGTTGAGCGCGACGAGCAGGTAGGGCACGCCGACCTGACGGGCGAGCAGCACGTGCTCACGCGTCTGGGCCATGGGGCCGTCCGTCGCGGCGACCACGAGGATCGCGCCGTCCATCTGGGCGGCACCCGTGATCATGTTCTTGATGTAGTCGGCGTGACCGGGGGCGTCGACGTGCGCGTAGTGACGCTTCGGGGTCTCGTACTCGACGTGCGAGATGTTGATCGTGATGCCGCGCTGACGCTCCTCGGGGGCCGAGTCGATCGACGCGAAGTCACGCTGCACGTTGGTGGCCGACGGGTACTTGTCCGCGAGCACCTTCGAGATGGCGGCGGTCAGGGTCGTCTTGCCGTGGTCGACGTGACCGATCGTGCCAATGTTGACGTGCGGCTTGGTCCGCTCGAACTTCGCCTTAGCCACTGTGTCCTCCTCGGACGGTTGAGAGTTGTTGCCGACCGGACGGTCCTCCGCGGAGGCCGACCGACGGGCGGTCCAACGGGTCGGTTGAATCTGACTTACTGGGTTTCGACCAGTGGGACTACTCGCCCCGGGTCTTCTTGATGATCTCCTCGGCAACGTTCCGAGGAACCTCGGAGTAGCTGTCGAACTGCATCGAGTACACGGCGCGGCCCTGGGTCTTCGACCGCAGGTCCCCCACGTACCCGAACATCTCGGAGAGCGGCACGAGCGCGCGAACAACCTTAACGCCCGTCGCGTCCTCCATGGACTGAATCATGCCGCGCCGCGAGTTGATGTCGCCAATCACGTCGCCCATGTACTCCTCGGGCGTGCGGACCTCGACGGACATGACCGGCTCGAGGAGGACGGGGTCGGCCTTGCGGACGGCCTCCTTGAGGATCATCGAACCGGCGATCTTGAACGCCATCTCCGACGAGTCGACGTCGTGCGCCGCGCCGTCGAGCAGGATCGCTTTGACGCCCACGAGAGGGAAGCCGGCGAGGACGCCGAGCTCCATCGCGGACTGGATGCCCTGGTCCACCGAGGGGATGTACTCGCGCGGGACGCGGCCACCGGTGACCTTGTTCTCGAACTGGTAGATCTCGCCGTCGGTGGTGTCGAGCGGCTCGAAGGTCATCTGGACCTTCGCGTACTGGCCCGAGCCACCGGTCTGCTTCTTGTGCGTGTAGTCGATCTTCTCGACCGTGCGACGGATCGTCTCGCGGTAGGCGACCTGCGGCTTGCCGACGTTCGCCTCGACCTTGAACTCACGGCGCATGCGGTCCACGAGGATGTCGAGGTGGAGCTCGCCCATGCCGCCGATGACGGTCTGGCCGGTCTCCTCGTCCTGGCGGACGCGGAAGGTCGGGTCCTCCTCGGCGAGCTTCTGGATCGCGAGCGACAGCTTCTCCTGGTCGCCCTTCGTCTTCGGCTCGATCGCCACGTCGATGACGGGCTCGGGGAAGGTCATCGACTCGAGGATCACGGGCGCCTGCAGGTCGCTCAGCGTGTCACCGGTGGTGACGTCCTTGAGACCGATGAAGGCGTAGATGTGACCGGCGGTCGCCTCCTCGACGGGGTTCTCCTTGTTGGAGTGCATCTGGAAGAGCTTGCCGATGCGCTCCTTCTTGCCCTTGGTCGAGTTCAGGACCTGGTTGCCCTGCGCCACCTTGCCCGAGTACACGCGGACGTAGGTCAGCTTGCCGAAGAACGGGTGCGCGGCGACCTTGAACGCGAGGGCCGAGAACGGCTCCGACGCGTCGGGCTTGCGCTCGATCGTCTCCTCCTCCTTGCCGACCACGTGACCCTGGACGGCCGCGACGTCGAGCGGGGTGGGGAGGTAGTCGATGACGGCGTCGAGCATGGGCTGGACGCCCTTGTTCTTGAACGCCGAGCCGCACATGACGGGGTACGCCTCCGAGGCGATCGTCAGCGCACGGATGCCCGACTTGATCTCCGCGACCGTGAGCTCTTCGCCACCGAGGTACTTCTCGAGCAGCTCCTCGGACGTCTCCGCGACGGCCTCGATGAGCTCGGCCCGGTACTGCGCGGCCTTCTCCTGCAGGTCGGCCGGGATCTCCTCGATCTCGTACTTCTCACCGAGGGCGGTCTCACCGCGCCACACGAGCGCGCGCATCTCGACGAGGTCGACGACGCCGATGAAGTCGTTCTCCGCGCCGATGGGCAGCTGGATGACGAGCGGCCGGGCCTTGAGGCGGTCGACGATCGTCTTGACGGTGAAGAAGAAGTCCGCGCCGAGCTTGTCCATCTTGTTGACGAAGCAGATGCGGGGGACGTCGTACTTGTCCGCCTGGCGCCACACCGTCTCCGACTGGGGCTCGACACCCTCCTTGCCGTCGAACACCGCGACGGCACCGTCGAGGACGCGCAGCGAGCGCTCCACCTCGACCGTGAAGTCCACGTGGCCTGGCGTGTCGATGATGTTGATCTGGTTGTTCTTCCAGTAGCACGTCGTCGCGGCGGACGTGATCGTGATGCCGCGCTCCTGCTCCTGCTCCATCCAGTCCATCGTCGACGCACCGTCGTGCGTCTCACCGAGCTTGTAGTTGACCCCGGTGTAGAACAGGATCCGCTCGGTGGTCGTCGTCTTGCCGGCATCGATGTGCGCCATGATGCCGATGTTGCGGACCTTGGTCAGGTCCGTCAGCACGTCGAGTGCCACAGGTGTTGCCCCTTGTCGGTCGGCTCGCTACGAGCGGTGGGTCACCGCGCGCGGCTGGGAAGTGGTTACCAGCGGTAGTGCGCGAAGGCCCGGTTGGACTCCGCCATCTTGTGCATGTCCTCGCGACGCTTCACCGCGGCACCGAGGCCGTTGGACGCGTCGAGGATCTCGTTCATGAGGCGCTCGGTCATCGTCTTCTCGCGACGGGCGCGGGAGAAGTCCGTGAGCCAACGCAGCGCGAGCGTGGTCGACCGCACCGGGCGGACCTCGATCGGGACCTGGTAGGTCGCACCGCCGACGCGGCGCGAGCGCACCTCGAGCGCGGGACGCACGTTCTCGAGCGCACGCTTGAGGACGACGACGGGGTCCGACTGCGTCTTCTCGCGCACGCCCTCGAGCGCGCCGTAGACGATGGACTCCGCGATCGACTTCTTGCCGTCCACGAGGACCTTGTTGATCAGCTGCGTGACGACCGGCGACCCGTAGACGGGGTCGACGACGAGCGGTCGCCGGGGGGCAGGGCCCTTGCGAGGCATTAGCTCTTCTCCTTCTTGGCGCCGTAGCGGCTACGGGCCTGCTTGCGGCCCTTGACACCCTGGGTGTCGAGCGCGCCGCGCACGATCTGGTAGCGGACACCCGGCAGGTCCTTCACGCCGCCGCCGCGCACGAGCACGATCGAGTGCTCCTGCAGGTTGTGGCCGACGCCGGGGATGTACGCGGTGACCTCGATCTGGCTCGACAGCTTCACACGAGCGACCTTCCGCAGCGCCGAGTTCGGCTTACGGGGGGTGGTCGTGTAGACGCGCGTGCAGACGCCACGGCGCTGCGGGCTGCCCTTGAGGGCGGGCGTCTTCGACTTGTTCGTCTTGGCCTGCCGGCCCTTGCGGACCAGCTGCTGGATCGTGGGCACTGCGTCTCCGTGTCTGTCAGGTGAAACTCTGGGTACTGCTCGACCGGTACATCCGGTCCCGATGCGCGCGCGGCCCGTCGACTCCAGTCACACGGTGGGCGCACGTTTGGGGCGGAATTCGCCCGGCGCTGCGGCCGGCCCTCCGGGGAGAGTCAGTGCTCAGCGCACGCACGAGAGGCCCGACGGCGCGGGCACGCCGAACAAGGTTACCCGCCGTCTGCCACGAGGTCAAAGCGACCTCGGTTCGTGACCGAGGGTGGTCCTGGCCGCGGCGCACGCCGCCAGGACCACCCCGTCACGGTTCAGCGGTACTCGCCGAAGTCGATCTCGTCGAGCGGGATCGCCTCGCCGGAGCCCATGTCGATCGGCGGGAAGTCGATCTCGTCGTACCCGAACGCCGGGTACAGGTCGACCTTCGCCTCCTCGGTCGGCTCGACCACGACGTCGTGGTACCGGGGAAGACCGGTACCCGCCGGGATGAGCTTTCCGATGATGACGTTCTCCTTGAGGCCGAGCAGCGGGTCGCTGCGGCCCGACATCGCGGCCTCCGTGAGCACCCGGGTCGTCTCCTGGAAGGAGGCGGCCGAGAGCCACGAGTCGGTCGCGAGCGACGCCTTGGTGATGCCCATGAGCTCGGGGCGCCCGGCGGCCGGCTGGCCACCGTCCGCCACGGCCGCACGGTTCGCGTCCTCGAAGCGACCGCGCTCGGCGAGCTCGCCCGGCAGCAGCGTCGTGTCACCGGAGTCGAGCACCGTGACGCGGCGCAGCATCTGCCGGACGATCACCTCGATGTGCTTGTCGTGGATGTCCACGCCCTGCGAGCGGTAGACCTCCTGGACCTGGTCCACGAGGTGCTTCTGCGTCGCACGGGGGCCGAGGATGCGCAGCACCTTCTTCGGGTCGACCGCACCCTGCGTGAACTGCGTGCCGACCTCGACGTGGTCGCCGTCGGACACGAGCAGGCGCGACCGCTTCGTGATCGGGTACGCGATCGGCTCCGAGCCGTCGTCGGGCGTGAGCACGATGCGACGCGTCCGGTCGGACTCGTCGATCTCGATGCGACCCGAGAACTCCGCGATGTGGCTCTCGCCCTTGGGGGTGCGCGCCTCGAAGAGCTCCTGGACACGGGGCAGACCCTGCGTGATGTCGTCGGCCGAGGCCACACCACCGGTGTGGAACGTCCGCATCGTCAGCTGGGTGCCGGGCTCACCGATCGACTGGGCGGCGATGATGCCGACCGCCTCGCCGATGTCGACGAGCTTGCCCGTCGCGAGCGAACGCCCGTAGCAGCGCGCGCACGTGCCGACGCGGGACTCGCACGTGAGCACCGAACGGACCTTGAGCTCCGTGACTCCCGCCGCGAGCAGCTGGTCGAGGAGCACGTCACCGACGTCCTCGCCCGCCCGGCCGACGATCTGGCCGTTCGCCTCGACGTCCGTGGCGAGCGTCCGCGAGAACACCGACGTCTCGACCTTGTCGTGCAGGTAGAGCGACCCGTCCGGGGCCGGCACACCGATCGGCATGACCAGGCCCTTCTCCGTGCCGCAGTCCTCCTCGCGGATGATGACGTCCTGCGAGACGTCCACGAGACGACGGGTCAGGTAGCCCGAGTCCGCGGTACGCAGCGCCGTGTCGGCCAGACCCTTACGGGCACCGTGCGTCGCGATGAAGTACTCGACGACGGACAGGCCCTCGCGGTAGTTCGCCTTGATCGGCCGCGGGATGATCTCACCCTTCGGGTTGGCCACGAGGCCGCGCATACCGGCGATCTGGCGCACCTGCATCCAGTTGCCTCGCGCCCCGGAACCCACCATGCGGAACACGGTGTTCTCCTTGGGGAAGTTCTCCTGCATCGCCTTGGCGACCTTGTCGGTGGCCTGCGTCCAGATCTCGATGAGCTCCTGGCGGCGCTCGTCGTCGGTGATCAGACCCGTGTCGTACTGGCCCTGCACCTTCGCGGCCTTCGCCTCGTGCTCCTCGAGGATCGCCGCCTTCGCCGCCGGGGTGGCGACGTCGGAGATGGCGATCGTGACGCCCGAGCGGGTGGCCCAGCGGAAACCGGCCTCCTTGAGGGCGTCGAGGCTCGCGGCGACGGCGACCTTCGGGTAGCGCTCCGCGAGCGTGTTCACGATGGTCGACAGGTGCTTCTTGTCGACCACGCGGTTCACGTACGGGAAGTCCACCGGGAGCGTCTCGTTGAACAGCGCGCGACCGAGGGTCGTCTCGAAGGTGATCGGGTCACCCTCGGTCCAGCCCTCCGGCGCCTCGAAGCCCTCGGGGGCGACGAGGTCCGTCATGCGGATCTTCACGAGCGCACCGAGGTCGAGCGATCCGGCGTCGAACGCCATGATCGCCTCGGCGACCGAGCCGAACAGACGCCCCTCGCCCTCGCCACCCTCCTTCTGCTCCGTCAGGTGGAACAGACCGATCACCATGTCCTGCGAGGGCATGGTCACCGGACGGCCGTCCGACGGCTTGAGGATGTTGTTCGAGGAGAGCATGAGGATGCGCGCCTCGGCCTGGGCCTCCGCCGACAGGGGCAGGTGGACCGCCATCTGGTCGCCGTCGAAGTCCGCGTTGAACGCGGTGCACACGAGCGGGTGCAGGTGGATGGCCTTGCCCTCGACGAGCTGCGGCTCGAAGGCCTGGATGCCCAGGCGGTGCAGCGTGGGCGCACGGTTGAGCAGCACGGGGTGCTCGGTGATGACCTCTTCGAGGACGTCCCACACCACGGGGCGGGCCCGCTCGACCATGCGCTTGGCGCTCTTGACGTTCTGCGAGTGGCCGAGGTCCACGAGCCGCTTCATGACGAACGGCTTGAAGAGCTCGAGGGCCATCTGCTTGGGCAGGCCGCACTGGTGCAGCTTGAGCTGCGGTCCGACGACGATCACGCTACGACCCGAGTAGTCCACGCGCTTGCCGAGCAGGTTCTGGCGGAACCGGCCCTGCTTGCCCTTGAGCATGTCGGAGATCGACTTCAGCGGACGGTTGCCGGGGCCCGTGACGGGGCGACCACGACGGCCGTTGTCGAAGAGGGCGTCGACGGCCTCCTGGAGCATGCGCTTCTCGTTGTTGATGATGATCTCGGGCGCGCCGAGGTCGAGAAGCCGCTTGAGGCGGTTGTTGCGGTTGATGACGCGGCGGTACAGGTCGTTGAGGTCGGAGGTCGCGAAGCGCCCACCGTCGAGCTGCACCATCGGACGCAGGTCCGGGGGGATGACCGGGACGGCGTCCAGGACCATGCCCTCGGGGCTGTTCGTCGTCGTCATGAACGCGTTGACGACCTTGAGCCGCTTGAGGGCGCGCGCCTTGCGCTGCCCGCGGCCCGTCGCGATGATCTCGCGCAGCGCCTCGGACTCGGCCTCGAGGTCGAAGGACTGCAGCCGCTTCTGGATCGCGGCGGCACCCATCGAGCCCTCGAAGTAGTTGCCGTAGCGCTCCTCGAGAGCCCGGTAGAGCATCTCGTCGCCCTCGAGGTCCGCGACCTTGAGGTTCTTGAAGCGGTCCCAGATCTGCTCGAGGCGGTCGATCTCCGCGTCGGCACGCTTGCGGATCTGCGCCATCTCGCGCTCGGCCGAGTCGCGCACCTTGCGGCGAGCGTCGGCACGAGCACCCTCGGCCTCGAGCTCGGCCATGTCGGACTCGAGCTTGAGGGCGCGCGCGTTCACGTCGTTGTCACGACGGTCCGCGATCTCCTTCTTCTCGAGGTCGATCTCGGACTGCAGGTTCGGCAGGTCCTCCTGGCGGCCCTCCTCGTCGACCCACGTGATCATGTAGGCCGCGAAGTAGATGACCTTCTCGAGGTCCTTCGGGGCGAGGTCGAGCAGGTAGCCGAGGCGCGAGGGGACGCCCTTGAAGAACCAGATGTGCGTGACGGGCGCGGCGAGCTCGATGTGGCCCATCCGCTCACGACGCACCTTGGCGCGCGTGACCTCCACGCCGCAGCGCTCGCAGATGATGCCCTTGAAGCGCACGCGCTTGTACTTGCCGCAGTAGCACTCCCAGTCCCGCGTTGGACCGAAGATCTTCTCGCAGAACAAGCCGTCCTTCTCGGGCTTGAGCGTGCGGTAGTTGATGGTCTCGGGCTTCTTGACCTCACCGTGCGACCACGTGCGGATGTCGTCCGCGGTCGCCAGGCCGATCCGAAGCTCATCGAAGACGTTGACGTCGAGCAAGGTGTCCTACTTCCTAAGTTCCGAATACGGGGGTGAGTCAGATCTCGTCGACGCTCGACGCCGCGTTGGGGCGACGCGACAGGTCGATGCCGAGCTCTTCCGCCGCGCGGTAGACCTCGTCGTCGTTCTCCTTCATGTCGATCGAGATGCCGTCCGAGGACAGGACCTCGACGTTCAGGCAGAGCGACTGCATCTCCTTGAGGAGCACCTTGAACGACTCCGGGATGCCCGAGTCGGGAATGTTCTCGCCCTTGACGATCGCCTCGTACACCTTCACGCGGCCGGGGACGTCGTCGGACTTGATGGTGAGGAGCTCCTGGAGCGTGTGCGCCGCGCCGTACGCCTCGAGCGCCCACACCTCCATCTCACCGAAGCGCTGACCACCGAACTGCGCCTTACCACCGAGCGGCTGCTGGGTGATCATCGAGTACGGACCGGTCGAGCGCGCGTGGATCTTGTCGTCGACCAGGTGGTGCAGCTTGAGGATGTACATGTAGCCCACGGAGACCGGCGCGGGGAACGGCTCGCCGGAGCGGCCGTCGAAGAGCCGGGCCTTGCCGTCCACGCCGACCATGCGGTCGCCGTCGCGGTTGGGCAGCGTCGCGGTGAGCAGGCCCGTGAGCGAGCTCTCCGGGACGCCGTCGAACACCGGGGTGGCGACGGGCGTCCCCGATTCCGCCTTCGCGGCGACCTTCGGGATGTCCTTCGTCCACTGAGCGCCCTCGGCGAGCGCGATGTCCCAGCCCTGCTTCGCGATCCACCCGAGGTGGGTCTCGAGGACCTGGCCGACGTTCATGCGGCCGGGGACGCCGAGCGGGTTGAGCACGACGTCGACGGGCGTGCCGTCCTCGAGGAACGGCATGTCCTCGACGGGCAGGATCTTCGAGATGACGCCCTTGTTGCCGTGACGTCCGGCGAGCTTGTCGCCGTCGGTGATCTTGCGTCGCTGGGCGATGTAGACGCGCACGAGCTCGTTCACGCCCGCGGGCAGCTCGTCGCCGTCCTCGCGGGAGAACGTGCGCACCTCGATGACCGTGCCGGACTCGCCGTGGGGCACCTTGAGGGACGTGTCACGCACCTCACGGGCCTTCTCGCCGAAGATCGCCCGCAGGAGGCGCTCCTCCGGCGTCAGCTCGGTCTCACCCTTGGGAGTGACCTTGCCGACCAGGACGTCGCCCGCCGCCACCTCGGCGCCGATGCGGATGATGCCGCGCTCGTCGAGGTCCGCGAGGACCTCCTCGGAGACGTTCGGGATGTCCCGCGTGATCTCCTCGGGGCCGAGCTTGGTGTCGCGCGCGTCGACCTCGTGCTCCTCGATGTGGATCGACGAGAGCACGTCGTCCTGCACGAGGCGCTGGCTGAGGATGATCGCGTCCTCGAAGTTGTGGCCCTCCCACGACATGAACGCGACGAGGAGGTTGCGGCCGAGCGCGAGCTCGCCGTTGTCCGTCGCCGGGCCGTCCGCGAGCACGGTGCCGACCTCGACCCGGTCGCCCGCGTCGACGATCACGCGCTGGTTGTAGCTCGTGCCCTGGTTGGAACGGCGGAACTTGTCCACGCGGTAGTTCGAGTACGTGCCGTCGTCGTTCGTGACGACCACGAGGTCCGCGGAGACCTCCGAGACGACGCCGCCCTTCGTGGCGACGATGACGTCACCGGCGTCGACGGCGGCACGCCGCTCCATGCCCGTGCCGACGAGCGGGCGCTCGGACCGCACGAGGGGCACGGCCTGGCGCTGCATGTTCGCGCCCATGAGCGCGCGGTTCGCGTCGTCGTGCTCGAGGAACGGGATGAGGGCCGTCGCGACCGACACCATCTGGCGCGGGGAGACGTCCATGTAGTCGACCTCGGTGGGCTCGACGTACTCGATCTCGCCGCCTGCGACGCGCACGAGGACGTGGTCCTCGGCGAACGCACCGTTGGCCTTGAGCTCGGCGTTCGCCTGCGCGATGACGAAGCGGTCCTCGTCGTCGGCCGTGAGGTAGTGGACCTCGTCCGTGACCTTGCCCTTGACGACCCTGCGGTACGGCGACTCGACGAAGCCGAACGGGTTGATCCGCCCGAAGGTCGCGAGCGAGCCGATCAGACCGATGTTCGGGCCTTCCGGCGTCTCGATGGGGCACATGCGGCCGTAGTGCGACGGGTGGACGTCACGGACCTCCATGCCCGCGCGGTCGCGGGACAGACCACCGGGGCCGAGCGCCGAGAGGCGACGCTTGTGCGTCAGGCCGGCGAGCGGGTTGTTCTGGTCCATGAACTGCGACAGCTGCGAGGTGCCGAAGAACTCCTTGATCGACGCCACGACGGGGCGGATGTTGATCAGGGAGGACGGCGTGATCGCCTCGACGTCCTGCGTGGTCATCCGCTCGCGCACGACGCGCTCCATGCGCGACAGACCCGTGCGGACCTGGTTCTGGATGAGCTCGCCCACCGCGCGGATGCGGCGGTTGCCGAAGTGGTCGATGTCGTCCGTCTCGACGCGCACGTCGACGGCCTCGCCGTCACGCACACCGGGGAGCGTCTCGACGCCCGAGTGGAGCGCCGCGAGGTACTTGATCGTCGCGACGATGTCCTCGTTCGACAGCACCGAGGCCGAGAGCTCCGCGCCGAGGCCGAGCTTCTTGTTGACCTTGTAGCGGCCGACCTTCGCGAGGTCGTAGCGCTTGCCGTTGAAGTAGAAGTTCTCGAGGAGCGAGCGGCCCGCGTCGACCGTGGGCGGCTCGCCCGGACGGATCTTGCGGTACAGGTCGAGGAGCGCCTCGTCCTGCGTCTGCACGTGGTCCTTCTCGAGCGTGTCGATGACGGCGGGGAAGTCGGCGAACGCGCCGCGGATCTCGCCCTCGGTCATGCCGAGCGCCTTGAGCAGCACGGTGACCGACTGCTTGCGCTTGCGGTCGACGCGCACGCCCACGAAGTCGCGCTTGTCGATCTCGAACTCGAGCCATGCGCCGCGGCTCGGGATGATCTTGGCGGTGAAGACGTCCTTGTCGGAGGTCTTGTCGGGGGTGCGCTCGAAGTAGACGCCCGGGGAACGGACGAGCTGCGAGACGACGACGCGCTCGGTGCCGTTGACGATGAACGTGCCGCGCGGGCTCATGAGGGGGAAGTCACCCATGAAGACCGTCTGGCTCTTGATCTCACCCGTGGTGAAGTTGACGAACTCGGCCGTCACGAAGAGCGGCGCGGAGTAGGTGAGGTCCTTCTCCTTGCACTCCTCGGGCGTGTACTTCGGCTCCTCGAAGCGGTGCTCGCGGAACGACAGCGACATGTTGCCGCCGAAGTCCTCGATCGGGGAGATCTCCTCGAAGATCTCCTCGAGCCCCGACTTCTCCGGGACGTCGTTGCGGTTCGCCTCGACGGCGGCGGCCACGCGGGCCTGCCAGCGCTCGTTGCCGAGGAGCCAGTCGAAGCTCTCCGTCTGCAGGCCGAGCAGATCGGGAACCTGGAGGGGCTCGTCGATCCTGGCGAACGAGAGTCGGGGGAGGGTGGGGTGGGCGTACAGTGCGGTGGCAGAGGTGCGCGAGGCAGCCAAGGGGGGTCCTTCCCGGCGGATCGAGTGCACGTCGCGCTGCTTGGCGGAGCGCGACCCCCCGGCCTCGAGCCGCTTGCCGTCACGCATGACGACGGCAGTTCGGTCTCGGGTTATACGGGATCGCGGGCACAAGCCAGCGCGAAGCGCTAGCCTACCCCACTCGTCCAGAGGTGTCTACCAGTCCTGGCGCGCACGAAACGCCCCGGGCGCCTGCCCAGACATGGACGCGCAGCTTGGTTGCGGAAGCGGTTGCGGAACGCGGCTGGTCCGCGACGTTCCGCAGGCGGCCCTTTCGCGCACTGACGTCCCGCAGAGTCGCGTGGCGTTCCGCAGGTGGCCATCCAGTGGTGTGGCGTTCCGCGGAGTGGTGTGGTGTTCCGCAACGGGGACTGGGCGGGACGGGGACGGGGACGGGGACGGCCCGCCCTCCGCTGGAGCGGGGGGCGGGCCGTCGGGGACCGCTCGGGGTGGCGGGGCCACCCCTCAGATCACTTGAGGGTGACCGTGGCGCCGGCGCCCTCGAGGGCAGCCTTGGCCTTCTCGGCCGTCTCCTTGTTCGCGCCCTCGAGGACGGGCTTGGGGGCCTCGTCCACGAGGTCCTTGGCCTCCTTGAGGCCGAGGCTCGTGAGGGCACGCACCTCCTTGATGACCTGGATCTTCTTGTCACCAGCGGACTCGAGGATGACGTCGAACGAGTCCTTCTCCTCCTCGGCAGCGCCCGCGTCGCCGGCACCACCGGCGGCGGGGGCCGCGACGGCGACAGCGGCCGGGGCCGCGGCGGTGACCTCGAAGGTCTCCTCGAACTTCTTGACGAACTCCGAGAGCTCGATCAGGGTCAGCTCCTTGAAGGCGTCGAGGAGCTCGTCGGTGCTGAGCTTCGCCATGGTTGGCGTTCCTTCCGTTCAGATCCGGACCGCTCGGTCCGGACGATGGTGGGGGCGGTGAGCCGGATGGCTCAGGCCGCCTCGTCGGCCTTCTTCTGGCGAAGGGCGTCGATGGTGCGCGCCGCCTGGGCGGTGGGCGCGGTGAACAGGTACGCCGCCTGGAAGAGCGACGCCTTCATTGCGCCGGCCAGCTTGGCCAGCAGGACCTCGCGGGACTCGAGGTCCGCAAGCTTCGTGATCTCCGCGGCGGTCATCGGGCGGCCGTCCATGACGCCCCCCTTGATGACCAGTGCGGGGTTCGCCTTGGCGAAGTCACGCAGACCCTTGGCGGCCGCGACCGGGTCACCGGTCACGAACGCGATCGCGGAGGGGCCGGCGAGCTGGTCGTCGAGTCCCTCGACGCCCGCCTCCTTGGCCGCCACCTGGGTCAGCGTGTTCTTCACCACGGCGTAGGTTGCGTTGCCGCTGAGCGCCTTGCGCAGCTCCTTGAGCTGCGCGACGGTGAGCCCGCGGTACTCGGTCAGCACGGCCGCGTTCGACTCGCGGAAACGGTCCGCGATCTCTGCGACGGCTGCTGCCTTGTCCGGCCTCGCCATGGCAATCCTTCCGGTGGTGGTGCCACCGGTCGCGTCCTGGCCCTGCAACGAGAAAGCCCCGCGCAGAGGCGGGGCTGGGCTTCAACGGGCACACGGCCCGTCGGAACATCGTCCGCACCTGCGCTGGACCCCGCGGAGCGGGACTTCGGCGCCTCCTGCTGGGCAGGCGGCACGACCGGCGGTCTGTGGTACGCCGCACAGCGTACGTGCCCGAAGGTCAGTCCGCCAAATCTCGCTGCGGAGCCGCCGACACGAAGCACGACAACGGCACGGCCTCGCCGACGGCGGACCCCGCCTCGGCGAGCGCGCGCGCGGGCGAGGCGCCACGGGCGAGCGCCGCGTGCAGCCCCGGCATGACCTCCGCCGCGAGCTCGTCCCGCAGCGGGGCGAGGGCGGCGACGACGGCGCGCGCCCCGAGCCGCAGCAGCACGCTCGCGAGCCCGAGCGCCTCCCCGCCCGGGCGCTCGGTGACCCGACCCACCTCGCACGCGGACAGCACGACCACCGAGCCCGGCAGCCGCAGCCCCTCGAGCTCGTGCGCGAACAGGGGGCCGTCGGCGAGCCGCACCCACGAGAACACGGGGTTGTCGACCTCGTGGTGCCCGTGCGCCGCTAGGTGCACGACGTCGCTCTCCTCGAGGGCCGTCGCGGCCGCACGGCAGCTCGCCCGGTCCCCGACGAGTGCGCGCGCCCCCGGCCACGCCCCCGCGACCGCGGCGACCTCGCGTTCGGCGTGGGAGAGCCCGGGCCCGGCCATCGCGACGACCCGCGGGGCACGTGCCGCGAGCGCACCGACCCGCACCGCGCCGTCGGACCCGGGCTCGGCGAGCGTCACGCGCGAGGCGACGCTCGTGGCGCGCCCCCGCCGCGAGGGCAGCGCGGCCCACGGCACGGTCGCCAGCTCGCCCGCGGCGACCACGTGCAGCGTGTCGATCTGACCGAGCGGGCCGAGCAGGAACGCGTCGAGCCGGTGCAGGCTGCGCTCGAGGGAGGTCCGGACCACCCCGCCGATCTGCGGCGCGAGGGGCCGCGCGAGGACGGCGAGATCGGCGCGCGCCCGCCGCAGAGGCTCGGCGACGTCCTCGACCCGGCCGAGGTGCACGAGGCGTTCGCCCCGGGCGTCGACGACGACGGCGAGCACCGCACCACCGTGCACGAGAAGGTCGACCACGGTCACACCAGCCGCGTGGCGCACCGCGGCGCGGACCTCGTGCGCCCGCGGTGGCCGGTCGGGCGCGAGCCCCTCCCCGAGCTGCCACGACCGCTCGCGTGCCTGGCGGCGCAGGCGCACGGCACGGCGCGCGAGCTCGTCGCGCTCGGAGCCGTCACCGTCGGGGCCGAGCACGCGGTACCGCTCGACGCAGCGCCGCAGCTCGCTCAGCAGCTCACCGAGCTCCGGGTCCTCCGGCGGTCGCACGCGCGCGGGGCCGGCGAACGTCGCGCGTCCCCGCTCGACGGCCTCGAGCACCGCGGCGGGGCGGCCCGTGGCGAGCGCGGCCCCGACGTCGAGCTCCGCGAGCCGGACCCCGTGCACGGCGGCCGCCGCGACGGCCTCGACGGAGCCGAACTGCCTGCGGTGCTCGGCGAGCAGCTCCTGGCCACCGCGCACGTGACGGCGGGCCGCGGAGCGATCCCCCGCGGCGAGCGCGAGCTGGGCCTTGACGAGCCGGGTCCGCACGGCGAGCGGGAGCGGGGAGCGCCACGCACCCTCGCTCGCCCGGGCGAGCGCCGCCTCGGCGTCGGCGGACCGGCCCGCGGCTGCGAAGGCCTCGGCCGCCGTGAGGTGCGCGTCCCGGGCGAGGCGCGAGGCGCCCTCGCGCCCGGCGAGCGCGCCTGCCCGCGCGGCGACGTCGGTCAGCGCGGGCGCCGAGCGGTCGGGTGCGTCGAGCAGCCCGGCGAGGAGCGCCTGGCACTCGGCGAGCTCCGCGCGCGCGAGCCACGGCGCGTTCCCTCGCGCCGCGAAACGTGCCCGGGCGGCGCGGGCCCACCGCAAGGCGTGCTCCGGCTCGCGGACGAGGAGCGCGCAGTGCGCCCGCGTGAGCTCGACCTGGGCAAGATCGTGCTCGAGCCGCGCCGCCTCGAACAGCTCCGCCGCCTCCGCGAGGAGCTGGTCGGCCTCCGTCACGAGTCCCGCGTCGACGAGCACCTGGGCGCGGTCGAGCAGCGCGACGGCGGGCGAGGCGCCGTGCTCCGCCCGCGCCGCCTCGGCCATCGCGGCGAGCGCCGCGGGCAGGTCCCCGGCGAGGAAGTGCGCGTAGCCGAGGTTGTGCCGGGCCTTGAACACGCGCAACGCGTCCCCGGCCGCCTCCGCGCGCTCGGCGCTCGCCCGCAGGTCCGCACGCGCGTCGTCGAGCCGACCGAGCTCGAGCAGGAGCGTGCCGCGGTTGAGCAGGATCCGGATGGCGTCCACGGGCTCGGCGGCGTCGAGCCGTGTCGCGGCCTCGTCGAGCGCCTCGAGCGCCCCTGGTGAGTCCCCCGAGCGCAGCCGCGCGAGCCCGAGCTGACCGAGCACGGCCACGTGAAGGGCGTGCGATCCGGCCCGGCGCGCCCAGCGTGCGGCCTCCGCGAGCCGGGACAGGGCGGCCGCGACGTCCCCGCTGAGCTCGAGCTCGCTCATGGCGAGTCCCAAGAGGCTGCGGGCCCGCACGTAGGCGCCGTCGTCGGCCCCCTGCCTCCCGCGCGCGGGACCGAGGTGACCCAGCGCGGTCCGGAACCCCTCGGAGGCCTCCCCCGGACGCCCACCGGACGCCGACTCGAGCGCGGCGTCGAGCGCGACGCGCGCCGCGGCGACGTCCGCCATGCCCCACCACCTCGTTGCTCCCGGGCGGTGGGGCCGGCTCGGTCAGGAGTCCGGCTCGAGACCCGTCGTCGCCGTGATGGCCTTCCAGGTCTCCTGGCACCGCTCTGGCACCGTAGCGCCCGCCGCCCGCCGTCCGGAAGCGGCACGCTGCTCGAGCAGCTGCGCCGCGATCTCCCCCGCGAGCACCGGTGCCGCGAAGGACGTGCCGCTCCACGTGCCGAACCCGCCCGCGAAGTCGTCCGGGTCGATCGTGGCCCGCCGCTCGCCCGGCCGACGGCCGCGCAGCTCCGCGGACGGGCCGCGCGAGCCCCGCATGGTGGTGGGCATCGTGCTGACGATCCCCGCGCCGGGCCGCGAGCACGTGACCCACTCACCGTCGTTGCTGAACAGCGCCGTGGTGCCGTTCGGGTTGGTGGCCGCGACGCACAGCACGGGCGGGTCGTCGAGCGGGAGCGAGGAGGGCGGCAGCGCCGTGGGCGGCGTCGTGGACCGGTCCAGTCGCGGCGCGAACGCCGCGGGGTACTGCGGCCGAAGGTCACCGGAGTTCCCGGCGGAGACGACGACGGCGATCCCCTGGCGGCGCAGCGCGTCGAGGAGCCGCGCGAACGGCGCGTCGAAGAGCGCGTCCTCGGGTCGCTCGTGCCGGTAGCCGAACGAGAGGACCAGCACGTCCACGGGGTAGTAGCCCTTGCGGCCGTGCAGACCCAGGAGGTGGAACACGAGGAGCCGGCGCAGGGAGCGCAGCATGTCCCACTCTCCGATGAACCCGGTCCCGCCGTAGAGCCGGCACGCCATGATGACCGCGTCAGGGCACTGCTGGAACACCACGCCCGAGATGAACGTGCCGTGCCCAGCGATCGGGTCGAGCGGGCCCGTGAGCGGCGCGATCGACATCCCGCCGCCCTCGCAGTCCTCCTCGAGCGAGTGCGGGACCGGGAACGTGCCGATCGGGATCCCGTGCACACGGGGGTCGCGGACCACGACGTCGTCCCCGAGCCACGGGTGCGCGCCCGTGCCCGAGTCGAGCACGGCCACGACGGGCCGCTCGATGCCCTCGGCCGTCCGGTCCACGGTGCGGCCGTCCTTGAACCGGCGGCGCGGCTGCGGACCCACCCAGCCCACGGGTCCGCGCCCGCCGTAGCCGGCCTGGGCGTACTCCGAGAGCCCGGGAGCCGGGTGCGGGTCGGTGTAGGGGTGGGGGTCGGTGTAGGGGTGCGGGTCCGTGTACGGGTGAGGGTCGGTGTAGGGGTGCGGATCCGTGTAGGGCGCGGCGACGACGACGTGGTCGAGGCTCAGCGTGACGTCCGACGTCGGTGGCTGCCCCACCCGCTCGAGCAGGTCCCATGCGTCCGGCGGCCCCGCGGCCTGTCCCGGCGCCGGGGTGATGAGCAGCCCGAAGCCGAACACGCTCGCCAGCTCGTCCCTGGGGCCGTCCCCCAGGTCCGCCTCGCGCAGGAGTCGCGCCTCGACGAGGTCCTCCTGCTCGATCTCGACCCGCCAGCCCAGCTCGGCCGCGGCCTTCTCGAGGTCCGCGAGCACCGGGCTCAGTCGCGCCGTGTCGTCCGCCGGGAAGCCCTGCACGATGATCCGGTCGCGCACGTACGCCGTCTGCTGGGGGGTGGTGCGCCCGCCCCGGCGCACGTCGATCGCCGGGTTGAGCGGGCGCACGCGCCAGCGCAGCGGGGGCGGCGGTCCCTCGGGATAGCCCCCGCTGCGGGTCTTCTCGCTGTCCTCGCTCATCGGTGTCCTTCCTCGGCGCGGCCGCTCACAGCTCGATCACCGGCGTGCACACGGTGGGTCCCGCGCCGTCCGTCCGGCACAGCGCGAGGCACGTGGGGCCCTCCGGGACGTCGAACAGCACGAAGGAGCCGTCGTCGTCGGAGTCCACCGCGATGCGCGACCCGGGCTGGTAGAGCTCGACGCGGTACGGCGCGGCCGGGGCGACCCAGCCGTCCACGCACATCCCGCCCGTGGGGCTCTCGGAGAGGTTGATCATCACGGTCACGGGCTCGCACGCGAACGTGATGGTGCCGGTGCGCACCACCTCGCGCTCGCCCGCGTCGTTTGACCGCGCCACGAGCTCGGGGGTCTCGACGTGCTCGAGCTCGAGCATGTCCGCGCGGAGCTGCTCGACGGTGATCGCGAACAGCGACGTCGCGGCCAGGTCCGGCGGCACGGGGTCGACCGCGCCGAACAGCGCGCTCAGGTCGTCCAGCAGCGGTTCGTCCGGGTCGAAGTGCTCAGCCATGGTTCCCCCATCCCTCGTCCTGCGCCAGCAGGGTGCGCAGCTTGTCGAGGCACCGGCCGCGGGTCGCCCCGACGGACGTGACCCCCATCCCCGTCGCCTCCGCGATGGCCTTGTAGCTCGGGCGGTCCGCGAACGCCATGATCCGCAGCATCTCCTGGCAGCGCTCGGGCAGCTCGCGCACGTTGCGCCACAGCACCCGGTCACGTTCGCTCGTCAGGACCAGCTCCTCGGGGCCCGGTGCGTCGGTGCGGGGTTCCGCCGGGAGCGCGCCGTCGGACAACGGCTCGGAGCGCCGCTCGTGCTCGCGGTGCTTGCGCGCCGCCTCCCACGCCGCGCGCCTGGCCGTCACGAGGAGCCACTTGAGCGCGCCCTGCGGGTCTTTGATGGTCGCCGCGTTGCGCACGAACGCGAGCCACACCCCCTGGACCACGTCCTCGGCGAGGTCGCGCGGCACGTTCTGCGCCCGCACCACGTGCCACAGCAGAGGAGTCACGGACTGCACGACGTCGACGAACGGGTCGCTCACCCCTGCCCGGTACGCCTCGAGCGCGAGCGCGGCGCGGTCACCCAGCGTCAGCTGCATCGTCCCGCCGTCCACGCGCATCGTCTCCCGGCTCTCCCGTCCCGTGACCCGCGTCGAGCGTAGGGCGGTGCCCGGTTCCGCCACAACCATGCGCATCGTCCACCTTCGTGTCGCACCGGTGGTCGATCCGCCCCCTGCCGGACCGCCACGACGAACCTCGTCACGGGAAAGGAGGGAGAAGGCGGCGGATCGTGACACCGGGACCGAGAGAAACCTCCCCGTCCTCGGTGCGCCCGGGAACGCCGACGGGGCCAGACCCTTGCGGATCCGGCCCCGTCGGGGAGCTGTGCGCGAGGCTCAGGCCTCCGTGACCTCGAGGAGGTTGCGCGTCTGGTTCTGGTCGAGCTGGATGCTCGGGCCCATCGTCGTCGAGACGAACGCCTTGGTGATGTAGCGACCCTTCGAGCTCGAGGGCTTCAGACGCAGCACCTCGTCGAGCGCGGCCGAGTAGTTCTCCACCAGCTGCTCCTTCGTGAAGGAGACCTTGCCGATGATGAAGTGCAGGTTCGCGTGCTTGTCGACGCGGAACTCGATCTTGCCGCCCTTGATGTCGGACACGGCCTTGGCCACGTCCATCGTGACGGTGCCCGTCTTGGGGTTGGGCATGAGGCCGCGGGGACCGAGGACCTTACCGAGGCGGCCGACCTTGCCCATGAGGTCGGGCGTCGCCACGGCGGAGTCGAAGTCGGTGTAGCCGGCCGCGACCTTCTCGATCAGCTCGTCGCCACCGACCTCGTCGGCGCCCGCCGCGATCGCCTGCTCGGCACGCTCACCGGTGGCGAAGACCAGGACCCGAGCGGTCTTGCCGGTGCCGTGCGGCAGGTTGACGGTGCCGCGGACCATCTGGTCCGCCTTGCGGGGGTCGACACCGAGGCGGAACGCCACCTCGACCGTCGCGTCGTACTTCGTGGTCGAGGTCTCCTTCGCGAGGACGATCGCCTCTGCGGGGTGGTAGACCTTCCCGGCCTCAATCTTCTCGGCGGACTTGCGGTACGCCTTGCCGTGCTGAGCCATCTGCTCTCTCCTTCGTGGCAGTCGTGGTGAGACGGGCCGCACGCGGCCCTACCACTGGGTGGTGCTGGGGGGTGATGCTGGGGCGAGTGTCAGCCCTCGACCTTGATGCCCATCGAGCGCGCGGTGCCCGCGATGATCTTCGCGGCGGCGTCGATGTCGTTGGCGTTGAGGTCCTCGAGCTTGGACTGGGCGATCTCGCGCACCTGGGCGTCGCTGATCGTGGCGACCTTGACGGTGTGGGGGGTCGCGGAGCCCTTGTCGACACCGGCGGCCTTCTTGATGAGCTCGGCGGCCGGCGGGGTCTTCGTGATGAACGTGAAGGAACGGTCCTCGTAGACCGTGATCTCCACCGGGATCACGTTGCCGCGCTGCGACTCGGTGGCCGCGTTGTACGCCTTGCAGAACTCCATGATGTTCACGCCGTGCTGACCCAGGGCGGGGCCGATCGGCGGGGCCGGCGTGGCAGCACCAGCGTTGATCTGGAGCTTGATCAGGCCGGCGACCTTCTTCTTGGGGGGCATGTTTCGGGTCCTTCGTAGAAACGTTGGGGTACAGCAGCGCTGCGTCGCGTCAGATCTTGGCGACCTGGGCGAACGACAGCTCGACCGGGGTCTCCCGGCCGAAGATGGACACGAGGACCTTGAGCTTCTGGCCCTCGACGTTGATCTCGGAGATCGTGGCGGGCAGCGTGTCGAACGGCCCGTCGGTGACCGTCACGGACTCGCCGACGGTGAAGTCGACCTCGACCGCCTGCGCGGCCTTCGGAGCCGCGGCCGACGCCGTCGCCGACTTCGGCGCGAGCGTCGGGGCGAGCATCGCGAAGACCTCGTCCGTGCGCAGCGGCACCGGCTGGTGCGCCTGGCCCACGAAGCCCGTCACGCCCGGGGTCTTGCGCACGGCGCCCCACGACTCGTCCGTGAGGTCCATGCGCACGAGGACGTAGCCGGGGATCCGCACGCGGCGGACCACCTTGCGCTGCGCGTTCTTGATCTCCACGACCTCTTCCATGGGGACCTCCACCTGGAAGATGAAGTCCTCCATGTTGAGGCTCTGGATGCGGCTCTCGAGGTTCGTCTTCACGCGGTTCTCGTAACCGGCGTAGGAGTGGATGACGTACCAGTCACCGGGCTGGCGGCGCAGCTGGGCCTTGAACTCCGCGATCTCGTCGACCTCGGCGGGCTCGTCCTCGGTCTCGGGCACGTCCTCGTCGGCGGCCGGAACGTCCGCGGCCGCGGAGACGTCCTCGGCTGCGGCGTCGTCGTCGGCCACGATCTCGGCGTCGACGACGTCCGTCTCCTCGACGGACGTGGGGTCGAGCGACTCCTGGGACACGAACGGACCTGCTTTCTGCTGCGGGGGCTGCGGGGGCTCAGTTGCCGGCGAAGAGCCAGAGCATGAGCTTGCCGAGACCGAAGTCGATCCCGGTGATGAACGCCATGATCACCCCGACGAACACGAGCACGACGATCGTGTAGCTGACGAGCTCTTGGCGGGTCGGGGTGACGACCTTCTTCAGCTCGGCGATGATCTGACGCACGAACAGCACGAAGCGCGCGTACACGCTGGGCTTCGTGCCACCCTTCGTGCGTGCGGGCTTGCGCGCCGCTCCTTCTGCGCCGACGGCGTCGGCTGCGGAATCACTCACCATGCGTCCTTCGTCAAGGCTGATCGAGACCCGGGCCGGGACGGACCGGTACCGCAGGGTAGGCGGGACTCGAACCCACAACCGCCGGTTTTGGAGACCGGTGCGCTACCAATTGCGCCACTACCCTTGGAGGGATCCCGCACCATCGCCCACCCTCCGCCGTCGGCCCCCGAAGGGTGCGCTGTGGGCAGGGTTGAGCATGGCGGGAAAACCACCGGGGGACCACTGTACGCGACGCGGGGCACCCCGGTCGAACCGGTCCGGACCGAAGGGCGAACGGCCCGACGACGACGGCGCCCACCTCTGCGAGGATGGCACACGTGACTGAAGCATCCTCTCGCCGCGTCTCTGCCCGCCTCGGCGCCATCGCCGAGTCCGCCACCCTCGCCGTCGACGCGAAGGCCAAGGCCCTCAAGGCCGCCGGTCGCCCCGTGATCGGGTTCGGCGCCGGGGAGCCGGACTTCCCCACGCCGTCGTACATCGTGGACGCCGCCGTGGCCGCCGCCGCCGACCCCGTCAACCACCGCTACTCCCCCGCCGCGGGCCTGCCCGTGCTGCGCGAGGCGATCGCGGCCAAGACGCTGCGCGACTCCGGCTACGAGGTCTCCCCGTCGCAGGTGCTCGTGACCAACGGTGGCAAGCAGGCCGTGTTCCAGGCGTTCGCGTCGATCGTGGATCCCGGTGACGAGGTCATCCTGCCCGCGCCGTACTGGACCACGTACCCCGAGGCGATCACGCTCGCCGGCGGTGTGCCCGTCGAGGTGTTCGCGGGCGCCGAGGCCGGGTACCTCGTGACCGTCGAGCAGCTCGAGGCGGCGCGCACCGAGCGGACCAAGGCGATCCTGTTCTGCTCGCCGTCGAACCCCACCGGTGCCGTGTACTCCCCCGAGCAGGCGCGCGCGATCGGGCAGTGGGCCCTCGAGCACGGGATCTGGGTCATCACGGACGAGATCTACGAGCACCTGCTGTACGACGGCGCCGTGTTCACGCCCATCGTGCGCGAGGTCCCCGAGCTGGCGGACACGACGATCGTGCTCAACGGTGTCGCCAAGACGTACGCGATGACGGGCTGGCGCGTGGGGTGGATGATCGGCCCCGCGGACGTCATCAAGGCCGCGACCAACTTCCAGTCGCACCTCACGAGCAACGTCGCGAACGTGTCGCAGCGGGCCGCCGTCGCGGCGCTCACGGGCGACCTGTCCGCCGTCGAGGAGATGCGCACCGCCTTCGACCGACGCCGGCGGACCATGGTCGAGCTGCTCTCCGCGATCGACGGCGTGGTGTGCCCCGTGCCGCAGGGTGCCTTCTACGCGTACCCGTCCGTCGAGGGCGTGCTCGGTCGCACCATCCGGGGCGTCACCCCGACCACGTCCGCGGAGCTGGCGGCGCTCATCCTCGACGAGGTCGAGGTGGCCGTGGTGCCGGGCGAGGCGTTCGGGCCGTCCGGGTTCCTGCGGCTGTCCTACGCGCTGGGCGACGAGGACCTCGTCGAGGGCGTCACCCGCATCGCGACCCTGCTGGGCGAGGCCTCCTAGCCCACCAGGCCTTGGCACTGGCCCCGGGCCCGGGCCCGGCCCCTCCACCCCGGGCCCCCTGCCCCACCACCCGCCCCCCCAGCCCTTCCCCACCCCACGCTCCGCCGCAGAGTGGAGCCATCCTCACGGATATCGCTCCACTCTGGGGGTTTTTCGTGAGTATCGCTCCACCCTCGGGAGGGGCCGGGAGTTTCACTCCACTGTGGAGGGGGTGGGGGAGACTCTGGCGAGGGCCAGGTTGGCCGCGGTCTGCTCCGCGAGCCGCGGTGCGCCCACGATCTCCCAGAGCTTGCGCAGCGCCGCGTCCCCGAGCCACGCCTCGGCACGTTCGAGCCGTGAGCGCGCCTCGCCCTTGGTGCGCGCCCCCGCGACGAGCGACAGCACCACGCCCGCCGTGCGGACGCGCAGCGCCACGGGGTCCACGACCCGGTCGAAGGCAGCCAGCCAGCGCTCCACGGTCGCGGGCACGTGCGGGTACACGCTCGGGGCCAGGGCCGGGAGCACGTCGAGGTGACCGAGCAGGCACGCGAGGTCGTCGACGCGCGACCCGGGACCGGCCGTGTCCACGTCGAGCAACCCGACGACCGCGCCGTCGGACACGAAGAGCTGTGCCTCGTAGAAGTCGCCGTGCGTGGGGACCACGGGCCCCATGCGGGCGACCTCGCTGCCGGTCTGGACGCGCGCGACGGCGGCGGCGATGCGCTGCGCCTCCTCGGGGAGCGCGGCCTGCGCGGCCTGACCGTGGTGCGCGATCCGGTCCGACCACGCGGGGCGGCGCTTGAGCTCGAGGAGCGTGCCGGGGAGCCGGTCGAGCACCTCGACCAGTCGCATCGGGTCGAGGTCCGCGGCCCCGTCCGCCGCGAGCGCCGACGCGAGGGGGGTGCCGCCGAGCTCGTCGAGCACCACGAGACCGTCCGGGTGGGCGAAGAGCACCCGCGGGGCGGGCAGGCCGGCCTCGGCGAGCAGCGCGTGCCGCGAGGAGATCGCCTCGACCTGGTCGGGGCGCAGCACCTTGAGGTACCAGGTCTCGCCGCCGGAGCGCACCCGCAGCACGGCGCGTCGGGTGGGGCGATAGGCGAGGAGCTCGACGTCGGCCCCGTGCGGCGAGACGGCGAACCCCGCCCCCGTGAGCATCGCGGACACCTGCGCGGGGTCGCACGCGAGCTCGAGCGCGGGCAGCTCGGGGTCGAGCGGGTGACGCCACGCGAACACCCGGGTGCGCCCGTCGTCGAGCGCGACGGCGCGGCCCGCCTCGACGGCCTCGGGGGACAGCTCCGCGGTGCTCAGCAAGAGGTAGTCCGAGCGCGAGACACCGAGCGCGTCGTAGGTCACGGTGTACCCGACGGTCACGCCCGCACCGGGGCGGTGGTGCAGCTCGTGGACGTCCCACTCTGTCAGCCGGGCGCCGTCCCGCGCGAGCGCCGCACGCAGCAGGTCCCGCGCCGTCGGACCCGTCAGGAGGGCGAGCGCCGCCCGCTCCTGGGCCGCGACGGACTCGGGCGCGCCACCGCTCACGTGCGCGCTCGCGGGCACGGCGACGCCCTCGTGCGGGGCGGGGACCGGGCGATTCATCCGGCAAGCACACCACGTCCGGGGCTCTCGCGCGTGCGATGTCCGGGTGAGAACGCTCGGGTGCTGGCAGACTCGCGGCGTGCGCGACCTGTCCCGGCTTCCCAAGGCGCACCTGCACCTGCACTTCACCGGGTCGATGCGGCCCAGCACCCTCGCCGAGCTCGCGCGTCAGCACGGGATCCGGCTCCCCGCGGCGCTGCGGACCGACGACGACGGCGCCCTCGACCCGGTGCGCCTGCCCGCCGACGAGCGCGGCTGGTTCCGGTTCCAGCGGCTCTACGACGCGGCGCGCGCGTGCGTCCGCTCGGAGGCGGACATGCGGCGGATCGTCGCGGAGGCGGCCGAGGACGACGCGGCCGAGGGGTCGGGCCGGCTCGAGATCCAGGTGGACCCGACGTCGTACGCCCCCTTCGTGGGGGGCATCACGCCCGCGCTCGAGATCGTGCTCGACGAGGCACGGTCCGCGAGCGCGCGCACGGGCACGGAGGTCGCCGTCGTCGTCGCAGCCTCCCGGATGCGCCACCCCCTCGAGGCGCGCACCCTCGCCCGGCTCGCGGCGCGCTACGCGGGGGACGGTCCTGGCGAGGTGGTCGGGTTCGGGCTGAGCAACGACGAGCGGCGCGGCCAGACCGAGGAGTTCGCGGCGGCGTTCCGGATCGCCCGGCGGGCGGGGCTCGCGGCCGTGCCGCACGGCGGCGAGCTGCTCGGGGCGGAGCACGTCCACGAGCTCGTGGGGGCGCTCGCGCCGGACCGGCTCGGGCACGGGGTGCGGTCCGTCGAGGACCCGGACGTGCTCGCGCGGGTGGTCGAGGCGGGGATCGCGCTCGAGGTGTGCCCCGCGTCGAACGTCTCCCTCGGGGTGTACCGCGCCGCCGACGACGTCCCCCTGGGCGAGCTCGTCGCCGCGGGGGCGCGGGTGGCCCTGGGTGCCGACGACCCGCTGCTGTTCGGCTCGCGACTCGTGGACCAGTACGAGACCGCGCGGACCGTGCACGGGTTCGACGACGCCGCGCTCGCCGAGCTCGCCCGCTCCTCGATCCGCGCGAGCCTCGCGGCCGACTCGACCAGGGCCCGGCTGCTCGCGGGGGTCGACGCGTGGCTGGGTGTCTCGTCGCGACGGAGCCTGGGAGGCGTGTGACCGGTGTGGCTCGTGCGACTCCCAGGAGTCTCCTGGTGCCCCTGCTATCACAGCGTCCGTCGCGACGAGACATGCGCGGGGCGCACGGGCACGGGGGCCGGCAGGGGCGCGCGGCTAGAGAGAGGCGCCGACCAGGACCGGCTCGGGGACGAGGTTCACCGCGAAAGCGGCGTGGACCGCGTCGCGCACCTGGCGGGCGACGGCGAGCAGGTCCTCGGCCGCGGCAGCCCCCCGGTTGGTCAGGGCCAGGGTGTGCTTGGTGGACAGGGCCGCGGCCCCGGGCAGCCCGAAGCCCTTGGAGAACCCGGCCTGCTCGATGAGCCACGCCGCGCTGACCTTCGTCAGGCCGGGACCGGCGGACCAGCGCGGTGCCTCGGCGGGGACCCGTTCCAGGCCGGCGGCGTCGAGCACGGGGTTGGTGAAGAACGACCCGGCGCTCCACGTGTCGTGATCCTCGGCGTCGAGCACCATGCCCTTGCCGCGCCGCAGCTCGAGCACGGCCTCGCGCACCTCGGCGAGCGGGACGCGCGCACCGACCTCGACGCCGAGCCGGGCGGCGAGCTCCCCGTAGGCGATCGGGGCGGACAGGTCACCCCAGCGCAGCTGGAACGTCACGTCGAGCACGACGTAGCGCGGGGTCGGGTGCCACGCGGGGGCGTCGGGCGAGGGCCGCATCGAGCGCTTGAGGACGCTCGTGCGATAGCCGAACCCGAGGTCGGCGAGGGCGAGCGTGCGCACCCGCGAGCGCGCCCGGTCCCACACGCGCACCGACGCGATCGTCTGGGCGACCTCCTGGCCGTACGCCCCCACGTTCTGCACGGGCGTGGCACCGGCGCTGCCGGGGATGCCCGAGAGCGCCTCGAGACCCACCCACCGGTTGGCGATCGCGAGCTGGACGACGTCGTCCCACTCGGCACCGGCGGCGACGGTGAGCGAGGTCCCCGCGCACGCCGAGGCGTCCGGCGTGGCGAGGTCCGTGCGCGCATCGCGCAGCACGAGCCCGTCGAAGCCCGCGTCACCCACGAGCAGGTTGGAGCCGCCGCCGATCACGAGCACGGGCTCGTCCTCGGCGTCGGCCCCCTGCACGGCCGCGACGAGCTCCTCCTCGCTCGTGGCCTCGACGTAGCGGCCCGCGGGCCCGCCGACCCGCAGGGTCGTGAGATCGGCCAGGCGCGTCGTCATCCCTCCAGGCTAGTGGGCGCGGCGGGCGCGTCCGCCGTCTGACCGCCGTCGGCCCCCTGCGCGGTCGTGGCGACGGGTCGGGCGATGCCCGCGACGACGAGCGAGACGACGGCGGGCACCGTGATCGCGAGCATCGCGGTGCGGTAGCCCACGGCGTCGGCGAGGAAGCCGAGCACGGGCGGTCCCACGAGGAACGCCGAGTACCCGATGGTCGCGACGACGGGCACGCGCATCGCGGCGTGGGCAGGGTCGTCCGCGGCGGCGGAGATGCCCACGGGGAAGCCGACGGCGGCCCCGAGCCCCCACAGCACGGCACCCACGGCGGTCGCCGCGAGGCTCGGCGGGAGCGCGAAGAGCACGAGCCCGGCGATCGCGAACGCCGCCGAGGCGCGCAGCACGGCCACGCGCCCGAACCGGTCGAGCACCGCCCCGCCGAGGAACCGGCCCACGGTCATCGCCGCGACGAACACGCCGAAGAACACCGCCCCTGTCGCGTTGGGCACGTCGAAGCCGTCCACGACGGCGAGCGCCATCCAGTCGTTCGCGGCCCCCTCGGTGATCGCGGCCGCGAGGACCACGAGCCCGAGCAGCAGGGTGCGCGGCTCGCCCCACGCGCGCGCGGCGCGGCCGGCGTTCTGGCGCCGGGCCGGCTTCTCCGCGGCGTCGACGGCCTCGTGGGGCAAGAACGCCCGCGTCGCGAGCAGCACCGCCACGAGGGACGGCACGAGCACGACGAGGAAGTGCACCACGAGCGGCAGCTCCGCCCACGCGGCGAGGGCACCCGTGCCCGCTCCGGTGACGGTGCCGAGCGAGAAGCCGGCGTGCAGGCGCGGCAGGATCGTCACGCCGCGGCGACGCTCCACCACGGTGCCCTCGAGGTTCATCGCCGAGTCCCACACCGAGGTACCCACGCAGAACACGAACATGCTCGCCCCGACGAGCACGGGCAGCCCCGCCTGCACCATCGTGGCGGCGAGCACGAGCCCGGCGACGTTGATGACGGCGAAGGCGCGCACGGTGCTCGCGGCACCGAGCCGCTGCACGATGAGCCCGGACAGCGGCAGCGCGACGAGCGAGCCGACCGAGCCGACGAGCAGGAGCAGGCCCATCTGCTGCGGGGTGAGCCCGAGCCCGTCGCGCACGGAGGGCACGCGCGCGGCGAAGTTGGCGAAGTGGAAGCCGTTGAGCGCGAAGATCACGAAGACGGCGCGCTCGGCCCGTCGCAGGGCGGGGTGGGCGAGGACGAGGGGGTCGTGGGACACGCGGGGCCTATCGGGTCGGGGCGGGCCGGGAGGACGTCGCCTCCAGGATGACGGGTTCGGGGTCGGTCGCGCTCGGGGCGTCCGGAGCGTCCTGAGCGTCCGGTGCGGCAGGGCGCGGGGAGGCCGTGTCCGACGACGGCGTCCCGGGCTCGGTCGGCACGTCCTCGCGACGCGCCTGGTGGGCGAGCAGGATCGACAGCAGCAGGCCGGCCGCGATGATGCCGAGCGCGTGGCGGATGCCGATCACCTCGCCGAGCGCGCCGATCGCGGGCGGGGCGCACAAGCGGGCCACCGACGCGAAGGCCGTGACGACGGAGACGCGGGCGGCCGCGCGCAGCGGATCGTCGGAGGCCGCCGCGAGCGTGATCGGGTACGCGAGCGCGGCACCGACGCCCCACAGCGAGACGCCGACGACGGCGAGCGGGAACGAGGGAGCGAACGCGAACAGCACGAGCCCCGTGAGCGCCGCGACGCCCGAGCCGCGCAGCACCGTCACGCGCCCGAAGCGGTCGAGCAGGCGGGTGCCGAGCAATCGCACCACGGTCATCGAGGCCGTGAACACGGTCAGCACGGTGGCCCCGACGGCCTCGAGCGTGCCGAAGCCGTCCACCACGGCGAGCGGGATCCACTGGTTGGCCGAGCCCTCGGAGAGCGCGGCGGCGAGCACGACGAGGCCGAGCAGGATGGTGCGCCGCTCGCTCCACACCGACAGCGAGGACCGGGCGGCCGCGCTCGCCCGAGGCGACCGCGCGGGCCGGGCCAGACGCGCCGACCGGCCCGCGGGTGCGCCGTCGGCGGCGCCCGTAGGGACGTCCGCGGCGACCATCTCGAGCGGGACCCGCTCGAGGCGCGTGTCGTGGACGATGCCGCGCACGCACGCGAGCTGGACCGTGGCGCCGAGCACGGCGGCGAACACGAACTGGGCGAGCACGGAGACGCCGAGGTAGCTCGCACCCGCCCCGAAGCCCGCACCCACCACAGCGCCCACGGAGAACAGGGCGTGGAACTGCGGCATGATGCTGCGCCCGATGCGCCGTTCGACGCTCGCCGCCTCGACGTTGATCGTGACGTTGACGGGCGCGAACGCCACGCCCTGGAGCATCACGCCGAGCACGAGGAGCCCCACGGACCCCGCCACGGTCGACAGGCCGATCGCGAGGTAGCCGAGGCCCTGGACCACCGCGGAGACGCGCATGACGGCGGTGCCGCCGAAGCGTGCGTTGACGTACCCGGCGGTGAGCGTGGCGCCGAGCGTGCCGAGCGACGCGGCGAGCAGGACGGTGCCGAGCGCGCTCGGGGTGAGACCGAGGGCGTCGCGCACGGACGGGACGCGGGCGAGCCACCCCGAGAGCAGGAAGCCGAGGAGGGTGAAGACGACCAGCAGGAGGATGCGGGCGCGCTGGGGCGAGGGCACGGGAGGTGCGGGGTGCACGGAGATCTACCAGGGGACGCGGGGTGGTGTCGAAACGATTTGATCCAACCGTACTAGTGTGGGTCCCGGAAAGATCGTCGTCAACTGGATACCCTCCGTGAGCCCGCACCGGCTCGACCAGGAAAGGACGGTGCCCCGTGGCCCGCCCTACTCTCGCGGACGTCGCCCGCACCGCCGGCGTCTCGGTCTCGACCGCCTCCCTCGCCTTCTCCGGCGCGGGCCCCATCGCCGAGTCGACGCGCGAGCGGGTCCTCGCGGCCGCCGCCGAGCTCGACTACGCGGGCCCCAACCCGCTGGGCCGTCAGCTGCGCTCCGGGCGGTCCGGGATCGTGGGCGTCCTCCTGGGCGGCGTGCTGGGCCGGTCCTTCCGCGAGCCCGTCGCCGTGCAGACCCTCGACGGCCTCGTCTCGACGCTCGCCGAGCTCGGGCTCGGGGTCCTGCTGCTGCCCGCCAGCACGCCCCACCCCCCGGCCGAGGTCCGCCCCGACTCGCCAGCTGCCGTGGCGACGAACCTCGCCGCGACCGCCGCGATGGACGTCGCCGTGCTCCTGTGGGGCGCCAACCCCGCCGACGAGGACCTCATCGCGCTCTCGCGCCGCGACGTGCCCGTGATCAACGTCGAGGGGCCCCCGATCGACGGGAACGCGACCGTCTCGATCAACGACCGCGACGGGTTCGCCCAGCTCGGCGCGCACCTCACCGCGCTCGGGCACACCCGCGTGGCCGCCGTGACGCTCCCCTTCGACCGCTCCCGCACGAGCGGGATCGCCGACGCCGAGCGGCTCGGTCAGATCAAGCTCGACATCGTGCGCCGCCGCCTCGACGGGCTGCGCGAGGGTGGGGTCGAGCCGGTCGAGGTGTACGAGAGCAGCTACTCGCAGGTCGAGCAGGGTGTCGAGGCGGGCAAGGCCCTGCTGAGCATGCCCGAGCGGCCCACCGCGATCGTCGCGCAGTCCGACGCGCTCGCCGCCGGCGTGGTCATCGCCGCGCGCGAGCTCGGGCTCGACGTCCCGGGCGACGTGTCCGTCACCGGCTTCGACGGGATCGCCCTGCCGTGGCTCGGCGAGACCGTCCTGACCACCGTGGTCCAGCCCCTCGCCGAGAAGGGGGCCGCCGTGGGCCGCATGGTCGAGGCGTTGCTCGCGGGGACCGAGCCCGAGTCCGTCACCTTCGACGTCGAGCTGCGCATCGGGACGACGACGGCGCCCCCGCGGGGCTGACCCCCTGCGTGCCGCCCGGTCCGTGGGGACCGCGCGCGTGCGGGCCGCTCAGGCGGGCAGCCGCACGACGGCCTGCGCCTTGGCGAGCACGCGCTGCCCCTCCACCACGACGGTGAGGTCGATGCGCGCCGTGCCCGCCTCCGGGTCCAGCGCCCCGACGGTCGCGGTCACCTCGGCCGTCGCGACACCCGGGTCCGGGACGGGCACGGGACGGGCGAAGCGGGTCTGGTAGTCCACCACCGCTCCCGGGTCACCGGTCCAGTCGGTCACGACGCCGACGGCGGCGCCCATGGTCCACATCCCGTGCGCGATGACACCGGGCAGCCCCACCTGCGTGGCGAAGCGCTCGTTCCAGTGGATCGGGTTGAAGTCGCCGCTCGCTCCCGCGTACCGCACCAGGCGGGCACGGTCGACCTCGAGGGTGCGCTGCGCGACGACGTCGCCGACGGCGAGCCCGCCCAGGCGGGGGGCCGGTGAGGCGCTCATGCGTCCTCCCCCCGGACGGCCAGCGTGGAGACGACGCTCGCCACGGGGGCGCCGTCGTCGTCGGTCAGCTCGACGCGCGTCGTGACCATGGCGAGCGGGCCGCGCTCGGTGACCGCGTCCACGGTCAGCGTGGGCGTGAGCCGGTCCCCCGCGACGATGGGGCGGTGGTGCGTGAAGCGCTCGTCGGCGTGGACCACGCGCGAGAAGTCGATGCCGGCGTCCGGGTCCTGGACGTACACGCCCTCGGCGCGCTGGGCGATCACCACCGCGAACGTGGGCGGCGCCACGACGTCCGGATAGCCCAGGGCCCGCGCCGCCGAGGGATCGGTGTGCGCGGGGTGGGTGTTCGCCGTCGACTCCGCGAACTCGCGGATCTTCTCCGCCGAGACCTGGTAGACCTCACCGGGCGGGTAGACCCGACCGGCGTAGCTCGTGTTGACCGCCATGGGCGCCGACGCTACCGCAGCGCCCGGAGGGTGGGTCAGCGAGTCTCGCGGTGCGGCGTGTGCTTGCCGCAGCGCGGGCAGAACTTCGCCAGCTCGAGGCGGTCGGGGTTGTTGCGACGGTTCTTCTTCGTGATGTAGTTGCGCTCCTTGCACTCCACGCACGCGAGAGTGATCTTGGGGCGGACATCCGCAGACTTGCTAGCCACGTTCCATCAACCTTTCGCGCCGTGCGGCGCCGTTCGACCTGTCCGTTCGCCGCCGGCTGGCGACGGACCTTCACTGCGGTAGCGGGGGCGGGACTCGAACCCGCGACACCACGATTATGAGCCGTGTGCTCTAACCACCTGAGCTACCCCGCCTTGTCAGGCCTCGGGCCGTGCTGTGGGCACGGCCCGGAGCCTGCTGCGAGCCCCGAAAGGGAATCGAACCCTTGACCTTCTCCTTACCATGGAGACGCTCTGCCGACTGAGCTATCGGGGCGGCCAGGACAGGGTACACGCGAAGCGGGCGGGCGCGAAAATCGCAGCACCCGCCCGCGTGCGTGACCCCGTCGTCGCGGGAACGCTAGCCGTTGTCGCGCGCCTCCTGCGCCGCCATCGCCGTCGCACCGAGCACCATGCCGCCGTCGACGGCGAGCTCTGCGCCCGTGATGTCCGCCGCGTCGTCGCTGAGCAGGAACGCGACCGCCGAGGCGATCTCCTCCGGCTCGCCCACGCGCTGGATCGCCTGCGTGCCCATGTGCTCGTCCTCGATGCCCACGGCCATGGGCGTACGGATCGCTCCCGGGTGGATCGAGTTGACCCGGATGCCCTGGTGGCCCAGGTCGAGCGCCGCCGACTTCGTCATGCCGCGCACGCCCCACTTCGACGCGCAGTACGCCCCGAGGTTCGGCATGCCCACGAGGCCCGCCGCCGAGGAGATGTTCACGATCGCGCCGCCGCCGGCCTCGATCATCTGGGGCACGATCGCCTTGATGCCGAGGAACACGCCCGTCACGTTGACGTCGAGGACCTTGCGGAAGTCCTCGGACCTCGTCTCGAGGAACGGCACCTGCAGCACGATGCCCGCGTTGTTGACGAGCGCCGTCACCGGGCCGAACGTCTCCTTCGCGAGCTTCGCCACGGCCTCCCACGCGGCCTCGTCCGTCACGTCGAGGTGCTCGTAGACCACCGCGTCGCCGAGCTCGGCCGCGAGCGCCTCGCCCTCCGCGTCGAGCACGTCCGTGATGACGACCTTCGCGCCCTCGGCCACGAGCCGGCGGACCTCCGCCGCGCCCATGCCGCGCGCGCCACCCGTCACGAGGGCCACACGGCCCTCCATGCGGTCGGCCGGGAACTTCGCTTGGAACCTGGTCATCTCACACACCTCCTGCCGGCTGGGCCGGCCGCAGGCCACCAGGCGGGCACCCACGGGATGTGCGGACGCCGCCAGGGGGCGTCCTTACCTCCGTGGTTCCACTGTGGCGCAGCGCACACCGCCGTCGTCGGGCCCAAGGTCCGCGGGCCGAAGGTCCCGCGGACCGAAGGTCCCGCGGGCCGAAGGTCCCGCGGGAGGGGAAAGCAAGCGGCCCCGTCCATGAGGACGGGGCCGCGGCACGTGGCGGGTGAGGGATTCGAACCCCCGTAGGCATTGCCAGCTGATTTACAGTCAGCCCCCTTTGGCCACTCGGGTAACCCGCCGGGGAGTCGTGCGGATGGAAGGATAGCAACCCAACAGCCCTCCCCGCGAAACGGACATCCACGCGGGGCCACGCCGCACCGAGGAGGAACCATGGCGAGCGACTCGTCGTTCGACGTCGTCAGCAAGGTCGACCGGCAGGAGGTCGACAACGCCGTCAACCAGGCCGCGAAGGAGGTGGGCCAGCGCTACGACTTCCGGGGCGTGGGCGCATCGATCACGTGGAACGGCGAGGTCGTCACGATGGTCGCCAACTCCCCCGACCGGGTGCTCGCGATCCTCGACGTGCTGCAGACCAAGCTCATCCGCCGTGACATCTCCCTCAAGGCCCTCGACACCGGGGACAACGAGCCGCAGCTGTCCGGCAAGGAGTACCGGCTCGTGGGGACCATCCGCGAGGGGCTGAGCCAGGAGGTCGCCAAGAAGCTCGGCAAGATCATCCGCGACGAGGGGCCCAAGGGCGTCAAGTCGCAGGTCACGGGCGACGAGATGCGCGTGTCGAGCAAGTCGCGCAACGACCTGCAGGCCGTGATCGCGCTGCTCAAGGCCGCCGACGTCGAGGTCCCCCTGCAGTTCGTCAACTACCGCTAGCCCCGCGGTGCGTGGTTCCTGACGCGTGATGTCAGGAACCGCGCACCGTGCCGAGGGCGCGGGGTGCCCGACGGCGGGCGCGGGGCCGGACTGCGCGCTCAGGGTCCGAGGAGGCCGGCCCGCTCGGCGACCCGGGCCAGCTTGGCGTCGAGGAGCGCGAAGGACTCGCCGTCGTGCCCGCGCAGGTGCTCGACGGCCGCGAGCGCGGTGAGGGCGACGTCGAGGAGCTCGTCCGTGACGTCGTCCATGGTGTGGGTCACGCCCTTGCGGGGGTTCTGGCCGATCGCCCCGATGTACGCGGCGACCACCTCGCCGTGCTCCTCGCCCACCTTCGCGATCCGGGCCCACGCCTGCGCCTCCGGGTCCCGATGCGCGTTGGGCGCGTCGATCCAGCGGGACAGTGCTACGAGCTGCTTGGCCGGCGTCATCCGCCCATCCTCGCGCACCGTTCCGCACCCGGCCCTCCCTCTACCCACCAGCCCCCTCCAGCACCCACCAACTCTCCCCAGCACCCTCCAGCCCCCTCGAGAGTGGATCCACTCTCACGGATTTCGCTCCACTCTGGGTGTTTCCGGTGAGGAACCCTCCACCCTGGGGAGGATCACTCCACTTTGGGTGAGTGGGGTGGGAGCCGACGGGGGGGCGGGGGTTGGTGGGGTGGGGCTAGAGGAAGCCGCGGCGGGACGCCTGGGCCTCGAGGCGGGCGACGCGCTCGGCCATGGGCGGGTGGGTCGCGAAGAGGCGAGACATGCCCCCGCCGCGGAACGGGTTGGCGATCATCAGATGCGAGACGTCCACGAGGTCACGGTTCGCGGGCAGGGGGCGCGCCGCCGTCCCGGCCTCGAGCTTGCGCAGCGCCGAGGCGAGGGCGAGCGGGTCGCCCGTGAGCTCGGCCCCCGTCCTGTCCGCGTCGAACTCGCGCGTGCGGGAGATCGCGAGCTGCACGAGCATCGCCGCGAACGGTGCGAGCAGGGCCATCGCGAGCACGCCCAGCGGGTTCGCGTTGCGCCGGTCCCCGCCGCCGAAGAACATGAGGAACTGCGCGAGCGACGTGATGACGCCCGCGACGGCGGCCGCCACGGACGAGGTGAGGATGTCGCGGTTGTAGACGTGCTGCAGCTCGTGGCCCAGCACGCCGCGCAGCTCGCGCTCGTCGAGCAGCTCGAGCAGGCCCGTGGTGCATGCGACGGCGGCGTTGCGAGGGTTGCGGCCCGTCGCGAACGCGTTGGGGGCCGCCGTCGGCGAGACGTACAGCCGCGGCATGGGCTGGCGGGCCTGCGTCGAGAGCTCGCGCACGATCCGGTACATCACCGGCTGCTCGAGCTCCGTGACGGGCCGCGCGTGCATGGCGCGGATCGCGATCTTGTCGGAGTTCCAGTAGCTCACCGCCGTGGACACCAGGCCGACGCCCACGAAGACGACGAGCAGCCCGGTGCTGCCGTCCCCCACGAGCGCCCAGATGCCCAGGAGCAGCGCCCACAGGGCGCCGAGCAGCCCCGCGGTCTTCACCCCGTTGACGACGCTACGGCCCATGCGAGTACCGCCACCTTTCGAAGTCGATCACTACGTGACACAACGACGACGACGGCGCACGCGTTCCCTTACCCTGCTGACGGGCCCTACCGACCGGTAGCCCACGCCCTTCTCCCCCGCCACCGCACCGAGGAGCACCATGCGCATCACCACCCGCCTCACCGCCCTGGCCGCTGCGAGCGCCCTGGCGCTCGCGGGCTGCGCCGGCTCCGGCTCGACCGAGCCCACCCCCGCCCCGACCACCGAGGCGCCCACCGCGAGCGAGTCCGCCCAGCCCGCGACGCCCGCGCTGGAGACCGTCACGGAGGGCAAGCTGACGATCGGCACGTCCGACCCGGCGTACGAGCCGTGGGTCGTGGACAACGACCCGACGAACGGCGAGGGCTACGAGTCGGCCGTCGCGTACGCCGTGGCCGCCCAGCTCGGCTTCGCCGCCGAGGACGTCGAGTGGGTCGCCGCGAGCTTCGACCAGATCATCGCCCCGGGCGTGAAGAACTACGACTTCGCGATCAACCAGGTCTCGATCACCGACGAGCGCAAGGCCAACATCGCGTTCTCCTCGTCCTACTACGACGCGACGCAGGCCGTCGTGACCGTCGAGGGCAGCGCGGCCACGGGCGTCACCGACATCGCGGGCCTCAGGCCGCTCAAGATCGGCGCGATGGTGGGCACCACGAGCGCCGACGTGGTCGAGGCGACCGTGCAGCCCGACAACGCGATCTCGCTGTTCAACGACAACGACCAGGCCAAGCAGGCCCTCGCGTCGGGCCTCGTGGACGTGGTCGTGTTCGACCTGCCGACGGCGCTGTACGTCACGGCCGTCGAGCTCGAGGGCGGCACGTTCATCGGGCAGCTCCCCGCGGGCGACAACCCGGACCAGTTCGGCCTCGTGCTCGACCTCGAGTCCCCGAACGTCGACGCCGTCACGGCCGCCGTTGACGCGCTGCGCGCCGACGGCACGCTCGCGGGCCTCGAGGCGCAGTGGCTCACGGACACCGCGGGCGTTCCCGTCCTGCAGTGACCACCGGCGAGGCAGACTGAGCACCCATGAGCGACATGCGTGAGCGGGCCGGGGGCCACGAGCCCTCGGCCCGCCAGCGCGAGAGGGACGCGATCCGGCGCAGGGCCGCCCGCCGCTCCACGCTCACCGCGTTCGCGAGCACGGTCGTGGTGACCGCCGTCGTCGTCCTCGCCGTCGTCAGCACCCCGGGCTGGCCCCGGGTGCGCAAGGCCTTCCTCGACTGGGACGTGGCCGTCGCGTCCTTCCCGAGGGTGCTCGAGGGGCTGTGGCTCAACGTGCGGGTCCTCGTGGTGGCCGCCGTCGTCATCTTCTTCTTCGCGCTCCTGCTCGCGATCTGCCGCACGCTGCGCGGGCCCGTGTTCTTCCCGCTGCGCGCCGCCGCGACGGCGTACGTGGACCTGTTCCGCGGGCTGCCGCTGCTGCTCGTGCTGCTCGTGGTGGGCTTCGGCATTCCCGGGCTGCGCATCCCGTGGATGACCACGTCGCCCGTGGTGCTCGGCGGGCTCGCGATCGTGCTGACGTACTCCGCGTACGTGGCGGAGGTGTTCCGCGCGGGCATCGAGTCGGTGCACCCCTCGCAGGTCGCCGCCGCGCGCTCGCTGGGCCTCACGCGCGCCCAGGCCACCCGGCACGTGGTGCTCCCGCAGGCCGTGCGGCGCGTGGTCCCGCCCCTGCTCAACGACCTCGTGGCCCTGTCCAAGGACTCGGGCCTCATCTCGATCCTCGGCGCCTACGACGCGATCCGGGCCGCCCAGGTCGTCACCTCCCAGCACGCGAACTTCACGCCCTACATCGTGGCGGGATTCTTGTTCATCGCCCTGACGATCCCCCTGACCCGCTTCACGGACGCGTTCGCGCGGCGCTCGGGGTGGCTCGGGGCGCAGTCCGGGCTCGCGGGGGGAGGTGCGCTGCGATGAGCCAGGCTCCCGCAGGTCCGACGACGGCCCCCGACGACGGCGCTCCCGCTCCCCTGCTGCGCGTGCGCGGGGTGCGCAAGGCCTTCGGCGAGAACCTGGTCCTCGACGGGATCGACCTCGACGTCCACCCGCACCAGGTCATCGCGCTCATCGGCGCATCCGGCTCGGGCAAGTCGACGCTCCTGCGCACGATCGACCTGCTCGAGGAGGTCGACGACGGTGACATCTGGCTCGACGGCCTCGACATCTGCGACCCGCGCGTGGACGCCAACGCGGTGCGCGCACGCATGGGCATGGTGTTCCAGTCCTTCAACCTCTTCGGGCACCTGCGCGTGCTCGAGAACGTCGCGCTCGCGCAGCGGCTCGTGCACCGGGCGGACCGCGCCGAGGCGGACGAGCGTGCCCTCGCGATGCTCGAGCGCGTGGGGCTCGCGGACAAGGCGCGCTCCTTCCCCGACGAGCTCTCGGGCGGCCAGCAGCAACGTGTCGCGATCGCGCGGGCGCTCGTGTCCTCCCCGCGGCTGCTCCTGCTCGACGAGGTGACCTCCGCCCTGGACCCCGAGCTCGTGGGCGAGGTGCTCGACCTGCTCACCGAGCTGCGGGCCGAGGGACGCACGATGCTCATCGCGACCCACGAGATGGCGTTCGCGCGCGACGTCGCGGACGAGGTCTGCTTCCTCCACCACGGCCGCATCCACGAGCAGGGGCCCGCCGCGCAGGTCCTCACCGACCCGCAGCAGCCGCGCACGCGAGAGTTCCTGCGGCGCATGCTGCCGCGCTGAGCGGCCCCTCGACGGGCCCGCGCTCACCCTGCAGGTGCGGGTTGCGGTGGGCGATCGCCGCGCAGAGCACGGCCGCGAACGTGCACCACGCGACGTAGGGCGCGAGCGCAAGCCCCGCGGCGCGGTGGGCGCGTGCGACGCAGCGCACGAGGTGCGCCGAGGACACGGCGAGGGCGAGCGCCTCGAGCGCCGCCCAGCGGGGGCTGCGCGCCTGCCAGAAGATCCAGCTCCACGCGCCGTTGAGGGCGAGGTTGACGGCAAGGCTGCGGCGCAGCGCCCGGCGGTCCGCCCCCTCGAGCCGCCCGTGCGCGGCCGCCGTCGTCACCGCGATGTCCGCGAAGAGCGCGGTCCACACGATCGGGAACGTCGCCGGGGGCGGGTAGAACGGGGGCAGGTCGAGCTCACGGAACCAGTCCGCGTCAGGATCGGTCGCGAGGAAGCCGACGACGGCGGTCGCCGCGGTGGCGGTGGATGTCCCGGCCAGTGTTCGGATGCGCACCCTTCACCCTGACCCACCCACGCACCCCCCCGCAACCGCACCCCCGCCCCACCGGGCCCCTGCCCCCAGCCCCTA
>Ga0222423_1000150_pt1 | contig 65253 bp, 64 predicted proteins | sample 3A0metagenome_FD_182472 | JGI IMG/M metagenome (GOLD analysis project Ga0222423, IMG submission 182472) | Enriched microbial communities from leaf-cutter ant dump, University of Wisconsin, Madison, United States - 3A0 (version 2) | ecosystem: Environmental > Terrestrial > Nest > Insects nest >...
CCAGCCTGGCCGAGATGCGCCACTCCGGCGCGCCCGTGGTGTTCGACGTGACCCACTCGGTACAGAAGCCCGGCGGCCTGGGCGCGGTGAGCGGTGGCGCGCGCGACATGGTGCCCGTGCTGGCCCGCGCGGGCGTGGCCGTGGGCGTAGCGGGCCTGTTCATGGAAACCCACCCGCGCCCGGCAGAGGCCTGGTCCGACGGGCCGAACGCCGTGCCGCTCAAGCACATGCGCGCGCTGCTCGAAACCCTGGTCGCGCTGGATGGCGTGACCAAGCAGAACGGTTTTCTCGAAAACAACTTTGGAGCCTGAGACACATGCCCAGTGGATACGTCATCGCCAGCGTCACCGTCACCGACCCCGTGCAGTACGAGGAGTACAAGAAATGGAGCTCCGAGGCCATGCGCGCGCACGGCGCCGAAGTCTGCGTGCGCGGCGGCCAGGTCGAGGTGATGGAGGGCGACTGGAATCCGGGCCGCACCGTGATCCTCAAGTTCCCGAGCTTCGAGGCCGCCAAGGCCTTCTACCACTCGCCCGAATACGGCAAGGCCCGCGCCGCGCGCGAAGGCGCGGCCATCATGCGGCTGGTGTGCGTGGAAGGCATCAATTAGCTATTTTCTGCACATAGGAGGAGATGGTGAAAAAAGCAACAAGTAAATTCCTAATTTTGGCCAGTACCACATGTCTCTTAACCGCATGTGGCGGTGGCGGCACAACCAATGGTGGCGAAATAGCATCTATTCCCTGCTACGACAACTTGCTCGATGCTACCAACGTAACCTATCGACTGAGTTACGCAGGCACTGATGCATCTGGCTCCTTCACGGAATCCGTGGCCGGCGAAGTCACACCCAATGCTGACCTCAATAATCACACAGAGCTACTTTCGCGCACCGAGAAAGTAGCATTTATAAGAAATGACAGTCCAACCCTCGCCAGTTGGACAGATATAAGTTATTTTCAGGCCCGCCCCCATCAACTCCCTATTGAATATGAAAGCAGGGCTTTTCTTCAGACTTTTCAGACCATTGTGCGGTATGAGCCGCCCTATGAAGACAATCGAGCAAATTTAGCAATTGGTCAATCTGAAACATATATTGCTCGAGGCAGTCGACAAGCTGGGACAGGCGATAGCTCCGCCTGGGAGCCTTACTATAGAGAATCACAAGTGGTTTACGTAGGCCAGGAAAATATCCAGGTGCCTGCAGGTGTCTATCGTGCTTGCCGCTATGAAGCCAAATCATCCGACGCCAGCATGACTACTACGTGGGTTCAGCGTGGTATTGTCATAAAATCTATTATTGGCGATGCAACTCGCTCCTTAACTAGTGTCCAAGTCAATGGACAGCCATTACAGTTACTGCAATAAAGAAGGTAAACCATGAGCGCAATTGTAGATATCGTAGGCCGCGAAGTGCTGGACAGCCGCGGCAACCCCACCGTCGAGTGCGACGTGCTGCTGGAATCGGGCGTGATGGGCCGCGCCGCCGTGCCCTCGGGCGCATCCACCGGCTCGCGCGAGGCGATTGAGCTGCGCGACGGCGACAAGGGCCGCTACCTGGGCAAGGGCGTGCTCAAGGCCGTGGAGCACATCAACACCGAAATTTCCGAGGCCGTGCTGGGCCTTGATGCGTCGGAGCAAGCCTTCCTCGACAAGACCCTGATCGACCTCGACGGCACCGACAACAAGAGCCGCCTGGGCGCCAACGCCATGCTGGCCGTCTCGATGGCCGTGGCCCGCGCCGCCGCCGAAGAGGCCGGCCTGCCGCTGTACCGCTACCTGGGCGGCATGGGCGGCATGCAGTTGCCCGTGCCGATGATGAACGTGATCAACGGCGGCGCGCACGCCAACAACACGCTCGATTTGCAGGAATTCATGATCATCCCCGTGGGCGCGCCGAGCTTCCGCGAGGCGCTGCGCTGGGGCGCGGAGGTGTTCCACGCGCTCAAGAAGATCATCAACGACAAGGGAATGCCCACCTCCGTGGGCGATGAAGGCGGCTTCGCGCCCAACGTGGCGAACCACGAGGCGGCCATCCAGCTCATCCTCGAAGCCATCGACAAGGCCGGCTACACCGCGGGCGAGCAGATCGTGCTGGGCCTCGATTGCGCGGCCAGCGAGTTCTACAAGGACGGCAAGTACGTGCTCGAAGGCGAAGGCGGCATCCAGCTCACGGCCCAGCAGTGGACCGACATGCTCGCCCTGTGGGTGGACAAGTACCCCATCATCTCCATCGAGGACGGCATGGCCGAGGGCGACTGGGACGGCTGGAAGCTGCTCACCGAGCGCCTGGGCCAGAAGGTGCAGCTCGTGGGCGACGACCTGTTCGTCACCAACACCAAGATCCTCAAGGAAGGCATTGACAAGGGCATCGCCAATTCGATCCTCATCAAGATCAACCAGATCGGCACGCTGACCGAGACCTTCGCCGCCATCGAGATGGCCAAGCGCGCGGGCTACACCGCCGTGATCTCGCACCGCTCGGGCGAGACGGAAGACTCCACCATCGCCGACATCGCCGTGGGCACCAACGCGGGCCAGATCAAGACCGGCTCGCTCTCGCGCTCGGACCGCATCGCCAAGTACAACCAGCTGCTGCGCATCGAGGAAGACCTGGGCGACATCGCGCACTACCCGGGCCGCGACGCGTTCTACAACCTGCGTTAAACCGCCTCCGGCTGCTTTCCTGCTCCATGGGCTCCCGCCTCGTCCCGCTCGTGCTGCTGGCCCTGCTGGTGGCCATCCACGCCCAGCTCTGGGCGGGGCGGGGCAGCATCGGCCACGTGAACGAGATGCACCGGCGCATCGCGGCGCAAGAGGCCGCCAACGCCCAGGCCCGCCTGGAAAACGAGCGCCTGGCCTCCGAGGTGCAAGACCTCAAGCAGGGCCTCGACATGGTCGAGGAAAAGGCGCGCAACGAACTGGGCATGGTCAAGCAGGGCGAAATCTACGTGCACGTGATGCCCGCCGCCGCGCGGCGCTGACCGGCGTGGACATCGCCCTTTTCGGCGGCCCCGCCGCCGCCGCGCTGGCCGAGGCCCTGCGGCCGCTGCTGGCCCCCACGGCCCGCCTGGCCTGCGACCTGCACCCCACCCCCTGCCCCGACCCGCCCCTGGCCCTGCTGCTGGGCGGCCCCGGCGATGCCGCCTGGCGCGGCCCGCTCGCGCAAGCGGGCTGGAGCTACCAGGTGCTGTACGGCGAAAGCACCGCCCAGCACCTCGAGGCCGCCGTGCACGCCCTGCACACGGCGCTGCCCCAAGTCCTACGCGAGGCCCCGGCCCCACGCGGCCTGGATGCCCCCCGGCACCTGCGCGCCTGGGCCTGCGAGAAATGCAGCGACCCGGAATGCGAGCACCGGCTGTTCCAGCGGCTGTTGCCTGGAAGTGACACGAAGTGATGCGCGGATAGATAATGAGAATGCGTCCCATCTAGAATCACAACCTCATCCGATCCGCTCTCCCGCTGCCGCGTGCCGTTTCCGCCCTCCCTGCCCTTCGGCCCCCACCTGCCCCTGATGGCCACGCTCGTGCGCCACTACGAGGAACTCGTCGCCCACGTCTGGCGCGGCCCCGTCGCGCGCTGGTCGGACGCTGCCATGGCGCGCGAGGTGGTGCACGACGTCTGCGCCGAGCTCATCGAGCACCCGCCCGCGCCGCCGCGCACGCCGCTGGCCTTTCTGCGCACCGTGTGCACGCGCCGCGCCATCGACCGCTGCCGCCTCGAACGGCGCCACGCCCAGTGGATGGACAGCCTGGAGACCCTGCCCGAGGCCGCCCAGCCCGCCACGCACGACCCCGCGCGCATCCTGGAGGGCCGCCAGCGCCTGGCCCTGCTGGCCGACTGCATCCACGCCTTGCCGCCGCGCCAGCGCGACGTGTTCGTGATGCACCGCATCCATGGCCTGGCGCAGCAGGACATCGCGCGCCACCTGGGCATCTCGCTCAAGACCGTGGAAAAGCACCTGGCGCTGGGCACCGCCGCCTGCCGCCGCGCGCTGGAGCAGGCCCTGCACGACCTGGCGGCGCCATGACGGCCCCCCGCACCGGGCCCTCCGCGTCACCCCCCAGGGACGGCGCCGCGCCCCCCGACGCCAGCCACCCATTCGACGCCGCGCTGCAAACCGAGCGCGAGGCCCTGCGCGCACTGTTCCCGCTGCCGCCCGCGCGGGCACCGCGCGGCGCGGGCCCGCAGGCCCTGCGCAACGGCGGCGCGGCCGCCCTCGTCCTGGCCGTGGCCACCGGCGCCCTGCTCTGGGCCGACCCGGCCTGGCGCACCGAACACCACGCGAGCGCCATCGGCGAGCGCCGCGACGTGCGACTGGCCGACGGCAGTCTCCTCACGCTGGACACCGCCACCACGCTCGACGTGGCCTGGCACCTGCGCAGCCGCCGCGTGGTGCTGCGGCAGGGACAGGCGCGCTTCGCCGTGGCGCCATCGTCCTGGCGCCCGTTCGAGGTGGCCGCCGCCGGTGCGCGCATCCGCGTGGTGGGCACCGTGTTCGACGTGCGCCGCGACCGGGACCGGGTGCAGGTCACGGTGCTGCGGGGCCGTGTCGAAGTGCGTGGCCTGCAGGACGGCGCGGCGCCGCAGCGGCTCGCGCCCGGTCAACGCCTGCGCGTAGAAGGCGGCGCGGCCGGCACGCCCGGGCCCGTGGACACGGCGCAGGCCGGCGCCTGGCAGCAGGGCCGCCTCGTGTTCGACCGCACGCCGCTGCGCGAGGCGCTGGCCGAGGTGCAGCGCTACCGCAGCACCCCGATCCGCCTGCGCGACGATGGGCGGCTGGGCGGCCACACCGTCTCGGGCGTGTTCGAGACGGCGCGCACCGACCAGTTGCTCGACCTGCTGCCGCGCATCGCGCCCGCACAGGTGCAACGGCAGGCCGACGGCAGCGTGGACATCGCGCCCACCGAGCGGTAAATTCAAGCAAGAATGACCTCTAGCGCCCGCCAGCCAAGCGCTGGCAGCTATGATTTTTGATAGCACCAAGCCCTGCCGCCCCGGTTTCTCCAAAATTCTTTGGCCGCGAGGCAGGGTTTTCTTGCGCCCCATCGACAACTCCTCCTGAACGCCTTTGTTCATGCATTCGAGGAGAAGGCCCCATGCCGTCCACCCGCCCGCCGCGCATCCCGCGCCTGGCCCCCATCGCCGCAGCGCTGCTGCTCGCCTGCGCCGCCCACGCCCAGTCCGCGCGGCTGCGCATCGATCTGCCGTCCGCGCCGCTGGACCGCGCCATCGGCGCGCTCGCCCAGCAGGCGGGCGTGCAGGTCTTCCTGTCGTCCGGCCTGGCCCAGGGCCACACGGCCCCCGCGCTGCGGGGCGACTACACGCCGCGCGAGGCGCTGGAGCGGCTCGTGGCCGGCAGCGGGCTCGTGGTGCATGCACAGGACGGCAAGACCTTCACCGTGGAGCGCGCGCCCGCCACGCAGGGCGGCACGCTGGCCGAGGTGCAGGTGGTAGCCGAGGCCGAGCGCGGCCCCGCCACCGAGGGCACGCAGTCCTACACCGCGCGCCGCACTGCCGCCGCCACAGGCCTGGCCCTGTCGCCGCGCGAGACGCCGCAGTCCGTCAGCGTGGTCACGCGCCAGCGCATCGACGACCAGGGGCTGCTGGACGTGGGCGGCATCCTGCAGAACACCGCGGGCATCTCCACCCTGCAGCTCGACAGCGAGCGCACCGTCTTCGCAGCGCGGGGCTTTGGCATCACCGACCTGCAGTACGACGGCATCTCCACCTACTACAAGAGCAACTACGCCGCCGGAGAATCGGAGCTCGACCCCGTCATCTACGACCGCGTCGAGGTCGTGCGCGGCGCCACGGGCCTGCTGTCGGGCACGGGGGAGCCCTCGGCCTCGGTCAACCTCGTGCGCAAGCACGCGGACAGCAAGACCCTGCGGGGCGAGGCCACGCTCGGCCTGGGCTCGTGGAACAACCGGCGTGCCAGCGTGGACCTTTCCACGCCGCTCACGCAGGACGGGCGCATCCGCGGCCGCATCGTCGCCGCGCACGAGGACAAGGAGGCCTTCTTCGACCGCTACGAGCGCCAGCGCAGCACCGTGTACGGCGTGCTCGATGCCGACCTGACGCCCGCCACCACCCTGAGCCTGGGCGCGAGCTACCAGCACAGCGACGCCCAGGGCCTGACCTACGGCGGCGTGCCGCTGTGGTTCACCGACGGCACCTCGACGGACTACGGCCGCTCGTTCACCGCGGCGCCCCGGTGGAACCAGGAGAAGGTCCACATCCGCAACGCCTTCGCCAACCTCGATCACCAGTTCGGCAACGGCTGGGCCGCCCAACTGCGCCTGATGCACAGCCGCAGCGAAGTGGACAACCAGCGGCTGTTCGTCTGGGGCTTTCCCGACCGCACGACCGGCCTGATCGCGGACGAGCCCTCCATCGGGCGCTTTCCCGGCTACCGCCGGCAGGACAGCATCGACCTGCGGCTCTCGGGCCCCTTCACGCTCGCGGGGCGCGAGCACGAGGCCATCGCTGGCCTGGCGCACGTCAATCACCGCTACGCCTTCGACTGGATCGGCGCGGGAACAGCCTGGAGCGGGCCGCTCGGCGTGGCCGGCTTCGGCGCCGTCCCCGAGCCCGCGTGGGACTACGGCACGCGCGAGCTGTCGGAGCGCAGCCACACGCGGCAGACGGCCGCCTACGGCGCCCTGCGCCTGTCGCTGGCCGATGCGCTCAAGCTCATCGTGGGCGCGCGCCTCACCCGCTACGAGCGCGACGGCGCGGGCTGGGCCTCCAGCGGCGCCTACGACTACAGCGCCCACAAGCTCGTCCCCTACGCCGGGCTGGTCTACGACCTGAACGCCACCTACTCGCTCTACGGCAGCTACACCGGTATCTTCAACTACCAGGACCTGCGCGACCGCTACGGCGCCTGGCTCGCCCCGGTAACGGGCACGGCGTACGAGACCGGCGTCAAGGGCGCGTTCCTGGACGGCCGGCTGAACGCCTCGCTGGCGCTGTTCCGCATCGCGCAGGACAACCTCGCGCAGGAGGACGCCGGCCACCTGGTGCCCGGCACCGACGGCTCGGCCTACTACGGCGCCCAGGGCGCAGTGTCCAAGGGCTTCGAGGCCGAGCTGTCCGGCGAGCTGGCGCCCGGCTGGCAGGCGGCCCTGGGCCTGTCCCGCTTCACGGCCAGGGACGCCGCCGGCCAGGCCGTCAACACCTACCAGCCGCGCACGCTGCTGCGGCTGTTCACCGCCTACCGCCTGCGTGGCGCGTGGCACAAGCTCACGCTGGGCGGCGGTGTCAACTGGCAAAGCCGCATCTACTACGACGGCGTGGGCCCCAACGGCGAACGCCAGGAGCAAGGCGCCTACGCCGTCGCGAGCCTGATGGCGCGCTACGACTTCACGCCAACCCTGTCGCTGCAGCTGAACGTGAACAACGCCTTCGACAAGACGTACCAGCGCGCCGTGAACTGGTACGGCCAGGGCGTCTGGGGCACGCCCCGGGAAGTCCTGGCCACGCTGCGCTACAAGTTCTGAGGGCAGGAAAGGAAGCGACCGCGTGCCGGGCCTGCGAGGCGCGGCATGCGGTCCCGGCTGGCTATTTGAGGTTGCCCGACAGGAAGCGCGCCAGCCGCTCGCTCCTGGGGCGGGCCATGACCTCGCGCGGGTCGCCCTGCTCCTCGATCAGGCCCTGGTGCAGGAAGATGACGTGGTTGGCCACCTCGCGCGCGAAGCCCATCTCGTGCGTGACGACCACCATGGTGCGGCCCTCCTGCGCCAGCACCTGCATCACGCGCAGCACCTCGCCCACCAGCTCGGGGTCGAGCGCGCTGGTGGGCTCGTCGAACAGCATCACCTCGGGCTCCACCGCGAGCGCCCGGGCGATGGCCACGCGCTGCTGCTGGCCGCCACTCATGTGGTTGGGGTAGGTGTCTTCGCGGCCTTCGAGGCCCACCAGGCGCAGGTACTTGCGCGCGCGCTCCACGGCCTCGTCGCGCGGCAGGCCCAGCACGTGCACGGGCGCTTCGGTGATGTTGCCCAGCACGGTCTTGTGCGCCCACAGGTTGAAATGCTGGAACACCATGGCCAGGCGCGTGCGCAGGCGCTGCAGCTGGCGCTGGTCGGCCGCCTCCAGCGCGCCGTCGCGGCCCGGGCGCAGGTGCAGCTCCTCGCCCGCGACGAGGATGCGGCCCTGCTGCGGGCGCTCCAGCAGGTTGATGCAGCGCAGCAGCGTGCTCTTGCCCGAGCCGGAGCTGCCGATGATGCTGATCACGTCGCCCCCGTGCGCCGTGAGCGACACGCCCTTGAGCACCTCGTTGGCGCCGTAGCGCTTGTGGATGTCCTGGACCTGGAGTTTGACGGGGTTGCTCATGGGTAGGGAACTCAGGATTTGCGGTGCGTGAGGTAGCCGAGGTAGCGGCGCTCCAGCAGCCGCGTGGCGCCGATCAGGCCCAGGGTGATGCACAGGTAGATGGCGGCGGCGAACAGGTAGGCCTCGAAGGGCAGGTAGAAGTCGGCGTACACGCGGCTGGCGGCGCCGGTGAGGTCGAGTAGCGCGGGCACGGTGCTGGCGAGGCTGGAGCTGTGCAGCATCATCACCACCTCGTTGCCGTAGGCGGGCAGCATGCGGCGGATGGCGCCGGGCAGCACGATGCGGCGCATCAGCAGCCACGGGCCCATGCCCATGGCGCGCGCGGCCTCCACCTCGCCCTTGCCCGTCTCGCGGATCGAGCCCGCGAGCATCTCGGCGGTGTAGGCCGCGGTGTTGAGGCTGAACGAGAGCAGCGCACAGAAGAACGGCTCCTTGAAATGCGTCCAGGGCCAGACGGTGTCCCAGCGCGCCTGCACCCATTCGAGCTGGGCGAAGCCGTAGTAGATCAGGTACACCTGGATCAGGAGCGGCGTGCCGCGCATGAAGTAGGTGAAGGCCTGCGCGGGCCAGCGCAGCAGCCGCTGGTTGCTGACCAGCGCCAGCGCGCACAACAGCGCCAGCACGGCACCCACGGCCAGGCTGATGAGCGTGAGCTGCAGCGTGACGACGAGCCCCTGGCCGTAGAGCGCCAGCGTGTCCGGCTGGAAGATGACTTCCCAATTCATGGCCACGCCCTCATAGCTGGACCTTGTCCGCCCCCAGGCTGTAGCGTGCGCTCACGCGCCGCAGCACCCACAGCGACAGCGAGGTGTAGGCCAGGTACAGCGCGGCGGTGAACAGGAAGAAGGCGAAGGGCTCGCGCACGGCGGCGCTGGACTGCTTGGCCAGGTAGGTCATGTCGTGCAGCCCGATCAGGCTCACCAGCGCCGTGGCCTTGATGAGCACCAGCCAGTTGTTGGTGAAGCTGGGCAGCGCGTAGCGCACCATCTGCGGCAGCGTGATGCGCAGGAAGGTCCGCCCCCGCCCCATGCCGAAGGCCCAGGCGGCCTCCATCTGCCCGCGCGGGATGGCCAGGATGGCGCCCCGGAAGGTCTCGGTCATGTAGGCGCCGTAGATGAAGCCGATGGTGAGCACCCCGGCCACGAACGGGTCGAGATCGACGCCCTCGTCATGGCCCAGGGCTTCGAGCAGGGTGTTGAGGCCGATGGCACCGCCGTAGAAGACCAGCAGCATCATGAGCAGCTCGGGAATGCCGCGCACCACCGTGGTGTAGAACGTGGCCGCCCACACCAGCGGGCGCCGCCCCGAGAGCTTGGCCGCCGCGCCCGCGAGGCCGATGAGCGTGGCCGCCGCGAGCGACGCCAGCGACACCGCCACCGTGAGCAGCGCGCCGTGCAGGATCGAAAAGTAGTAACCGCTCATGAGAGGAAGAGCGATGGAGCGCGCCGGGCGCCCCATCCGCATCACTTGCCGTAGGGATCGAAGTCGAAGTACTTCTTGGCGATCTGGTCGTAGGTGCCGTTCTTGCGGATCGCGTCGATCGCGTCGTTGAGCTGCTTCTTCAGGTCGCCCTGGCCCTTGCGCAGGGCGATGCCGATGCCCTCGCCGTAGTACTTGGGCTCATACTGGTCATGGCCCACGTAGCCGTAGTCCTTGCCCTCGGGCTTGCGCAGGAAGCCGCCGTTCACCTCCACCTTGTCGGCCACGGTGCCATCCAGGCGCCCGGCCTGGATGTCCAGGTACACTTGGTCCTGCGACTGATAGGGCACCACGTTCACGCCCGCGGGCTTGAGCTCGCCCAGCGCCCATTTTTCCTGCGTGCTGGCCTTGAGCACGCCGATCTTCATGCCCTTGAGCGAAGCCGGGCCGTCGTACTTGACGGTCTTCTTCACCACGATGGCGCTGGGCGTCTTGTAGTAGCGCTTGGTGAAGTCCACCACGCGGGCGCGCTCGGGCGTGATCGACATGGAGCTCACGATCACGTCGAACTTCCTGGCCTGCAGGCCGGGGATGATGCTGTCCCACTCCGACTCGACGAACACGCACTTGCGCTGGATCTGCGCGCACAGCGCATTGGCGACGTCTACGTCGAAGCCGACGATTTCGCCCGCGGCGGTCTTGTACTCGAAGGGTTCGTAGGCGGGGTTCAGGCCCACCCGCAGGTCGGCGGCCAGGGCCGAACCGGCCAGGGCGGCCAGGGCAACGGCCATCAGCGGTGCACGCATGGAGATTCCTTGGTTCTTGAAATGCGGAAAGCGCCGCCCGGGACCGTCAGGCCCACGGGCGGCGAAGCCCTCTATTGTGCTTGGATTATGGGCAGGCCCCGCGCCGCAGGCGCGGGCCGCGGTCAGTTGCCGTAGGGGTCGAAGTCGAAATACTTCTTGGCGATCGTGTTGTACGTGCCGTTGCCGCGGATGGTCTTGATCGCGTCGTTGATCTGCTTCTTCAGCTCGCCTTGACCCTTGCGCAGGGCGATACCGATGCCGTCGCCGTAGTACTTGGGCTCGTACTGGTCGTGCCCCACGTAGCCGTAGTCCTTGCCCTCGGGCTTGCGCAGGAAGCCGCCGTTCACCTCGACCTTGTCGGCCACGGTGCCGTCCAGGCGGCCGGACTTTATGTCCAGGTAGACCTGGTCCTGCGCCTCGTAGGGCACGATGGCGACGCCCGCGGGCTTGAGCTCGCCCAGCGCCCACTTCTCCTGCGTGCTGCCCTTGAGCACGCCGATCTTCATGCCCTTGAGTGAGGCCGGGCCGTCGTACTTCACGCTCTTCTTGACCACGATGGAACTGGGCGTCTTGTAGTAGCGGTCGCTGAAGTCCACCACGCGGCGGCGCTCGTCCGTCATCGACATGGAGCTCACGATCACGTCGTACTTCTTGGCCTGCAAGCCGGCGATCATGCTGTCCCACACCTGCTCGACGAACACGCACTTGCGGTGGAGCTGCTCGCACACAGCCTTGGCGATGTCCACGTCGAAGCCCGTGGCCTCGCCGCCCGGGGTCTTGTAGGTGAAGGGCTCGTAGGTCGGGTCGATGGCGACGCGCAGGTCGGCAGCCAGCGCCGGGCCGGCCGCCAGGACCGTAGCCAGAGTGGCCGCCAGGGCAATCAGGGATTTGCGCATGGAGAAATTCCTTTGGAAAGCGGAAAAGGCGCTATTGTCCGGCGCCCCGGGGCGTTCAAAACCGAGGGGTACCCCTAGCCTTCTCCGCGGCTTCTGCGCTACTGCACCGCCCGCGTTCCCGGCGGCAGCTCGGCCGGGCTGGTGAAGATCTGCGCGGCGTCCACCGCGTCGAAGCGGTACTGCTGGCCGCAGTATTCGCACCCCACCTCGATGTCCTCGCGCTCGGCGAGGATCGACTCGACCTCCTGCACGCCCAGGTTGCGCAGCATGCCCGCCACGCGGCCGCGGCTGCAGGTGCATGCGAAGCGCGGGCCGTCCACGCCCTGCCGGGGCGCGAAGCGCAGAAGCCGCTCTTCCCAGAACAGGCGGCGCAGGATGGTGTCCACGTCGAGCGTGAGCAGTTCGTCGCGCGTGAGGCTCGCGGCCAGGTGGGCGATGCGGTTGTAGTCCTCGTTGTGGCCCAGGCGGTCGTCGCCCTGCTCCGCGCTCTCGGTGGCACCCGCGAGGTTGGCCTCGCCCTTGACGGGCATGCGCTGGATCAGCAGGCCCGCGGCCACCTCACCGTTGGCGGCCAGCACCAGCGTGGCGTCGAGCTGCTCGGACTGCAGCATGTAGTGCTGCAGCACGTCGGACAGCCTGTCGAACTTGCGGCCGTTGGCGTCCTGCAGCGGCACCACGCCCTGGTAGGGCTGCTGGCCGGGCTGGCGGTCCTGCGGATCGAGGGTGATGGCGCAGCGGCCCGTGCCGCCCAGGTTCACCATCCCGGGCAGGCGCACGCCCGGCTCCACGCCGCCGCTCACCGTGGCGGTGGCGCGCAGGCCCAGGTCGGACTGCACCTCGGCCACGGCCAGCTTGACCGGGCCGTCGCCGAAGATCTGCAGCACCAGCGCGCCGTTGAACTTGATGTTCGACTGCATGAGCACGCCCGCGGCCGCCATTTCGCCCAGCAGTTCGCCCACGGCGGGTGGGTAGGCCCCGGTCTCGGTGTTGCCCGCGCGGCGGCGCAGCACCTCGGTCCAGGCATCGGTCAGGCGCACGATCATGCCGCGCACGGGCAGGCCGTCGAAGAGGAATTTGTGGAGTTCTGACATTCAGCCCATCTTGCGCAGGCCCGCCTTGAAGCGGCGCGCGTTGTCGATGTAGTGCTGCGCGCTCTGGCGCAGCCCCTCGATCTGCTCCGGCGTGAGCTGGCGCACGGCCTTGGCCGGGCTGCCGAGGATCATGGAGCCGTCGGGGAATTCCTTGCCCTCCGTCACCAGCGAGCCCGCGCCCACGAGGCAGTTCCGGCCGATCTTCGCGCCATTGAGCACGATGGCGCCAATGCCGATGAGCGATTCGTCGCCGATGGTGCAGCCGTGCAGCATGACCTGGTGGCCCACCGTGACGCGCTCGCCGATCACGAGCGGCTTGCCGAAATCGGCGTGCAGCACGCTCGCGTCCTGCACGTTCGAGCCCGCGCCGATGGCGATGCTCTCGGTGTCGCCGCGCACCACGGTGCCGAACCACACGCTCGCGTCCTCGCCCAGCGCCACGTTGCCCATCACCTGCGCACTGTCGGCCACCCAGGCCGATGCGGCCACGCGCGGGGCCATGCCATCGAGTTCGTAAATCGCCATTGCGTTGGGTCCAGAGGGAAAAAATACAATTGTAGGGATGGAGCTCCGCCACCGCGCATTGCAGGCCTTGTGCCTCACAGACCCTGAACAAAAAGCGGCTGTAGCGCGCTCCCTGCATGCGCAAGCAGCTACTCTTTCAATAGCATACACCGCCCCCGTGCCACCTGCGGAGCCCAGCGCCCTGCCCGGCCGCCCGCCGCGCCCCGAGCTGCGGCACCACACCGCCGTGGCCCGCCGCTCGCCCGCCACGGCCGAGGGGCGCGCGGTGCTGGTCCACGCCATCGCCCACATCGAGTTCAACGCCATCAACCTCGCGCTCGACGCCGTCTGGCGCTTCGACGGCATGCCGCGCGCGTTCTACCTCGACTGGCTGCGCGTGGCCGCCGAGGAGGCCAGCCACTTCCGCATGCTGCGCGCACACCTGCAGGACATGGGCCGCGACTATGGCGACTACCCCGCGCACCAGGGCCTGTGGACCATGTGCGAGAAGACGGCGCACGACGTGGTGGCGCGCATGGCGCTGGTACCGCGCACGCTGGAGGCGCGCGGGCTGGACGCCACGCCGCAGATCCAGGCCAAGCTGCGCAACGTGGGCACGCCCGACGCGCTCGCGGCCGTGGACATCCTCGGCGTGATCCTGCGCGAGGAGGTGGGCCACGTGGCCATTGGTAACCATTGGTATCGCTGGCTGTGCGAGCGCGAGGGGCTCGACCCCGAGGCCCACTATGCCGAACTCACGCGGCGCTACGAGGCGCCGCGCCTGAAACCGCCGTTCAACACGGCCGCACGGCGCGCCGCGGGCTTCAGCGAAACCGAACTCCTGTGGCTGGAGCAGGCGCCAGGAGGCTAGCTTCCTTCCTACAATGGCAGACACTTTCGCCGCTTCGCGCCCGCCTGCATTCCATGTCCGACACCTCCGCCTCCGCCAGCAACCCGCATGCCTCCATCGCGATGATCGCGCGGCAGGCGATCGTGAACGCCCAGCAGGTGGTGGTCGGGTACGAGCTGTTCAACCGCTCGCGCACGGCGGCGGGCCACACGGCCGCCTCGGACGTGATCCTCGTCTTCACCGCCCTCTCGCACGCGGGCACCGAGGAGCTGGTGGGCAAGAAGCTCATCTTCGTGAACTGCACGCACGAGAGCCTGGCCGGCGGCCACCTGGAGCTGGTGGACCCGGACAAGGTGGTGCTGGAGATCCCGCCGCTCGGCCACGCGGCCAGCGACGAAGTGGCCGCGCGGCTGCCCATCCTCACGGGCCTGCGCGAGCGGGGCTTTCACCTCGCGTTCAACCACACGGTGCTCGAATCGAGCTACGCCGCCTGGCTGCCGCTGGCCGACTACATCAAGCTCGACCTGTCCCTGCTCGCCCCCGACCAGGTGGCCGTGCTCATCAGCTATGCCAGCCGCCACTGCGACGCCGAGCTCATCGCCGAGAAGGTGGAGACCGCGCAGCAGTACGACATGGTCTCCAGCCAGGGCGTGCAGCTGTTCCAGGGCTACTGGTTCGCGCGGCCCTCGCTGGTCGAGGCCAAGCTGCTCTCGCCCGCGCAGGCGAGCATCGTGCAGCTCATCAACCTCGTGCGCCAGCAGGCCAGCACCGACGCGATCGAGGAAGTCCTCAAGAAAGACGCGGGCCTGGCCTTCAACCTCATGCGGCTCATCAACTCGGCGGGCTTCGGCCTCGCGCGCGAGATCACCTCGTTCCGCCAGGCCGTGATGATCATGGGCCTCAAGAAACTGTTCCGCTGGGCCGCGCTGCTGCTCACCGCGTCGCGCACGGGCGGCGTGCCCTCGTCCGTGGGCCAGACGGCCGTGGTGCGCGGGCGCCTGATGGAGCTGCTCGCGCTCGAGAGCATGTCGCAGGACGAGGCCGACCAGGCCTTCGTGGCCGGCATCTTCTCGCTGCTCGACGTGATGCTCGGCATGCCCATGGACTCCGCCCTCGGCCTGCTGTCGGTGCCCGAGCCCGTGGCCGCCGCCGTGCTGCGCCGCGAGGGCCCGCTGGGCGAGCTGCTCACGCTGGCCGAGGCCTGCGAGTCGAGCAACGACGCAGTCTTCGACCGCGCAGCCGCCACGCTGCACCTGACCAGCCAGCAGATCAACTGGGCCCACCTGCAGGCCCTGGCCTGGGCCGACCACATGACCGAGGACTGAGCCCTAGAATCGGCCCAGCACCCGGCCACTTACCAAGACAACCCCCATGTCGAGCTCTCCCGCCACCGAAGCCCCCGCCACCGAAAACGCCACCGGCCAGGATGACGCCAACATCGCCGTCATCGCGCGGCAGGCCATCGTGGACGAAACCCGCGCCGTGTACGGCTACGAGCTGTTCGACCGCTCCACCGCCCATGATGCCCACACGGCCGCCAGCGATGCGGCCCTGCTGTTCAACGCCCTGTCCTACGCGGGCACCGAGGCACTGGTAGGCCGCAAGATCGTCTTCATCAACTGCACGCACGACAGCCTGGCGGGCGGCCACCTGGAGCTGATCCACCCCGAGAAGGTGGTGCTCGAAGTGCCCACCCTGCCCGACGGCGCCACGCCCGAGGACATCGAGGGCCGCATCGCCGTATTCGACGCGCTGCGCCAGCGGGGCTTTCGCCTCGCGTTCAACCAGCACGTGCTGCGCCGCGCCTACACGGGCTGGCTGCCGCACGCAGCGTTCATCAAGCTCGACCTGACTGCCTTCAAGCCCGAGCTGGCCGAGCCGCTCGTGAAGTTCGCGCGCGCCAACACGCCCAAGGCCCAGATCGTGGCCGAGAAGGTCGAGACCGCCGAGCAGTACCAGCGCATGGCCGACCTGGGCGTGAAGCTGTTCCAGGGCTACTGGTTCGCGCACCCGGCGCTCGTGAAGGCGCAGACCATCCGCCCCTCGCAGGCCACCATCATCCAGCTCATCAACCTGGTGCGCAAACAGGCCGACACGGCCGAGATCGAGGACCTGCTCAAGAAGGACCCCACGCTGTCCTTCAACCTGCTGCGCTTCATCAACTCCTCGGGCTTCGGCCTGTCGTGCGAGATCACCTCGTTCCGCCACGCGGTCATGATCCTGGGCCTCAAGAAGCTGTTCCGCTGGGCCGCGCTGCTCATGACCACCTCGCGCCAGGGCGGCACCCCGCCCGCCGTGGGCCAAACGGCCGTGGTGCGCGGGCGCCTCATGGAGCTGCTCGCGGCCGAGCTGCTACCGCCCGAGGAATGCGACAACGCCTTCGTCGTGGGCGTGTTCTCGCTGCTTGACGCCATGCTCGGCGTGCCGCTGGACCGGGCCCTCGAATCCGTGGCCCTGCCCGAGTCCGTGCTCGACGCGCTGCTGCGCAACCAGGGCGTGTTCGCGCCCTTCCTCGAGCTCACGCGCGCCTGCGAAAGCGGCGACGACGCAACCTTCGCGCGCACGGCCGAGGCGCTGCACCTGTCCAACCACCAGGTGAACATGGCCCACCTGCAGGCGCTGGCCTGGGCCGAGACCCTGGGCGACGAATAGCCCTCAGCCGCCCTGGATGTTCGCCGCGCGGATGATGCGCGCGTTGTTCTCCGACTCCTGCGCGATCTGCCGCGCGAAGGCCGCCGCGCTGCCGCCCGTGGGCACGTTGTCGGTGCTCTGCAGCCGGGCGCGCAGGTCTGGCAGCGCCAGCGCCTTGTTGATCTCGGCGTTCAGGCGCTCGAGCACCAGCGCAGGCGTGCGGGCCGGCGCGAAGATGCCGAACAGCGAGGCCGTGTTGGCGGCCGCCAGCCCCAGCTCGGCCAGCGTGGGCACGCCGGGCAGCGAATCGAGCCGGCTCGGCGCGCCCACGGCCAGCGGGCGCAGCTTGCCGGCCTTGATGTGCTGCATTACCGTGGGGCCGGCGTTGATGGACAGCACCTCGAACTGCGCGCTCAAGGCGTCGTTGAGCTGCTGGCCGCCGCCCTTGTAGGGCACGTGCGTGATCTGCACCTGGGCCTGGTTCATGATCTGCTCCAGCATGATGTGCCCCAGCGATGCGAGGCCCGCCGTGGCCCAGCGCACCGCGCCGGGCTGGGCCCTGGCATGGGCCAGCAGCTCGCGGAAATCCTTGGCTGGGTTGGCGGCGGTGGCCAGCAGCAGCACGGGCGAGTACATCACGCTGGCCACGGGCGCGAGGTCGCGCGCCGGGTCGAACGGCAGCTTGCCCAGGTGCGGGCTCAGCGCCAGCGGGCTGATGGACGAGAACGCGAGCGTGTAGCCGTCGGGGGCCGACTTGGCCACCAGGTCCACGCCGATGGCGCCGCCCGCACCCGCCTTGTTCTCCACCACGGCAGGCTGGCCCAACTGGGCCGCGAGCTTCTCGCCCAGCGCGCGGGCCACCACGTCGCTCACGCCCCCTGCGGGATAGGCCACGACGATGTGGATGGGCTTGGCCGGCCAGGCGGGCTGCTGGGCGAAGGAAGCGAGCGGCACGGAGGCCAAGGCCGCCAGGGCCAGGCGGCGGGAGGGGTGGGTCATCGGGGTTTCCTCAAACGGCGGTTCTGAATATGCGATTTTCTACCCGCGCGGATGGTGCTGCGCGTGCAGCGCCTTGAGCCGCTCGCGCGCCACGTGGGTGTAGATGGTGGTGGTGGAGATGTCCGCATGCCCCAGCAGCAGTTGCACCACGCGCAGGTCGGCGCCGTGGTTGAGCAGGTGCGTGGCGAACGCATGGCGCAGCGTGTGGGGCGACAGCGGCACGGTGATGCCCGCCAGCTGCGCGCATTTCTTGACGATGACCCAAAACATCACGCGCGTCATGCCCGCGCCGCGCTGGGTCACGAACAGATCGTCGGTCTGCTGCCCGCCGAGGATGGCGCCGCGCGCCTCGGCCAGGTAGCGCTGCAGCCAGGCATGGGCCTCTTCGCCGAAGGGCACGAGGCGCTCCTTGCCGCCCTTGCCCATCACGCGCAGCACGCCTTCCTGCAGGCTGAGGTGGAAGGTCTTGAGCGTGACCAGCTCGGTCACGCGCAGGCCGCTGGCGTACATCAGCTCCAGCATGGCGCGGTCGCGCAGGCCCAGCGGCGTGTCCGCATCGGGCGCGCGCAGCAGGGCCTCCACCTGCGCCTGGGAGAGGGTCTTGGGCACGCGCAGCGGCTGGCGCGCGGCCTGCAGGCGCACCGTGGGGTCCTGGGCGATGCGCCGCTCGCGCAGCGCCCAGTGAAAGTAGCGCCGCAGCACCGTGAGCCGCCGGTTGGCCGACGTGGCGCGGGTGTGCGCATGGCGCGCCGCGAAATAGGCTTGCAGGTGGTGCTCGGCCGTGGCGTCGAGCGCCAGCGGCGGTGCCTGCGCGGCCAGCCACGCGGCGTACAACGTCAGGTCGCGCCGGTAGGCCGCCAGCGTGTTGCGCGAGAGGCCGTCCTCCAGCCACAGGGCGTCGATGAAGGTATCGATGGCGTTCTGGCTGTCCTGGAGCATGGCCCGGATTAAACATGAAAATGGCCCCCACGCTCCGCCGCTGCGCGGGTCGCTGCCCCCCCCCCCCCCCGAGGGGGTCGCTTTTCATCTTGGGGCGGCCCGGCGATGAAAAAGGCCGCGCGCTGGACACAGCGGCGGCCTTCAGTTCCGGGGGAGCGGGGCTCAGTTCAGCGTGAGCTTCTGCTTCTTCACCACATCCTTGTAGATGGCGAGCTCGGCCTTGATCTGCTCGGCGAACTGCTCGGGCGTGTTGCCGATGATGATGGAGTCCGTGTCCTCGATGCGCTTCTTCACGGCCGGTTCGGACAGGGCCTTCTTCACGCCGTCGTGGATCTTGTCCACCACCTCCTTGGGCAGGCCCTTGGGGCCCAGGATGCCGTAGTAGGCCATGCGGTTCACGGGCTCCAGGCCCACTTCCTTGAAGGTGGGCACGTTGGGCAGGGCCGCCAGGCGCTGGGGCGCCGAGACCACGATGGGCACCAGCTTGCCCGCCCGGATGAAGGGCAGCGCCGAGGGCAGGTTGTCGAAGATCATCGGCACCTGGCCCGCCACCGTGTCGTTGAGCGCGGGGCCCGCGCCGCGGTAGGGGATGTGCGTGACGAAGGTGCCCGACAGGCTCTTGTACAGCTCCATCAGCAGGTGGCCGATGCCGCCGGTGCCGGACGAGGCGTAGGAGTACTTGCCCGGGTTCTTCTTGAGCTCGGCCACGAACTCGGCGTAGTTCTTGGCCGGGAAGCTCGGGTGCACGGCGATGATGTTGGGCGTGGCCGCGATGTTGATGATGGGCGTGAAGTCCGTCACCGGGTTGTACGGGACCCTGGTGTTGATGGCCGGGTTGGCGGCCGTGGTGGACACGGTGGCCACGCCCAGGTTGTAGCCATCGGGCACGGCGCGCGCGGTTTCCTGCGCGCCGATGATGCCGCCGCCGCCGCCCTTGTTGTCCACGACCACCGGCTGGCCGATGGCCTGGCCCAGCGGGTCGGCGATGACGCGGGCGATGATGTCGGTGGTGCCGCCGGCCGCGAAGGGCACGACCAGGCGCACGGGTTTGTTGGGGTAGCCTTGGGCGAATGCGGTGCCTGCGGCCAGGGTCACGGCCAGGCCAAGCCAGATTCGACGGTGCATGGAATGTCTCCTTTTTCGAGGGGGATGCAACGGTGGAAGGGGGCCATCCTAAACGCTGCGCGCCTGCAAAACCCTGACAGGGGTGTTCTTATGGCCTAGGGGATTTCCCCTGCTGCGCGGCGCGGCGCGCCCGCGAAAACCGGCGACAGCGCGCATGCGGCATGCACGGTATCCTCGCCTGCGTGAACTACGCGCAGCTGCTCCTTCCCGACTTCTCCCTGATCCTTTTCGGCTACCTGCTGTGCCGCTACACGGCCCTCAACCGCTCGGTCTGGCAGCCGGTGGAGAGCCTGGTGTACTACCTGCTGTTCCCGGTGCTGCTGTTCCAGTCCATCGTGAAGAGCCCCGTGGACCTGGGCGCCGCCTCGGGCCTGATCGCCGCGGGCGTGCTGTCGAGCCTGCTGTGCATCGCGCTGGCCTACAGCCTGCCGCAATGGCCCTGGCTCGGGCGGTACATCGACATGCGCGACCACGCGGCCAGCGCGCAGGTGGCGTTCCGCTTCAATTCGTTCATCGGCCTGGCGCTGGCCGAGCGGCTGGCGGGCGCGCAGGGGCTGCTCCTGATCGCCGTGCTGATCGGCGTGTGCGTGCCGCTTCTGAACGTGGCGGCCGTGTGGCCCATGGCGCGCGCGGGCCGGCACGGCTTTCTGCGCGAGCTGGCGCGCAACCCGCTCATCATCGCCACGGCGTCGGGCCTGGCCGCCAACCTGCTGGGCTTTCACATTCCAGGCTGGCTCAGCCCCACGGTGGGCCGCATCAGCGCCGCCTCGCTCGCGCTGGGCCTCATGGCGGCGGGCGCGGGCATGCAGTTCGGGCTGCTCACGCGCAGCAAGGCGCTGTCGGTGGCGCTGCTCACCATCCGCCACCTCGTGCAGCCGCTCGTGGCCTGGGCCGCGGCCCGGCTGTTCGGGCTGGACGCCGTGCAGACCACGGTGCTGCTGGCCTTCTCGGCCCTGCCCACCGCATCGAGCTGCTACGTGCTCGCGGCGCGCATGGGCTACAACGGGCCGTACGTGGCGGGGCTGGTCACGCTGTCCACCGTGCTCGGCCTGGCCACCCTGCCGTTTGCGCTGGGAGTGTTGCGCTAGGGGTGCTGCGCTAGCGCCCAGTCCACGTGCTCGCGCACGAGCTCGCTGGGGTGGGCGGCGCGGGTTTGCAGCGCCGCCCGGATCGCCGGGTCGCCCGTGGCGCGCAGCGCATTGCCCAGCCCCACGGCAAGGTTGCGCAGCCAGCGTTCGTGGCCGATGCGGCGGATGGGGCCGCCCTCGGTGCGGTGCAGGAACGTGGCCTCGTCCCACGCGAACAGCTCGGCCAGCGCGCGGCCCGTGAGCCCTTCGCGCGCGTCGAAGTCGGGCAGGCGGCTGGGCTGGGCGAACTTGTTCCAGGGGCAGGCGAGCTGGCAGTCGTCGCAGCCGTAGATGCGGTTGCCCATGAGCGGGCGCAGTTCGAGCGGAATGCTGCCCGCGTGCTCGATGGTGAGGTAGGAGATGCAGCGCCGCGCGTCGATGCGGTGCGGCGCCACGATGGCGCGCGTGGGGCACACGTCGATGCAGGCCTGGCAGCTGCCGCAGTGTGCGCTCACGGCGGGCGTGGGTTCGAGCGGCATGTCCACGTAGATCTCGCCCAGGAAGAACATCGACCCCGCCTCGCGGCTCAGCACCAGCGTGTGCTTGCCGCGCCAGCCCTGGCCGCTGCGGCTGGCCAGCTCGGCCTCCAGCACGGGGGCCGAGTCGGTGAACACGCGGTGGCCGAACGGCCCCAGAGCCTCGGCGATGCGGTCGCTGAGCTTTTGCAGCCGCGCGCGCAGCACCTTGTGGTAGTCGCGCCCCCGGGCGTAGACGGAGACGATGGCCTCGGCGGGGCGCGCGAGGCGCCCGAACTCGATGGCCTGCCAGTCCTGCGGCGTGGCGCGCGGCAGGTAGTCCATGCGCGCGGTGATTACGCTCACCGTGCCGGGCACGAGCTCGGCCGGGCGGGCGCGCTTGAGGCCGTGCGCCTCCATGTAGAGCATGTCGCCATGGAACCCTTGGGCCAGCCACTGCATCAACCCAGGCTCGGCCGAGGAAAGATCCACGCCCGCCACCCCGATTTGGGAGAATCCGAGCTCGCGGGCCCAGCCTCGTATCTGAGGAACCAATTGACTGATTTGACTGCTGCACACCATCACCGCCCCATTGTAGAAAGCGCCCTGGAAGCCGACGCGCAGGCCTGGCATGGCGAGGACGACACGGCCGCGTTCGCGCGGCGGCTCGCGGCCCAGCCCGCGCTGCGCGACGCCTACGTCACGCTGCACGGCGACCTGGGCGCGGGCAAGACCACGCTGGTGCGCCACCTGCTGCGCGCGCTGGGGGTGCAGGGCCGCATCAAGAGCCCCACCTACGCGGTGGTGGAGCCGCACGAGGCGCCGGGCCTGGCCATCTGGCACTTCGACTTCTACCGTTTCGACGATCCGCGCGAGTGGGAGGATGCGGGCTTCAGGGATATTTTCGCCACGCCCGGCCTCAAGCTGGCAGAATGGCCGGAAAAGGCCGCAGCGCTCACCCCGCCTGCGGACCTAGCTATCCATCTGGAAGCAATCGACGAGATGCAAAGGCACGTCACCCTGAAAGCGTTCACCCCGCTGGGCCAGGCCCTGCTGCAGGGCCTGCGGGCATGAGCGCGCCCTCGGCCCCCGGCCTTTCGCGCCGTGCGCTGCTGCAGGGCGGCAGCCTGGTGCTGCTGCTGGGCGTGCAGCAGATCGCGCGGGGCGCCACCATCCTGGCCGTGCGCGTGTGGCCCGCGCCCGAGTATTCGCGCGTGACCATCGAGTCGGACGGCGCGCTCGTCGCCAAGCAATTCTTCGTGGCCACGCCGCCGCGCCTGGCCGTGGACATCGAGGGCATCGACCTCAACCCCGCGCTGCGCGAGCTGGTGGCCAAGGTGCGGCCCGACGACCCGAACATCGCGGGCATCCGCGTGGGCCAGAACACGCCCAACGTGGTGCGCCTGGTGGTGGACCTCAAGCAGGAGGCCGTGCCGCAGATCTTCACGCTGCCGCCCATCGCGGCCTACCAGCACCGGCTGGTGTTCGACCTCTACCCCGCCAAGCCCGTGGACCCGCTCGAAGCCCTGATCGCCGAGCGCCTGCGCGATGCACCGGCATCGGCATCGGCACCGGCACCTGCCGCACCCGCCCCGGTGGAAGACCCGCTGGGCGAACTGATCGCCCGGCAAAGCCAGCGCACCGAGCCCGGAAAGAGCGCGGCCACCGCGCCGCCACCACCCCAGGCCCCGACCCAGGTCGCGGCCGCCCCGGCCCCTGCCGCCCCCGTCACCCCTGCACGCCCGCCCAGCCCCTCTGGCGCTACTGTGCGGCAGACGGACCGCCTCATCATCATCGCGCTCGACCCCGGCCACGGCGGGGAAGACCCCGGCGCCACCGGCCCGGGCGGCACGCGCGAGAAGGACGTGGTGCTCAAGGTGGCCCACCTGCTGCGCGACCGCATCAATGCGTCGTCCGTGGGGGGCAACCCCATGCGTGCCTTTCTCACGCGCGACGCCGACTACTTCGTGCCCCTGGGCACGCGCGTGGACAAGGCGCGCCGCGTGCAGGCCGACCTGTTCGTATCCATCCACGCCGACGCCTTCACCACGCCCGCCGCGCGCGGCGCGAGCGTGTTCGCGCTGAGCCAGAGCGGCGCATCGAGCTCGGCCGCGCGCTGGCTGGCCAACAAGGAGAACCAGGCCGATCTCGTGGGCGGCCTGAACGTGCGCTCGCAGGACCAGCACGTACAGCGCGCCCTGCTCGACATGAGCACCACCGCGCAGATCAACGACAGCCTCAAGCTCGGCAGCGTGCTGCTGGGCGAGATCGGCGGCATGGCCCGGCTGCACAAGGCACGCGTGGAGCAGGCGGGCTTCGCCGTGCTCAAGGCGCCCGACATTCCCAGCGTGCTGGTGGAGACGGCCTTCATCAGCAACCCCGAGGAAGAGGCCAAGCTGCGCACCAGCGCCTACCAGGTGCAGCTGGCCGATGCGCTCATGCGCGGCATCACGCGCTACTTCGCCAAGAACCCGCCGCTGGCACGCAGCCGCTCCGTGTAAAAGCCCGTCCTACAAGCGCCGGCCGCCATGGCCTACGCGCGCCGCGTCGTGCGCGCGGGACACTGTGGGCAACGGAGCAGCCGCCGCGCGCACCCTTCTTTCACCGCCGCACAGGGCTGCTCCCGAACCCAAGGAGAAAGCCATGAACATCCGGCATCTGTGCATCGTTGCGGCCACCGCGGCCGCGTTCGGCCTCGGCGGCTGCGCCAGCCGCCCCACCAACGCCCAGATCGGCACCGGCGTAGGCGCCGTGGCGGGCGGGGTGGTGGGCAATGCCCTCTTCGGCACCACGCTGGGCACGGTGGGCGGCGCCGCGGCGGGCGCCCTGATCGGCAACGAAGTGGGCAAGGAACAGCGCCACCGCTGAGAAAGTTTTACAGGGCGCCTGCCGCGAGGTTACGCAAGCAGCTACCACGGTTGGCTCGCTGTTGCGGCCGCCCTTTTTTCACAGTTGTCCACATTCCGCCGCCGCGCCGCTGCCTACACTGGCGCCTGTTCCAACCCTCAACCCGGCGGCGCACATGAACACTCAGGACATCTGGCATTTCTTCACCACCCAGGGCACGGAGTTCGGCATCAAGCTGCTCACGGCCATCGTTGCATGGATCGTGGGCCGCTGGCTGATCGCCCTGGCCGTCGCGCTGATGGGCAAGGTGCTGGCGCGCGGCGACAAGATCGACGCCACGCTGGCGCAGTACCTCAAGTCCATCGCGGCGGTGGTGCTGAACATCGTCCTGATCCTGGCGATCCTGGACATCTTCGGCGTCAAGACCACCTCGTTCGCCGCGCTGCTCGCGGGCGCGGGCCTGGCCATCGGCGCGGCCTGGAGCGGCATGCTGGGCAACTTCGCCGCGGGCGTGTTCATGCAGGTTCTGCGCCCCTACAAGGTGGGCGACTTCATCAGCGCGGGCAGCATGGTGGGCACCGTCAAGGAGCTGGGCCTGTTCGCCACCACCCTGGTCACGCCGGACAACGTGATGACCGTGGTGGGCAACGGCAAGATCTTCGCCGACAACATCCAGAACTTCAGCGCCCTGCCCGTGCGCCGCGTGGACTGCGTGGCCAAGGTGGCGAACAGCGTGGACCCGCTGGACGCGATCGCGCGCCTCAAGCCCGTGATCGCCGCCATTCCCAACGTGGCCGCCAGCCCCGCGCCGGACATCGAGATCCTCGAATTCACGCCCGAGGGCCCCAAGCTCTGCGTGCGCCCCTACACCCACACCGACCACTACTGGCAGGTGTACTTCGACACGAACCGGGCCATCGTCGAAACCTTCGGCGCCGCGGGCTACCCCGTGCCCGAAACCCCGGTGGCCTACCGCAGCGCCCCGGCGCAGTGATTGCAAGCCAAATGGGCCTCCAGCCCAGGCACAGAGCGCGCAAGCAGCTATTGAAACAGTAGCTATGCCGGGGCGCTCTTGCGCCCCGCGCGCCAGGCGCCGAAGAGGGCGATGAGGCCGGGCACGAGGATCAGCCCCCAGATGATCTTGTCCAGGCTCTGCCGCACCCACGGCAGGTTGCCGAAGAAGTAGCCCGCCGTGACGATGCCCGCCACCCACAGCAGCGCCCCGCCCAGGTTGAAGGCCGTGAACTTGCCGCGCCCCATGGCGGCCACACCCGCCACGAAGGGCGCGAAGGTGCGGATGAACGGCATGAAGCGCGCCAGCACGATGGTGATGCCGCCGTAGCGCTCGTAGAACGCATGCGCCTGGTCGAATGCCCGGCGGTTGAACCAGCGCGACTGCTCCCACTGGAAGACCTTGGGCCCGATGGCGCGCCCGATCATGTAGTTGCACTGGTCGCCCAGCGCCGCCGCCGCGAACAGCACCGCGCAGGCCAGCGGGAAGTGCATCAGCCCCGCGCCGCACAGCGCGCCCACGATGAACAGCAGCGAGTCGCCCGGCAGGAAGGGCATGACCACCACGCCCGTCTCCACGAACACGATGAGAAACAGCAGCGCGTACACCCAAAGCCCGTAATGCTGCACGAAGGCCTCCAGGTAGCGGTCCACGTGCAGGATGAAGTCGATCAGGTAAGTCACTAGTTCCATAGGGGGCGCATTATCCCAACCCCTGCCTGCCTACAATCCCCGCGTGACTGAAACCCGACGCCCCATCCGCGACCTTCCCGACGAACTCATCAGCCAGATCGCCGCCGGCGAAGTGGTGGAACGCCCCGCCTCGGTGGTGCGCGAGCTGGTGGACAACGCGCTCGACGCGGGCGCCACCCAGGTCACCGTGCGCCTGCTCGCGGGCGGCGTGCGGCTCATTGCCGTGGAGGACGACGGCGGCGGCATACCGCAGGGCGAGCTGCCCGTGGCGCTGCGCCGCCACGCCACGAGCAAGATCACCGACCTGCACGACCTGGAAACCGTGGCGACGATGGGTTTTCGCGGCGAGGCGCTGGCGGCGATCAGCTCCGTGTCCGAAACCGCCCTGCTCTCGCGCCCCGCGGGGCAGGAGAGTGCCTTCCTGCTTGACGCGCGCAGCGGCGAGCTGCGCCCCGCCGCGCGCAGCCAGGGCACGACGGTGGAGGTGAAGGAGCTGTTCTTCTCCACCCCCGCACGGCGCAAGTTCCTGAAAAGCGACGCCACCGAGCTGGCCCACTGCGTGGAGGCCGTGCGCCGCCACGCCCTGGCGCGGCCCGACGTGGGCTTTGCCGTGTGGCACGAGGGCAAGCTCGTGGAGCAGTGGCGCGCCACGTTCGCGCCGGGCGATGCCACCAACGCGCAGGACGCCCTGGCGCGCCGCCTGGCCGACGTGCTGGGCGAGGACTTCGTCGCGCAGTCCGTGCCCGTGCAGCACCGCGCGGGCCCCGTCACCGTCACGGGCCGCGCAGGCGTGCCCGACGCCGCGCGCTCACGCGCCGACCACCAGTACTGCTACGTGAACGGCCGCTTCGTGCGCGACAAGGTGCTCACGCACGCGGCCCGCAGCGCCTACGAGGACGTGCTGCACGGCCAGAAGCAGCCCGTCTATGCGCTGTACGTGGAGATCGACCCCGCGCGCGTGGACGTGAACGTGCACCCCACCAAGATCGAGGTGCGCTTTCGCGACAGCCGCGAGGTGCACCAGGCCGTGCGCCACGCCATCGACAACGCCCTGGCCGTGCCGCGCGCGCAGGCGCTGGCGGCGGCACCCGCACCGACCCCGGAGTTTGAGCCAAATCGGCCTCCAGCGCCCGTCTGGCAAGCGCAAGCAGCTATCAAATTTGATAATCCTATCGGCCACCGGGTGAGCGACGTGCAGGCGCTGTGGCAGCCCGCGCCCAAGCCCTCGGCGCCCTCTGCGGTGGAGCCGCCCACCCCCATCGCCTGGGCCCCGGCACCCGCCGCCGCTCCTGCCGAAGATTGGCCCCTGGGCCGCGCGGTGGCCCAAATCCACGGCGTCTACATCCTGGCCGAGAACGCCCAGGGCCTGGTGGTGGTGGACATGCACGCCGCGCACGAGCGTATCGTGTACGAGCGGCTCAAGGCGCAGGTCGATGGATCGGAGCGCATCGCCAGCCAGCCCCTGCTGATCCCCGCCACCTTCGCCGCCACGCCCGAGGAAGTGGCCACGGCCGAGGCCTACGCGGACACGCTGCAGCTGCTGGGCCTGGAGGTGGTGCCCTTCTCGCCCAAGACCCTGGCCGTGCGCGCCGTGCCCACCACGCTGGCCCAGGGCGACGCGGTGGAGCTGGCCCGCAGCGTGCTCGCCGAGCTGGCCGCGCACGACGCCAGCACCGTGGTGCAGCGCGCGCGCAACGAGATCCTCGCCACCATGGCCTGCCACGGCGCGGTGCGCGCCAACCGGCGCCTCACCATCGACGAGATGAACGCCCTGCTGCGCCAGATGGAAGTGACCGAGCGCAGCGACCAGTGCAACCACGGCCGCCCCACGTGGCGCCAGCTCTCCATGAAGGAGCTGGACGCGCTGTTCCTGCGCGGGCGATAGACGCCCGGCCCAACGTCCCATCCTTCGGCAGGCTATGCGCCTGCCCAATGGTCATAGCGCTTCCGCGTTCTTCCGGACAGCCGTCAACGCGAAAGCGGCTACCAGCCCCGCCAGCAAGACGAGCCCCCATTCACCCAGGGTGGGGATCGATGCCGCCGTGCCCGATGGCGCCGCTGCAGGAGCGAACCGTGCGATTCGGCCTCGCGCCAGCCCGCCAATGGTGCTGAAGGCTCCACCCACATACACCGTGCTGCCATCCACCGCCATGCTCTCCACCGTATTGTCGGCGTCGGGATTCCAACTGGTAGGCATGCCCGTGACGGCATCCAGCGCAGCAATGCGGTTTCGAGCCTGCCCGCCAATGGAGGTGAAGGTTCCGCCCGCGTACACCGTGCTGCCAGTGACCGCCACGGTGTTCACCGTATTGTCCGCACTGGGGTCCCAACTGGTAGCCAAGCCCGTGGCGGCATCGATCGCCGCGATGCGGTTTCGCGCTTGCCCGCCCATGGAGGTGAAGGCTCCACCCACGTACACCGTGCTGCCCACGGCTGCGATGCTGTTCACGGAGCCGTTCGCGTTAGGGTTCCATGCGCTGGCCAAGCCCGTGGCGGCATCCAGCGCGGCAATGCGGTTTCGCGTCTGGCCGCCAATCGAGGTGAAGGTTCCGCCCACGTACACCGTGCTGCCAGCGACTGCCATGGTGTTCACCGCATTGTTCGAATTGGGATCCCAACTGGTAGCCAAGCCCGTGGCGGCATCCAGTGCAGCGATGCGGTTTCGCGCTTGCCCGCCAATCGAGGTAAAGGTTCCGCCCACGTACACCGTGCTGCCCACGGCTGCGATGCTGTTCACGGGGCCGTTCGCGTTAGGGTTCCATGCGCTTACCAAGCCCGTGGCGGCATCCAGTGCGGCAATGCGGTTTCGAATCTGCCCGCCAACCGAGGTGAAAGATCCGCCCACATAAACGGTATTGCCCACAATGGCAATGCTATTGACCGGGCCATTGGGGTTGGGATTGAAGCCCATGTCCAAAGAACCATCGGCATGGACCCTGGCCATGAAGTTGCGCGGCTGTCCCGCGACGGTGGTAAACGTCCCGGTGATGATGGCCGCTCCATCCGCTTGCACTGCAACGTCGGTCACCGTGCCGTTCGCCTGGGGATCGAATCCCGTATCCAGTGCGCTCTGTGCGGCAGCGTGCCGAGGCATCAGCGGCAACACAAGCAGCGCGACAAGCACCAGCCGCAAAAACTCCCGCCCCCACGCTCCAGACTGCCTTTCCAGGAGCCACTGCGAAAGAGGAAATACAGAGGCCATGTAGCGCTTCGATCTTTGCATGCGGGTTTACCAAAAATAGGGGGCTTGGGTCAGCGCAGCGGGGCCACCGCAAACCGCAGGGATGAAGCCCCCGAATTTAACGTCTGGCAACAGTTTTCGCGCCAGTCCGAAGCATACAAACCATCCATCGCCCAGTCGCGCACAAGGGGTTGCATGCTCTTCCCCCTCTGTGTAGTCGTGCCGCAAAGCCGAAGAACTATCGCGGTGCGAAGTGACGCCGCCGCACCACCATTGCGCACCAAAAGCGGGATACACCGCACCCGGAGCCGCACCAAACAGGAACATACCAATCCAAATCGGTGCATAACAACATGCAGTTTTGGCATAATCCCATGCTGCATTGCCGCATTCCCTTCCTTCCATCGAGCAGAAAGCCTTTTCCATGAAGTACGCATCCGTAGGCCAGTTCCTTGAGCAGGTTGCCCAGCGCAACCCCGGCCAGCCCGAGTTCCTGCAAGCCGTGACCGAGGTCATGGAAAGCCTGTGGCCCTTCATCGAAAAGCACCCCAAGTACGCCGAGCACGGCCTGCTCGAGCGCCTGGTGGAGCCCGAGCGCATCGTGATGTTCCGCGTGTCGTGGATGGACGACCACGGCACGGTGCAGGTCAACCGCGGCTACCGTATCCAGCACAGCATGGCCATCGGCCCGTACAAGGGCGGCCTGCGCTTCCACCCCTCGGTGAACCTGTCGGTGCTCAAGTTCCTGGCCTTCGAGCAGACCTTCAAGAACGCGCTGACCACGCTGCCCATGGGCGGCGGCAAGGGCGGCTCGGACTTCGACCCCAAGGGCAAGAGCCCCGCCGAGGTCATGCGCTTTTGCCAGGCCTTCGCCACCGAGCTGTTCCGCCACGTGGGCGCCGACACCGACGTGCCCGCGGGCGACATCGGCGTGGGCGGCCGCGAGGTGGGGTTCATTGCCGGCATGGTCAAGAAGCTGACCAACCGCGCCGACTGCGTGTTCACCGGCAAGGGCCTGTCGTTCGGCGGCTCGCTGATCCGCCCCGAGGCCACGGGCTACGGCACGGTGTACTTCGCCGACGAGATGCTCAAGACGCGCGGCAAGTCCTTCGACGGCCTGCGCGTGTCCGTCTCGGGCTCGGGCAACGTGGCGCAGTACGCGGTCGAGAAGGCCATGGAACTGGGCGCCAAGGTGGTCACCGTATCCGACTCCAGCGGCACCATCATCGACGAGGACGGCTTCACCGCCGAGAAACTCGCCGTCCTCATGGACGTGAAGAACCACCACTACGGCCGCGTGAGCGACTACGCCGCGCGCACGGGCGTGAAGTTCGAGGCGGGCAAGACGCCCTGGCACGTGCCCGTCGATGTGGCCCTGCCCTGCGCCACCCAGAACGAGCTGGACGCCAAGGACGCCGCCACGCTCATCAAGAACGGCGTCATCTGCGTGGCCGAAGGCGCCAACATGCCCTCGACCATCGAGGCCGCCAAGGCCTTCGAGGCCGCAGGCGTGCTCTACGCGCCCGGCAAGGCCAGCAACGCGGGCGGCGTGGCCACCTCGGGCCTGGAGATGAGCCAGAACGCCGCACGCCTGTCGTGGCCGCGCGAGGAAGTGGACGCGCGCCTGCTGCAGATCATGAAGGGCATCCACGCCGCCTGCCTGCAGTACGGCCAGCGCGCCGACGGCAGCGTGAGCTACGTGGACGGCGCCAACGTAGCCGGCTTCGTGAAGGTGGCGGACGCGATGATCGCGCAGGGCGTGGTCTGAGCCTGCCGCCAACATCAATGCAAAAGGGGCCGCAAGGCCCCTTTCTTCATTCTGCGGTCTGCTACCCTCGCACGCCTATGCCCGCGCCCTACACTCCCCTGCCCTGCATCGCCATCGCGGGCCCCACGGCCTCGGGCAAGACGGCGGGCGCGCTGGCCCTGGCCGGGGTGCTCGCCCGGCGCGGGCAGCGCGCCGAGATCGTGAGCGTGGACTCCGCCCTGGTCTACCGGGGCATGGACATCGGCACGGCCAAGCCCAGCGCGCAGGAGCGCGCCGCCGTGCCCCACCACCTCATCGACATCCGCGACCCGCTGCACGCCTACAGCGCCGCCGAGTTCGTGCAGGACGCCACGCGCCTCATCGCCGAAATCCGCGCACGCGGCGCGCTGCCGCTGCTCGTGGGCGGCACCATGCTGTACTTCAAGGCGCTGATCGACGGCATCGACGACATGCCCCCCGCCCACCCCGCCGTGCGCGCCGCCATCGAGGCCCGCGCCGCCGCCGAGGGCTGGCCCGCGCTGCACGCCGAACTCGCGCGCGTGGACCCGGCCACCGCCGCGCGCCTGGCGCCCGGCGACAGCCAGCGCATCCAGCGCGCGCTGGAGGTGTGGGAGGTCTCGGGCCAGCCGCTGTCGCACTTTCACACTACCAAAAAGAGAGCTGCTGGCACCCACCCCATCAGCGCTGGAGCCCTTTTTTGCCTGGAACCTGCCGACAGGGCCTGGCTGCACGCGCGCATCGCCGAGCGCTTCGACGCCATGCTCGCCGCGGGCTTCCTGGACGAGGTGCGGGCCCTGCGTGCGCGCGGCGACCTGCACCCGGACCTGCCCAGCATGCGCTCCGTGGGCTACCGCCAGGCGTGGGAGTCGCTCGACGGGCTGCACCCCCTGGAGACGCTGCGCGAGCGCGGCATCGCCGCCACGCGCCAGCTCGCCAAGCGGCAGATCACCTGGCTGCGCTCCATGGCCGGGCGCCAGGTGATCGCCTGCGACGCGCCCGATGCCACGGCACGGCTGGTGCAGGCCGCGCTGCAGCACCTATGAGCGGGCTGCTGCGCGTCGAGGGCCTGGCCAAGCGCTACGGCGCGGCCCCGGTGTTCGAGAACGTGCACTTCGCGCTGCGGCAAGGCGAGTTCGCCGCCATCGTGGGCGAGTCGGGCGTGGGCAAATCCACGCTACTCAACTGCCTGGCGGGCCTGGACACCTGGGACGCGGGCAGCATCGTGCACGGCGGCGGCACCGACCTCGCCACGCTGGACGAGGCACGGCGCGCCCTGTGGCGCCGCGCGCACCTGGGCTTTGTCTTCCAGGCCTTCCACGTGCTGCCACACCTGGACGTGGCGCAGAACGTGGCCCTGCCCCTCTTGCTGCTCGGCCGCCCCGATCCGCAGCGCGTGGAACACATGCTCGCCGCCGTGGGCCTGGCAGGCCTGGGCGCACGCCTGCCGCAGCAGTTGAGCGGCGGCCAGCTGCAGCGCGTCGCCATCGCCCGCGCGCTGGTGCACCGCCCCGCCCTGCTGCTGGCCGACGAGCCCACCGGCAACCTCGACCCCGCCACCGCCGCACAGGTGATGGACCTGCTGATCGCCCAGACGCGCGGGCACGGCGCGGGGCTGGTGCTGGTCACGCACTCGGACGCGGCGGCAGCGCGGGCGGACCGGGTGCTGCGCCTGAGCGCGCGGGGCATGGAAGGCGCATAGGGCCTGTTCACACTATGGAAGGGGTCGCGAACAAGCGCCAAAGCCGCCCTATTTCCCCTTAACTCCAGGGAAACACCCACACGCCTGGCTGACATATCCGTAAGAATGGGCTGGCCGACCCGATTCTTTCAACAGCTACAAGGAGGACTCCCGCATGGATTTCCAAACTTTCTCAACCGCGCTGCAGCAATCGCTGGGAGCGCACACCCCGCAGATCCTGGGCGCGCTGGCCATCCTGGTGCTGGGCTGGTTCGTGGCCGTGCTGGCACGCGCGGGCATGCGGCGGCTGCTGGGGCTGGCGCGGCTGAACCAGCGCCTGGGCCAGAGCACCGGCACGCCGCTCGACGCCGAGGGGCCCGCCGCCGCCGTCGTGTTCTGGCTGGTACTGCTGGCCACGCTGGTGGCCGTGCTCAACACGCTCGACCTGACGCTGCTGTCCGCGCCCTTCGCCGCGCTGGTGCAGGACGTGGTGGGCTACCTGCCGCACCTGGCCGCGGGCGCCGTGCTGGCGCTGGCGGCCTGGGTGCTGGCCACGCTGCTGCGCACGGTGGCTACGCGCGCACTGGGCAAGACGACGCTGGACGAGCGCCTGTCTGCCGAGGCGGGCATGGCCCCCATGAGCGAGAGCGCGGGCAACGTGCTGTTCTGGCTGGTGGTGCTGTTCTTCCTGCCCGCCGTGCTGGGCGCGCTGCAGCTCGACGGCGTGCTCGACCCGGTGCGGCTCATGCTCGCGCAGGCCCTGTCCTACGTGCCGGGCATCTTCGGCGCGGTGGTCATCGCCGTGGCGGGCTACGTGGTGGCGCGCATCCTGCGCGCGCTGGTCGGCAACCTGCTGGCCGCCGCGGGGGCCGACAGCGTGAACGAGCGCATCGGGCTCGATGCATCGGTGCGCCTGTCGCGCCTGGCGGGCACGCTGGTGTTCATCGCGGTGTTCGTGCCCTCGCTGATCGCGGCGCTCGATGCGCTCAAGGTGGAGGCCATCTCGCGCCCCGCCACGCAGGTGCTGGAGCAGATCCTCTCGGCCGTGCCGCACATCATCGCGGCGGCCGTGATCCTGCTGCTGACCTGGTACGTGGCCAAGTTCGCGGCCGGGCTGCTCGCCAAGCTGCTGGAGAGCGCGGGCTTCGACAGCCTGCCCGCCAAGCTGGGCCTGTCGTACGCGCTCTCGGGCAGCACCAGCCCCTCGCGGCTGGCGGGCTCGGTGGTGCTGTTCTTCGCGCTGCTGTTCGGCACGGTGGAGGCGGCCTCGCAGCTCGGCTTCCACCAGGTGAGCGAGGTGGTCACCACCTTCATCGCCTTCAGCGGCGACATCCTGCTGGGCGGCGCCATCCTCGTCGTGGGCTTCTGGCTCTCGAACGTGGCGGCCACGGCCATCCGCCGCGCCAGCCCCGAAGGCGGCCGGCTCGCCGCCAACGTGGCGCGCTTCGCCATCCTGGGCCTGGTGATCGCCATGGGCCTGCGCGCCATGGGCATCGCCAACGAGATCGTGCAGCTGGCCTTCGGCCTCACGCTGGGCGCCGTCGCCGTGGCCGTGGCGCTGGCCTTCGGGCTGGGCGGGCGCGAGGCGGCGGGCAAGCTGCTGGAGCACTGGTTCGCGAAACTGCGCAAGGACTGACGGTCTGCCCCACTGAGCAAAGCGCCCCGCCGGGGCGCTTTTTCCTGGGCCGTTTCTTTGGACAATCGCTGCATGCGCGGCCTGTTCCTCACCTTCTCATGGCAAGACCTGCGCCGCCACCCCTGGCGCAGCCTGGCCGCCGTGGCGGCGGTGATGCTGGGCGTGGCGCTGGCGTTCGCGGTGCAGCTCATCAACGCCTCGGCGCTCGACGAGTTCGCGCGCGCCATGCGCGCCACGGGCGGCCAGAGCGACCTGGAGCTGCGCGCCGCGCAGGGCCCGCTGCCCGAAGCGCTCTACGCCTTGGTCGCCGCGCACCCGCTGGTGGCGCGCGCCAGCCCGGTGCTGGAGGTGCCCGCCGTGGCCCTGCGGGCCGATGCCCGCGTGCCCCTGCGCGTGGTGGGGGCCGACGCGCTGCTGCTGCCCGCCACGGCCCCGGCGCTGATGCCCCGCCCGTGGGATGCGGGCGACCGCCTGGCCCTGTTCGCGCCCGCCACCGTGTTCCTCAACGCCGCCGCACGGCAGGCGCTCGGGCTCGCGGACGGGCCGCAAACCATCGTGCTGCAGGCGGGCCTGCAGCGCCAGAGCGTGCGCGTGGCGGGCAGCGTGGCCGCGCCGGGCGCACCGCTGGCGGTGATGGACATCGGCGCCGCGCAAGACCTGTTCGGGCGCGGCGGACAGCTCTCGCGCATCGACCTGCTGCTGCGCCCCGGCGTAGACCGCGCCTCCACCCGGCGCGCGCTCGCCGCCCTGCCCGGCTGGCCCGCCAACGCGGTGCTGGCCGAGCCCGGCGATGCGGCCGCGCAGGTGGACGGCCTCTCGCGCGCCTACCGCGTCAACCTCACGGTGCTGGCGCTGGTGGCGCTGTTCACGGGGGCGTTCCTCGTGTTCTCGGTGCTGGCGCTCGGCGTGGCGCGGCGCATGCCGCAGTTCGCCTTGCTGGCCGTGCTTGGCGCCACGCCGCGCCAGCGGCTGGCGCTGGTGCTCGGCGAGGCGGCGGTACTGGGGCTTGCGGGCAGCGGACTCGGCATCGCACTGGGCACGGGGCTGGCGGCGCTGGCGCTGGCCCTGCTGGGCGGCGACCTGGGCGGCGGCTACTTCGCGGGCGTGCGGCCCGCGCTGCAATGGAGCGCTCCCGCCGCCCTGCTCTACGGCCTGCTGGGCGTGGCGGCGGCGCTCGCGGGCGGCTGGTGGCCCGCGCGCGATGCGCAGCGCCTGCCCCCGGCGCCCACGCTCAAGGGGCTGGGCCTCGCGCACGCGCCGCCCGCGCGGGGCTGGGTGGGTATGGTTTTGATAGCTGCTGGCACAATCCTGGCGGGCGTTCCACCCATTTTTGGCATACCCCTGGTGGCCTACGTGGCCGTCAGCCTGCTGCTGGTGGGCGGCATCGCGCTGCTGCCCTGGCTGGTGCAGGCGCTGCTGGGCCTGCTGCGGCCGCTGGCCGCGCGCGGCCCGCTGCGGATGCTGGCGCTGGAGCGCGCGCGCCGCACGCGCAACGCGGCCGCCGTGGCCGTGGGCGGCGTGGTGGCGGCGCTGAGCCTGGCGGTGGCGCTCACGGTGATGGTGGGCAGCTTTCGCCATTCGGTGGACCGCTGGCTGGACGGCGTGCTGCCCGCGCCGCTCTACCTGCGCGCGGCCGGCAACGCCACGGGCGACGATGCCGCCGTGTTTCCGCCCGGCTTCGCCGAGGCCCTGGCGCTCCTGCCCGGCGTGGCGCGCGTGCAGGCGCTGCGCACGAGCAGCCTGCAGCTCGCCCCGGGGCGCCCGCCCGTGGCGCTGCTGGCGCGCCCGCTGGCGGGCAGCCCCCCGGCCCTGCCGCTCGTGGGCGCGGCCCTGCCCGTGCCCGCAGGCCGCGTGGGCGTCTACGTGAGCGAGGCGGTGGCCGATTTGTACGGCGCCAGGCCGGGCGCGGACTGGCCCGCGCTTTCACGGTCTTTTGGGCCTGCAGCGCAAGCGGGGCAAGCGCAAGCAGCTCCTTTCTTCGTAGCAGGCATCTGGCGCGACTACGTGCGCCAGCACGGCGCCGTCGCCATCGACAGCGCCGACTTCACCCGCCTCACGGGCGATGCGCGCGCGAGCGACCTCGCGCTGTGGCCCGCGCCCGGCGCCGATGCAGCGGCCCTGCGCGCCGCCGTGCGCCAACTCGCGCGCGAGCGGCTGGGGGCCGATGCGGCGGCGCTCGACTTCACCTCGGCCGGCGCCATCCGCGCACGCTCGCTGGCCATCTTCGACCGCAGCTTCGCCGTCACCTACTGGCTGCAGGCCGTGGCGATCGGCATCGGCCTGTTCGGCGTGGCAGCCAGCTTCGGCGCGCAGGTGCTCGCACGGCGCAAGGAGTTCGGGCTGCTGGCACACCTGGGCCTCACGCGGCGGCAGGTTCTGGCCGTGGTGGCCGCCGAGGGCGCGGCCTGGACGGCCGTGGGCGCGGTGGCGGGCACGCTGCTGGGCCTGGCCGTGGCGCTGGTGCTGGTGCACGTGGTCAACCCGCAGAGCTTCCACTGGACGATGGACCTCACCGTGCCCTGGCCGCGCCTGGCCGCGCTCGCGCTGGCCGTGGTGGCGGCGGGCACGCTCACGGCCTGGGCCACGGGCCGCATGGCGGCGGGGCGCGACGCGGTGATGGCGGTGAAGGAGGACTGGTAGCCGCGCGGACGGCTGCACGACAATGGCGCCATGAGCACATCCAGCACCTGGCTGCACGAGGCCATCGCCCGCATCGAGGCCGATTACCAGCGCAGCGCCGACACGCACCTGATCCCCCTGCCCCTGCCCGGCTACGCCGCGCACGGCATCGACCTGTACCTGAAGGACGAGTCCACCCACCCCACGGGCAGCCTCAAGCACCGGCTGGCGCGCTCTCTGTTCCTGTACGCGCTGTGCAACGGCTGGGTGCGCGAGGGCTCGACCATCGTCGAGGCGTCGAGCGGCTCCACCGCCGTGAGCGAGGCCTACTTCGCGCGCCTGCTGGGCCTGCCCTTCGTGGCGGTGATGCCGCGCAGCACCTCGGCCGAAAAGATCGCGCTGATCGAGTTCCACGGCGGGCGCTGCCATTTCGTGGAGAGCGCGGGCGCGGTCTACGACGCCGCGCGCGCCGTGGCCTTTGACACAGGCGGGCACTACATGGACCAGTTCACCTACGCCGAGCGCGCCACCGACTGGCGCGGCAACAACAACATCGCCGAGAGCATGTTCACCCAGATGCGGCGCGAGCCCCACCCGGTGCCGCGCTGGATCGTGGTGGGCGCGGGCACGGGCGGCACCAGCGCGACCATCGGCCGCTACGTGCGCTACCAGCGCCATGCCACGCAGGTCTGCGTGGCCGACCCGGCGGGCTCGGTGTTCGCGGCCTACCACCGCACAGGCGACGAGGCACTCACCGCGCCGGGCTCGCGCATCGAGGGCATCGGCCGCCCGCGCGTGGAGCCGAGCTTCATCCGCACGCTGGTGGACCGCATGGAGGAAGTGGCCGACACCGACTCCATCGCCGCCATGCGCGCGCTCTCGGCGCTGCTCGGGCGGCGCGTGGGGCCATCGACGGGCACCAACTTCGTCGCCATGCTGCGGCTCGCGCAGGAGATGCGTACGCGCGGCGAGCGGGGCTCCATCCTCTCGCTGCTGTGCGACGCGGGCGAGCGCTACCTGCCCACCTACCACGACGAAGGCTGGGTACGGCGCTGCCTGGGCGACTGCACCGAGGCCCACACGCGGCTGCAGGCGCTGCTGGCCTGATGGTGGGCCGCCGCGCGCTGCTGCTGGGCGCGCTGGCCGCGGGCAGCCCCGCACTCGCGCTGCCACCGCGCACGCTCGCCTTCCCGCGCGACCACGGCAGCCACCCGGAGCTGCGCACCGAGTGGTGGTACATCACCGGCCACGCGCAGGCCGGGGGACGGCCCTGGGGCTTCCAGATCACCTTCTTCCGCTCGCGCGTGGAGGCCGCGCAGGGCCTGCGCTCGGCCTTCGCGGCCAAGCAGCTGCTGTTCGCCCACGCGGCGCTCACCGACGTGCAGGGCGGCCAGCAGTTGCACGGCCAGCGCATCGCGCGTGCCGGGTTCGGCATCGCCGAGGCGGCCGAGGACGACACGCGCATCCGCCTGGGCAGCTGGTCGCTCTTGCGCCACATCACCGGCGCGCCGGGCGCGAGCCGCTACGCGCTGCACGCGCAGGCCGAGGGCTTTGGGCTGGAGCTGGACTGCGCCAGCACCCAGCCCGTGCTGCTGCAAGGCCAGGCGGGCCTGTCGCGCAAGGGGCCGCAGGAAAGCCAGGCCAGCTACTACTACAGCCAGCCGCAGCTCGCGGTGGGCGGCGCGATCACGCACGCGGGCCGGCGCATGCCCGTCACCGCGGGCCGCGCCTGGATGGACCACGAATGGAGCGAGGCGCTGATGCCCCCCGGCGCCGTGGGCTGGGACTGGATCGGCATGAACCTGCACGACGGCGGCGCGCTCACAGCCTTCCAGCTGCGCCGGGCCGACGGCGGCGCGCTGTGGGCCGGGGGCTCGCTGCGCCGCCCGGGCGAGGCGGTGCGCGCCTTCGCGCCCGGCGAGGTGGCCTTCACCCCGCTGCGCCAATGGGTAAGCCCCGCCAGCGGCGCGCGCTACCCCGTCGAGTGGCGCGTGGACACGCCCGCGGGCGCCTTCACCGTGCACCCCGTGCTCGACGGCCAGGAGCTGGACAGCCAGGGCTCCACGGGCGCGATCTACTGGGAAGGCCTGAGCCTCCTGCGCGATGCCGCGGGCCGCGAGGTGGGGCGGGGCTACCTGGAGATGACGGGCTACGCCCGGCGGCTGCGGCTGGAGTAGCCCTGGAAAGCAAAAAGGCAGCCGTGCAGGCTGCCTTTTTGACGAAGCGGGGGCGCTCAGTGGCCGCCGCCCGCCTTGCCCCGCGTGCGGTCGATGAAGGCGATGATCTCGCCCATGATGCCGCGGCGGAAGGCCAGCACGCAGACCACGAAGATCAGGCCGGTGACGATGGTGACCGACTCGCCCAGGGTGTTGAACCATTCCACCGAGGTCAGGTGGGCCAGGAAGGTGCCCAGGTCGCCGATCTTGTTCTCCAGCAGCACGACCACGGCCGAGCCCACCAGCGGGCCGCTGAGCGTGCCCAAGCCGCCCACCAGCGTCATCAGCACCACGTGGCCGGAGGCGCTCCAGTGCACGTCGGACAGCGTGGCGAAGCCCAGCACCAGCGTCTTGAGCGCACCCGCCAGCCCGGCCAGGGCCGCCGAGATCACGAAGGCCAGCAGCTTGAAGCGGTTGGTGTCGTAGCCCAGCGAGATGGCGCGCGGCTCGTTCTCCTTGATGCCCTTGAGCACCTGGCCGAATGGCGAGTGGATGGTGCGCACGATCAGCAGGAAGGCGGCCGCCACGACGGCCACGCACACGTAGTACATGGTCAGGTCGTTCGACAGGTCGATGAGGCCGAACAGCTTGCCGCGCGGCACGCCCTGCAGGCCGTCCTCGCCGCCCGTGAACTTGGCCTGCAGGCAGGCGAAGAACAGCATCTGCGCGAGCGCCAGCGTGATCATGGTGGCGTAGATGCCCTGGCGGCGGATGGCGAAGAAGCCCATCACCAGCCCCAGCAGCGCGCCCGACAGCAGGCCCGCGAGCAGGCCCAGCTCGGGCGTGGTGCCCCAGGCCTTGACGGCGTGGCCCGTCACGTAGGCCGCGCCGCCCAGGAAGGCCGCGTGGCCGAAGGACAGCAGGCCCGTGTAGCCCAGCAGCAGGTTGAACGCCGAGGCGAACAGCGCGAAGCACAGCAGCTTCATCACGAAGACCGGGTAGGCGCCCAGGAACGGCGCGGCAATCAGGCCCAGCAACAGCAGGCCATACCCAATGGGGGCGAATTTTTTGGAGTTCATGCGTTGGGCCCCTTGCTCACTTCTCTTTGCCGAACAGGCCAGCGGGGCGGATGAGGAGAACGATCGCCATGATGACGAAGACGACGGTGGAGGAGCCCTCGGGGTAGAAGACCTTGGTGAAGCCCTCGACCACGCCCAGCCCCAGGCCGGTCAGGATGGAGCCCATGATGGAGCCCATGCCCCCGATCACCACCACCGCGAACACGACGATGATGAGGTTCTGCCCCATGAGCGGCGTGACCTGGTACACCGGCGCGGCCAGCACGCCCGCGAAGGCGGCGAGCGCACAGCCGAAGGCGTAGGTGAGCGTGATCATGACGGGCACGTTGATGCCGAAGGCCTCGACCAGGCGCGGGTTCTCGGTGCCGGCGCGCAGGTAGGCGCCGAGCTTGGTCTTCTCGATCACGTACCAGGTGGCCACGCACACCACGATGGAGGCCACCACCACCCAGGCGCGGTAGTTGGGCAGGATCATGAAGCCGAGGTTGGTCGCGCCTTCGAGCAGCTCGGGCGTGTCGTAGCCCAGGCCCGAGACGCCGTAGATGGAGCGGAACACGCCCTCGATCAGCATCGTGAGGCCCAGCGTGAGCAGCAGGCCGTACAGGTGGTCGAGCTTGTAGATCCAGCGCAGCAGCAGCCGCTCGATGACCACCCCGACCGCCCCGACCACCAGCGGCGCCGCGATCAGCATCACCCAGTAGTTGACGCCAAAGTAGTTCATGGCCATCCAGGTGATCAGCGCCCCCAGCATGAACAGCGCACCGTGCGCGAAATTGATCACGTTGAGCAGGCCGAAGATCACGGCCAAGCCCAGGCTGAGGATCGCGTAGAACGAGCCATTGACCAGCCCCAGAAGGAGCTGGCTCATCATGGCCGGCATTGAAACACCAAAGATTTCCATGGGAACTGAACGGTTCAGGTGGAGGGGTGGAGTCGGGTCAGCGCGCCGTTACTTCCAGAGCGCGCACTTGGTCTCGGCCTTGGTGGTGAACACCGCGTCGCCGGGCAGCTTCTTCACGATCTTGTAGTAGTCCCAGGTGCCCTTGGATTCCTTGGGCTCCTTGACCTGGACGAGGTACATGTCGTGCACGTAGCTGCCGTCGGGCCGGATCTGGCCCTTGGCGAAGAAGTCGTCCATCTTCATGCCGCGCCAGGTTTCCATGACCTTGTCGGCATCGGTGGTGCCGGCGGCCTGCAGGGCCTTGAGGTAGTTCATGGTGGCCGAGTAGTCGGCGGCCTGGATCTCGGTCGGGCGGCGCTGGGTCTTCTTCATGTACGCGTCGGCGAACTTGCGCGAGGCGGCGTCCATGTCCCAGTACCAGCTCGTGACGAACTGCATGCCGGCCGTGTTCTGCAGGCCCAGGCTGTGGATGTCGCTGTAGAAGACCAGCAGCGGCGTGACCTTCATGGTCTTGTTGATGCCGAATTCCTTCGCCGCCTTGATGGTGTTGATGGTGTCGCCACCGGCGTTCGCCAGCGCCAGCACCTGGGCCTTGGAGTTCTGCGCCTGCAGCAGGAACGAGGAGAAGTCGGTGGCGTTCAGCGGATGGCGCACCGCCCCCACCACCGTGCCGCCCTTGGCCTTGACGACGTTCGACGCATCGGACTCCATCGCGTGGCCGAAGGCGTAGTCGGCGGTCAGGAAGAACCAGCTCTTGAGGCCGTTTTCCACCATGGCGCCCGCCGACCCCTTGGACAGGGCGACGGTGTCGTAGGCGTAGTGCACGGTGTAGGGCGTGCACTGCTCATTGGTCAGCACGGCGCCGCCAGCGCCGTTGTTGATCATCACGCGCTTCTTCTCCTCGGCGACCTTCGCCAGCGCGAGCGCGACGCCCGTGTTGGTGCCGCTGAAGATCATCGTCAGGTTCTGCGTGTCGATCCACTCGCGCGCCTTGCTGGCGGCGATGTCGGCCTTGTTCTGGTGGTCCACGGTGAGCAGCTCGATGGGCTTGCCCAGGACCTTGCCGCCGAAGTCGTCGATCGCCATCTGGATGGCAGTGGCGCCGCCCTTGCCTTCGAGGTCGGCGTACAGGCTGGACATGTCCGAGATGTAGCCGATCTTCACCTTGTCCTGTGCGTGGGCGGCACCCGTGGCCAAGCCAGCCGCGGCCAGCATCACTGCCAGCGCCGTACGTTTTGCGTGATTCATACGCTTGTCTCCTGAGGGTTGAGGGAAAAGGACAAGACTTGTGCGAACCCGGGGGGCGCGGCGGCCTTGCCGTCAGGCAGACCGCCTTGCACCCCTGCGCTTCGCGCAAGCCGAGGCACGCGAGGCGCCGGTCAGGCGCCCGGCATCACTTCCAGAGCGCGCACTTGCTCTCGGCTTTGGTGGTCCAGATCTGGTCGGCGGGCAGCTTGGCCACGACCTTGTAGTAGTCCCAGGGCTCCTTCGAGTCGGCCTGCGCCTTCACCTGCATCAGGTACATGTCGTGCGCGAAGCGGCCATCGGGACGGATCGTGCCCTTGGCGTAGAAGTCGTCGATGGGCGTGGACTTGAGCTTGGCCATGACCTTGTCTGCATCGGTCGTGCCGGCGGCCTGCACGGCCTTGAGGTAGTTCATCGTGGCCGAGTAGTCGGCGGCCTGGATGTCGGTGGGCATGCGCTTGGTCTTGGCGAAGAACTTCTTGCCGAAGGCGCGCGTCTGGTCGTTCAGGTTCCAGTCCCAGCTCGTGGTCAGCAGCAGGCCCTCGGTGTTCTTCAGGCCCAGGCTGTGGATGTCGGTCAGGAACACCAGCAGGCCAGCCATCTTCATGGTCTTGTTGATGCCGAATTCCTTGGCGGCCTTGATGGCATTGATGGTGTCGCCGCCCGCGTTCGCCAGGCCCAGGATGTGCGCCTTGGAGTTCTGCGCCTGCAGCAGGAACGAAGAGAAGTCGGAGGCGTTGAGCGGGTGCTTGACGCTGCCCAGCACCTTGCCGCCGGCGGCGGTGACCACCTTGGTGGTGTCGTCCTGCAGCGCCTGGCCGAAGGCGTAGTCGGCCGTCAGGAAGAACCAGTCCTTGCCGCCGTTCTTGACCACGGCACCGCCCGTGCCCTTGGCCAGGGCCACGGTGTCGTAGGCATAGTGCACGGTGTAGGGGGTGCACTGCTCGTTGGTCAGTGCCGAGGAGCCTGCGCCGTTGTCGATGAAGACGCGCTTCTTCTCTTCGGCGATCTTGGCCATGGCCAGGGCCGTGCCCGAGTTGGTGCCGCCAAAGAGCAGCGTCACGCCCTGGGTGTCCACCCATTCACGGGCTTTGGAGGCCGCGATGTCGGCCTTGTTCTGGTGGTCGGCGGAAATCAGCTCGATGGGCTTGCCCAGCACCTTGCCGCCGAAGTCGTCGATCGCCATCTGGATGGCCAGCGCACCGTTCTTGCCTTCCACGTCGGCGTACAGGCTCGACATGTCGGTGATGAAGCCGATCTTCACCTTGTCCTGCGCATGGGCGGCCGATGCGGCCAGGCCCGCCGCGCTCAGCATCAGCGCCAGTACCGTGAGTTTGCTTTTCATGGGTGTCTCCTTCTAAGGGGGTAAAAAAAGTGCCGGGAATGCCCGTGCCCGTCAGACGCCGAGCAATTCGTTGAGCACGGGCATCTTGGCCTCGAGCTCGGAAGCGCTGAACTGCTCGACGATGCTGCCATGCTCCATCACGTAGAAGCGGTCGGCCAGCGGCGCCGCGAAGCGGAAGTTCTGCTCCACCATGACCACGGTGTAGCCCTGCTGGCGCAGCGTGGTGATCATGCGGGCCAGCGCCTGCACGATGACGGGCGCGAGGCCTTCCGAGATTTCGTCGAGCAGCAGCAGTTTGGCGCCCGTGCGCAGGATGCGGCCCACGGCCAGCATCTGCTGCTCGCCGCCCGACAGCCGCGTGCCCTGGCTGTTCCTGCGCTCGGCCAGGTTGGGGAACATGGCGTAGATCTCCTGCACCGGCATGCCCGCGTGGCCCGTCTTGAGCATGGGCGGCAGCATCAGGTTCTCCTCGCACGAGAGGCTGGAGAAAATGCCGCGCTCCTCGGGGCAGTAGCCCACGCCCAGGTGCGCGATGCGGTGCGTGGGCATGTGGATGGTTTCCACGCCGTTGATCTTGACCGAGCCCTTGCGCGCGCCCGTCAGGCCCATGATGGCACGCATGGTGGACGTGCGGCCCGCGCCGTTGCGCCCCAGCAGCGTGACCACCTCGCCGGGCTGCACGACCATGTCCACGCCGTGCAGCACGTGCGATTCGCCGTACCAGGCCTGCAGGCCCTTGAGTTCGAGTGCGGGAGCCACCATGTCAGTGCGCTCCCTGCAGTTGGCCTTCAGTGGTCCCCATGTAGGCTTCCATGACTTGCGGGTTGTTCGAGACTTCTTCGTAGGGCCCTTCGGCCAGCACGGCGCCGCGCTGCAGCACGGTGATGCGGTCCGCGATGGTGGAGATCACCTTCATGTTGTGCTCCACCATGAGGATGGTGCGGCCCGCCGACACCTTCTTGATGAGCTGCGTGACGCGGTCCACGTCCTCGTGGCCCATGCCCTGGGTGGGCTCGTCGAGCAGCATGAGCTCGGGCTCCATCGCGAGCGTGGTCGCGATCTCGAGCGCGCGCTTGCGGCCGTAGGCCAGGTTCACCGTTTCCTCGTGGGCGAACTGCTCGAGCCCCACCTCGGTCAGCAACTCCATCGCGCGGCCGTTCAACTGCGACAGCGAACGCTCGCTGCGCCAGAAGTGGAACGAGGTGCCCAGCCTGCGCTGCAGGCCCAGGCGCACGTTCTCCAGCAGCGTGAGGTGCGGGAACACGGCCGAGATCTGGAACGAGCGGATCACGCCGCGGCGTGCGATCTGCGCGGGCTGCTCGTTCGTGATGTCGTGCCCGTTGAAGCGGATCGTGCCAGAGGTAGGCTCCAGGAACTTGGTCAGCAGGTTGAAGCACGTGGTCTTGCCTGCGCCGTTGGGGCCGATCAGCGCATGGATGGAACCGCGGCGCACGGCCAGGTCCACATTGCTGACTGCGGTGAAGCCCTTGAACTCTTTGGTCAGGCTGGTGGTTTCAAGAATGACGTCGCTCATTGCGCCTTGGCCGCTCCATGGATGCTGCAAGGCACGGCTCCGGAAGGGGGCCGCCCCGCGTTTTTGTTGCATCGCATCGTATCGGTCCCCCCCTTGGACAAGCACTGGGAGAAATGCCTATGTATAAATGCCTAACGGCGCGCGCCCGCGCCCGCCCGCGCGCCGCTGCTCCTGGATTTTGAAGAAAACAGGCTGCAGCGCTTGATACACCTGCGCAAGCAGCTATCGTTTACATAGTGACCATGCCCACTCCCCGCCCTGCCCCGCGCTCCCTGAGCGGCCTGCTGCCCTTCGTGCACCCCTACCGTGCGCGCATCGCCTGGGCCTTCGTGTTCCTGGTGCTGGCCGCGCTCGCCACGCTGGCCTTTCCCCTGGCGCTGCGCCAGCTCATCGACGCAGGCCTGGTGCAGGGCGAGCCCGGCGCGCAGGCCATGGCGCTGCGCCGCCACTTCGGGCTGCTGTTCGCCGCGGCGGTGGCGCTGGGCCTGTCCTCCGCCGCGCGCTACTACATGGTGAGCTGGCTGGGCGAGCGCGTGACGGCCGACCTGCGCACGGCCGTGTACGCCCACGTGCTGCAGCAAAGCCCCGAGTTCTTCGAGACCACGCAGACGGGCGAGGTGCTTTCGCGCCTGACCACCGACACCACGCTGGTGCAGACCGTGGTCGGCTCCTCGCTCTCGATGGGACTGCGCAACGCCGTCATGGGCATCGGTGCCCTGGCCATGCTGGTGTGGACCAATCCCTACGTGATGTCCGTCGTGCTGCTCGTGCTGGTGGCCGTGGTGCTGCCCAGCATGTGGATCGGCCGGCGCGTGCGCCGCCTCTCGCGCGACAGCCAGGACCGCGTGGCCGACAGCAGCGCCATCGCGGGCGAGGTGCTCAACGCCGTCACCGTGGTGCAGAGCTACACGGCCGAGGCACGCGAGGCCACGCGCTTTCAAGACGCCACCGAGCGCGCCTTCCAGGCCGCCGTGCGGCGCACCAGCACGCGCGCGGTGCTCGTGGCCTTCATCATCATCGGCAACGCGGCCCTGCTGCTGTGGGGCCTGTACCGGGGCACCCAGGCCGTGCAGGCGGGCCAGATGAGCGCCGGGCACCTGGGGCAGACCGTGGTCTACGTGATGCTGCTCGCGGGCGCCGTGGCCGTGCTCGGCGAGGTCTATGGCGACCTGCTGCGCGCAGCGGGCGCCACCGAGCGGCTCATGGAGCTGCTCTCGCGCCACTCGGCCGTGGCCGACCCCGCCACGCCCCAGGCGCTGCCCACCACGGGCCGGGGCCTGGCCGTGGCGATGGAGGGCGTGCGCTTCCACTATCCGTCACGCCCCGCGCAGGCCGCCTTGCACGACTTCACGCTGCACCTGCGGCCCGGCGAGACCGTGGCCCTGGTGGGCGCGAGCGGCGCGGGCAAGAGCACGGTGTTCCAGCTGCTGCAGCGCTTCTATGACGTGGAGCAGGGCACGGGCCGAATCGCGCTCGACGGCGTGGACGTGCGCGCGCTGGCGCTCGCGGACCTGCGGCGGCACATCGGCATCGTGCCGCAGGACGCGGTGATCTTCTCGGCCTCGGCACTGGAGAACATCCGCTATGGCCGCCCCGGTGCGAGCGACGACGAGGTGCGCGAGGCGGCGCGCCAGGCCTTCGCGCACGACTTCATCGCGGCCCTGCCCGAGGGCTACGACACCTTCCTGGGCGAACGCGGCGTGCGCCTATCGGGCGGGCAGCGCCAGCGCATCGCCATCGCGCGGGCGATGCTCAAGGACCCGCCCCTGCTGCTGCTCGACGAGGCCACGAGCGCGCTGGACGCGCAGAGCGAGCGCATGGTGCAGGCCGCGCTCGACTCGGCCATGCAGCGCCACACGGGCCGGCGCACCACGCTGGTCATCGCCCACCGGCTCGCGACGGTGCAGAACGCGGACCGCATCGTGGTCATGGAGCAAGGGCGCATCGTCGAGCAGGGCACGCACGGCGAACTGCTGGCCCGGCAAGGCACCTACGCGCGGCTGGCAGCGCTGCAGTTCACGGCGTAGCTCCGTGGCGAAGGCCTACTGCAGGGTTTCCTTCGCGGCCTCGGGCAGCGGCAAAGGCAGGACGGCAATGCCCTCTTCAAGCAGTTGCACCGTCTCCTGCAGGCTGGACTGGCCCCGGATGGCGCGCTCGTCCGTCTCGCCGTAATGCATGCGGCGCGCCTCCTCGGCAAAGCGAGTGCCCACGTCCTCGGTCTCGGCCAAAATCCTGCGGGCCAGGCGCAGCCAGGCGGCCTGCTGCGGCACGGGCTGGGGGGGCTGTTCGGCGGCCTGAGCCGGCAGCTTCGCGCCCAGGTTCAGGCGCGGGGCGCTCAGGCCCTTGTGCACCTGGCCGCTGCCGCACAGCGGGCATTGCAGCAGCCCGCGCTGCAACTGGCTCTGAAAATCGTCCTCGCCCGCAAACCAGCCCTCGAAGGCATGGCCGTCGGCGCACAACAGATCCAGGACCTTCATGGCGGCCAAGGGTATTCAGTGGTGACGGCGCACCAGGTAACGGTACACGAAGCCCGGAAAGGCCAGCGTGGCGAACAGCGCGATCGTCACGGCATAGAACTCCCAGCCCTGCGGCGCGATCTGGCCCGCCCGGCGCTCCAGCAGCAAGGCCAGGCCGCCGACCAGGAAATAAAACAGCACCATTTCCGCCAGGCGCGCCGCCAGCGGCTTGCGCGCCTGCGCCCGCGGCCCCACCACGAGCCAGCGCTGGTTCACGAAAGGCAGATTGGCCGCCACGAGGGCGGCCACGATCACGAGCCAGATGGAGGCCGTCTGCGACATGCCATCAGGACGCCAGCGCACGCACGATGGCGTCCGCGCACAGCGTCATCAGCCCGCCGGGCAGCAGGCCCAGCACCAGCACCAGCGCGCCGTTGATGGAGAGCACCACGCGCACGTCGAGCGGCGCGGACACGCTGGTGGCGGTGAGCGGTGCGTCGAAGTACATGACCTTGACCACGCGCAGGTAGTAGAACGCACCGATCAGCGACATCATGACCGCGAACACGGCCAGCGCGATGTGCAGGCCCTGGCCCGAAGCCACGAGCGCCTGCAGCACCGACAGCTTGGCGTAGAAGCCCACCAGCGGAGGGATGCCGGCCATGGAGAACAGGCAGATCGCCATCACGCCGGCGTACAGCGGGCTGCGCTGGTTCAGGCCCGCGAGGTCGGAAATCTCCTCGCTCTCGAAGCCTTCGCGCGCCAGCAGCAGGATGGTGCCAAACGCGGCCAGGGTGGTGAGCACGTAGGTCACCACGTAGAACATGGACGCGCTGTAAGCGTTCTCCACCGCGGTGGCGTCCACGTTGCCATTGACCACGCCCGACAGCAGGCCCAGCAGCACGAAGCCCATCTGCGAGATGGTGGAGTAGGCCAGCATGCGCTTGAGGTTGGTCTGCATCACACCGGCCACGTTGCCGATGAGCAGCGAGCCGATGGCGAGCACGGCCAGCATCTGCTGCCAGTCGATCGCCAGCGGCAGCAGGCCGTCCACCAGCAGGCGCATGGCGATGGCGAAGGCCGCAAGCTTGGGCGCGCCGCCGATGATCAGCGTGACGGCCGTGGGCGCGCCCTGGTACACGTCGGGCACCCACATGTGGAAAGGCACCACGCCCAGCTTGAACGCCAGGCCCGAGACGATGAACACCAGGCCGAACACCAGCACCTGGTGGCGGATCTGGCCCGCGTTGATGGCCTTGAACACCTGGCCGATGTCGAGCGAGCCGGTCGCGCCGTACATCATCGACATGCCGTAGAGCAGGAAACCGCTGGCGAGCGCGCCGAGCACAAAGTACTTCATGGCGGCTTCGGTCGAGGTGGCGTGGTCGCGGCGCAGGGCCACCAGCGCATAGCTGGAGAGCGTGAGCAGTTCCAGGCCCAGGTAGATCACCAGGAAGTTGTTGCCCGAGATCATCACGAACATGCCCAGCAGCGCGAAGATCGCCAGCGTGAACAGCTCGCCGCCGCGCAGCATGTCGCGGTCCGCCGCATAGGGGCGGCCATAGACCAGGGTGACCATCATGGCCACGGTGGCGAAGCACTTGAGCCAGTTGCCCATGGCGTCGGACACCACCATGTTGCCCCAGCCGTAGAAGGTGTTGCCGCTGCTTGCGTACAGCCCTTGCAGCACGGCCACCACGGCCAACGTGAGCAGGGTGAGCACGTAGGTGCCGGTGCGGCGCGCGCTGGTCACGCCCAGGTCCACCAGGGCGATCACGCAGCCCATGACCAGGAGCACGATCTCGGGGTAGACCGCCAGCCAGCTGATGTTGTCAATCATTGCGAATCTCTCAGTTCAGTCTGGTCAGTTGAGCTTGGTTTGGGCCACGTGCTTGAGCAGTTCGGCGACCGAGGCGTCCATCACATCGGTGAAGGGGCGCGGGTACAGGCCCATGTACAGCACGGCAACCGCCAGCAGCGCCATCACCAGGAATTCACGGCCGCCGATGTCGGTGAGCTCCTTGACATGGTCGTTGCCCACCGCGCCCAGGTACACGCGCTTGAACATCCACAGCGTGTAGGCCGCGCCCCAGATCAGTGCCGTGGCCGCCAGCAGGCCAATCCAGAAGTTGGCCTGCACCGCGCCCAGGATCACCATCCACTCGCCCACGAAACCGGCCGTGCCCGGCAGGCCGCAGTTGGCCATGCTGAACAGCAAAGCGAAGGCCGCGAACTTGGGCATGACGTTGACCACGCCGCCGTAGTCGGCGATCTGGCGCGAGTGCATGCGGTCGTACAGCACGCCGATGCACAGGAACATGGCGCCCGAGACGAAGCCGTGCGCGATCATCTGCACGATGCCGCCCGACACGCCCAGCGGGTTGAAGATGAAGAAGCCCAGCGTGACGAAGCCCATGTGCGCCACGGACGAATAGGCCACGAGCTTCTTCATGTCCTTCTGCACCATGGCCACGAGGCCCACGTAGATCACCGCGATCAGCGAAAGCGCGACGATGAGCCAGGCCCACTGGCGCGCCGCATCGGGAGCGATGGGCATGGAGAACCGCAGGAAGCCGTAGGCACCCAGCTTCAGCATGATGGCGGCCAGCACGGCGGAGCCGCCCGTGGGCGCTTCCACGTGCACATCGGGCAGCCAGGTGTGCACCGGCCACATCGGCACCTTGACCGCGAAGGCCGCGAAGAAGGCGAAGAACAGCAGCGTCTGTGCGGTGCGCGACAGCGGCAGCTGGTGCCAGGTCAGGATGTCGAAGCTGCCGCCCGCCTGGTTGTACAGGTAGATGATCGCGATCAGCGTGAGCAGCGAGCCCAGCAGCGTGTACAGGAAGAACTTGAACGCCGCGTAGATCTTGTTCGGGCCGCCCCAGATGCCGATGATCAGGTACATCGGGATCAGCGTGGCCTCGAAGAACACGTAGAACAGCAGGCCGTCCAGCGCGGAGAACACGCCGACCATCAGGCCCGAGAGAATCAGGAACGCGCCCATGTACTGGTTCACGCGCTCGGTGATCGACTGCCACGAGGCGATCACCACGATCACCGTGATGAAGGCGGTGAGCGGCACGAACCAGAACGAGATGCCGTCCACGCCCAGGTGGTAGCTGACGTTGAAGCGTTCGATCCACGGCATCTGCTCGACGAACTGCATCGCGGCAGTGCCGGTCTGGAAGCCCGTGTACAGCGGAACGGTGACCAGCAACCCGAGCAGCGCGCCGATCAAGGCCAGCCAGCGCACCGCGCCGACCTGATCGTCACGCCCCAGGGTCAGCAGCAGGATGCCGAAGGCGATCGGCAGCCAAATGGCAAGACTCAACAAACCCATTTTTATAGTTCTCCTACTTGTTGAGCCACACGAAGTACGTCATGAGCCCGAAGACGCCCAGGATCATGACCAGCGCATAGTGGTAGATGTAGCCCGTCTGCACCCAGCGCAGGATGCCCGCGAACCAGCCCACGAGCTTCCACGAACCGTTGACCACCGCGCCGTCGATCACCGCCTGGTCGCCGCCCTTCCACAGGCCGGTGCCTAGCGCGCGCGCACCGCGCGCGATGATGTTCTCGTTGATCCAGTCGAGGTAGTACTTGTTTTCCAGCAGCGTGTAGACGGGCTGGAAGGCGCGCTTGATCGCGGCGGGCAGCGCGGGGTTGACCATGTACATGTAATACGACAGGGCCACGCCCGCGATTGCCAGCCACAGCGGCACGCTCGTCAGCGCGTGCACCGCCATCGCCACCGGGCCATGGAAGGCCTCGGCCAGCTCGGCCATGGCGTGGTGCTTGGAGGCGTCGATGAAGATCACGTCCTTGAAGAAGCCGCCGAACAGCATGGGCTCGATGGTGAAGAAGCCCACCACCACCGACGGAATCGCCAGCAGCACCAGCGGCAGCGTGACCACCCAGGGGGATTCGTGCGGCTTGGCATCGTGGCCGTGGCCATGGTCGTCGTGGCCGTGGTGGTCATCGTGGTGCGCATCGGGGTTCTGGTCGTAGCGCTCCTTGCCGTGGAAGACCAGGAAGTACATGCGGAACGAATAGAACGCCGTGATGAACACACCCGCGAGCACCGAGAAGCTGGCAAAGCCGGCGGCAGGCAAGTGGCTTTCAGCCACGGCCTCGATGATGCTGTCCTTGGAATAGAAGCCCGCGAAGAACGGCGTGCCGATCAGCGCCAGCGAGCCCAGCAGCGAGGTGATCCAGGTGATGGGCATGTACTTGCGCACGCCGCCCATCCAGCGGATGTCCTGGTTGTGGTGCATGCCCATGATGACCGAGCCCGCGCCGAGGAACAGCAGGGCCTTGAAGAAGGCGTGCGTCATCAGGTGGAACACGGCGACCGAGTAGGCCGATGCGCCCAGCGCCACGGTCATGTAGCCGAGCTGCGACAGCGTGGAGTAGGCCACCACGCGCTTGATGTCGTTCTGGATGATGCCCAGGAAGCCCATGAACAGCGCGGTGATGGCGCCGATCACCAGGATGAAGTTCAGCGCGGTGTCGGACAGCTCGAACAGCGGCGACATGCGCGACACCATGAAGATGCCCGCCGTCACCATGGTAGCGGCGTGGATCAGCGCGGAAATCGGCGTGGGGCCTTCCATCGAGTCGGGCAACCACACGTGCAGCGGGAACTGGGCCGACTTGCCCATGGCGCCGATGAACAGGCAGATGCAGATCACGGTGATCAGCATCCAGTCGGTGCCGGGGAATGGCAGGCCGCCGAGCTCGCCCGACTTGGCGAAGATCTCGCCATAGTTCAGCGTGCCGGTGTACGCAGCGATCAGGCCGATGCCCAGGATGAAGCCGAAGTCGCCCACGCGGTTGACCAGGAAGGCCTTCATGTTGGCGAAGATGGCCGTCGGCTTGTTGAACCAGAAGCCGATCAGCAGGTACGACACCAGGCCCACGGCCTCCCAGCCGAAGAAAAGCTGCAGCAGGTTGTTGCTCATGACCAACATGAGCATGGAGAAGGTGAACAGCGAAATGTAGGAGAAGAAGCGGTTGTAGCCGTCGTCCTCTTCCATATAGCCGATGGTGTAGAGGTGGACCATCAGCGACACGAAGGTCACCACCACCATCATCATGGCCGTGAGGCTGTCGATCAGGAAGCCGACCTCCATCTTCAGGCCACCCGCCACCATCCAGGTGTAGAGCGTTTCGTTGAAGCGCGCGCCGTCAAAGGCCACGCTGTGCAGCGTCATCGCCGAGAGCACGAACGCGACGAGCACGCCCAGGATGGTGAGCGTGTGCGATGCCTTGCGGCCGAAGCGGTTGCCGCCGAACGCGGTGCCGAAGATGCCGGCCAGCAGGGAGCCCGCGAGCGGCGCCAGGGGCACCGCCAGCAGCATCGGAGCAGAAAGGGTTGAACTCATGTCTTCAGAACCTTTTGTGAACCGGGCCTCAACCCTTGAGGGTGTCGAGGTCTTCCGCGTTGATGCTGGACTTGTTGCGGAACAGCAGCACCAGGATGGCCAGGCCAATGGCCGACTCGGCTGCCGCCACCGTGAGGATGAAGAACACGAACACCTGCCCGTGCATGTCGCCCAGGTAGTGCGAGAACGCGACGAAGTTCATGTTCACGGCCAGCAGCATCAGCTCGATGGCCATGAGCAGCACGATGAGGTTCTTGCGATTCAGGAAGATGCCGACGACCGCCAGCGCGAACAGCATCGCGCCCAGCGTCAGAAAGTGGCCCAGGGTCAGCGTCATGCCTTCTTCTCCTCTGCGGCGGCGGGCGCCGGTGCCGGCTCGGCCTGGCGCGTCGCGGCCAGCTTGACCATTTCGAAGCGGTCCTGCGCACGCACGCGCACCTGCTGGGACGGGTTGATGGCCTTGCTGTCCTTGCGCTTGCGCAGCGTGAGGGCGATTGCGGCCACCATCGCCACCAGCAGGATCACGGCGGCGATCTCGACGGGGTACAGGTATTCGGTATAGAGCAGCTTGCCCAGCACCTTGGTGTTGGAGTACGGCACCACCTGGCCCGCGGCGTCCACCACGGTGGCGATGGCCTTGGGTTCGTCCATGCCGCGAAAGCCCCCCATGAGCACCAGCGCCATCTCGAACGCGATCACCGCGCCCACGAAGGCCGCCAGCGGGAAGTTGCGCCAGAAGCCCTGGCGCAGCGCGTCGATGCGGATGTCCAGCATCATCACCACGAACAGGAACAGCACCATCACCGCGCCCAGGTAGACCAGCACCAGGGCAATGGCGAGGAATTCGGCCTTGAGCAGCAGCCACACGGCGGCGGCCTGCGAGAAGGCCAGGATCAGGTAGAGCACCGCGTGAACCGGGTTGCGCGCGGTAATGACCCGGAAGGCCGCGAACAGCAGCACCACCGAGAACAGGTAGAAGAAACCAGTTTTGGCGTCCATGAATCGATGCCCTCAGCGGTACTTGGCGTCCGCCGCCTTGGCGGCAGCGATCTCGGCTTCGTAGCGATCGCCCACGGCCAGGAGCATGTCCTTGGTGAAGTACAGGTCGCCACGCTTTTCGCCGTGGTATTCGAAGATGTGCGTCTCGACGATCGAATCGACCGGGCAGCTTTCTTCGCAGAAGCCGCAGAAGATGCACTTGGTCAGGTCGATGTCGTAGCGCGTGGTGCGGCGCGAGCCGTCGGCGCGCACGTCGGACTCGATGGTGATCGCCATCGCGGGGCATACGGCCTCGCAGAGCTTGCAGGCGATGCAGCGCTCTTCGCCGTTGTCATAGCGGCGTAGCGCGTGCAGGCCACGAAAGCGCGGCGACAGCGGTGTTTTTTCTTCGGGAAACTGCACGGTGACCTTGCGCGCGAAGGCGTAGCGGCCCGTCAGGGCCATGCCCTTGGCGAGTTCCCAGAGCATGAAGCTCTTGAAGAAGTCCTTGATCGAAAAGGAGGGTGCGGCAACAGCAGCCATTCGGTTCCCCGCTTATTTCCAGATGTTCCAGGGCGAGTGCAGCCAGGCGCCCACGATGAGCAGCCACACCAGCGTGACAGGGATGAAGATCTTCCAGCCCAGACGCATGATCTGGTCGTAGCGGAAGCGCGGGAACGTGGCGCGGATCCAGATGAAGCACGACACGACCAGGAAGGTCTTGATCGCGAGCCAGATCCAGCCCGGGATGAACGCCAGCGCCGATACCGGCGGCAGCCAGCCGCCCAGGAACATCAGCACGGCCAGGATGGACACGAGCCACATGCTGGCGTACTCGGCCAGGAAGAAGATCGCGAAGCCCATGCCCGAGTACTCGACCATGTGGCCGGCCACGATTTCGGCCTCGCCCTCCACCACGTCGAACGGGTGGCGGTTGGTTTCGGCCACGCCCGAGATCAGGTAGACCACGAAGATGGGCAGCAGCGGCAGCCAGTTCCACGACAGGAAGGTCAGGCCCATGCCCGCCATGGCGCCATGGCCCTGCACCGTCACGATCTGCGTGAGGTTCATGCTGCCCGACACCATGATGACCACGAGGAAGCAAAAGCCCATCGCGATTTCATAGCTCACCATCTGGGCGGATGCACGCAGCGCCCCCAGGAAGGCGTACTTGGAGTTGGACGCCCAGCCCGCGATGATCACGCCGTACACCTCGATGGAGGTGATGGCCATGATGAGCAGCAGGCCCGCGTTGACGTTGGCCAGCGCCACGTCGGGGCTGAACGGCACGGCCACCCAGGCCGCCAGCGCGGGCATGATGGCCATGACCGGGCCGAGCACGAACAGGCCCTTGCTCGCGGCCGCGGGCTGGATGATTTCCTTGGTCAGCAGCTTGAGCGCATCGGCGATCGGCTGCAGCAGGCCGAAGGGCCCCACGCGGTTGGGCCCCATGCGCACCTGCATGAAGCCGAGCAGCTTGCGCTCCCACAGCGTCAGGTAGGCCACGGCCCCCATCAGCGGCGCGAGGATGCAGACGATCTTGATCAGGTTCCAGATCACGGGCCACACCGCGCCCGACCACCAGGGCTGGGCGACGAGGTTCAGGCCACCGTTGTAGAGCGCGTCGATCATGCGGCAGCCCCTTCACGCGCCATGCGGGCGTCGGCGGTGTGTTGCAGCGCGGGCGCGCGGCGCACCAGGCTGTCGAGTTGGTAGATGCTGGCCGCCACGGGCGCGGCCGACGGGCCCTGGAAGACCGCCATGGGCGCCTGCGTGGTGTTGGAGAGGCGCTCGGCAGGCAGCTGGGACACATTCTTGCCAACCGCCTTGGCCAGCACGTCCTGCGAGGCTTCGTAGTCCATGCCTTGCACGCCCAGCAGGTTGCCCAGCACGCGCAGCACCTTCCAGGCCGGGCGGGCATCGCCCAGCGGCTTGACCACGGCGTGGAAGCTCTGTACCCGGCCTTCGGCGTTGGCAAAGCTGCCCGAGGTCTCGGTGAACGGCGCGATGGGCAGCAGCACGTCGCTGAAGGCCAGGTTGGCCTTGAACGGGCTCAGCGTGACCACCATGTCGGTCTGGCCGAGCGCCAGCGCGGCCTCGGCGCCTGCGGCGGAGTCGAATTCCGGCTCGGTGTTGAGCAGCAGCGCGGCCTTGAGCTCGCCCGCCAGCATGCGGCCCGCGTTCAAGCCGCCCTGGAGCGGCTGCGCGCCCACGAACTGCGCGCCCACGGTATTGGCGGCCTCGGTGAGGTAGCCGCAGGACGCGCCCGTTTGCTGCGCGATCCACTGCGCCAACGCCAGCAGGCCCGATGCCTGGATGTGGTGCGCGGCGGCATTGCCCAGCAGCACGGCCTTGCGCTCGCCCTGGAGCAGCGCACGGGCAATCGCCAGGGCTTCACCGGTCACCGTGCCTTGCGCGGCGGGGGCGGGTACACCCTTCTCCTGGGCCACGGCAACGGCCACGTCGGCCAGGGCGCGCGTCCAGTCGGCGAATGCCACGACGGAATGCGTCGCGGGCATGGCCCAGTCATAGGCCTGGGCGTTGATGGCATGCACCACGCCGCCCTTGCGCGTGGCCTGGCGGATGCGCTGCGCGAACAGCGGATGGTCCTTGCGCAGGTTGGCGCCGATGACCAGCACCGATTGCAGTGCCGACAGCGCGGCGACCGGCATCCCCAGCCAGCGCACGCCTTCGCTCGCAGCGAATTCGGCATGGCGCAGGCGGTGGTCGATGTTGTCGCTGCCCAGGCCGCGCACCAGGGCACCGGCCAGGAACAGCTCTTCCAGCGTGCTGTGCGGGCTCACGAGCGCGCCAATGGCTGCGGCGCCATGCTCGTTCTTGACGTTCTTGAGGCCGTTGGCGACATACTCCAAGGCCGTCTGCCAATCGACTTCCTTCCACTCGCCGCCCTGCTTGAGCATGGGCTTCGTGAGGCGGTCCTCGCCATTCAGCGCTTCGTACGAGAAACGGTCGCGGTCGGCGATCCAGCACTCGTTGACCTCTTCGTTCTCGAACGGCACGACGCGCATCACCTTGTGGTTCTTGACCTGCACGATGAGGTTGGCGCCCGTGGAGTCATGCGGGCTCACGCTCTTGCGGCGCGACAGCTCCCAGGTCCGGGCGCTGTAGCGGAAGGGCTTGCTGGTGAGCGCGCCCACGGGGCAGATGTCGATCATGTTGCCCGAGAGCTCGGAGTCCACCGTATCGCCCACCACCGTGGTGATTTCGGAATGCTCGCCGCGGTTGACCATGCCCAGTTCCATGACGCCCGCCACTTCCTGGCCGAAGCGCACGCAGCGGGTGCAGTGGATGCAGCGGCTCATTTCTTCCATCGAAATGAGGGGGCCGACTTCCTTGTGGAAGACCACGCGCTTTTCTTCCTCGTAGCGCGAGGAGGAACTGCCATAGCCCACGGCCAGGTCCTGCAACTGGCACTCGCCGCCCTGGTCGCAGATGGGGCAGTCCAGCGGGTGGTTGATGAGCAGGAATTCCATGACCGACTTCTGGGCCTTGATGGCCTTGTCGCTCTTGGTGCGCACGATCATGCCCTGCGTCACGGGCGTGGCGCAGGCGGGCATGGGCTTGGGGGCCTTTTCCACGTCCACCAGGCACATGCGGCAGTTGGCGGCAATGGAGAGCTTCTTGTGGTAACAGAAGTGCGGAATGTAGGTACCGGCCTTTTCGGCGGCATGCATGACCATGCTGCCCTCGGTGACCTCCACCTTCTGTCCGTCGAGTTCAATTTCAACCATATGTCTTCTCTCGATCAGGCGGAGGCTTTGCGGGCCGCTTGGATCTTGGCCTCGAATTCAGGCCGGAAGTGCTTGATCATGGCGCGCACGGGCATCGCGGCGGCATCGCCCAGGGCACAGATGGTGCGGCCCATGATGTTCAGCGACACGTCGTCGAGCTTGTCGATGTCCTCGGGGCGGCCCTCGCCATGCTGGATGCGCTGGACCATGCGCCAGAGCCAGCCCGTGCCCTCGCGGCAGGGCGTGCATTGGCCGCAGGACTCGTGCTGGTAGAAGTAGGACAGGCGCAGCAGGCTCTCCACCATGTCGCGCGAATCGTCCATCACGATGACGGCGCCCGAGCCCAGCATGGAGCCGGCCTTGGAGATGGAGTCGTAGTCCATCGTGCATTCCATCATGATGTGCGCGGGCAGCACCGGGGCCGACGAGCCGCCGGGGATCACGGCCTTGAGCTGGCGGCCCTTGCGCACGCCACCCGCGAGTTCGAGCAGCGTGGCGAACGGGGTGCCGAGCGGAATCTCGTAGTTGCCGGGCTTTTCCACGTCGCCCGACACCGAGAAGATCTTGGTGCCGCCGTTGTTGGGCTTGCCGCACTCGAGGTAGGCCTGGCCGCCGTTGCGGATGATCCAGGGCACCGCCGCGAAGGTCTCGGTGTTGTTGATGGTGGTCGGCTTGCCGTACAGGCCGAAGCTGGCCGGGAACGGCGGCTTGAAGCGCGGCTGGCCCTTCTTGCCTTCGAGCGACTCAAGCAGCGCGGTTTCCTCGCCGCAGATGTAGGCGCCGAAGCCATGGTGGGCGTGGAGCTGGAAGCTGAAGCCGCTGCCCAGGATCTTGTCGCCCAGGTAGCCCGCGGCGCGCGCTTCTTCCAGCGCGGCCTCGAAGCGTTCGTAGACCTGGAAGATTTCGCCGTGGATGTAGTTGTAGCCCAGCGAGATGCCCATTGCGTAGGCGCCGATGATCATCCCCTCGATCACGATGTGGGGGTTGTACATCAGGATGTCGCGGTCCTTGCAGGTGCCGGGCTCGCCTTCGTCCGAGTTGCACACGAGGTGCTTCTGGCCCGGGAACTGGCGGGGCATGAAGCTCCACTTCAGGCCCGTGGGGAAGCCTGCGCCGCCGCGGCCGCGCAGGCCGGATTCCTTGACGATGGCGATGACCTGGTCCTGCGTCAGGCCCTCGCCGCCATCGGCGGCCAGGATCTTGCGCAGCGCCTGGTAGCCGCCGCGCGCTTCGTAGTCCTTGATGCCCCAGTTCGTGCCATCGAGACCCGCGTAGATCTGCGGGTTGATGTGGCGGTCGTGGAAGCAGGTCTGTACGCCCGTGGCCTGGAACTGGGCGAGGATCTGTGCGGCCGTGGTCATGCCTTGCCCTCCGCGGCCTTGAGGCCGTCCACGAGCTGGTCGAGCTTTTCGTTGTCCATGAAGCTGCACATGGTGCGGTCGTTGACCAGCATCACGGGCGCATCGGCACAGGCGCCCAGGCACTCGCATTGCTGCAGCGTGAACAGGCCGTCGGGCGTGGTCTCGCCCATGTGGATGCCGAGCTTGGCCTCGAGATGGTGCAGCGCCTTGTAGCCGTCGCGCAACTGGCACGGCAGGTTGGTGCAGACGTTGAGCTTGTACTTGCCCACCGGCTGCTGGTTGTACATGTTGTAGAAGGTGGTGACTTCATGCACCGCGATGGCGGGCATGCCAAGGTAGTCGGCGATTACGGCCTCACTCTCGGCGCTGACCCAGCCCTGTTCCTGCTGCACGATGGAGAGGCAGGCCATCACGGCCGACTGGCGGCCCGCGTCGTTGTCTGGGTACTTCGCCACTTCGTGGGCGAAGCGCTGTTTGGTCGCTTCGGTAATCATCGGTCAATCTCTCCGAACACGATATCCATGGTGCCGATGATGGCCACGGCATCGGCCAGCATGTGGCCGCGCGCCATCTCGTCGAGCGTGGCGAGGTGGGCGAAGCCCGGAGCGCGGATCTTGAGGCGGTAGGGCTTGTTGGCTCCGTCGCTCACGAGGTAGATGCCGAACTCGCCCTTGGGGTGCTCCACGGCGGCATAGGCCTCGCCCTCGGGCACGCGGAAGCCTTCGGTGAAGAGCTTGAAATGGTGGATCAGCTCTTCCATGTTGGACTTCATGGATTCGCGCGACGGCGGCGCCACCTTGTGGTTGTCGGTGATGACCGGGCCGGGGTTAGCGCGCAGCCAGTCCACGCACTGCTTGATGATGCGATTGGACTCGCGCATCTCGTTCACGCGCACGAGGTAGCGGTCGTAGCTGTCGCCAGTCTTGCCTACGGGGATGTCGAAGTCCACCAGGCCGTAGGCATCGTAGGGCTGCTGCTTGCGCAGGTCCCACGCGAAGCCGGAGCCGCGCAGCATGGGGCCGGTCATGCCGAGATTGAGCGCGCGCTCGGGCGAGACCACGCCGATGCCCACGGTGCGCTGCTTCCAGATGCGGTTGTCGGTGAGCAAGGTTTCGTACTCGTCCACGCACTTGGGGAAGCGCGCGCAGAAGTCGTCGATGAAATCGAGCATCGAGCCCTGGCGGTTGCGGTTCAGGTCGCTGATGGCCTTGGCGTTCTTGAGCTTGCTGGCCTGGTACTGCGGCATGGCTTCCGGCAGGTCGCGGTACACGCCGCCCGGGCGGAAGTAGGCCGCATGCATGCGCGCGCCCGACACGGCTTCGTACATGTCGAACAGATCTTCGCGCTCGCGGAAGGTGTAGATCAGGATGGTGGAGCTGCCGCAGTCGTTGCCGTGCGAGCCCAGCCACATCAGGTGGTTCAAGAGGCGCGTGATTTCGCCGAACATCGTGCGGATGTACTTGGCGCGCAGCGGCACCTCGATGCCCAGCAGCTTCTCGATGGCCAGGCAGTAGGCCTGCTCGTTGCACATCATGGACACGTAGTCGAGACGGTCCATGTAGGGCAGCGACTGGATGTAGGTCTTGCTCTCGGCCAGCTTTTCGGTGGCGCGGTGCAGCAGGCCGATGTGGGGGTCGGCACGCTGCACGACTTCGCCGTCCAGCTCCAGCACCAGGCGCAGCACGCCGTGCGCGGCCGGGTGCTGCGGCCCGAAGTTCAGGGAGTAGTTCTTGATTTCAGCCATCAGTGGAGCCCACCGTACTTGTCTTCGCGGATGATGCGCGGCGTGATTTCGCGCGGCTCGATGGACACGGGCTGGTACACCACGCGGCGCTGCTCGGCGTCGTAGCGCATTTCCACATGGCCCGAAAGCGGGAAGTCCTTGCGGAACGGGTGGCCGATAAAGCCGTAGTCGGTCAGGATGCGGCGCAGGTCGTTGTGGCCGTCGAACACGATGCCGTACAGGTCGAACGCCTCGCGCTCGTACCAGTTGGCGGAGTTCCACAGATCGGACACGGAGGCCACCATGGGCAGGTCGTCGTCGGGGCAGAACACCTTGACGCGCACGCGCTGGTTCAGGCTCACGGACAGCAGGTGCGACACCACGCAGTAGCGCGGGCCGTCGGTGCCGACTTCGGCGTAGGCCGAATAGTCCACGCCGCACAGGTCGATGAGCTGCTCGAAGCGGCACTGGGGGTTGTCGCGCAGCGTCTGCATGGCGGCGAGGTAGTTCGCCGCGGAGACGCTCAGCGTGACTTCGCCCAGCGCGATGGCGATGTGCGCCACCTTGTCGCCCAGGGCGGCAACGATGGCGTCGCAGGTTTGTTCGGGGGAAACGGCGATGGCAGTCATGCTTACACCCGCGCGATCGTGTTGGTACGGCGGATCTTCTGCTGCAACTGCATGATGCCGTAGATCAGCGCTTCCGCCGTGGGCGGGCAGCCGGGCACGTACACGTCCACAGGCACGATGCGGTCGCAGCCGCGCACCACGGAGTAGCTGTAGTGGTAGTAGCCGCCGCCGTTGGCGCAGGAGCCCATGGAGAGCACCCAGCGCGGCTCGGACATCTGGTCGTACACCTTGCGCAGGGCCGGGGCCATCTTGTTGCACAGGGTGCCGGCCACGATCATCAGGTCGGACTGGCGCGGGCTGGCGCGGAACACTTCGGCGCCGAAGCGGCCGATGTCATAGCGCGCCGCAGCCGCGTGCATCATTTCCACCGCGCAGCAGGCCAGACCGAAGGTCATGGGCCACAGCGATCCGGTCTTGGCCCAGTTCACCACGGCGTCATAGCTCGTGGTGATGAAGCCTTCCTTCATCACGCCTTCAATCATCGTGTCAGTCCTTATGGGAGCCCGCGAAGGCCGTTATTCCCAGTCCAGCGCGCCTTTTTTCCACTCGTAGGCAAAGCCCACGACGAGGATGGCGAGGAAGATGGAAACGGCGGCGAAACCGGCCAAGCCTACTTCCTGGAGCGCAACGGCCCAGGGGAAGAGGAAGGCGATTTCCAGGTCGAACAGAATGAAGAGGATGGCGACGAGGTAGTAGCGCACATCGAACTTCATGCGTGCGTCTTCGAAGGCCTCGAAGCCGCATTCATAGGGGGAGTTCTTGGCCGGGTCAGGCCGGTTGGGGCCGAGGATGTAACCCAGCGCGAGCGGCACGACACCGACGCCGATACCGACCAGGATGAACAGGAGAACGGGGAGGTACTGATCGAGGTTCATCTGGAGGACGTGCTCACCGCTGAATCCCTGCCTGAACCGGCTGCTGCCGGATCGGCTGGCAGGTTTTTGTGTATTGGTGCCGTCGGCGAGACTCGAACTCGCACAGCTTTCGCCACTACCCCCTCAAGATAGCGTGTCTACCAATTTCACCACGACGGCTGATTTGTGCATCTGGATGGCATGAGGAACCGCTAGGGCTTTGGCTTTCCAGACAGTCTTAAATTCTACCCCGGAAAAACCCTGCTCCGCCCCTCATGCCCCAAATTTGTGACTTTTTTTATTTGGTCGGAATTTGCGCCGCGCCCGATGCGGTCACGGCCGGCGCCGCGGGTGCGGAGGCATCGGCCGCCGGTGCAGATGCGGGTGCCACGGCGGCGGGGCCTTCGAGCACGCTGCCCGTGGAGGTGGGGCGCGAATGGCCCAGGTAGGCCAGGGCCAGGGTGGCCACGAAGAACACTGCGGCCAGCACCGCCGTAGTGCGCGAGAGGAAGTTCGCGCCGCCCGTGGCGCCGAACAGGCTGCCCGCGCTGCCGCTGCCAAAGGCCGCGCCCATGTCGGCGCCCTTGCCATGCTGGACCAGGATCAGGCCGATCATGCCCAGCGCGGACAGCATTTGCACCGCCAGGATCACGTTCATCAATGCATTCATCACTTAACTCCTAAAACAATAGCTGCTTGCGCACGCCCTTATTGGGCTGCGGCAATGATTTGCAAGAAATCCGGGGCCTTGAGCGATGCACCGCCCACGAGGCCGCCGTCGATGTCGGGCTGGGCCAGCAGTTGCGCCGCATTCGCCGCGTTCATGCTGCCGCCGTAGAGCAGGCGGATACCGCCCGCATGCGTGGTGGCCGCGGCGAGCTGCGCGCGCAGCACGGCGTGCACAGCCTGCGCCTGCTCGGGCGTGGCGGTGCGGCCGGTGCCGATGGCCCAGACGGGCTCGTAGGCGACCACGATCTCACTGATGCAGTGGCCGTTCAGGTGGATGACCGCCGCCAGCTGGCGCTTGACCACCACCTCGGTCTCGCCCGCCTCGCGCTGCGCCAGGGTCTCGCCCACGCAGACGATGGGCGTGATGCCCGCGGCCAGCGCACGCTGCGCCTTCACGGCCACCACGGCATCCGTTTCGCCGTGGTACTGGCGGCGCTCCGAATGGCCCACGAGCGCGTAGCGCGCACCGAAGTCGCGCAGCATGGCGGCCGACACCTCGCCGGTATAGGCGCCCGATTCATGGGCCGATACATCCTGCGCTCCGAATTGGATAGCTGTTCCTGCGGTCAGCGCCTGGGCTTGGGCCAGGTACGGCGCGGGAACGGCCACGGCCACGTCGCACCGGGGCTGGCCCAGGCCCGCGGCCAGCGCCTGGAGCAGCGCCTCGTTGGCGGCCAGGCCGCCGTTCATCTTCCAGTTGCCGGCGATGAGTTTCTTTTTCATGGTGTCCATGTCAAAACGATCTTGCCAATGTGCTGGTTCGACTCCATGAGGGCGTGGGCCCGGGCCGCATCGGCCGCCGCGAAGCGGCTGTGGATGACGGGCTTGACCGCGCCCGAGGCCAGCAGCGGCCACACGCGCTCGCGCAGCGCGCGTGCGATGGCGGCCTTGAACGCCACGGGGCGCGGGCGCAGCGTGGAGCCCGTCACCGTCAGGCGGCGGCGTAGCACCAGCCCCGCGTTCAGCTCGGCCTTCACGCCACCCTGCACCGCAATGATGACCAGGCGGCCGTCTTCGGCCAGGCATTCCACTTCGCGCGCCACGTAGCCGCCCGCGACCATGTCGAGGATCACGTCCACGCCGCGGCCATCCGTGATGCGCCGCGCCTCGGCCACGAAGTCTTGCGACTTGTAGTTGATGGCGTGGTGCGCACCCAGTTGCAGGCAGGCCGCGCATTTGTCGTCGGAGCCTGCCGTGGCGATCACCGTCGCGCCGAACGCGCGCGCCAGCTGGATGGCCGTGACGCCGATCCCGCTGGTGCCGCCCTGCACGAGCAGCGTTTCGCCCGGCTGCAGGCGCCCGCGGTCGAACACGTTGCTCCACACGGTGAAGAAGGTCTCGGGCAGCGCTGCAGCCTCCTCGTCGCTCAGGCCTTCGGGCACGGGCAGACATTGCTCGACCGGGGCCACGCAGAACTCGGCATAGCCACCGCCCGCGACCAGCGCGCACACGCGGTCGCCCACGCGCAGGCCCGCGCGGGCCAGAGCATCCGCATCGCCCGCATCAATCACGCCCGCGACTTCGAGGCCCGGCAGATCCGACGCGCCGGGCGGCGGCGCGTAGTGGCCCAGGCGCTGGAGCACGTCAGGGCGGTTCACGCCGCTGGCCGCCACGCGGATGCGCAGCTCGCCCGCGCCCGGCACGGGCAGGGGCCGCTCGCCCAGGCGCAAGACCTCGGGTGCGCCGAAGGAGGTGATTTCAACCGCACGCATCATGGCAAGACTCATGAAGAAAAAGGCCGCTAGCGCCTACGCAGTAAGCGCCAGCAGCTCCTACATCAATAGCAAAGCACTTATTGCTGCTGTTGCTGCTGCTGTTCGCCGTCGTTGCGCTCGGTGCGCTCACGGCGTTCGCCACGCTCGGCGCGGGCCGGGCGCTCGCTGCGCTCCATGCCCATGCCGGCGGGGCGCTCGGCCAGCGCCTTCATCGACAGCTTGACGCGGCCCTTGTCGTCAGTTTCGAGCACCTTGACCTTGACGATCTGGCCTTCCTGCAGGTAGTCGGAAACCTTCTCCACGCGCTCGTGGGCGATCTGGCTGATGTGCAGCAGGCCGTCCTTGCCAGGCAGCAGGTTGACGAGGGCGCCGAAGTCCAGAATCTTGGTGACGGGGCCTTCGTAGACCTTGCCGATCTCGACCTCGGCCGTGATCTCTTCGATGCGCTGCTTGGCCACGTCGGCATTGGCGGCATCGGTGGCGGCGATGGTGATGGTGCCGTCTTCCTCGATGTTGATCTGGCAGCCGGTCTCGTCGGTCAGCGCGCGGATGGTGGCGCCGCCCTTGCCGATCACGTCGCGGATCTTCTCGGGGTTGATCTTCATGGTGAAGAGCTTGGGCGCGAAGCTGCTCACCTCGGTCTTGGCCTCGCCCATCGCCTCTTGCATCTTGCCCAGGATGTGCATGCGCGCTTCCTTGGCCTGGGCCAGGGCGACCTGCATGATTTCCTTGGTGATGCCCTGGATCTTGATGTCCATCTGCAGCGCAGTGATGCCGTTGGTCGTGCCGGCCACCTT